>Ga0316217_10000158_pt1 | contig 102439 bp, 81 predicted proteins | sample 1anoAmetaG_FD_203633 | JGI IMG/M metagenome (GOLD analysis project Ga0316217, IMG submission 203633) | Freshwater microbial communities from Trout Bog Lake, Wisconsin, USA - 1anoA | ecosystem: Environmental > Aquatic > Freshwater > Lake > Hypolimnion/Profundal zone | place: USA: Wisconsin...
GAAGGTGAAGTTGTCCGAGTCGCCGCCGAAGAAGGCGATCTGCTGCTCGGGGGCCATCACCAGGCGCACATCGGTGTGCTTCTTGTACTCGTAGATCCAGTACTCGCCGCCCTGGTAGAGGGTCACCACCTCGGCGGTGAGGCCGGTCCGGTCCTGGATCTCCTTCTGGATCCGGCCCAGCTCGTCCTTGCGGGCCTTCTGCGCCTCCTTGTCGGCCAGCCCCGGCTTGACGGCCTTGGCCACGCGCTCGGTGACGTTCTCCATGGCCATGAGGGTGAACAGCTCCAGGCCCGGGACCTTCTTCTCGTCGCCGCGGGTGGCGGCCAGGAAGCCGTCCTTGATGTAGTCGTGGTCCTTGTCGGACAGCTGCTGGACCGAGCCGCGGCCGACGTGGTGGTTGGTGAGCACCAGGCCGTCGGCGCTGATGAACGAGCCGCTGCCGCCGGGGAAGCGCAGGCAGGACAGGCGGACGTGGTCCAGCCAGGCCTGGCTGGGGGTGAACCCGTAGTCGGCCTTCAGCTTCTGCACCGGCAGGTTGTCGAAGGTCCACATGCCCTCGTCGGCGCGGAGGACGGGTGCGGCGGCGAGGATGGCCGCCAGGGCGAGGAGGGGAAAGCGCATGAATGCTCCTGGTTACTTGCGGGTGATTTCCTGGACCAGCTGGGGGGCCCGGTAGACCTTGTCGAGGGCGGCGAGGATGGCGGCGCCATCCACGGCCACCGTGCGATTCACCTTGGGATTGAAGAAGAAGGCGCCGGCGTTGGATTCGATGTTGCCGTCGAACACCAGCCCCACCAGCCGGCCCTGGCGGTCCACCACGGGCGAACCGGAATTGCCGCCGATGATGTCGTTGCTGGTGATGAAGTCGAAGTGGGTGCTGGGATCGAGCCGGCTCCGGGCCGCGGTCCAGCTGGCCGGCAGGGCCCAGGAATGATCCTCGGCCTCGGGGCCCCAGGCGTCGGCCCGATCGAACAGCCCGCCGAAGGTGGTGAAGGGCTGGGTCAGGGTGCCGTTGGCCGGGTAGGTCTCCACCGATCCGTAGCTGAGCCGCAGGGTGAAGGTGGCGTCCGGGTAGACCGAGCGGCCCCGGACCTTGAACCGGGCGTTGGCGATCCGGGCGCCGTGGTCGGCGATCACCGCCTCCCGGTCCTGGCGCTGCTTGCGCAGCGGCTGGGCCAGGGTCTCCAGCTGGCGGGCCAGGAGCACCAGGGGGTCCTGGCACTCGGCCAGGGCCTTGGCCCCACCGTTCAGGAGCTGGGCGCGCCATTCCGGATCGCGCAGGCGGGTGCCGGCCACCAGGGCCCGGGCCGCCGCTTCCGGGGTGCGCCCGGCCAGCAGCGCCGCCGGGTACGGGTGGGCGCCGCCGAGCGCCTCAAGGGCTTCGCCCATCTGCAGTTCCAGGTAGACCTGCTGAAGTTCGGGGCTGGGGGCGTCCAGGTTCCGGAGCCGGTCCCGCTGGCGGGCCAGGTCGGCCTCGGCGCGAAATTCCGGCCGGCGCTGGGCGGCGGGCAGCGCGGCCTGCTCCTGCAGCCGCACCAGGCCGCGGGCGAAGCCCAGGAGCGGGTCGCCGCCCCGATCGGCCAGGATCATCTCCTCCTTGCGGGCGGCACAGCGCGCGGCGGTGGCCTTGGCCACCTGATCCCAGCTGTCCCCGGCCCGGGCGGCGAGTTCCGGATCGCGGGCGACCGCGGCCCGCAGCTGGGCCTCCTCGCGGGCCACCTCGGCCATGGCTTCCCGGTCCTGCAGGCCGAGGATCTCGTTCGCATAGACCTTGAGGCCGTTCTCCATGCCCATGAGCAGTCCGGACACCTGGCGGGCGTGGTCGGGGCTCTGGGCGGCGAAGGCGTGGAGGACCTTGAGGGACCGCTCCAGGGAGTGCACCACGGCCGGGTTCAGGATGTCCCGGTAGGCCTCCATTTGGGCCAGGGTCTCCAGGCGGGAGGTGTGGCCCGGGTGGCCCACGACCAGGGTCAGGTCGCCGTACTTGGGGCCGGCGCCGGCCCAGGCCAGGTGCTGGGGCGGCGTGTATGGCTTGCCGTCCTCGTAGACCCGGAACAGGCTGAAGTCCAGGTCGTGGCGGGGGAAGGAGAAATTGTCCCAGTCCTTGCCGAAGGCGGCGATGGCGTATTCGGGGGCCATCACCAGGCGCACGTCCTTGTGGATCTTGTAGGTGTAGATCCAGGTCTCGCCGCCCTGGTAGAGCCGCACCGGCTGGCAATTGAGGCCGGTCCGGTCCCGGGCCTCCTGGAGCAGGCGGGCCAGGACCGCCTCCTGGGCGGCGGTGTCGCCGGCCTTGGCCAAGGCTGCGGTGACGTTCTCCATGCCCATGAGGGTGGACAGCTCCAGCCCCGGCACACGGATCTCATGGCCGCGGTCGGCGGCCACGAAGCCGTTCTCGATGTAGTCGTGGTCGGCGCCGGAGACCCGCTCGATCCAGCCGTGGCCGACGTGGTGGTTGGTCAGCACCAGGCCGTCGGCGCTGATGAACGAGCCGGTGCCGCCGGGAAAGCGCACAGTCGCCAGGCGCACGTGGTCCAGCCAGGCGGCGTCCGGGGCGAACCCGTACTTCGCCTTCATCTGGGTGGTGGGGAGATTGTCGAAGGTCCACATGCCCTCGTCAGCCCGCAACCCGGTCAGGGCGGCCAGGGTCAGGGCGATTCCAGCAAGGCTGCGGTTCATGGTGGCTCCCGAGATGCCTCAGTATACGAGGGCTTAAAAACCCCCACAAGTCGCCATTTCAACGGGTGTTTCCGGGACTGCGTGGCCCAGCACCGGAAGGTCAAGGTCGCCTGGCCTGCGGAACCCGAGCCCCGTCGTTCCGGCGCAGTCCCGGCTGATCTTCAGGCGATCGCCACCGTGATGGTGAGGGTGCTGCCCTTGCCCTCGCCCGCGCTGGCCAGGGTCACGGTGCCGCCCATCATCTCCATGAGGTGCTTGCAGATGACCAGGCCCAGGCCGGTGCCGCCGTACTCGCGGGAATGGCCGCCGTCGGCCTGGACGAACTTCTGGAACAGGCGGGCCTGGGCCTCCGGGGAGACGCCGATACCGGTGTCCACCACGCTCAGAGACACCATTCCGAAGCCCCGCTCCACCAGCATCTGGACCGAGCCCTCCTTGGTGAACTTGAGGGCGTTGGAGAGCAGGTTGATCAGCACCTGCTTGAGCCGGCCGGAGTCGACCATGACTTCGGGGATGCTCTCCAGGTCCTCGGGCCAGACCAGGTCCACTCCGGGCTTGCGCGGGTAGCCCTGGACGATGGCCTTGACCTCGTCCACCAGGGGCTGGAGCGGCAGCGGCTCCATGCGGATCTGCATGCGTCCGCTCTCGATCTTGGCCAGGTCGAGGATGTCGTTGAGCAGGTCCAGGAGGTGCTTGCCGGAGGCGTAGCTGTCGGCCAGCATCTGGTTCATCTCCCCCTCGTCCTCGTACAGGCCGTCCATGACCAGCCGGGTGAAGCCCAGGATGCCGGTGAGGGGGGTGCGCAGCTCGTGGCTGGTGAGGGCCAGGAACTCGCTGCGGAATCGGTCCGCCTCGCGCAGGGCGGCGTTGGCCTTCTCCAGTTCGCTGGTCTGGCGGCGCAGGGTGTCGCGCTGTTCGCCCAGGTCCCGGAACAGCCAGGCGTTGTAGATGCTGGCGGCGACCTGCCGCTGGAGGATGGTGAGGGAGTTCTGGTCCTCCTCCAGGACCCGGCCGGCCTCCAGGCCGATGATCGCGAAGCCCATGAGCAGCAGCTGGTTCTCGAAGGGGATGTAGTAGAGGGCCAGGTCCTCGCCGGGGACGAGCGGATCGAGCAGGCCCCCGTGGGCCTGCGGGTCCAGCCACTGGTCCTGGAACAGCACCATCGGCACGGCCGGGAACGGGTTGGGCGCGGGCAGCCGGAGCCGGGCCCAGACCGCCCGGGGCAGGCCGTGGCCGCCGCGGGGTTCGTAGCAGGCCCCGGAATCCTCCATGATCCAGACCACGCAGGTCTTGGCGCCGAATTCCTGGATGAACACGTCCTGGACCACGCTGGCCACCTGGGCGGCCTTGGGGGTGGCGGCCAGGATCTCGGCCACGTGCTGGAGCACGCCCATCTGGTGGCTTCGCCTGCCGAGCTTGTTCTTGAGCTCGGCAAGTTCCTGGGTGAGGGCCGACACCTGCCGCTGGCCCTGGACCAGTTCCATCAGCAGTTCGGAACTCTGCCCCTGGTTCAGCCCCGTCGGGGGCGGGCCGGGGGGGCCTGGGCGGTTGGCGGGGGATCCCGGCTTGAAGGGGTTGCTGGGGGCGGTGGTCATTCGTTTACAGGATGCCCGCCTGCGACCGCTTTGCAAGATCTCTTGTGGATTTCTTGCGGGAAGCCTCAGACTGTTTTTCTCAAGACTAATTCTCAACCATGAAAGCGGCCCACCTCAATCCTCCCGCCACTGAACGCCTCATCTTCTGGAGCGTGGCCTTCATCCTGCTCACCCAGATGGGCTGGTGGATCAGCCTGCAGATCCGGGAATCCCGCAACCTGCAGAACGCCCGCATCGCCACCATGCGGGCCGGGCGGGCCGAAGCCTGGCAGATGGACAGCGCCGAGATCCTGCGGATCGTGTTCCAGGGCGACCCCGGCACCTCCCGGCCCGGGATGGTGGAGGCCCGGGTGCCCCAGTTCCGGCCCCTCCAGGAGCGGAAACAGGCCATCGAGAAGCGGTTCCCGTACGTGGCGGTGGTGCCCGCACCGGTCGAGCCGGACGATCCCATCCTCCTGGACCAGTCCGGCTACCTGACCCTGCGCATGGAGGTGCTGGAAGCCATGGAACGGGAACGGACCCTGGCCCTCTGGCGGGCCGCCGGCGAGGCGGCCGTGATGATCCTGGCGGTGCTCCTGGGCATGAGCTACATCTACCGCAAGCTCAATTCGGAAATGGAGCTGATGCTCCGCCAGCGGAACTTCATCGCCTCCGTCACCCATGAGCTCAAGACCCCCATCGCCAGCCTGCGGGTGTGGATCGAGACCCTGTTCGCCCGGGACCTGAGCAGCGACCGCAAGGCCCGGATCCAGAAGCTGATGGATGGCGATCTGGTGCGCCTCACCGAGCTGGTGGGCAACCTGCTGGACGTGGCCCGGGCCGACGCCGGCAGCCTGGACCTGAAGTTCGAGCGGATCGAGCTGGCCCCCTGGCTGCGGGAGGTGGCCGAGAACATGGACCACCGCCTGGGCTCCGGCCAGCTTGGCCTGGACCTCCAGCTGGGCATCGACATCTGGGCGGCCATCGACCCCCGGGCGATGGGGCAGGTGGTGGAGAACCTGTTGTCCAACGCCCACAAATATGCGCCCGACCCCCGGAGCACCACGGTGACCCTGGACTCGGACGGTGAAAAAGCCATCATCACGGTGAAGGACCTGGGCAACGGCATCAGCCCGAGGGAGCTCCCCAGGATCTTCCAGCGGTTCTACCGGGTGGGGGACGAGATGACCCGGCAGGTGCCGGGAACCGGCCTTGGACTTTTTCTTTGTTGGGAAATCGTCACACTTCATGGAGGTCAAATAAACGTTTCAAGCCATGGATCCGGCCAGGGATCCACCTTCACCCTCCGTTTTCCGCTCGCGCCGAGCTAGGTTGTCGGAATGAACCTGTCCCTCGAAGAACAACTCCTCACGAGCGCCCAGGAGGGCGACGGCGAGGCCTTCAGCTCCCTGGTGCGGCCCTATCTCGGGCTGTTCTACGCCGGGATCCACCGGATCCTGCAGGACACGCCCGACACCCAGGACGCGCTCCAGGAAGCCCTCATCAGCATTCATACCGAACTGTCCCGGTTCCAGGGGAAGAGCAAATTCTCGACCTGGGCCTACCGGATCTGCATCAATGAAGCTCTAATGTTACGCCGCTCCCGGATCCGCCGCCGCGAAGATGCCATCGAAGATTTTCTGCCACGTTTCTCACCTGACGGGCATCTCATGAATACGGACAGGATGAGGGACTGGAGCCAGGATGCGATGGCCTTGGCCTCGGTGGAGAGCGAACAGATGCGGGCCAAGATCCGCGAGGGCCTCAACCGCCTTTCGGACGACCAGCGGGCCGTATTCATTTTGAGGGACCTGGAAGGTATGAACACCGACGAAGTGGCACAGAAACTTGGCATCAGCCGCGGACTGGTGCGCCAGCGCCTGCATCGCGCCCGGTTGGGGCTGCGCGGCTTCCTGGACGCCTTCATGTCGGGGAGGCGGGGATGAGCCTTTTCCTCAGCTGCGAACAGACCAACGCCCTGCTTTCCGACTACGCCGACGGCCTCCTGGGGCCCTGGGACCGGTTCCGGATGAAGCTCCACCTCCTGTTCTGCCCGGACTGCCGGGCCATCCTGGCGACCCTCCGGGCCCTGCCCTACCTGCTCGCCGATCTGGAGGAGACGCCGCCGGAGGCGGCCCAGGCGGCCCTGGAGGCGGCCATGGCCCGGATCGGCCAACCGGCCGCCCGTCCCTGGCCCGCCACCCCCGTGCCCGAGGATGTCTGGGACCGGCTGGAACCGGCCCCTGACCGGCCGCTGGCGATCCTGGCCGCCGCCCACCGGGAATTGGCCCTGGCCCGCGGCCCCCTGCCCGGCCCCTACCACCTGCCCCCGGCCATCCTCGCCCAGCTGCCTCCGGAGAGCCAGTGGCGCTGGGCCGAAACGCCCTCCGGCCTGCGCCGGGCCGAGCTCCTGGCCGAGCCCGCGGCCGGGCCTCGGCTGGTGCTGGAATACGCGCCGCCCCATGCCCGGATCCGGTCCCACCGCCACCTGGGGTCGGAAAGCTGCCTGGTCCTGGCCGGCAGCCTGCGCGACGCCGGCGGCGTGGCTTCGGCCGGGGACTGGCTGCACCACGGCCCCGGCTCCGTGCACGGCCCGGTGGCCGAGGACGAGGCCTGCTGGTGCCTGATCCGGGAGGAAGGGAGCACCGAGGCCATCGGCAGGCTGGAATGGCTGCGGAACCTGGGCGCGGCCGGCTGAAGGCGGGCGTTCCGGCCCGGTTGTCCAGGTGGGCGCTTGCAAAATTAAGTTCAGCTTTGGCGCCAGGGTAACGATACCCAGTTAGGCGCGCTTCGCTGGGATCCCGCGACCCGGGCCACCCCGCTCCGGCCAATGCCCGATCGATCGCTGACGAGGCGCCCGGATCGCGGCCGGCCGAGCCCTGCCGAGGAGCCGATCGTGACCCGTTCCATCCTGCCTGTGTTCCTGGCCCTCCTGGGCCTCCTTCCTGTGCGCGGCGACCAGCCGCTGGCGCCCGCCGAGACCGCAGCCGTCCTGGCCCGGATCCAGGCCCGGCGCTGGCAGCTGGGCCTGGATCCGCAGAACGATTTCCAGGTGCTCGGCGCCTGCCGGGATGCCCTGGGTCAGACCCATGTCCGGTTCCAGCAGCTGTTCCAGGGTGTGCGGGTCTACGGAGGGGAGGCCATCGACCATGCCGACGCCCAGGGCGCGGTCCTGGACCTGACCGATGCCCTGTACCGGGGGATCCAGCTCCCGGTCCAGCCCTCCCTCACGCCGGCCGAAGCCTTGGCCCGGGCCGAAGCCGCCCTGGCGCCGGCAGGCCCGTATGCCCATCCGCCGGTGGTGGAGCTGGTGATCTGGCCGGTCCGGCCGCTCCGTCCCGGCCTCCCGCCCTTCCTCCTGGCCTACCATGTCCATGCCCAGCTGGAGAACGGCGCGCGGGAGACCCGGCACCGGGACTACTTCATCGAGGCCAACACCGGCGCCATCCTCAAGCAGTGGGACAGCCTGCGCACGGAAGCCGCGACCGGGCCGGGGCTCACCCAGTACAGCGGCACCGTCACCCTCGACCAGGACCGCACCGCCCAGGGCTACCGGCTGCTGGACCGGACCCGTGGCCGGGCCGGCGCCTTCGGCGGCAACGGCATCACCGACCTGGCCCATGGCACCTCCGGCAACGGCACCCTCGACTCGAACCCGGAGCCCAGCTGGGGCGACCACGCCAACTACACCGGCAGCGACCTGCCCACCACCGGCCCGACCGGCCAGACCGCCATGGCCGATGCGGCCTACGGCACCCAGGTGACCTGGGACATGTACCGCCACGTGTTCGGCCGGGACGGGATCGACGGCAAGGGCACGGCCACCTTCGGCCGGACCCACTACGACACCTCCTTCGACAACGCCTTCTGGGACGACACCTGCTTCTGCATGACCTACGGCGACGGCTCGGCCTTCACGTCGGTGGAAGCCCTGGACGTGGCCGGCCACGAGATGACCCACGGGGTCTGTTCCAGCAGCGCCAACCTCGACTACACCGGCGAATCGGGCGGGCTGAACGAGGCCAATTCCGACATCTTCGGCACCATGGCCGAGTTCTACAGCCGGGGCGGCGGCTACGCGCGGGCCGCCCGGACCATCCCGGAGCGGGGCGGCAACTGGACCATCGGCGAACAGCTCGCCAGCGCGCCCCTGCGCTGGATGGACAAGCCCAGCAAGGACGGGCAGAGCCCCGATGCCTGGTCGGACGGGCTCGGCGACCTGGATGTGCACCTCGCGTCGGGCCCCATGAACCGGTGCTTCTATTTCATGAGCCAGGGCGCCAGCGCCGCGGACGGCGACCATCACAGCGACGATCTGCCCTCGGGCATGGCCGGCGTGGGCAACCAGCGGGCCGCGCAGATCTGGTACCGGGCCCTGACGGTGTACCTGACCTCGCAAAGCGACTACGCGGCCGCGCGCAAAGCCGCCCTGCGGGCGGCCACGGACCTCTACGGCGCCGCGGGCGAGGAGACCCAGGCGGTCGCCCGGGCCTTCCAAGCCATCCACGTGGGGCCGGACCCTGCGGGTCAACTTCCAGGCCAGCGAGGGCTGGATCCTGCCCACCACCTTCGCCCTGGACGAGGTCAGCCTGGTGGTGCGCTAGGTGGCGATGGCCTCGCCTCGGCCCGGGCCAGGATGGCTGCCAGATGGCGCTGCAACGCATTTATGTCGTAAGGCTTGGCCATCAGCGCCAGGCCGGGCAGGCTGGCCGCGAGGGCCTCGGCATCCTCATCCGGGCGGCCTGTGGCGAGCAGGATGGGCAGATCCGGCCGGAGGGCGCGCAGCTCCGGCAGGGCGCCCCGGCCACCCAGCCCGGGCATGTTCAGGTCCAGGATCACCAGATCCGGGCGGCAGCCGCCGGCCAGGGCCGCCAGGGCCTCCTCGCCGCTGGCGGCGGCGACCGTGGTGTGGCCGAGGACCTCGATCACCATCCGGGTCGAGTCCAGCACCAGTTCATCATCGTCGACCAGGAGCACGGTCAAGGCGGCCTGCGGGTCCTGGCCGGGGGAACCGTCCCCGCGGTCCGCCGCGGGTCCCTCCTTCCGGCTGGCCGGGAACGACATCCGCACGCAGGTGCCGCGGCCCGGCTCGCTGAGGATCTCCATCCGGCCGTCGTGGGCCTTGACGGTGCTGTAGACCAGGGACAGGCCGAGGCCCGTGCCCTTGCCCACCGCCTTGGTGGTGTAGAACGGCTCCATGGCGCGGTCCAGCACCTCCCTGGGCATGCCGGTCCCGGTGTCCTCGACCGCCACCTCGACCCAGCCGTCCGCGGCGTTGCGGGTGCGCAGGGTGAGCGTGCCCTGGTCGGCCATGGCGTCCACCGAATTGACGCACAGGTTCATGAACGCGTGGGTGAGGGCGCTGGCGTCGCCGCGCACCGGCCGCAGCCCTTCGGCCAGGTCCAGCTCCAGCCGGACCCGGGCCAGGGTGGTGCGTTCCAGGAGGTGCACCTCCTCCCGCAGGATGGCGTTCAGGTCCAGCTCCTTCTGTTCGGCCGGGGTGGCCCGGGCGAAGTTCAGCAGGCTCCGGACCAGCTTGCCGCCGCGGGTGGCGGCCTGGGCGATGGTGCCCAGGGCGGCGCCCAGGGCGCTGTCCGGGGCCTGGGCCATCTGGTACACCGAAGCCAGGGCCAGGATCGCGCCCAGCACGTTGTTCATGTCGTGGGCGACCCCGCCCGCCAGCACCCCCAGGCTCTCCATCTTCTGGGACTGGAGGAACTGGGCCTGGAATTGGGCCCGCTGGGCCTCGGCCCGGACCCGGTCGCTGAGATCGGTGAGGAAGACGACCGTGGCCGGCCCGTCGGCGAACACGATCTCCGCGGCCATGAAATGGACCGGGAACCCGGTCCCGTCCCTGCGCAGGGCGGTCAGGTCGGTCTCGGCCGGGACCGGCAGGCCCTGGGCCCGCCGCCGCATCCGGGCGAGGATCTCCGGGCGGCACTCCGGGGCGACCCGGTCGAGGAGGGAGTGGCCGAGGACATCCGCGGGGTCCAGCCCGAACACCTCGAAGAACCGCGGGTTCGCGAACAGCGGATCGGCCCCGCGGGTAACCACGATCGCGATCGGCGAGGCGTCCAGGAGCGCCCGGAACCGGGCCTCGCTGACCCGGACCGCCTCCTCGGCCTCATGCAGCGTCGAGAAATCCTGCAGGACCGCCAGGAAGCAGTCCGCATCCTCCAGCCGCACCCGGCTCAGGCCCACCTGCAGATGCAGCAGCACCCCGTCCTTGCGCCGGCCCAGGAAGGACCAGTTCTCCACCTGCCCGGTGGTGTTCATTTCGCGGCGCAGGGCCTGGCGATCCTCGGGGTTGCGGTAGACGCCGAGCTCCAGGAGGGTCCTGCCGTCCGCCTCCTCCTCGGACCAGCCGAGCAGCGCGACCCAGGCCCGGTTGACCTGCAGGATCCGGCCATCCTCGACCCGGGTCAGGCTGATGGCGCACGGGGCGCTGAGAAAAACCTGCTGGAACATGTCCTGTCGCCGCGCCGCCAGCCGGGCCAGATGCTCCTGCTCGGACAGGTCCTGGATCTCCCACAGGAGATGGGCGCCGGAGGCCATGGTGATCGGTTCGACCCCGATCCGGGCCGGAAAGGTCCGCCCCCCCATGCGCAGCCGGCAGCCGTAGCCCTGCACCCGCCCCGCGCGCGCCAGCCCGCCCAGGATCGCCTCCCGGTCCTGGGGGTTGGCCCAGAGCCCGAGTTCGGAACCGGTCCTGGCCAGGGCCTCCTCCCGGGTGATCCCGGCCGCCCGGATCCAGGCGTTGTTGACATCCAGGATCCGGCCCCCCTCCCGTTCGGTGAAGGCCAGCAGCATGGAGGAGCTGTTGAAGATCTTCTCGAATTTGGCTTCCTCATCCCGGGGCGGACCCCCGCCCGGGCCGACCGGATCGCCCAGGAGCAGGGTCGGGACGAAGGTCGCCTCTCCACCCGCCGGATCGGAGGGATGCTCAGGGCGGCCCGGGGTCACCGGGCCTCCCCGGGTCTTGGGGCGGCGGAGTTCGACATGGAGAACGCCTGGGGGAAGTCGATGAATTGAATAAATTTAATTTATCATATGACATTTTCAACAATCAAGCCCGCTTCATTTCCGCCAGGCGGCCCGCGGTCAGATCCGCCCCGGTCAGCACGGCCCGGTCCAGCACCAGGCTGGTCACCAGCCCCGCCGGGGTCACGTCGAAGGAGGGGTTGAAGGCCGGGGTGGCCTCGGCCGCCCAGGCGCGGCCGCCCTGGCCGCGGACCTCGGCCGGATCGCGCAGTTCGATCGGGATGGCCGGGCCGTCCGGGCAGGCCAGGTCGACCGTGGACCAGGGCGCCACCGGATGGAACGGCACGCCGTGGTGGCGGCACAGCACGGCCAGCCCGTAGGTGCCGACCTTGTTGGCGAAATCGCCGTTGGCGGCGACCCGGTCGGCGCCCACCAGCACCCGCTGGACCTTGCCGTCCCGGAGCAGGATGGCGGCCATGCTGTCGGTGATGAGGGTGTGCGGAATGCCCAGCCGGGCCAGTTCCCAGGCGGTGAGCCGGGCGCCCTGGAGCAGCGGGCGGGTCTCGTCCACATAGACGTGGGCCACCCGCCCGGCCTCCCAGGCCCGGCGGATCACCCCCAGGGCGGTGCCGATGCCGGCGGTGGCCAGGCCGCCGGAGTTGCAGTGGGTGAGCACCGCCTCGCCCGGGCCGAACAGGGCCAGGCCCTGGCGGGCCATGGCTTCGCAGAGGGCCACGTCCTCCCGGAAGATCGCCTCCCCTTCGGCCACCAGTTCGGCCACCACCACATCCTCGGCGCAGCGGCCCCCGTCCAGGATGGCGGTCATGCGGTCCATGGCCCACATCAGGTTGACGGCCGTGGGCCGGGCCCGGCGCAGATGCGCGGCGGCCTGGCGCAGCTCGGCCGGGGCGGCGCCGGCCTGGGCCAGGGTGGCCAGCGCCAGGGCCGCCGCCACCCCGATGAGCGGGGCGCCCCGCACCGCCAGCCGGCGGATGTGCAGGACCATGTCAGCGGGATGGCTGGCGTCCAGCCAGACCTCCCGGTGCGGCAGCAGGGTCTGGTCCAGGATCGAGAGGACCCGGCCGTCGTGGCGCAGGGCCAGGGATTCGAGGGCGTTCACAGCAGCCTCCGGCCCGACTGGCGGCGGGCTTCCCGCAGGGCCTCCAGCTCGGCCGCGGGCAGGGCCGTGGCCCCGCCCAGGCGTTCGGCGGCGGCCAGTATCTGGCTGGCGTGCTCCAGCCGCTCCATGCCGTTGTAGGCCTCCTCCAGGGTCTCCCCCCAGGCCAGGGCCCCGTGCCGGGCCAGCACCAGCAGGCGGAATTCCGGCAGGAACGGGGCCAGCACCTCGCCCATGGCCGCGGTGCCGGGCCGCGCGTAGGGCACGAAGGGGATCGCGCCGGCGGCCAGGATCACCTCCGGCAGCGCGTCCCCGGGCAGGAAGGCCAGGTCCGGGCGGGCCAGGCTCCAGGCCACGGCGGTCGGCGGGTGGGCATGGACCACCGCGCGGGCTTCGGGGCAGGCCCGGTAGATCGCCAGATGCATGAGCCGCTCGCTGCTGGGCCGCCCGGACAGGATCGCGCCGCCGGGCTCCAGGTAGGCCAGGTCGGCGGGTTCCATCCGGGCCTTGGCCACGCCCGCGGGGGTGATGGCGATCCGGCCGTCGTCCAGGAGCACGCTGACATTGCCGTCGGCGGCGGCCAGCAGGTTCCGGGCGTGCAGCCGCCGGCAGATGTCGCAGAGGCGTTCGAGCGGTTCGGTCATGCCTCCAGCTTAGCGAATCCGGCCCGGCTCCCGGGTGCCGACCCGAAAATGAAGTATAGTTGAGACAGGCTTGACCCTACCCGTCGGCAGCCCCGGGACCCCAACCTTGGATTTCAACCTTTCTCCCCGCAGTGAATCGGTTTTAAAGGCGCTCATCGAGACCTACCTCGTGGAGGGGGAGCCGGTGGGTTCCCGGATCCTGTCCAAGCGCATCCCCGGCTCCTTCTCCTCGGCCACCATCCGCAACGTCCTGGCGGATCTCGAGGACGAGGCCCTGCTGGACCAGCCGCACACCTCCGCGGGCCGGGTCCCCACCCAGAAGGCCTACCGGTACTACGTCGACCACTTCGTCCAGCCGATCCGGCCGGACCCGGTCCTGGGCGCGCGCCTGTCCGAGGCCATCGGCGGCCTGGACGGCGAGGAGGGGGAGGCCCAGTGGCTGCGCAACGCCAGCCGGATCCTGTCCGAGGCCATGCGCGGCATCTGCATCGCCCTGCCCCACCACATCCGCCAGAGCAGCCTGGTCCGGCTCGAGTTCGTCGGGCTGGGGCCGGAACAGCCGCCGGCCCGGATCGTCACCGTCTGGGTGGGCTCCGGAGGCGAGGTCGAGCACCAGATCATGGCCAACCCCTGGGGCTTCCCCGCCACCACCCTGGTGGAACTGGGGAACTTCGCGACCGCCCACTTTGCCGGCTGCTCGCTTCCCCAGATGCGCGACCGGCTGATCTCCGATCTAGGCGGCCAGGCGAGCGAGACCCAGGTCCATCGCCGCCAACTGTCGGCCCTGGCCGAACGGATGACCGGGGCCGGCGACGCGCCCCTGGTGGTGGCCGGCCTGGGCGAGCTCGGCCGCTGCCCGGAATTCCTGGACCCGGCCCGGTTCCGCGCCCTCATCGAGACCTTCGAACAGCACGAGCGGCTGGCCCACCTGCTCAACGCCTTCGCCGAGGCCGCCCGCGGCCAGGTCCAGCTCCTCCTGGGCTCGGAAAACCCCTTCCTCCAGGAGATGCCCTTGGCCACGGCGCTGCGCACGGTCACCGTGCGGCGCAACGCCCAGGTCACCTTCGCCCTGGTCGGGCCGCTCCGGCTGGATTACATGAAGGTGGCCGGCAGCCTGGCCTGGTGGTCGGAAGAAATCCAGCGCCGGGGACCTGCCTCCGTTTGACGGGGTTCCCTCAACGTTTCATTATCGAGTCCTAAATGACAGAACCCACGCCCCCCCGAAAACCCAATGCCAACCGGGAAGCCCTCCCGGCGGATGCCGAGCATACCGTCGACCTGACCATGGAGGAGTTCGGCGAAGTCGACGACCTGCAGGCCCTCGCCGACCAGATGGCCGACTACGATCCCGAGGCCGGCGAGGATGCGGGCAAGGCCACCGGCACCATGGCCCGCGAGGATCTGGAAACCGAACTGGACCGGACCCGCGCCCGGGTCGCGGCCCTCGAAAAGGCCGAGACCGAGCAGCGCGACAAGCACCACCGCCTGCTGGCGGACTTCACCAACCACCGCAACCGGGTGGGCCGGGAAACCTCGCTGGCGGTCTCGCTCGCCGAGCGCAAGCTGCTCATGGAGGTCCTGCCGGTGCTGGACAGCTTCGAGCGCTGCCTCAGTTCCACCTACACCAGCCTCGAGGATTTCAACGCCGGCGTGCTGCTGATCCAGAAGCAGCTGCAGGAGGCCCTGCGCAAGGCCGGGGTGGAGGCCCTGCCGGTCAAGGTCGGCGACCCCTTCGACGCCCAGAATTCCGAGGCCCTCACCACCGCCAACCAGCCGGGGCTCCCGGACGGCTCGGTGGCCGCCATCTACGAGCGCGGCTACATGCTCCGGGAACACCTGCTCCGGCCGGCCCGGGTGATCGTGAACCACAACCCCGACGGCATCGCCAACCCCTCCTGAACCCACCGTACCCGCGGGAGTAACGCATGTCAGGCAAGCTCATCGGCATCGACCTGGGAACCACCAACAGCTGCGCGTGCGTGATGGAAGGCGGCGAGCGGCGGGTCATCCCCAACCGCGAGGGCAGCCGCACCACCCCCTCGGTCGTCGCCTTCACCGACAAGGGCGACGTGCTGGTCGGGCACATCGCCAAGCGCCAGGCCGTGACCAATCCCCAGCGCACCCTGTTCGCCGTCAAGCGCCTGATCGGCCAGAAATTCAGCGCCCCCCAGGTCCAGGAGGCAATGACCCGGCTGCCCTTCCCCGTGGTCAAGGCGCCCAACGGCGACGCCTGGCTGGGGGTCGGCGACCGCGGCTACGCCCCGCCCGAGCTTTCGGCGATCATCCTCAAGGCCCTGAAGGCCTCGGCCGAAGCCTTCCTGCACGAGGAGGTCACCGACGCGGTCATCACCGTCCCGGCCTACTTCGACGACGCCCAGCGCCAGGCCACCAAGGACGCCGGCCGCATCGCCGGGCTGAACGTGCAGCGCATCATCAACGAGCCGACCGCCGCCGCCCTGGCCTACGGCCTGGACAAGAAGGGCCAACGCAAGACCCTGGCCATCTATGACTTCGGCGGGGGCACCTTCGACTTCACGATCATGGAGATGAACGACGGGGTGTTCGAGGTGCTGGCCACCAGCGGCGACACCTTCCTGGGCGGCGAGGATTTCGACCAGGCCATCCTGACCTGGCTGGTGGAGCGGTTCCGCAACGACACCGGGATCGACCTCACCAAAGACCGCATGGCCCTGCAGCGGCTCAAGGAGGCTTCCGAAAAGGCCAAGTGCGAGCTGAGCACCCTGGACCGGGTGGAGGTGCGCCTGCCCTTCATCGCCCAGGGCCCCAGCGGCCCCCAGCACCTGGAATCCACCCTCACCCGCGAGGACCTGGAGAACATGGTGGCCCACCTCGTGGCCCGGACCATGACCCCGGTCCAGGACGCCCTGAACCAGGCCCGCAAGACCGCCAAGGACGTGGACGACGTCATCCTGGTCGGCGGCCAGACCCGGATGCCCCTGGTCCAGCAGGTGGTCCGCGACTACTTCGGCCGGGAGCCGAACCGCGACATCAACCCCGACGAGGTGGTGGCCGCGGGCGCCTCCATCCAGGGCGCCGTGCTCACCGGCGAGGTGACCGACCTGGTGCTGCTGGACGTCACCCCGCTCAGCCTGGGCATCGAGACCCAGGGCGGCGGCTACGTGAAGATCATCCAGCGCAACACCACCGTGCCGACCCGGGACAGCCGGGTGTTCACCACCGTCACCGACAACCAGGCGCGGGTGGAGGTGCACGTGCTCCAGGGCGAGCGCGAACTCGCCGAGCACAACAAGAGCCTGGGCCGGTTCGACCTCATCAACCTGCCGCCTTTGCCCAAGGGCGTGCCGCAGATCGAGGTGGCCTTCGAGATCGATTCCAACGGCATCGTCAAGGTCTCGGCCAAGGACCTGCTCACCGGCCTGGAGCAGAGCATGAGCATGCGCCCCAGTTCCGGCCTCTCCGAACTGGAGATCCAGTCGATGCTGCGGGAGGCCCAGAGCAACGTCCAGGCCGACGCCAAGCGCCGGGACGAGCTCAAGTACATCGCCTCCGCCGAGGGCCTGCTGTTCAGCTGCGACCGCAGCTTCGCCGAATGCGGCAAGTACCTCGGCATCGACGACCAGGCGCTGGTCCGGGAGACCCTCAACAGCGTGCGCATGGCCGTGGCCAACAAGGACATGGCCGCGGTCAAGGCGGCCGAACTGAACCTGCTGGAGGTCCAGAAGGTGCTCACCAACGCCGTGCTGGCGGCGAGCGACGCCATGATGTCGTCCCTGGACGGGGAGGAGGGGACGGATGGCCTTCCCCGGTGATATCCTGGTTCAATGAAGCGCGACTACTATGAATTACTGGGCGTAGGCAAAGAAGCCACCCTCGACGAGATCAAGAAGGCCTACCGCAAGCTGGCCATGGAGTTCCACCCGGACCAGAACCCCGGGAACAAGGAGGCCGAGGAGAAGTTCAAGGAGGCCGCCGAGGCCTACTCGATCCTCGCGGACGCCGACAAGCGCCAGCGCTACGACCAGTACGGCTTCAAGGGCGCCCAGGGCGCCGGCGGCCAGGGCTTCCAGTTCGACCCCAACCAGTTCACGGACTTCCAGGACATCTTCGGGTCGTTCTTCGGCGGCGGGATCTTCTCGGACCTGTTCGGGGGCGGCGGCCGGCGCCGCCAGGGCGGCGGCGAAAGGGGCTCCGACCTCCAGTACACCCTCCGGATCTCCTTCAAGGAGTCCCTGTTCGGGGTGGAGGCCAAGGAGATCGAGATCCCGCGCCAGGAGGCCTGCGGCGACTGCCGGGGCACCGGCTGCGCTCCGGGCACCAGCCCGCAGACCTGCCCGGACTGCCGCGGCCAGGGCCAGGTGGCGGTGCGCCAGGCCTTCCTGCAGATGTACGTGCCCTGCCCGCGCTGCGAAGGCCGCGGCCAGGTGATCCCCAGTCCCTGCCCCGGCTGCCGCGGGGCCGGCCGGATCAACCGCCGCTCCAAGGTCAAGTTCCGCATCCCCGCCGGGGTCGACCGGGGCCAGCGCCTGCGCCTCCAGGGCGAAGGCGAGGCCGGCAGCAAGGGCGGCGGTCCCGGGGACCTGTTCCTGCTGTTCGAGATCGAGGCGGATTCCGGCTACGAGCGGGACGGCTTCGACCTGCACCGCAAGCAGGAGGTGCCCTGGCCGCTGCTGGTCCTGGGCGGCGATTTCCCGGTGGAGACCCCCTACGGCAGGGACTCCATCCGCGTGTCCAAGGGCACGCCCTCCGACAAGATCGTCAAGATCCCCAACGCCGGGGTGCCGCGCCTGCGCGGCAGCGGCCGCGGCGACCTCTACCTGCACCTGCGGGTGGCCGTGCCGACCCGGCTCTCGTCCGCCGAGGAGGCGCTGGTCCGCCAGCTGCTGCACCCCGTGAACAGCGAAGGGATCGACGGCGAGGAGGCTCCCGAAGAGGGCTTCCTGGCCAAGGTCTTCGGCTCTTCCGACAAGGGCAGGAAGAAAAAGAAACGCTAGTCCACCTAGGAAAGGAGCGTCCATGCGCCGCAGCGGTTTCCTCCTGATCCTCCCCGCCCTCCTGGCCGCGGCCCAACCGGTCAGCGGGCCGATGTCGCTGACCACGGCCGACGGCTTCACCCTCCAGGGCACCTTCAACGTCCCGGCGAATCCCGGCCGCCGGCCGGTGGTGATCCTGGCCCACCAGTTCCGGACCGACCGCTCCGGCTGGCAGCCATTGGTCGCCGACCTGAACGCCCGCGGCATCGCCACCCTGGCCCTGGACCTGCGCGGCCACGGCCAGAGCACCCGCAAGGGCGAGGCCACCGTGGCGGTCACCGAGGACTTCATGGCCTCCTCGGCCGCCGTGGGCTTCGACCGGATCCCCGCCGACCTGGCCCAGGCCGCCGCCTGGGTCCGCAAGCAGCCCCGCATCGACGGCCGCCGCCTGGGCCTGGCCGGATCCAGCATCGGCGCCTACTCGACCCTGGTGGCCGCCGCCCAGATCCACCCGGTGGCGGTCCTGGCCCTGAGCCCCGCCGGCGGCTGGGGCGACCAGCCGGCACTTCGCCTCGCCCGTTCGGTCGAAGAGGCCAAGGCCGCCGTCATGGTGCTGGCCTCGGAAGGCGATCCCGACGCCCTTGCCAACGCCAAGGCCATCCGGAACGCCACCGGCGTCTATGCCCGGATCGTGCCCGGCACGGAGCACGGCTTCGCCTACCTGCCGGAACTCACCCCGGATTTCGCCGGCTGGTTCGGCGAGTACCTCAGCCACCACCGCACCGCCCCCGCCCAGCCGGCCAAGGAGACGACGCCCAAGGTCGTGCCGGAGGAAGTCAAGTAGCGGCCGGTCAGGCAGGGCGTGCACCCGCGCTCCTGAAAATCAACCGGCCTTGGGAACCCCCTTCAATTCGTAGGCCTTGGCCAGACAATCCAAGGGGATCCCAAGGAGGTCGTGGAGCCCCCTCATCATGTTTATGCTCAGTGGCCTTTTGTAGTTGAGCACCTCGTACGCCCGGTTCCTGGGCATGACCGGGGTGAGGTCGGCGACGGTCATGCCTTTCATCTCGAGCATGCACTTTATGGCTTCAATGGGATCCGGCGGAAGGTCCGGAAATGCCCGCTTTTCATAGGCCTCGGCCAGCTCCATGAGAATCTCCAGTTCATCCCCCTCCGGGGTCCCAGGCGGGGCCTCCCAGAGTGCTTCGATCCGGGCACTGGCGGCATTCAGATCGTCACGGGTTCGGATGGGGCGGATTTCCATGTGGCTTGATCTCAATAGAAGGAAACGGTTGGGGCGTCGATCTTGTCGTAGGCCGCGTGCGTGCCCAGGAATTTGACGAAGACCGTGCCACGTTCATATTTCATCGCGGCGACCAGGCGAAAGTTGTTCCCGCCGATATTGAAGACCACGCGATCATTCGGGATGGGGCTCGCGGTATTGAAGGTGGCCAGGACCTCCGTGGCATTGGCCCAGGCAGCGGCCTTCGTGACGGTGATCCAGGTTCTCAAGGGGATTTCAGAATCGGGATGCGCGCACCAGAATTCGGAGAGGGTGCTGATCGTGAAAATCCTCATGGGGAAAAGGTAGTCCCATTTTGGGACTAGTCAACCCCCCAACCTGGGCCCTACCGGTGGTCGATCTCCGCCACCACAAGGTTGCCGCTGCCCTGGTAGGTCACCCGGTCGAAGGCCTCCCACTTGGCCAGGAGGATGCCCCGGCCGTGGCTGTCGAACACCCGCTCCAGGCTGATCGCCTGGAAGTCCTGCCAGGGAAAGCCCTGGCCCTGGTCCTGGATCCGGTAGCGGGTCAGGTGCGGAAAGCGGCGCACCGACACCTGCACCCAGCGGTCGCGGTTCTCCGGCAGGCTCTGGCGCCGCAGGACCTCGGCGGTCCAGCGGCCGGCCTCGACCAGTTCGGTCTTGTCCTGGTAGCTGATCCCCAGGTTGCCGTGCTCCAGGGCGTTGATCATGAGTTCGGAGAGCCCGGTGACGGTCCGCTTGGGATCCGGCGCGGCCTTGGCCAGCAGCGCGGTCAGGTCATGGCACTGCTGGATCGTCTGGAACTCGAACAGGCCATGGCGGATCCGGCCCATGGCCGCGCGCGTAGCCTCCAGTTCGGCCCAGAACTGGCGGCGGTTCGCGTATTCACCCGTGGCCGCGGCCACCACCTGCAGCACCAGCCGGGGATCCAGCGGCTTGACCAGGTAATAGAAAGCGCCGGCCTGCAGGCCCTCGCGGATGGCGTCGGCACTATCCATGCCGGTCTCGATCACCACCGGGATGTCCTTGAGGCGCGCGTCCCGCTTCATGTTCTGGAGCACTTCCATGCCGCCGACGACCGCCATCTGGCGGTCCAGCATGACCGTGTCGAAGGCCGGGTCCGCCGCCAGCAGGTCCAGGGCGATCTGCCCATCGGCGGCGACGGTCACGGCATAGCCGGCCGCTTCCAGGATGGCTTCCAGGAACGAGGTAATGAAGAAGTCGTCGTCAACAATCAGCAATCTGGGCTTGGGCATGCGCCTCCCGGAGGGTGAAGGTCAGAGGGGCGGGACCCCGGTGGTGCGCAGGTAGGCGCAGGCCTGGGCGAAGGCGAATCCGGCTTCGGCGACCCACCCGGCCAGCTGTTCCGGCTCCGCCGTCCCGCCCTGCTTTTCGATCCGTTCGGCGATCCGGCCCAGGGCGGTGAAGGCCAGGGTGCGGCTTGAGCCTTTGAGGGCATGGGCGGTGCGGGCCATCGGCCCAAGCCGGCCGGCCGCCAGATCCTCGCGGAGCGCGCCGAGCAGCTCCTCGCCGCGGCGGATGAAGGGGTCGATCACGCCGCTGCGCAGGCGGCCCGGGTCATGCTGGAAGGCCTGCCATACCTTCTGGAACTGCACCTGATCCAGTTCCAGTTCGGCGGGCGGCGGGGGGATCCCGGGGGACTCGGCGGGGCCGGGTTCGGGCACCTCGGCCGGCCGGTTGGGCACCCAGTGGGCCACCCCGCGCAGCAGGGCCTCCCGGTTGATGGGCTTGGTCAGGTAATCATCCATCCCGGCCGCCAGGCAGCGGGCCCGGTCCCCGGCCATGGCGTGGGCGGTCATGGCCACGATCGGCAGCCGCCGGTTGCTGCCCGCCTCCATGGCCCTTATCCGGGCCGTGGCCTCGAACCCGTCCATGTCCGGCAGCTGGATGTCCATCAGCACCAGATGGAAGGGTTCGGTCACCACCCGGGCCAGGGCCGCGCCGCCGCCACTCACCACCACCACTTCGGCCCCGGCGCCCTCCAGGAACTTCCGGGCCACGGCCTGGTTCACTTCGTTGTCCTCCACCAGCAGGATCCGGGCCTGGAGGGTCGGAAGCAGCGCCCCGGCGCGCCCGGGCGCCGCGCCCTGCAGGCCGAAGCGGGTGACCATGGCGGTCCCCATGGGGCCCCGGGCCCGGCGGATGGCCGCGGCCATGGCCTGGGCCAAGGTGCCGCCGGCCACCGGCTTGGTGAAATAGCCATCGAAGCCCAGGGCCTCCAGGCGGGCGGGATCGCTCTGCCGGCCGGTGGAGGTGAGCACCACCAGGGCCATCTCCTGGCAGCGGAAGTCCTCCCGGATCCGGCGACCGAAGGTGGCGCCGTCCATGCCCGGCGGCATGTAGAGATCCACCAGGGCGGCATCGTAGGGATCCCGCCCGAGGGCCTCGGCGATCTCCTCCAGCGCCGCCTCGCCCGAGGACGCCGCGACGGCTGCGGCCCCGTGGGCTTCCAGCTGCCGGCACAGGAGCCGCTGGTTGACCGCCAGATCGTCGACCACGAGGATGCGCATTCCGGCCAGATCCCGGGCCACCGCCGCCGGCGGCACCAGGACATCCACCGCCAGGGGCAGCTCCACCGTAACGCAGGTGCCTTTTCCCTCCTGGCTTTCCAGGCTGACCTCGCCGTTCATGGCGGTCACGATCCGCTTCACCAGGCTCAGCCCGAGACCCGTGCCGCCGAACCGGCGGGTGGTGGAGGTGTCCGCCTGGACGAACGGGTTGAACAGCATGGCCCGCTTTTCCGGCGGAATGCCAAGGCCGGTGTCGGTCACGCTGAGCCGGTAGCCGCCGGGAAGTCCCTGGACCTCCACTAGGATGGTGCCGGCCTCGGTGAACTTGGTGGCGTTGCTGACCAGGTTGGTGAGCACCTGGCGGAGCCGGCCGGGATCGCCATGGACATCCTTGGCCAGAAACGGGTCGAAATCCACCAGGAGCTCCACCGGCCGGCCTTCCAGCTTGGACCGGAACAGTTCGGCCACATCGAACACCAGCCGCTCCAGGTTGAACGGCACCCGTTCCAGGGTCAGCTGGCCCGCTTCGATCTTGGAGAAATCCAGGATGTCGTTGAGCAGGGCCAGCAGGCTGGCGCCGGAGCGGTTGATGGCCGACAGGCAGTCCTGCTGCTCGGCCGTGAGCTCGGAACCCGCCAGCAGCTCGGCCATGCCCAGCACGCCGTTCATGGGGGTCCGGATCTCATGGCTCATGTTGGCGAGGAACTCGCTCTTGCTGGCGTTGGCCTGCTCGGCAAGCACGGCCATCTCCCGGTACCTCTGTTCGCTCGCCCGCAGCTCCCGGGTCCGCGCCTCCACCAGCCGCCCCAGGTCGGACCGGCGCCGCTGGTACAAGTGCAGCACCACGGCCACGATGGCGGTGACCATGAGCCCGCCCAGGCTGAGCCAGGGGCCGGCCACATCCGGGTGCAGCGCCATGAACCGGGGGCCGGCCCCGACGGTGATCTCGAAGACCCGGCCGAACGCGAACTCGGTGCGGGTGGCGGTCAGCCCAGCAGGGGGCCGGTAATTGGCCAGGTGGATGGCACCGACCTCCTCGGCCTGCCCGCCCGCATGAATCAGGGTCAAGGTCATGGGCATGGGCTCATCGGCGTCGGCGTTGGCGGCGAGCACCGCCTGCAGGCGCAGGGCCGCCACCACCACGCCGCGGACCGGGTGGCCCGGCCGGGCGGAATAGACCGGATAGAACACCAGCAGCCCCTTGGTGCCCGCATCCGCCCCCAGCAGACCGACCGGATCGGTCGCGGCCGTGATCCCGGTCCGGACCGCCTCCTCCAACGCCGGCCGGCGCTGCGGATCCGCACCCAGATCGAGCCCCAGGGCCGGTTCGTTGCCGGCCAGCGGCGCCACCCAAAGGACCGGGAAGCTGGCCTCCCGGGCCGCGGCGGCCGGTCCCCGGGCCCAGACCCGGTAGGCCGGGAACCCCGCCGCCCGGGCCTGGGCCTCCAGCCCGGGCCGCTGGGCCCCGCTTACCGCGGGGGCCCAGGCCCAGGCCTGCACCCAGTTCTGCCGGGTCAGGAAGGCGCTGAATTCCCGGAATTCCCCGTAGGACACCTCGTCGCTGTGGCCGTAGAACCGCGCCAGGCTTTCCAGCCCGGTATCGCGGACCCCGCGCAGGGCCCCGGCGATGGAATCGGTCCGGGCCACCGCCAGTTCCTGGAAGGCCTCGGCCCGGTGCCGGGCCTCCAGCCGGTTGCCGGTCCAGGCGGCGAAGGCGGTGATGGCCAGACCGGCGGCCACGCCCAGTCCCACTTCCAGGTGCTTGAGCCCGGGCCGCCGCCGGACCCCGGACAGGGCGCGCAGCCGCAGGAGGAAGGCGCCCGCCAGCACCAGGATCGCCAGGGCCGCCGTGAGCAGTGCGGCCGGCAGGGCCGCCAGGGTCCGGCGCCACCGCCAATCGCCGGCATCGGCCATCAGGGCCAGGAGCACCGGCGGCCGCCGGGCCCCCGGGTGGGCACGGACCTGGACCAGGGCGGTGAAGCCGGGGCCGGATGGTCCGTCGGCGTAGCCGCCCGCGGAGGCCACGGCCCGGGCCGCCGCATCCGCCAGGTCGGGCCGTTCCTGGCCCGGGGCGTGGCCGCCGGGGGAATCCGCCCGGCCACTGTCCACCAGATTGATCACCCGCCCCGGCGCCGCCAGCTGGAGCAGGGCGACCTCGCGGAACTGCGGATGGCCGAGACGGTACGCGGCCAGCTGGGCCTTGAGATGGCCGTAGTGGGGCGCATCCAGGTCCGCCGCCGAGCCGGCCAGCTGCTCGACCCGCTCCAGCACCAGCCCCTGGCGCAGGAGCTGGGCCTGCCAGAGCAGGTCCTCGCGGCGTTCCCGGTCGGCCCGCCCCACCGCCCCGACGATCAGGGCCCCGCCCAGCGCCGCGAGCGCCAACAGGACGAACATGAGCCGAGCAAGGCCCTGATGGCGGGTTCGGGAGGACATGGGGAATCCCATTATGGTCCAGGCCGTTCCCGGCGGAAGGGCAAAGTGGCCCTTTTCAATGGTTTTGAATTCAGTCCCCGACCTTGGGGCCGCGCTCGATGCGGGAATCGGGAATCAGCCAGACCAGGGCCACTCCAATGGCAATCCCCAGGCCCAACCCTCGGCTCCTCAGAGTAGGCAAAGCCTGCGGCCGACCCCCATCATGGGCTTTTCCAGGAAGCGGTAGGTGAGGGCCGAAAGGCCGATGGTCAGGCCCAGGCCCAGCAGGAAGTGCGGCCAGGCGCCCAGGGCCGCCGGCGTCCACCGGCGCACGCCCTCGTACACCAGCGGGTGCAGCAAGTACACGGAATAGCTGACTTCTCCCATGAACTTGCCGGCGGTCTTGAGCGGGGAATCGGGGAAATCAAAGAAGGCGAACAGCGCCACCCCGGCGAAGCAGATGGCGAGGAACCAGTAGCGCGGCCAGCCGGCCATGATCACCCAGTCGTCATAGAAATTGCGGTATTTCAGGGTGAAGGCCAGGGTCAGCAGGACTGCCAGGACCAGGAACGGCCCGGTGCGCAGACGGAACCGGGAGCCCAGCCGGGCATGGGCGATGATCCCGCCCAGGAGGAACAGGAAGGCGTGGTTGGCCACCTGGACGTACATGTGGAACTTGGGGTCGGGGTCGGCGATCCCCGGCACATAGACGAAGCTGAACGGCAGCGACAGGGCCAGCAGCGCCAGCGCCGTCACCGGCAGGAAGGCCCGGGACCGGGAAGCGCCCCAGGCCAGGAACGGGAAGCCCAGGTAGAAGACGTATTCCAGCCCGATCGACCAGCCCCCGAGGACCAGGGAGTGGTTGGGATGGACCAGGCCGAAGGCCAGGCTCGCGTTCTCCAGGACCATCCGCAGCGAATGCTGGGGCCCGGCCTGGAGGCCGAGAATCAGGTTGGCGGCCACCGCCAGGTAGTACAGCGGGGCGATCCGGAAGAACCGCTTTGTGAAGAAGTCCCGGAGCCCCCGGCCCCGCCAGACTTCGGCCCCGTACAGATAGAAGAAGCAGAAGCCGCTGATGATGAAGAAGCCTTCCACCCCGTAGGCGCCGATCTTCTTGACGGTGTAGGCGGGAAAACAGCCCTCCCGGAACGGCCGGTACCAGTTGCTGAAGTGGTACACGGCCACCGCGAAGGCCATGAAGCCCCGGAAGATGTCCAGGGAATCGATCCGCTCCCGCACGGGCTCAGCGATAGTGCACCTTCCCGGTGCCCCGGGTCAGTTCCCCGAGCACCCACGGCTTCTCGCCGGAGCCCGCCAGCGCCTTGAGCACTGCGCCGACCTTGGCCTTGGGGGCGATGAGCACCATCCCCACCCCCAGGTTGAAGGAGCGCCGGGCATCCTCCAGCGGCATCCCGCTCTGGTCCATGAGGAACCGGAACAGCGGCGGGATCTGCCAGCTGCCGGTCTCGATGGCCGCGTCCAGGTGGGGCGGCAGGACCCGGGGCAGGTTGTCGGTGAGCCCGCCGCCGGTGATGTGGGCCATGGCCACCAGCTGGCGGGCCCGGACCAGGGGCAGGACCGGCTTCAGGTAGCTGCGGTGCACGGCCAGGAGCGCCTCGCCCACCGTGGCGCCGGTGCCCGGCAGGGGGTCGTCCACCCCGAGTCCGGCCAGTTCGAAACAGACCTTGCGGGCCAGGGAGTAGCCGTTGGTGTGCAGGCCGGAGGAGGCCAGGCCGATCAGCACGTCCCCCGCCGCCATCACGGAAAGCGCCGGCAGCAGCTCGGCCTCGTCGACCACGCCGACGATGGTGCCGGCCACGTCCACCTCGCCCTCGGCGTAGACGCCGGGCATTTCCGCCATCTCGCCGCCGATGAGGGCCAGGCCCCCCTCGGTGCAGGCCCCGGCCATGCCCTTGACGATCTGCTCGATCACCGCCGGCTCCAGCCGCTGGGCGGCCACGTAGTCCAGGAAGAACAGGGGCCGGGCCCCCTGGACCAGGATGTCGTTGATGCAGTGGTTGACCAGGTCGGCGCCGACCGTGTCCCATTTACCGGCCAAGCGAGCGACCTTCATCTTGGTGCCGACCCCGTCCATGGAGCTGACCAGGATCGGCTGCTTTTCCGGGAACTGGGCGGCATAGAGCCCCCCGAACAGGCCGATGTCGCTGCGCACTCCGGGGGTCCGGGTGGCCTTCACCAGGGGCTTGATCCGGGCCAGGGCGTCGTCCTGGCGGTTGATGTCGACGCCAGCTGCGGCGTACGTGGCCTTGGGGTCGGTCATGGGCTCTCCCGAACTACGATGATCCCACAAAGATGCGATTTCTTGGAACGAGGCTATCGTCCCGGCCCCCATGTGCCGATAATGATGTGACGAGGCGTGTCATGGATATCGCCACAGCCAGTTCCCAGAGCCTGTACAGCTACCAGTCCGCCTTGGCGGGCGGCAGCCAGGCCGGGGCCGTGCTCCAGGCCCTGACCCAGGCCTACAGCAACGCCAACAACCTCGCCAGCTCCGACACCAGCGTCGATCCGCTCTCCAACCTGGCCGGCGAGGCGTCATTAAGTCCCCTCGTATCTGCTATCTATACCCAAAGCCGGGCCGCCTCCTCCGGTACCGGGACCGCGCCCTCCCTGGGCATCAGCGCCTCCCAGCTGTTCGGCGGCCTGGACTCCAGCTCGGCGTCCGCCCTGCTGTCGGGCCTGTCCTCCGATGCCGCGGCCGGCCTCCAGGGCTTCGATACCGCCACCACCGGCGCCTCCGCCCTGGCCTCCGCCCAGTATGCCGCCCAGCAGGCCTATGGCGGCGGCACCCTGTCGGCCGACGCCCAGGCCCAGGCCAACGCCGAGACCCAGGCCGCCAACGGCACCAACTCCGCCGACGCCACCGCCGCCACCACGCCCGCCGCGTCCTATGTGGACCAGGCGCTGCAGACGGCCCAACTGGCGGCCATGAACAACACCTTCACCCTCCTGGCCTGATTCCTGGCACCCTGGAGCCTGGGAGGAAGGTCATGACCTTCGATCGGGTGGGTGCGGCAACGGCGGTACGGGAGCTCCTGGCCAGCTTCGGGGCCGACCCGGACGCCCCTGAACTGGCGGAGACCCCCCAGCGGGTGGCGGAATTCTGGGCGGAGCGGCTGGCCGGCTATGGCGTCGACCCCGGCCTGGAATTGCAGCCGCTGCCCGGGGAACTGGAACCCTGCCCGGTGATCCTGGAGCGGGTGCCGTTCGTGAGCACCTGCGAGCACCACCTGGCGGCCTTCGAGGGCCATGCCACGATCGGCTACCTGCCCGGGGCCGGCGGCACCGTCGGCCTGTCCAAGCTGGTCAAGCTCATCCACGGCTACGCCTGCCGCCTGCAGGTGCAGGAGCGCCTCACCGCCCAGATCGGCGACGCCCTCGAGACCCGCCTGCGCCCGGCCGCGTGGGGGGTGAAGCTGGTGGCGGTGCACACCTGCATGGCCCACCGGGGCGTGCGGACCCCGGATGTGCCGGTCACCACCGTCCGGACCGGCGGCCTTTGGCTCAGCCAGCCGCCCTCCAGCTTCCGCTATTAAGGAATTTTTTTCTTTTTTTCTTTTCTCGACTGGTTTGGTAGGATTTCGCTAATGCGTACGCGCATCTCACGGAGGATTCCATGGCCTACGAACCAAAAAACTATGATCATCTCAAGGGCGGCGCGCTCAAAGGCTTCAGCGACAGCCAGTTGGATCAGCACTTCACCCTCTACAAGGGCTACGTCGCCAAGCTGAACGAGATCGAGACCAAGCTCGAGACCGCCGACAACACCAAGCCCAATTATTCCTTCAGTGAGTTCTCCGAGCTGAAGCGCCGGGAAGCCGTGGCCTTCAACGGCTCCTTCCTGCACGAGCTGTATTTCGAGAACCTCGGCGCCAGCGCCGCGGTCTCCCCGGAGCTGCAGAAGGCCCTGGACGCCCAGGGCGGCAAGGACAAGGTCCTGGCCGACCTCAAGGCCTGCGCCCTGGGCGGTCCCGGCTGGGCCCTGCTGACCCGCAACCGCCGCGACGGCAAGCTGCACTCCTACTTCATCGCCGAGCACCACCTGGGCCTGCCCATCGAACAGGACCTGCTGGTGGTCCTGGACAGCTGGGAGCATGCCTTCATGGTGGACTTCGGGATCAAGCGGCCCGACTACATCAACGCGTTCCTGGAGAACATCAACTGGGCGGAAGTCTCCAAGCGGTTCGCCAAGTAGGAAGGTAATGGAAGGCCGCGGGGGCCCCTTCGGGGGCCCCCGCGCTTTTCAAGGCCCGCGGTCCGCCGTTCACCCCTTGGGCGCGGCCTGGCCGGGCCTCTCCATCATGGCCGGCCGCAGCAGGTCCGTCAGGGCGCCCAGGTAGTGGTCCAGGGCGTGGTCCAGCCAGCGGTAGCCCGGCACGGCCCGGCTCATGTAGCCCATGTGTCCGCCCGTGGCCTCCATGTGCAGATGGACCGCGGAATTGCGCGGGAACCGGGCCACATCCCCGCCCGGCGCGAAGGGGTCGTCGCCGGCGGTCAGGATCACCGTGGGGATCCCGATCCCGACCAGGTGCGGGCCACAGGAGCAGCGGGCATAGTAGTCGGCCCGGTCCCGGAACCCGGCCCTGGGCGCGGTGAAGACCTGATCGAATTCCCGGAGGGTGCGCGCCGCCATCGCTTCGGCGCCGCCCGGGCGGTCGCGGACCTCGCGCCGAAGCCGGCGAACGAAGTATTGGTCGTAGACACGGTTGAAGCCATGGGCCAGGCGCCTGGAACAGGCCTCCAGATCCGCCGGGGGATTGACCGCGATGGCCAGATCCGGCAGCCCCAGATGCCCATCCCGGCCCGCGAGCAGCAGCAGGATGTTGGCGCTGATCGAGAAACCCACGGCGACCTGCAGGTGGCCCGGAAAGCGCTGGCGCCCGTGCGCCAGCACCGCCGCGATGTCGGCGGTCGCGCCGCTATGGTAGATTCCCCGGGCCCAACCCTTGCCGAACCCCGCGCCGCGGTGGTCGGCCGCCAGCACCGCGTGGCCCCGGGCCTGGAAGAGCGCCGCCGCCCGGCGCATGTAGTGCGCCTCCACACTGCCGCCCAGGCCGTGGAACAGGTGCACCGCCACCCCGGTGCGGCCCGGCAGGGCCCGCAGGGCCAGGGCATCGCCATCGGCCAATTCCAGCCGCGCGGCCTCCCAGGGCAACCGGGACGCGGGTGTGGGCCAGTACTGGGCCGCCAGGGTCTGCAGGTGGCCGCCCTGGGCCCAGAAGGGCGGGAGGCAGGCCAGGGGCGGGCGGGGGAGCTCCATGGTCACCAGCCTACCGCCCGCGGCTCAGGGTGAGAACCGCGACCTCCGGCCGGCAGCGGATCCGCAAGGGGATCGCGGTGAGCCCGAGCCCCCGGGTGACGAACAGCTGGTCGCGGCCCTCGCGGAACAGGCCATGGACATAGGGCGTGAATTCCTCGGCCGCGTTGTAGAGCGGATGGAAGTCGACTTGCCCGCCGTGCGTATGGGCGGACAGGGTGAGCCGGGCCTGTTCCCGGATGAGCTGCGGCCACATGAGCGGGGAATGGCAGATCCCGATCCGGAACCCGTCCGGCCACGGCTTGCCTCGCCACTCCGGGTCCTGGGGGCCGCCGGGGGCCGGCATCCAGAAGGACTCGCCCAGGAGCACCAGCCGCTGGTCACCCCGGGCGATGGTGAGGGCCTGGTCCTCCAGGATCACCCAGCCGTGCCCGCGCAGGCGCCGCGACACCTCCTCGGCCGGATGGCCGACATCGTGGTTGCCCAGCACCCCGATCCGGCCATCCGGCGGAACCACCGCCTCGAAGGCCACGCCGGTGCGCTCCGCCTCCTCGCCCCGGTGGGCGATGAAATCCCCGGCCCCGACCACCAGGTCGCAGCGCTGGTCCGCGACCGCGCGGGCCCAGCGGCGCAGGGTGCGGGTGCCGGCGTAGGGCCCGGCGTGGATGTCACCCACCAGGGCGATCCGGTAGCCCTCGAAAGCTGGCGGGAGATCCGGGAAGACCAGGGTCTCCCGGGTGATCGCCGGAGGGCCGTAGGCCTCTCCCAGGCCCCAGCCGTAGCCCAGCACCACCAGGGCGATGCCGGCCCAGCGCAGCCGCCACCGCCGGCGCGGCAGGATGCCCGACAGGAATTCCACCGCCACGATCGGCGCCAGCAGGCAATGGATGGCGATCCAGATGGCCAGCGGGGAGAGCGCCCAGAATCCGGACACCGCGAGGCTCCGGTCGTCGACCACGAACCAGAGGCACCAGCCCAGGTCCAGCCCCACCGCCAGGCCGCCCAGGGGGGCTCGCACCCGCTTGGGCGCGAAGGCGATGCCGAAGGCCTGGATGGTCATTCCGGCGAGCAGGATGATCTGGTGGGAGCCCTTCATGCCTGGAACCTGCCTCCTCAAGGCCGCGGATGTGCGGGCCGGCCGGCCCGGGGGATCATTTGGGCAGGCGGAGCTTGGCCGCGGGATCTCCCAGGAGCGGGAAGTGCCGGAGCAGATCCACCGAGGCGCCGGCCTTGTAGGCATCGATCTTGGCCTGGGTGCAGAGATCGCCAAGGCGGGTGTAGACCGGGTTGTAGAGCAGGTTGAAGAAGGAAGTGCCCAGGAGGTCATGATCGTACTGGTAGCCGAACGAGCTGCAGCCGAACACCCCTACGGTCCCGCAGCCCGGGTAGGCCAGCATGGATTCCGCCAGTGAGTAGTAGCCGACCATTCCGAAATAGCAGTTCTCGCAATTCAGCATGACGCTCAGGAGCGGACTGGCGGGATTGGTCAGGCGCGGCAGGTACGACGCGTCGAACACCAGCTCCCCGGACCACTCGGTGACGCTCCCGTGGCCGTTGTAGGTGGCCAGGAACACGCCCTTGTTCATGGCCGCGAGGATATCGGAAGTGCACTGGGTGAAATCCGTATAGCTGGCCAGATCGATCTGCTGGGAGGTGACGGCCGCGGGGAGGGTGCCGGCCAGGTTTGCGCACAGGGCGGCGAAATCGGGCGTCACATTGTCCGCCACGAACAGGGCCGCCCCCGGCACGGCGGCCGTGCTGGTTTCATACTGGACGAGCTTGGCGGCGATGAGGCCCGCCTGGGCCGCGGTGGCGGCGGGAAGCCGGCCGATGTTCAGGCTGGGGAGCTCATCCACCCCGTCCAGGGCGACAAACCAGTTGTCGTCGGGAGCGATGCCCAGCCCCGCCGCGGGGCCCATGTGGCAGGGGACCATGCTCAGCTTTCCGGTCTGGTGGTAGTTCCGGTAGTCGAAGGTGGCGTCCCCCAGGAGCAGGACATAGGAAGGGGCGGGTTTGACCCAGTTCTGGCGGGCATAGGCGAGGAACGACTTGATGGCGGCCGGGTCCGGGATTCCATAGGCGAACTCGTTGAAAATATCCTCGATGGCCACCGCCTGGACCCGCAGCCCCTGGCTTTGGCGGAGCGTGCAGAGGGGCGCCACGGCACTCAGGAAGGCCCGCTTGGTGATGAGCAAATAGTCCGCGCCCGCCGTCGCCGCCCGGAGCGCCCCGCGCGTCCAGGACTCCATGAGGGAGGGGGTCTGGATGAGCCCGGGCGCCAGCGCGAAGTAGGATCGGGAGCTGGTGGAGGGATCCAGGAAACGGATCCGGTAGGTGCCATCCTGGTCGATGCTGCTGGCGGGCGTGATGAACGCGGCGTTCCGGGGGTCCGTGACCTCCAGGAGCACAGTGTCCGCCGCCGGGAAACCATCGACCGCGATGGGGCTCGAGGGGTTGGCCGGCACGGTGAAGGCGAGCTGCTCCCCGGCCGCGGCCAGGGGGCGCCAGGACTTGATCTCGAAGTAGTTGAGGTCCACCGAATCAACCGCCGCCCCGGTGTCCCCGGGCACCCCCAGGATGAGCGTGTTCAGGCCTGCCGTGAGGATGCCCGGAGCCAGGGTGATCGACTGGTTCAGCTCGATCGCGCCCGTCCATTTCAGATCGCCCACGGGGGTGCCGTTGAGATTCACCGTCACATGGTGATCCGGGCTGACATTGCCGCTGGTGGTGGCCAGGAGGTCGAGCTCAAGCAGGGACGGCCCGTTGCTCTCGTCCAGCCCGGCCAGGGTGAACGCGAAGCCCTGGGTGGCCGGCGCCGTCAGCTTGGCCCAGAACCAATAGTCCGAGACCGGGGCCCCCGGCGCGAGGCTGTCCATGAACAAGTTCTGCTCGACGTGGAGGGTATCGTTGAAGGCGGTCACGGGGGCGCCGCTGGCGGCCCCCGTGCCATCCCGGGTGGCCATCGGATCCGGGGTCCCGCCACTGCTGGTCAGCCAGTAGACATTGGTGCCCGTGAACGTGTTATCCATGGCCTGGCCGAAGAACTCCAGGGAATCCCCGGGCCCGAAGCTGGCATTGCTGGCGCTGTTGACTTTGAGGGCAACCGGCAGGCCCAGGTTGGTGAGCGCCAGGGTGCCGGGCACCAGGCTGCCCTGGGCGAACCCGGCGTTCTGCAGGTCTTCATAGGTCATGCGGAACAGCCCCTGGGCCGGCACCTCGATGCGCAGGGAGGCCGGCGTGGCCGCGGGCGTGGGCGTGGGTGTGCTGGCCGAATGGCCGCCCCCGCAGCCGAGCGCGGCCAGGAGCGGAAGCAGGGCCAGGGTTCCTGGGAGCCGACGGAAACTCCACTCATTTTTCATCGGGGGACTCCTCCATCAAGAACGTCCTGCACCAGCTCCAGCCGACGGGCGAGAGGCCCGGGTGTCAAACGATAACAGGCCACCTCGGCCAGCAGCCCGCCCAGGTGGGTCAGGAGCGCGCCCGGCTTCATGATCCCGGGGGCCTGCGCATCCAGGACCGTGTGGCGCAATTCCCGGAGCAGGAAAAAGGCTGCTTCCGAAGCCGGGATCGGGGTCAGCGTGGGTTCCTGGGTGAAGTCGGGCCGGTTCGCCGCCAGGGCGAAGACCTTCCAGCAGGCCTCCCGGTGCCGCGCCAGAACCTCCTTGACGGCTCCGGTCCGGGTCCGCGGATAGCGGACCTTCCAGAGTCCCGGCCAGGCCTCCCCCGACGCCCAGGCCACGGCCCCCGGCACCGCCTGGATGGCCTCCAGGAAGGGCACTTCCATCCCCTTGCGCAGATCCACTCCGAGCTGGTCCAGCCCCGCTCCAGGCGCTCCGGGCGCATCCTGCAGGCACACCAGCCAGGAGAGCGGCAGGGGCTGCGACGCGACTTCCAGACCCGTCCCTTCCAGCGGCCGGATGACCTTGCCCCGGAGGGAGGCCGGTTCACCCTCGCCCGCCTTGACCCAGAGGCTGCGCGGAAAGGGGTGCACCCTCCCCGTGTCCCGGTGGACGGGACAGAAATCATCCGAAAAATAGCTCCGCCCGGTCTCCAGAAGGGCGCGGATCAGCGTCGTCTTGCCGGCGCCGGAAGCGCCGGTCACCGCCAGCACGCCCGGCCCCGCCCCGACGGCGCCCGCGTGCAGGACCGTGAAGGCCTTGACCCGGTCCAGGAGCCCCTGCACCAGCTGGAAGGCCGCATGGTCCCGGGGCTGCGGACAGCCCGCGAGCTCCTCCCGCACGCCGTCGAACTCAAGGTAAGGGCCGGTCTCCGGCTCTTCGTAGCGGAAGCGGACCGCTCGCTCCGCCCCGGCGCCGGCCACGACCTCGAAGCGGCTGTAGTTCGCCTGGAAGCCTTCCAGGAAAGCCGCCACTGTGGAGTCGACCCGGACCGTCACATCGAGGATTTGGTAGTTTCGAAAGCCCACCGTTCACGTGCCCAGGACCAGGGTCCGCCAGGAAATGAAAAGCTGGGCTCCCGGCAGGGGGCCCAGCGGATTGCGACGTCCCGACGAGGGGAGCTTCAACTAATGATTTCGCTGCCGGTCAGCGCGGGGCCGAGCTGTTCCAGGATCTCATCGCTGGTGTAGGTGATGATCCGGGGCGCGAGGTAGGGAGCCTTCACTTCAGCGAAACGGGCTTCCTGCTCCAGAGCGGAATGACTCATGGCGGGTCTCCTAGTGGATTGCTTTGAGCTGAGGTCAGGAGAAAAGTATACCTGAGACTTTAACAAGGAGGCGGAGGGAATACATCTGATTTCTACTTGTGGCCGGCAACAATTTTGCTCCCAGGTCGGCAGTCCCGCGCCGGCCCCGGTGCGCGGCCGGATGGGTCAGCCGCCCCACCTGCGGTCATCGGGTTCCGGCAGGCCGAGCTGGTCCAGCACGCGGGTGGCGAAGGCCTGGAAAAGATCCTCGATCGTCTCCGGTCCGTGGTAGAAACCCGGCATGAGCGGCATCACCACCGCCCCCGCGTCGTGGATCCTGAGCATGTTCTCCAGGTGGACGCGATTGAGCGGCGTCTCGCGAAGGCAGACCACCAGCGGACGGCGCTCCTTCAGGCAGACATCCGCGGCCCGGGTGATGAGCCCTTCGCTCACGCCCGCGGCGATCCGCCCCAGGGTCCCGGCGCTGCACGGCACGATGACCATCCCGTCCTGGCGGTGGCTGCCGCTGGCGATGTCCGCGCCGAGGTTGCGGGCGTCCAGGTGCCGGATCTTGGGGGAGAGCGCGAGGAGATCCTCCACCTGCGCCCCGGTTTCCGCCTTGAGGCAGCGCAGGCCGGTGGGGGACAGAAGAAGGGTCACCTGGGCCACGCCCGGGTTGGCCGCCAACCGGCGGGCCACCGCGGCGCCGAACCCCGCGCCGGTGGCGCCGGTGATGGCCAGGATGATGCGCTTGGGAAAGCCGTTGGACACGAATCACCTCCGCGGGGTCGCCGCGCAGCCCCTATGGGACCATACCCGGGCTGGAATTGTGGAAACGATCGGGGCCGGGTACAAGCCGAGCGCCCTCTCGGGCGCTCGGCGGTCCTGGCTGGCTTCGGAAGTCCGAACCTTACATTCCGGCGAAGCAGAGGGCCACGTCGGCGTCGTCGACCTTGCCGTCCCCATTCAGGTCGTAGCTGGCGTCATAGGCCGCCTGGCCACGGGTGCTGCCCCAGGCCTTGGACAGGCCCGCGAGGTCCTTCAGGGTGAACGGCGCCACGTTGACGGTGATCAGGCTGGCATCGCCCTGGGCATCGGTGAGCTGGTAGGCGGTGGTCGCGGCGGGGGCGACCCAGAGGCTGCTGCCGGAAACCGGAGCGCCCTGGAGGGCCAGCGCGGGCGAGCCGTTGGTGGCCCAGCTCAGGAGGGCGCTGCCGCCCTGGAACAGGTTGGCGGGCGTGGCCTGGAAGGCGCGGATCGCCGAACCGGTGCCAACGGCCACCGAGACCGGCCCGTGGATCGTGCTCTGGCCCTGGTTGTCCAGATCGACCAGCTCGTAGTAGTAGGTCTGGCCGGAAGTCGCGGAGGCATCCAGGAAGGTGTAGGAGGCGCCCCCGGCACCGGTGCCCTGGGCGGGAACGAGGCCGGTGTTGACCTGGGTGAACGGACCCGCGGCCGCGGTGGACCGCAGCACATTGAAGCCGACGGTGTCGACTTCGGAACCGGTGGTCCAGGCCACGTCGACCTGGGCGCCCTTGACCTGCGCCGTGAACGAGGTGAGGGTGATCACGGTGGGGGCGTTGGTGATCGCGATCCCGTAGAAGCCGGAGCCGAGCGGGGAACTCAGGTAACCCTCGTAGGCGGTCAGCTGGGCCGAGGACAGGGAGCCCTGGGTATAACCAGCCGCACTGGACGAAGTGTTCACATTGAGCAGCCCGACCGGGGAAGCCCCCACCATGGCTTCTCCGCCCCAGACGAAATCGTTGGCCAGCAGGCAAATCGAATGGAATCCATCCGGGTTGTCACCAGCGCCCGGGAGTTCGACGTACTGGGAGTTCGCGGGCTGAATATTGTTGGTCCCACCCGTGGCCGAAAGCAGCCACGTGCCAATGGTGCTGTCGCCGTAGGTGAGCCAATAAATGCTGGAACTATTTATCTTGATATCCGTGGGGCTATTGAGGGGATAAATGAAATTATCATTCTGGGCAACGGGCCCTGCGGTCGGAGTCGAGGGGATCCCCGCGTGGCCGATGATGCCGTTGCCCGGGCCCGTATCGTACCGCTGCGTCCAATAGATGTCGGTGGTGTTCACGGTGACGCCGGTCGGCGACGCCGGCACGTTCCCGCCGGTCGGATCCGTAAGGACGGGCACATTGGGGCAGGTGATCCAGGCGGTGGTGACGACGGGCGTGGCGGGGATCGTGATGTTGGCCCTGCCGATGCTGTTGCCCGTGGGGTCGGCCCAGTAGATGAAGGTGTTGCCACCCCCGTCCGTGCCGATGGCGAGTCCGGCGGGCGTGCCTCCGGTATTGATATAATGCTGGTTCACGACCACACCCGCGGTCGTCGCCTTGCCGATGTAGCCATTGGTGAAATCGGCCCAGTAGATGAAGCCGGCCCCATCAAGGGCGACCCCCCAAGGCTGTCCAAGGGTCTGGATGAAGTAATCGTTGACGCTCGTCGCCGCCGGATCTCCCAGAACCGCCTGGCCGATGTAGTAGCCGGCCCCGTGGCTGCCGCCATCGCCGGGGTTCGAATGGAACTGGGAATAGTAGAGGTAGTTTGGCGTGCCGGCCTGGGCGGGGGTGGCCCAGGCGAGGACGGCCGCGAGCGTCAGGCCCTCGAGGATGCGAAGGCTGAGCTTGGTCAAAGAGGTAGCACGGGTTCGGGTCATGGTCGCGATCCTCATCAGGTTCCGGTTCACTCAGCGCTCAGGGTGCCCAGGGCCAGGGTGATGGTCCGGGTGGTCCCAGTAGCATCCAGGATCTGGGCGGAGGGGCTGGCCAGGCCGACCTTCCCAGCGGGGGCTCCGGCCACGAGGTCCAGGGCCACGGAGAAGACCGGCCCGGAGCCCAGGGTGGCCGGCGCGACGGCGCCCTTCTGGAACACGGCGGCCTCCAGGGCGGCACCGGTCAGGGTGCTCTTCAGCAGCGGCGTCCCGGAACCCAGGGAGAGGGTGCTGCCCGCGGCCATGTGGGGATCGGTCCCGCCGGGGCTGGACCAGACCGCGCGGCTGGTGTCCGCGCTGAAACTGGCGACGATGCCCTGGATCTGGGTGCCGCTCGGGCCGACCACGCCCAGGATCAGGTGGGTCGGGGTGCTCGCGGCATCCCGGACCAGCCGGTAGCCGGCGGTGCCCGACGGATTGCTGTAGACCAGGCTCTGGCCCACGGAAGGCGCACTGGACGTGGGGCTGGAACTGCCACCCCCGCAGGCCAAGGCACCGGCCAGGACTCCCGCCAGGGCGGTGAGGGCGAGAGGTCGCAGGAGATTGACACGGGCACGCATGCAAGGCCTCCGGTTCAAAGGGTTCCTATTTTTCAGTGTAGATCAGAGGAGATCTTAGCAAAGAAGCTCCCAGGCCAATATGAAAAATAAAAGAAAAAAAATTCGGAAGGTGGATCACTTGCCGGGGGCCCCCACAAAGATCTGCTTCCCTTTGTCGATCCAGAGGGACTGGACCGGCTCGCCGAACAGCCCCATGGGTGATCCGCAATAGGCATGATGCAGGGCCACTTCCCCGGGCGCCGGGGCGGCCCGCAGGGAGCGGACCGTCGGATTGCGCTGGCCCAGGAGGTTGCGCACAGTCTCGGCCATGACCGCATGGGACGCGCAATTCCGCCACTCCATCCGCAGGCCCTGGGCCCAGCCGCCCAGATCCGGGCTGCAGAGCACGAGCAGCGGCACCTGCCATTCCGACACGGAGCAGACCCCCGGCTGGTTGTTGTGCGGGGAGGCCGCCCGGAAATTCTGGCCATGGTCGCTGGTGTAGAACACCACCGTGGCCGGAGGCAGCTTGGGCGCCAGGCCGACCAGGAAATCCACCGACGTGCGGCGTACTGACACGGGATAAGGCTCCTTCACCCCCGCCAGTTCAGGCGGGAGATTGCTGGCATATGGGAAATGGGTGCCCTGCTTGTTCATCAGGGTGTAGGTCCGCTCACCTTTCCCGAGCTGGTCCAGGAGGATGGGGATCGCATTGAGGTCCCGCTGGTAGCGCGGGCCGTAGAGCCTGAAGGCCGGCACCGAGTCGATGAAGGCCACCTCCCTGGGCGTGAAGAAATCCTGGACCACCTTGTCTTCCAGGACGCCCTGGGCATCCACGTAGGAGGTGGCGAAGCCATGGCGCTTGGCGACTTCGAACAGGCACTGGAGCTGGCGCACGGACTGGTCCGCGGCTTCGGGGTCCGCCGCCCGCCGCAACAGCAGGTTCGACCCGGGGCTCTGGTTGTCGAAACTGTAGGCCGTTCCGAAGTCCGTGGCATTGGGGATGACGACGCCCGCCATCAGCGACCGGAACACGCCGGCTTCGATGGACTCGTCGATGATCATGACCACATGCCGGACCGCCGGGTCCAGCGGCTGTTCCTGGATCAGGATGGGCGGGTGCGGTTTCTGGAATCGGCCACGGATGAAGGGCTCAAGCGAAAGTGACACGGTGTGCAGCCCGGCCTCGAAGTTGGCCGGGAAATACAGCATGGCCAGGACTCCGCCGCGTAGGATGAACGAGCAATATGCCACGGTGACCATGAGACTGCACAGGACCACGGGCAGGGTGCTGCGGAACCGGATCCGGCGCCGCACCCAGACGACCAGCGCCACCTGGGCGGCCACCAGCAGCGCCACCAGGAGGATCGCGCGGTGGAACTGGCCGAGGGCGTCACCGACGCTCCCGGCCGCTTCGCGCATGTTCTTGGCGTCCACGATGCTCATGGCCTGGGCCATGATCCTCATATAGCTGGTACTGACCAGGAGGCTGGCCGCGAAAAAGGCCAGGAACAGCCCGGCCCATACCCGGCGCGCGATGGCGCAGGCGGCCAGGGCGCCCCAGGCCAGGAGGAAGGTGAGCAGGAGGATGCCCTTTCCGGTCGTGGAATTGAGTTCGTGGAACCGCCGGAGGAAGCCCGGCTGGTTCATCCAGAAAAAGAGGGCCAGGCTGCATCCCAAGGCGCCGGCGACGCCCCAGAAACCCCATGGACCTTCGGTTCTTCCCCGCCGCCAGGATTCGGATAACCTTTGCCCGCTGTTCAAAAGACCTCCCCATAGTTTATAAATCTTGCCTTCGCCCCTCCCGGGCCCCAGGGTTTCACTCCCGATCGTCTCCCCCGGGATCGATTCTCAAATCGCTATCGCTCGCTTGAACTTTACTATTAATATTACGGTGAAGCACCGTCCGGGATGACCCAAAATCTCCACCAGCCCTTGAGCCGGTAATGGGGTCCACCCTCGTTCGCCCACAGATCTTTTCCGGAGTGTTCCGTGTCGACATCCGCCAGCTTCGGCCACCCCCAATCCCCGACGGCCCCCAGGAGGACCGCCGCCAAGCTGGGCCTGGCCCTCGCCGCGCTGACCCTGCTCTGTGCCTGTTCCGCGCCAGGCATGAAGATGACCACCCGGGCCTCGCGGCCCGGGGACAAGGTCGAACTGGGCGGGTTGACCCTGAGTCTGTACCCGATGACCCCCGAGCTGGTCAGCACCATGGCCGCCCAGCGGGTGCCGACCGCCCCCAGCCTCTCGGGGCTGCTCCGGGGCAAGCTGGACCCCTACCGCATCGGCCCCCAGGATGTCCTCCTGATCACCGTCTGGGACCATCCGGAGATCTCGCTGCCCATGGGCCCCAACCGCACCGATCCGTCCTCCGGCAGCGTGGTGGACGAGGACGGACTCATCTACTTTCCCTATGTGGGCAAGGTGAAGGTCAGCGGCCATACGGTCGGGGAGGTCCGGGAACTTCTGACCGCCCAGCTGGCCAATACCCTCCGGAATCCCCAGATGGACGTGAAAGTCATCGCCTACCGGTCCCAGAAGGTCTATGTGGGGGGCGACGTGAGGAACCCGGCCGTCTACCCGGTAACCGATGTGCCCTTCACCCTCGCCGAAGCCGTGAATCGCGCCGGCGGCTTCCTGCCGACCGCGGATGACAGCCATCTGCTTCTGGTCCGGGACAACCTGGCCTGGAAACTGGATTTCCACGCGATCCTGGCGATGGGGACCAAGGCCGGCCAGGTCGTGCTCCAGGACGGCGATTCCCTGCAGGTTCCCAACATCACCGAGGAGCCCGTCTATGCGATGGGCGAACTGGTCAAGCCGGGCACCATCCCCATGACCCATGGCCGGCTCACCCTGGCCCGGGCGATTTCCGAGGCCGGCGGAATCCAGACGATGAGCGCCGACGCCACCTCCATCTATGTGATCCGGGCGGGCAATGGGCCGAAGGTCGCCAACGTGTTCCACCTCGACGCGCGCAATCCGGCCGCCATGGTGCTCGCCGACAAGTTCGCCCTGGACCCGCGCGACATCATCTATGTGGATGCCGGTTCGCTGGTTCGCTTCGGCCGGGTCATGAGCCTCATTCTGCCCACCATTTCCGCCGCGACGGAGACGGGGTATGATCTCGCCGGGATTCGCTACCTCACCAAGCATCCCTGATCCGGCCCCGTCCGGTACTGAACCGGATGCCCTGGCGTTTCCACCTCCGCGGAGCCACCCCCTGAAGCCTCTCCTTCCCATCACGTCCATCCTGGTGGTGTGCGATGGCAACCATTGCCGGAGCCCCATCGCGGAGATCCTGCTCCGGACCGCCCTGGGCGGCCGGGTCACGGTGAGTTCGGCCGGGCTTGCCGCCCTCCAGGGCGAGCCTCCGGCCCGGGAGGCCGAACGCCTCATGCGGGAGTTGAACCTTGACATTTCGGCCCATCGGGGCCGCCAGCTGACCCAGGAAATGGCCGAGGCGGTCGATCTCATCCTGGTCATGGACCACCGCCAAAAGCGGGCCTGCGAGCGGATCGCCCCCGCGGCCAGGAACCGGATCTTCCTGCTCGGACATTGGCAACCACGCTCATTGCAGGAAATACCTGACCCCTTCGGGGTCGGCCCCATGGCCTTCCAGTTGGCGCGGGAACAAATCAGCCGGGCCGTCGCCGACTGGCAGTCGCATCTGGCCCATACGCAAAGGTCCGCATGAGAAACGCATCCAAGAACCATTCCTGGGAGCCCCGCAATGGGCGAGAGGACGATGGCCGCGGCAACCCCGCCGATCCGGAAGAAGGCGAGGACTTCAATCTCAACCAGTGGCTGGGGGATCTCTGGGAAGGCCGGAACCTGATCCTCAGTTCGATCGCCGTGGCCCTGGTCATCGGCCTTCTCTACGCCTTCTCGGCCAGCCCGGTCTACCAGGCGGAAGGACTGCTGCAGACGGAGACCCAGAAGACCTACAGTGCCCAGAACTCGGAATTCACCAAACTGGAAGGCCTCTACGCCCTGCCCACGGTCGCCCTGGGCGAGATGGAAATCCTCAAGAGCAACATGATCCTCGGTCGGGCCGTGGAGGCCCTGTCGCTCGATATCGTCGCCCGGCCCATCCTGAGACCGGTAATCGGTCGATTGCTCGCCAGGAACCGCGCGACCCGGCCGGCCCTGGACGTTGATTCCTTCGTCATCCCGGACCGGCTCCGAGGGGTGGGGTTCAAACTGGTCGCCATGGCCGACGGCGGCTTCCGGGTCCTGGGTCCGGATGCTTCAACGCTCACCTACGGCCGGCCAGGGGATCGCCTGACCGCCAACTACCAGGGCAACCCCATCTCCCTGAAGGTCAAGAGCCTGCGCGGCAAGCCCGGGCAGGAATTCGCCCTGGCCCGGAGCTCGGAGCTGGACACGATCAATGAACTCCGCCAGAACCTGACGGTGGAGGAGAAGGGCAAGAATTCCTACGTGTCCTCCAACATCCTCTGGCTGAGCTACCAGTCCTCGGATCCGGACCGGGCGGCCCAGATCCTCAACGAGATCCTCAACCAGTACATCCGGCAGACCATCGAACGCAAAGCCGGGGAATCCTCCAAGGCGCTGACCCTCCTCAAGAACCAGCAGCCCTTGCTGCAGAGCCAGCTGGCCGAGGCCGAAAGCCGTCTCAATGAATACCGCAAGCAGGCCGGGGCCATCGACGCGGCCCGCGAAGGGGAGCTCTACCTCCAGCAGGGCTCCACCCTCGAGTCCCAGATCTCGGCCCTCAAACAGAAACGGCAGGAGCTGCTCCGCACCTACACCGAGAACTCCGATCTGGTGACCACGGTCGATCAGCAGATGGCGCATCTGCGGGCGGAATCCCAGCGGGTCAATGCCAAAGTGCTGGCCCTTCCCCATACCCAGCAGGAAATCATCCGGCTGTCCCGGGAGGCCCAGGTCAAGGCCGAAATGTACACCTCGCTGGTCAACAGCATCCAGCAATTGCAGAACACGCTGGCCGGTTCGGTGGGCAATGCCAGGGTGGTCGATTACGCCATCCCCGCCTATGACGCCATCGCGCCCAAGAAGAAGGTCCTGGTGCTGCTTTTCCTGTTCCTGGGAACGGTGGTCGGGACGGGGCTGACGATCCTGCGCCGGCTGCTCAGCCATGGCATCGAGGACCACCGGATCATCGAGACCAAGCTGGGCCTCCCCATTCTCGTCACCGTACCCCATAGCAAGGCCCAGCGGGGGCACGACCTGGCCATCCTGAAACGGGACCGGGGCCTGCATGTCCTGGCCAATTCCGAACCGGAGGATATCGCCACCGAAAGCTTCCGCAGCCTGCGCACCATCCTCCACCTGACCATGGAGAAAGCGGCCGACCGGGTGGTCCTGGTCACGGGCCCTTCCCCGGCAGTGGGGAAGTCCTTTGTCAGCACGAATCTGGCCACCGTCCTCGCCCAGGGCGGCGGGAAGGTCCTCCTGGTTGACGCCGACCTACGCAAAGGGAACCTGCACAATACCTTCGGCATCAAGGGCCGGGTTGGCGGGCTGTCCGAGGTCCTGAAAGGGCTTGCTGCCTGGCCGTCCGTTGTCCAGGAGACCCAGATCCCCGGACTCAGCCTCATCACCACCGGACTCCTGCCCCCGGATCCGCTCGTGTTGATCATGTCCACCCGTTTCAATGATTTCTTGGCGGAGGTCGGCAAGGCCTTCGACTTTGTCATCCTGGACGCCCCCCCGGTTCTCCCGGTGACCGATGCCCTCGCCATGGGCACCCGGGTCGACAGCATCCTGGTCGTGGCCCGGTACGGGGTGAATCCGCTGGATGAGATGCGCCTCTGCCAGAAGCGCCTCGAGAACCTCTCGGACCGCGTCAGGGGCTGCATCTTCACCGACATAAAGCTGATCAGCGTGGCGGGGATCTACGGCTACTACAAGTATTCCTACGAATACAAGTACCGTTCAACCGTCTGATCCCGGCATCGGCCCGGCCGGCGTCAACCCACCAGCCGCCGAACCCCGGACACGCTCTGCCGCAGCAGTCCGACCAGCTTGTCGCCCACTGAAATCGGCCGGTCGCCTTGGGCGACGGCCTGCTCGAGGGTGATCATCCTGGGGCCAAGCTGGGCCAGGCGGCGGCGGAAAAGCTCCAGATCCGCGGAGGTCATGACCTCGGGGTGGTAGCAGAAGGTCCAGACGCCACCGGGCATCGGGCGCATATTGGCGAATTGCTGGGGAACCCAGCAGCTCCCACCGGGGTCCCGGTAGGGCCGCAGGGCCATGCCGTCACTGATGGTCAGGATCCCCAGCGACTTGAGGGCGGCAACCGTGTTCCAGTCGAAGGAATGGGCGGGAGCCACCCAGGCCTGGGCCTGGATTCCCTCCCGCTGGAAAATGGCCAGCCCCTTGCGGAGCTTCTCCAGCTGCGCCTCGTAGGCCAGCCCCGCGAACTCGCTCTGCCGGTTCAACCGCAGCAGGCCCGGCTCGGAATTGACATAGAGGTGCTGGTAGCCGTGCAGGGCGATGGCCCAGCCACGGGCCTGCCAGGCGCGGGCCCGGTCCCAGAATGCGGGCGAGGGGGCGAAGCCCATGAGCTTGGGATCGCGATTGTCCGGGATCACCGCCAGGATCGGCTGGACCGCCGCAGCCACCAGCATGGCCTCGATTTCGTCCCACGTGGCCCAGTTCATGGTCGGACAGATATCATCGAACCTGAGCAGGTAGCGGGCCCCGGAAGACAGCGTGTCGGCCATGCTCGAACCTCCTGGCATGGAAATCAGGGCTGCGGGCTGGTTCGCTGCAACCACCGCCGGACCTGCCAGGCGCCGCCACGGATCCGGTGATTCCACATCAAGTCCATCATGGCGCTGGCCTGATCCTTGATGGTCAGGGGCCGGCCGCCATAGGTCGCGACCGTGGTCGCCAGATCGGTCATATGTGCGGCCCGTCCGGCCAGATCCCGGGTGAAGACTGCCAGCTGCGACGCACCCCAGCTGTTGGGGTGCTGGCAGACCGTCCAGATGCCCGCGGGCTTGTCCCGGAACCCCCACAATTGCTGGGGCACCCAGAACACCTTGTTCTCGGCGAGATGGGGCCAAGGCCACAGGCCATCGCTGACGACCGACACCCCGTGGGCCAGGAGCACCGCGAGGGTGGTCTGGTCGAAAGAATGGGATGGCGCCACCCAGGCGTCCACCCGGACCCCCTGCTCCGCGAAAATGGCCAGCCCCTTCCTGATTTTGTGCTCCTGCTCCGGATAGGAAAGCCCGGTGAATTCGCTGTGGGGGGTAAGCCCGATCATGCCCGGGTCATTGTTGATATAAACGTGCTGATAACCGTGCATCGCGATGCTATAGCCCCGGCGCTGCCAATCCCGCACCCGACCCCAGAAATCCGGGGCCGGCGGATCGATCATCAGGCCTGGATCCTGATTGTCCGGAATCACGGCCAGGATGGGTTTGACCTGGTGCAGTTCCAGCTGGGCCTCGATCGCTTCCCACATCCTCCAGTTCATCGTTGGACAGATGTCATCGAAGCGCACGATGTAACGGCATTCGGCCATGGAACTCCTCTACCAGGGCCGGGAATGGCACGTGCGGCAACTCGGCTTCTGGAAAAATCCTGCAAGCATGGCCCAGCCCTTTCCCCGTCGACAAGATTTGCCGATACTACCACACAAATCCGTGAACCGTCCGTCCGGAGGTGCCCTTCCCGATCCCGCGGGGCCGGCCAACGGCGCATCCGCGGTGCGCGGACCCGCAGGCACCCCGGTGATTATCGGGCTGAATTTTCACATAATTATTTTATTTATAAAATTTTAAGAAATTTAAATAACATTATTTTTTTCATAATTTAGACCCTTGGGGAAAAAAAGAACCTCCTGAATTGAGAAAACCATTTGGGTTGTTTTCCCGTTGCCTTATCTTAACTAATAAGTTGTTCAGATCCATCCCCTATGAATCGCCGAAACCTCCATGGGATCCGGAAACGGCCCGGGGCGGCATTCGAACTGAAAGGTCGCACCGTGCGAGGCAAATTCCTTCAATTCAATCCTCCGACCCTTGGTGACGCGGAACGGGAAGAGGTCATGGACACCCTGCGATCGGACTGGATCACCACCGGCCCCAAGGTCCGTCTGTTCGAAAGCCGGCTGAAGGAGTACCTGGAGGCCCCGGGGCTGGTGGCGTTCAATTCCTGCACCGCGGGCCTCCATGTGGGCCTTTCGGTCCTCGGCGTCGGCCCCGGCGATGAGGTCATCGTACCCAGCCTGACCTTCTGCGCCACCGCCAACGTGGTCGAACACGTCGGCGCCAAGCCGATCCTGGTGGACGTGACCCCGGACACCCTGACCCTGGATCCGGCCGCCGTGGCCCGTGCCATCACGCCTCGGACCAAGGTGATCATGCCGGTCCACTATGCCGGGCATCCGGCCCAGCTGGATCCGCTCTTCCAGCTCGCGGAGAAGCATGGGCTGCAGATCCTCGAGGATGCCGCCCACGCGCTCCCGGCCCGCTATAAGGGACGGCTGGTGGGATCTCGGGGCAACTTGGCTTCATTCAGCTTCTACGCCACCAAGAACCTGACGACGGCCGAAGGCGGGTGCCTGACCGGGGAGGCGGCGCTGCTGGAAAAGGCCCGCGTGATCGGCCACCACGGCATGGACAAGGAGGCCTGGAAGCGGTTCGACCGGTCCGGATCCTGGTATTACGAAGTGCTCATGCCTGGCTTCAAGTACAACATGACCGATCTCCAGGCCTCCATCGGCCTGCGGCAGCTTGATCGCCTTGGCGGTTTCCAGGCGCGCCGGAGGCAGGTCTACGATGCCTACAACGCCAGGCTCGGCCGGATCCCGGCGCTCGAGATTCCGGTGGAGGCGGCGGATGTGGAATCGAGCCTGCACCTCTATGTCCTGCGGATCCGGCCGGAGCGCCTCCGGATCGACCGCAACCAGTTCATCGAGGAGCTGAAGACCCGGCAGATCGGGACCTCGGTGCACTACCTGCCCTTGCATATGCAGCCGTTCTACAAGAACAAATACCGCCTGGAGACCGGGGACTGCCCCGTGGCGGCGGATGCCTTCTCCCGGATGCTGTCGCTGCCTCTGCATCCCGGACTCACGGATGATGACGTCGACGACGTCTGCGCGGCGATCGAAGATATCATCCGGCTGCACCAGGGATGATCGATGATCCGCATTTTCGATCTGTTCTGCTCGTGCCTGGGCTTGTTGGTGCTATCACCCGCCTTTCTCGCCATTGCCGGGCTCATCAAGCTGAGCGACCGGGGCCCGGTGTTCTACCGCCAGGAGCGCGTCGGCAAGGATGGCAAGTCCTTCGAGATTATTAAATTCCGCACCATGTGCGTGGGCGCGGACCGGGCCGGCCCGCCCCTCACGGTGGCCCAGGACCGGCGCATCACCCGGGTGGGCGCCTTCCTGCGGAAATGGAAGCTCGACGAGCTGCCCCAGCTGATCAACGTCATCCGGGGCGAAATGGGGCTGGTGGGACCGCGGCCGGAAGTCCCCCGATATCTGGCGCACTATTCCCCGGCCCAGGCCAGGGTGCTCAGGCTCCGCCCCGGGATCACCGATGCCGCTTCCATCGCCTACCGTTATGAGAACGAAGTCCTGACCCGGACCCTGGACCCCGAGGCCTTCTATATCCAGCACATCATGCCGAACAAGATCCGGATCAACCTGGAGTACGCGGACCAGGCGACGCTGTGGACCAACGTCAAGACCATCCTGGCGACCCTTGGCATCCTCCGCCCGCCGGTGGCCGTGCGGGCCCCAGGGGATCTCAGGGCCTTCGACCGGATCGCCCTCGCCCGCCCCCTTCGCCTGTCGACCAAGGGGCTGGCCTCCATGGAGGTGCATCCCGTGGATTTCAGCCAAGGTGGGGTCCTGCTGCCACCCGGTGACGAGGATGCCCTGGGTGGATTCTGCACGTTCACCTTCTCCCCCGATGATTCCGGGCCCGCCCCGATCACCCGGGAGGGGCAGATCATCCGCAGCGATGCCAAGGGGGTCGCCTTCCGTTTCTCGGCGCCGCTGGAGGACGATCAATATAAAATGCTGAAGATTATGGCCCGCCCACGCGGGTCCACGAAATCCTCAGGGGAGTGCTGATGATCGAGCCTGGCCGCACCTGGCCATCCGGGCAGGGCAGGCACCGAGTTCCTGCAAAAGTCGTCATCCTGTCTGTGCTGTTGACGGTCATTCTGTCCGGCCTCCTGCCATTCCTCTCCCTGGTCCAGCGGTTCACGACCTGGATCCTCTGGGGCGGCATCGTGCTCATCATCGCCCTGTTCGCCAAGGAACTGCCGCTGCGCCGCCTGATCCGCCCCATGGTCCCCTATCTGGGGTGGCTCGTCTTCTACTTGACCTGGGCCGTGATCGTCTCACCCCTGACCCGGATCGGCGCGGCCGGCAAGCTGGTGGCCACCACCCTCATCCTCGGCACCAGCATCGCCATCCTGGCCTCGAGGGCCAGGTACCTCCAGGTCTTCGCCAGCATCGCCCAGCTCGCCCTGGTCTTCAATCTGGCCCTGTATTTCATCATGCTCCGGTCCACCTTCATCGAATCGATGATCCGCCAGGTGTTCAACGAGTCCTCGTCCTATGTCGCGGAATCGGCCCGCTATGGCGGAACCTGGGGCAACCCGAACATGCTGGGATACATTTGCCTGATCACCACCATCCTTTCGGTCCTGGCCGGACCGGTGATGGCCTGGGTGGGGCGGCTGAGCGCCCTCCCCCTCCTCTACTTTTCCGCGAGCCGGAAGGCCTCCATCCTCTACCTCCTGATCCTGGCCGCCTACCTGTTCTACGTTCAACGGAGGAACTACAAATTCTGGATGGCCTCGGCGGCAGTGGGGATCGCCCTGGCCATGGCCATGGCGCTCAGCGACGGACTCCGGGCCGAGACCCGCTCCCTGTCCGAGAACAAGAGCATCTCCCGGATCATGGATGTGTCGGAAGAGAAGACCAAGGAGGCCGGCGGCGAAACCCGTCTCGACCTGCTCCACCACTGGACCTCGGCCCTGGCCCAGGAGCCCTGGTACGGATATGGTTTCCAGGCCATGGGCGGGACCATCACCGACGATGCCCATCCCGACAAAGTCCTGATGCGGGGCGTCTATCCAGTGGGGACCCACAACACCTACCTGGGGATCTATGTGGAAATCGGCCCGGTCGGTTTCATCTCCTTCCTGATCATGCTCGTCTATTATGCGCGACTGTCCCTGGTCACCGGAGACGGCCCGGTTTCCAGGTGGGTGATGTTCTCCATCATGCTCTGCAACCTGGCGTACCTGATGGTCAGCCACAGTCAACTTTTCTGTTTTGAAGGGGAAATCTCCTATACCCTTTGGTACGTCCTGCTGTCCTGTGCCGGACTGCGGGAACTGGGCGGCAGGAACGCCCGCAGAGTTTGATCCCACCTGGACCGTGAATAAAGGATGACATCATGCAAGTGGGCCTCAGCACCAGGATGGCAACCCCTTGGTTTGATGAGTTCTCCAGCTCCTGCGAGGCGCTCGGGCTGGACTGGAGGCCCATCACGACCGGAGCCGATGATTGGATGGACCAGGTCAAGGGCCTGGATCTGTTCATCTGGCGACTGACCATGAGCGATCCAAGTTCCATGGCCGAGGCCCGGACCAAGATCCCGATCCTGACCTCGATGGGGATCCAATGTTTTCCCAATCAACAAATGCTTTGGCTGTACGACGACAAGATCCGGGAGACCTACTTCCTGCGCCAGCATGGCTACCCGACCCCGCGCACCTGGGTTTTCTTCGAAGCCGGCGCGGCCCGCGAATTCGTGGCCGGAGCCGCCTTTCCCCTGGTGGCCAAGAGCCATTGCGGGGCCGGTTCGGGCGGCGTGGAACGGCTCGACACCCGCGCCCAGGCCCTCAAGCTGCTGGACCGGACCTTCCGGAAGCACTCCATCTGGTTCGATCTGATCGAGAACTACTATTACCTGCCCCGTCTGGCCAAAGGGGACCTCCTGGCGCAGCTGCGCTTCCGATACCGCGATGCCTGGCCCCGGTTCGCCTATTTCCAGGAATTCCTCCACATCGAAAGGGACTGGCGGATCACCACCCTGGGCGCCGACCTGGTGTCGGTATTCTCCCGGAAGAACCGGCCGGACGATTTCCGGGCCAGCGGCAGCGGCATCTGGGAAAAGACCGAGGAGAAGGACCTCCCCACCGAGGCCTGCGAGCTCGCCCTCGAAATCAGCAACACCCATGGATTCACCTGCATGACCTTTGATTTCATGCGCCGGGGCGAGGCCTGGGTGATCGGGGAGATCTCCTACGCCTTCATGCTGAACGCGGTCTATTCCGACACCCTGTTCACCCGGGGGCCGGACGGCTACCGCCGGGCGGAGCCCGTCCCGATCGGCGAAATGCACCTGCGGGCGATGCTGGCCAAGGGAAATGCCGTGGGCGACGCCGTCCATGCCTGAGGCGACGGGCGGGCCATCCCGGGTGCCGAACCCGTCCATCCTGGACGGGCTGCTCGGGCGGTGGCGGAAATTGACCTCGGGCACCGTCAACCGCCAGATCTTCGGCGCGGCCATGATCATCGGCGTCATGACCATGGGCTTCAAGCTGGTCTCCCTTTTGAAGGAGTCGGTCATTGCGGCGTCCTTCGGAACGGGGAGCGCCTACGATGCGTTCATTGTCGCATTGCTGCTCCCCTCCACGATCGTCACCATCCTGTCCGGCTCCCTCAACGCCGCCCTGATTCCCACCTATATCGAGATCCGGGAGAAGGAGGACAGCGCGGCCGCCCAGCGGCTCTACACCACGATCCTCATGTGGAACACCATCCTGCTCGTGGGCCTGACCCTGTTCATGGCAGCCACGGTCCAGTTCTGGCTGCCCGCCATCGCCTCCGGTTTTGACCCGGCCAAACTGGCCCTGACCCGGAAACTGGTCTACTGGTCCCTGCCCATGGTGGTTCTCACCGGCTTTTCGACCACCTGGGGGGCCCTGCTCAACGCCGGGGAGAAATTCGCCCTGGTCGCCATCGCCCCGGTCGTCCACCCATTGTCCATCATCCTGATGCTGGGCTTGTTCTGCCGTTCCTGGGGCATCTTCGCGCTGCTCGGCGGGGAATTCCTCGGCATCCTCCTGGAGATGGTGATCCTGGGCGTGGCCCTGACGCGCCGGGGCCATTCCCTCATTCCATGCTGGCACGGGGTCACCGACGCCTTCCGCAAGGTCCGCTCCCAGTATGCCGCCTGCATCGCCGCCGCCTTCCTGGTCAGCGGCATGGGCCTGGTGGACCAGGCCTTCGCATCCACCCTCGGCCCGCGCAGCAACTCCGCCCTGAACTACGGCAGCAAGCTGGTCACCCTGGTCCTGTCCCTGGGCTCCACGGCGCTGGGCACCGCCATCCTGCCCCAGCTCTCCCGCATGGTGGCCAATTGCCACTGGAGCGGCATCCGCCGCTTTCTCCGGTTCTACTCGTGGGTGATCCTGGGCGTCACCATACCCCTGAGCCTTGGGCTCATCGTCGTGTCCACCGTGATCATCAAGACCATGTACCAGCACGGGTCCTTCACCGCCCAGGATACCGACCTGGTGGTGAAGATCCAGATCTTCTACATCCTCCGCATACCCTTTTCGACCTTCGGCGTGCTGGTCACCCGCACCCTCACCGCGCTCCGGGCGAACCACATCCTGTTCTACTTCTCCATCGGCAGCTTCGTGATCAACGCGGGTCTGGATTACCTCTTCATCCAGCGGTTCGGGATCGCCGGGATCACGCTTTCGACCTCCGTCTGCAGCGCGATCATCCTCGTGACCGCCGTCATGGTGATGTACTGGATGCTGGATAAGCGGGCCGCCGAATCCCCCGAACCGGCCTAGGCCGTTCCCATGAAGGCCATGATGTCGGCCGTCACCAGGCGGACATCGTAGTACTGCTCCGCCAAGGTCCGGCTCTCCGCGGCGAACCGTTCGCACAGTCGGGCATCGAGGGCCAGCCGGGTCATGGCCTCCGCCAGGGCCGGCACATCGGCCACCGGCACCAGGAGGCCGTTGCGGCCCACCTGCACCGTATCCCGGCAGCCCGGGGCATCCGTGGTCAAAATGGCACGGCCCACGGCCATCGCCTCCAGGACGGAGCGCGGCGTGCCCTCCCCGTACGAGGGCAGGACGAGCACATGGGCGCCGGCCAGGAAGGGGCGGACGTCCGCGGCCTCCCCGAGGTAGGCCACGGTGCCCTCCCGGACCCAGCCCTCCACCTGGGCGGCCTTGATGCCGTTCGGATTGGGGTCCAGGCCCCCGAGGATCTGGAACCGGGCCGGGACTCCGCGCTGGGCCAGGAGCCTGCTGGCCTCCACGAATTCGTTCACACCCTTGTTCCGCAGCAGCCTGCCCACGAACAGGAAGGTGGTGGGCCCGACCGGCAGCGGGCTCAGGGCGAAGTGCGCCAGGTCGACGCCCGAACCCCGGATGATCCGGCGCGGGACCCGCGCCGGGAGCATCCCCTCCCGGCCGAAGAAATCGCAATCATCCTGGTTCTGGAAGAGCACCCCGTGGGTCGCGGGAATCGCCGTCCGGTAGAGCCGCTTCACCACCGCCCGGACCAGCCGCTCCTTGAGGCCGACAGCTTCGCCTTGGAGCGTCGTTCCCCTGCCGGTGATCATCGCGAAGCGCCTGGGCACTCCGGCAAAACGGGCCGCCAAGGTGCCGAACACCACGGACTTCAGCTCGTAGGACAGGAGCAGGTCCAGGCGCAGGCGGCGAAACAGCTTCCAGAGCCGGAATGGCGTCTGGATCTCCCGGAACGGATTGAGGCCGGTGCGGTCCAGATCGATGGGGACGTAGGTCGCGCCAAGCGCCGCCAGTTCGGCGGCGATCTCCGGTGACCCTTCCGGGGCGATGGCATAGGCGACATGCCCAGCCTTGGCCAGTTCCGAGAGCAGATGGCCCCGGAAATGGACAAGGTCCCTGGCCCGGGTGCCCAGGACGGCGACGCGCATCAAACCGGAGTCGAGTGGGAACCGGACCAGCGCACCAGTTCGTCCAGGCCCTCCGCCACCGAGTGGGTTGGTTCGTACCCCAGGAGGGCCTTGATCTTGGTCAGATCGGCCTGGGAATGCCGGATATCCCCTGGCCGGGCCGGCGTGTATTCGGGGTCCTTCCTGGCCAGGTCGGTGCGGAGGGCGCACAGGCGCTCCTGGATCATCCCGTAGAGCCGGGTCAGGGTGGTGGTGCCGCCATAGGAGACATTGAACACTTCGCCTCGGACTTCGGCCGGCGCCATGGCCGCCAGAAGGTTGGCCTGGACCGCATTGGCCACGTAGCAGAAGTCCCGGCTGGTCTCCCCGTCGCCATGAATCAGGCAGGTCTCCCCATTGGCGAGCGCGGCGATCCACCTGGGCATGACCGCGGCATAGGGTCCATTGGGATCCTGGCGGGGTCCGAAGACGTTGAAATAACGGAGGCCGATCGTGTTGAAGTCGTAGGCGCGCCCGAAGATCCCGGCATAGAGTTCGTTGATGACTTTGTTCCCCGCGTACGGGGACAGCGGATTGCCGGTACGGGTCTCCACTTTGGGCAGGCCTGGATCATCCCCATAGACGGAACTGGAGGACGCGTAGACGAACCGCGACACCTGGGCGTCCCGGGCCGCCACCAGCATATTCAGGTAGCCATCGACGTTCGACTGGTGGCTGGTGATGGGATCCTTGATCGAGCGCGGAACCGAACCGAGGGCCGCCTGATGGAGGACCAGTTCCCTTCCTTCACATGCCTTCCGGCAGGTGTCCAGGGATCGGATGTCGCCCTCATGGAACGTGAACCGGCTCCAGGCTTCGGATCCGACCAGCTTGCGGACATCCTCCAGGTTCCCGGGATTGCCGGTGGAGAAGTTGTCCAGTCCCACCACCACCTGATCCAGTTCCAGGAGACGCTGCAGCAGGCTGGATCCGATGAAACCCGCCACCCCCGTGACCAGCCAGGACTTGGGTTCATTCCTGAGGCGTTCGCAGAGGTCCAGGTATCGGCTCATCAAAGACTCCAGTAGGTCACTTCGGCCGGGAAATCGGCAGGATCGAAACAGGATTTCACGTCAATGAAGACGGCCCTTGGGTTCAGCCGCGCGAGCAGGCTGCCCAGCCCGGCCTCCAGGAACACGGCATGGTTGACCGCCAGAATGAGCGCGTCCAGCTCACCGAAGTCTTCCAGCGCCGTCAGCTCCAACCCGTACTCGTGGTGCGTCTCGGCGGGATCCGCCATGGGATCGTGGATCATGGGGCTCAGACCGAACGCCTTGAGTTCCTGGATGATATCCGGCACCTTGCTGTTGCGGATGTCGTGGACGTTCTCCTTGAAGGTCAGGCCGAGGATCCCCACCCGTGCGGTCTTCACCTTGATCTGCTCCTGGATCAGGAGCTTGACCAGTTTCTGGGCGATGTAGCCACCCATGCTGTCGTTGATCCGGCGACCGGCCAGGATGACTTCGGGGTGGTAGCCCAGTTCCTCGGCCTTGGTGGTGAGGTAGTAGGGATCCACGCCGATGCAGTGCCCGCCCACCAGGCCCGGGGTGAACGGCAGGAAATTCCATTTGGTGCGCGCGGCGTCGAGCACATCCTTGGTCCGGATCCCCACCTTTTCACAGATGATCGCCAGTTCATTCATGAGCGCGATGTTGATATCGCGCTGGGTGTTTTCAATCACCTTGGCCGTCTCGGCCACCTTGATGGAAGCCGCTTGGTGGATTCCGGCCTTGATGACCGTCCCGTATACGCCCGCGATGATCCCGGCGCTTTCCCGATCCTGGCCGGAGACCACCTTGACGATCTTCTCGACGGTGTGGACCTTGTCTCCGGGGTTGATGCGCTCGGGGGAATAGCCCAGCTTGAAATCCACGCCGCAGGTCAATCCGGATTCCTTGGCGAGGATGGGCCCGCAGATCTCTTCCGTCACCCCCGGGAAGACCGTGGATTCGAAGACCACGATGCTGCCCTTGCCGATGACCTTGCCGACCGATTCGGAGGCCCGGATGACCGGCCGTAGATCCGGCCGGTTCCACCCGTCCACCGGGGTCGGCACGGCGACGATGAAGAAGTCGGCCGCCCGCAAATCTTCCAATTGCCAGGTCATTTCGAGCGTCGTGGAACGGAGGGCTTCGGAAGCGACCTCCTGGGTCCGATCCGTGCCGGACCGCAGCTCCTCGACCTTGCCCTTGTGGATGTCGAACCCGAGGGTTCCAGGGAAATGCTTGGCCAATTCCAGGGCCAGAGGCAGTCCGACGTATCCGAGACCCACGACTGCGATTCGCATGGCATTCCTTCAAGGGAAGAGGGTGCGTTGACTGGTGCTTGCAACGAGAGGGCACCTGGATTCTCGCATTACTCCTAGTGCCTCGCTAGGTATTTTACGTGAACTTCATCCTCGCCAAGCCCGCTCCCGGGTGCGGATATCGGGCTCAGGTTTCGGGCTGAAACGTCAGAATCTGCCAGTCAAGAGGTCCTTCAGTCCAGGCTGAACCAGGGACAAGCCACGGTACAGGAAAAGCGAGCAGAGGATGACCGTGATCGGGATCGAAAAATAGAGGAGGGTGATCATGGCAGATCCATGAGGCGCGATGGCCAGGCAACCGAGCTTTGCCAGTACGGTTTGAAGTGGCTCATGGACCGAAAAGACGAAAAAGCTGGTGGTCCCCAAGCGCTTCATGGCCTTGCTGGCCTTGCCATCAGCCGGGATCTGCCCGGAAGCGAAGAGCAGGACCACGACCCCAAGCAGGATCCCTGCCTGGTGGAGGTAGGGACTGAACGGCCGGGCCGGGCCGGCCGCGACGATGGCGACGATCATGAGGTACGGCAGCAGGAGGACCGGCCCCAAACGGTCCAGGCAGAACAGGCTCCTCCGGGAAATGGCAAGGTAGGCGCCGGCGGAAAAAAACAGGACCGCTCTCGAACAAGGAATGTAGACCGGCCATTTCCCGGCCAGCCAGCCAAGCAAGACAAGGCCAAGCAAAGGAATTCCGGCGAAGCGGCTGGCCAGGTAGATCAGGGGCGAGAACAGGACCAGCACCAACAGGTCCCGGATGAACCAGAACTGGAAGGAAATGGGATAGTCGGTCAACCCGAAGATCGCGTTGAGGTAGTTGAACGGCCCGAAGGAGGCGATCAGATTGTGCTGGCCGGAGTAGAACCTCTGGGTGGCCGGCAGGGCCTGGGTCACGGCCAGGAAGAACAGCGTGAGCAGGTTCCAGAAGAGGAATGGCAGGAAAAGCCTGCGAAACCGCCCCTGGATCTTGGCTGAAAAACTCCGGATCGAGGGTTCAAGGCCCACGAAAAAAAGGTGGCCGGCCATCAGGAAAAAAATCGGAACCGCAAGCCGGGCGATTTCATTCGAAATCAGGTTCTGGAGAAAGAAGGCGACGGGATGGGCCTGCCGATTGCCCAACGGGTTCGCGGCCATCCCGATCGAACTTCCAAAGGTATGACTGAACACGACCCCGACGATGAGGGGGAACCTCAGCAGTTTGAGCCTCCTCGCCGAGGCAGGATCGAGCATTTGAAACCTCCCGGCAGTTACCCGGCCTGGGGGCCCGGAGGATTCAGTTGACCAGGGATTGGCAGTAAGCCCTCTGCGTTGCGACGTGGATATCGCCCGCCCGGATCCGCTGGCCCACGTGGGCTAGGACGGATTCCAGCACTTCCGACTCGAGTTGGCCGTCGAGCAGGTTGTGCGGATGGAGCCAGAGGTGGCAGACGGTGCCCTTGCGGATGGCGTCCGCGACAATGTGCTTCCACCGCAGCAAGGTCAATCCGGGCGGCACCCTCCGCCGCACGCCGCGGCGCCAGTTGAAGAAATGCCCGGGCGGGATCTCGATCAGCGGGGCCTTCCCGGCGTGCGGCTGGGCCTGGGTCAGGATATTGATTTCCCTCGCCAGATTCTGGATCTTCCCCAGCCGACCGCCCATCACGGCCAAGCGGGTTCGATAACCCACGTAGCCGAAATCCTTGAGCACTTCAGGGTGGTAGACTTCGTTGCGGGGAAAGACGTAGGTCTGGGGGTTCAGACCCTTGAGGCTGGACCAGTCCCGGATCATCTGCAGTTCCCGGGCCAGGCGGGCCCGGCCCTCCGGACCGCGGGCGCCGACCAGGTGGGTGAATCCGTGGCTGGCGATTTCATGCCGATTGCGGCTGGTCACCAGGTCCAGCAGTCCGGGTTCGAGCCAGCCCTCGGAATTCCCGGCGGCGAGGTCCTGCCGGAAGCGGGCGCACCAGGCCGCGCTGGCGGGATCCGCCTCCATGCGTTCCTGGAAGTCCGGGTACTGCTCCCGGCCAAGGGTCAAGGCCCAGGCGAAGGCGAAGGTCGCGCTGATGTCCATGGCATCGCACAAATCGAGGATGAAACCATAGGCGCCCCGGAGGCCGGCGGACGTGAAAAGCTGGTCGTGATGGGCGGTGATATGATCCGCCATCCCCCATTTCCCCTCGCAATCCAAGGTCAGGATGAACGTGGCACGGGGCATGATTGACCTCAGCAGGTTGCAAACGCTTCCAGTCCTAGGTCAGTGACCTCGGGCCCGAATTGAGCATCCAAAGGACAGTCGGGTATTCGGCTGAACAAAAATGTTTCCGGATGAGGATTGTACCTCGAAAAACCGGCCTGGGCTAGGGCCGCCAAGAGGCGGGAATCCTGGGTCATGGCGCCCAGCATGTCGGCACCCATCTCCCGGGCGAAGCGGCAGGCCGCGCCGGCCAGGGCGCTCCAGGCCCCGGAACCGCAGGCCAGGACCATGATCCGGGCGAACTGCACCCCATGCCGGATCCCAAGGGACAGAACGAAGAAATCCGCCGCCGAGTCCGCCGAACGCACCAGGAAGTGGCGAGGACCCCGGTCATCGAAGAACCGCCAACGCAGGAGGTCCTCCGTCCACGCCACATGGGCCTCGCCCCGGGACCGGTTCAGCCAGAGCGCGAGTTCAGCCAGGGCCTCCCGGCCCGGCCGGGTGCAGTAATGGAAACCCCGCCACGGCACGGGAACGGCGATCTCGGGAAAAGGCGCCGGCGCCCCGCCGCCCAGGTGCAGCCGGTGGGCGACCGCTCTCCGCAACAACCTGATTGGGTTCAGCACCTTCCGAAGCCAGTGGCTCGGGATGGCCTGGCATTTCATCTCGCGGTAGGTGATGGAGAAGGGTGCCACCACGCCGGGGATGATCACCAGGTTCTCCTTGTGAAGGGAGCGCTTCAGCAGCCAGAACCCGGATCCCTTCCGATACTCGGGTTTGAGCATCAGGTTGTGCAGGGTCGGGACCGGCGCGACCTCGCCGCGGATCTGCCACGGCAGGCGCATCTTATGGATGCAGCCGACGACCTCGCCACTGGCCAGCGCCCCGATCAGGAAATCGGGAAAACCCCTCGAGTGTTGGTTGCGGCAATACAGCCATTGGATATATTCCTCGGACCCCTGGTAGGCGGCGGCTCCGTACTGCTCCCGGGCGAACCGCTGGTAGGCTTCCTGGAAGGCCGGCCCATAGGTCGTCCACGTTGGGGATTCCAGCTGCCCCGCGGTCATGCCGTGCTGCCCGCGTCGACCGTGTATTCACTGCCAGTGATGGACCTGGCTTCAGGTGAAAGGAGAAAGGAGACGACCGCGGCGACTTCATCGGTGGTCGCCAACCGGCCCAGCGGGCTTCTGCGTTCGATGGTCGCCACCTTCTCGCGGTCCAGGCCGGCCGTCATGTCCGTCTGCATGTAGCCGGGAAGCACGGAATTCACCGTGATCTGGGCCCTGCCCAGTTCCCTTGCCAGGGACCTGGAGAAGCCGAGCAGCCCGGCCTTGGACGCCGCGTAGACCGAAAGACCGCTGAACCCGGTCTTGGCGATGATCGAAGCGATGTTCACGATCCGCCCCTCGCCGCCCATCAGCATGTAGCGGCTGACGTACTTGGTCAGCAGGATCGGCGAAGCCAGGTTCAGGTTCAGCAGTTCCGTAATCTGGGAATCATGCATGGTGCTCAGCACGCCATCGCTGCCGATCGCGGCATTGTTGACCAGCCCGAAGATGTCGCCGAATTGCCGGTAGAGCCCCGTGACCAGCGGCTTGATCTCCTTCAGGCTGGAAAGGTCGCAGGCCACGAAATCCAGTTTCCCGGGCAGGCCCGGGTCCTGCCCATGGGCCCGGAGTTCCTCGCTGGCGCTCCGCCCCAGGGCGAAGACATGGAATCCATCCGCCTGCAGCCGCCTGGCGATGGCCAGCCCCAGCCCGCGGGTTCCTCCCGAGACAATGACGTTCTTCATGATTCGCCCCTTGAGAGTTTCCCCGCGCCGCCGACCTGGATGTGCTCCACGATCCGGATCAGGGCCGGCACTTTGAAGGGTGCCAATTGCCGGGAGAAATGTCCCAGCAGCTGTTCCTTCAGTTCAGGACCCACGGGGAGCTGCGGATCCATCACCACTTCCAGTTCGACCACCGCCCCGGTGAAGTGGCTTTTCCTGGCATAGGCCCTGGCCATCAGCACCCCCGGGAACCCATAGGCCGCCTCTTCGATTTCGCTCGGCTGGACCTTGCTCCCCCCCACATTGATCGCGCCACTCGAACGCCCAGCGAAATAGAAGCGGTCCCCTTCCGACCTGAGCAGATCGCCCGTGTCCAGGAACCCGTCCTCATCGAAAAGGCCCCCGGCGTCCCCGAGGTAGGATTGCCCCCGGAAGGGCGGGCGGAGCAGGAGGTGGCCGTTGCCTCCCACTTTGAGGCTCACCCCGCCCTGGGGCGCCTCGGTGAAGGCCCTGGGAAACCCGGCCCGGCCGTCCCGGACCGAAAACCCGACGCCCGCCTCGGTGGAGGCATAGATATGTACGATCCTGGCGGCCGGGAAGGCCTTGCGCAAGGCGGTGAGAATGGCTTGATCCGCGGTCTCCCCGCCCAGGGTGATCTGCTTCATTGAGAATTCGCCCGCCAGATCGTACATGAGGAACTGGCGCCAGAGGGTGGGCGTCGCCGAAAGGGCATTGCAGCCCTTTTCCGCCAGCATTTGAAGCTGTTGTCTTAAAGGCAGTTCCTGGGGGGGGACGATCAACCTGGAGCCGGCGATCAGGGCGTTGAGGAACACCTGCAGGCCGGCGAAGCGCCCCAGGTCATACAACAGGCCCCACACATAGGCGCCAGCACGGTCGGACCGGGCCTGGGCGGTCCGGCGGAGCGAGCGAAGGTTATGAGCGACCAGTTTGGGAACCCCCGTCGTCCCGGAAGTCGATAGAACCCATTCCGTCTCCCAGGCCTCTTCCCGCGCGGGGCCATCGGCTCCGGGGGAGAGCCCCGGACAGGCCTCGAGAGAGCCAGGGGCCGGGCCATCCACGAGCCGGAGGTCAGGGCCGAACTGGGCGGCAATCTGGTTCCGGACCTCCTCCGACCCTCCGGGAAGGATCAGGACCTGCCGGGCCAGACCATCCAGGGCGATCACCGCCGCCACCAGGCGCCGCGGGTCCCGGATATCCAGCAGCACCCGCCGGCCCCGGAACGCCTCGCCCGCGATGCCCGCCACGATTTCCAGCATGGCCCCGGCGGTCGCGTCCCCGGAGGCGAAGGACCACAGGACCTGGTGTTCTGGGTGGCCGGACAGGTCATCGATCAGCATGGGCCTACAGCTCCTACGCGCATTTCCGCAAGCCGGGGGACTCCATCTCAGGAAGGCCTGTTGTTCTCATAGATGCCCACCAGTTCCCCAAAAGTCCTGGGGTAGACGGGTTGATCCATGATCGAGAAAGGATCGTAGCCGAGCGACTCTTCGAGAAGGATGACCAGGATGGCAAAACCCAGGGAATCAAGCCCCGACTCCATGAGAACGGCGTCATCCTCGAACGTGAAGGTGAGGCTTCGGGAGCGACGCTCGGAGGCCTGTTTGAAGGCTTCGATGATTTGCACTCTCATGCTTTCGGAATTGGACATCCGTTTGCCCTCATGCCCATGTTGCCATTGGTCCCCACGCTGGTGCATTTACAAACACTAGTTTCGTCTCATGGCAGCGATTCTCCAAATGGTAATTTGCGGCATCCCGTCAGGACCGGCAGGTTTCGCCCATGGTCCTCGCCACGACCCCGTGCCGTTCTCGCAACACCACGTGGAAGCGGAGCAGTTCCTCGAACAAGGCCAGATTTCCCGGCAGGTCGGCGCCGAACTCCCGGAGCCGCCAGCCCAGGTGGCAGGATTCGCCCTTGCGGGCCGCGGCCGCCATGGCTTTCTGGATCCGCCGCAGCCTCATCCCCCCCAGGAAGGACCTTCCAGGCGGCGCCGGCCTCGGGAAAAAGGAGGACGGGCAATTCACCAGCCCCGTGTCCAGGAACTCCCTGGCGAAAAAGCCATGGTCCCCGGTCAGGTCGAAGTAGCCGTCCAGCCAGGGCGCCCGCACCCCTTCCCCGAAGTCACGGTTCATCCAGGAAAATGGGTTCCCGCGGAAAACCTTGAATCCCGATTCCGCAGCCACCTGGAGCGACTCCCGGTTGAACTGGTTCCACGGGAACACCAGGCTGATGGGCCGGTCCGCGAATCGATCGGCCGCCTCGCCCCAGGCCGCCAGATCCGCCTTGAGCGAGGCCCGGTCCGCGCCCGGATCCAGGCACCAGTTTCCCGAGAAGGTGTGGCATCCAAGTTCCATCCCTTCGTATTCCAGGATTTGTCGAACCAGGGATAAGCCGAAATGGCAGGGATCGGCCTGTTCGTCGACGCCGACCTCCGGCAACACCTGGTAGGGATTCCAACGAGCTGGACCGTACGGGGGCCGGAGCTCGGGAAGCCCGGCCAGGAGCTCCGTCTTCGTTTCGAACAGGGCCATGCCGGCCACCGCCCAGGTCGCCTTCACCTGGTAGCGTCTGCACAGGGCGAGGATGGCCGGGACGCTCGCCCGTTCCTGCAGGATCGCCTCGACCCTGCCCTGAGCGGCGCCATGGGCCTCCCCCGTCCAGCCCAGATCGAGTTCCAGGGAAAGGATGAACCCCGGTGCCGGCAGGGTGCCCGGGCGTTCCCGCTCCGCTTCCAGGGAGACGACCGGGCCGACCCGCCGCGGTCCGCCCGAGGTGGCCCGGATCATTTGCAGGATGAGTGTTTCCCACCGATCGGCAACGGGCTCGTTGTCGAAGTAGCGGGCGATCCTGGCCCTTCCCGCTTCACCGAGGCCCTGCCGTTCAGCCTGCCCCATGGCCATCAAGGCGATCATCCGCTCGGCCAAGGCCTTCGGCTCGCCCGTGGGGACGATGAAACCGCACTCGCCCTCCACCAGGAGTTCACGCACCCCCCCGGCATTGGTGCTCACCACCGGCACCCCGGATGCCATGGCTTCCATGACCGTGTTCGGCATTCCTTCCCAGGCGGAGGAGAGCACAAACGCATCGCAGGCCCGCAGCAGGCGCGGGATATCCATCCGTACGCCCAGGAAATCCACCTTTCCCCGCAACCCGAGGCGGTCCACGGTGGCCAGGAGGGAGGGCATCAACTCGTCCCCATCCCCGGCCACGATCAGACGGAAACGGCCATTGGCCGCTGCGCAGGCTTCGGACGCGGCCAGGAGCGTCGGGTAGTCCTTCGCCGCGCGCAGATTTCCTACCGCCAGCCAAACAAAGGCATCGGGAGGAAAGGAGAATTCCGCCCTCGCCTCTTCGCGGCTGGCGGCGCAGGGGAAATCGGCAGCCTCGATGCCGTTGGGGATCACGACGGTCTTCATGGGCGTGAGGATCCGCCGGGAGGTCATGTAATTTATCCCAGCATGGGAATTGGATGCAGTGATGTCGATCAGGCACTCGGTATGGCGGTAGATCCTTTCCCGCATCGGGGTTTTAACGTATGCCGTGCGCAGAGAGGAGATGATGGCCCTAACTCCGGCGATACGGCCACAGATCCGGCCGGTGATATCGCCGAAATAATTGAAGGTGACCAGCACCGACGGTCGCCATTGGATGAGCTTGAAGATCATCCTGAACGTCATCAGGAATGGCGGCAACTTGTGCAGATAAGTCGCACTGGAGCACTCATAAAGCGGGATTTCCTCAGCCTTGAGATAATCCACGAACTCATGGGACTCGAGCATGGTGATGATGCCCACTTTCCAGCCGCGGCGCTTGAGGGTGGCGGCGATACGCGCCAGCTGCCGCTCTGAACCGCCTCGCACCAGGTGGTCCGCCAGGAAGACAATATCCATTGAGACGCGTCCGATCGATATTTGATCTGTGGGCCAAGTTCCAGTAGAACCTATTATAAACCACTCGGGGTTGATGCCCAAGGCGAATAAATCACCGGATCCGATTCCACCCGACTGCCCGAAGCCGTCCTCTAGGTGAACCATGAACCCCGTCGTGACCCTGATTCTCCCGTGCTACAACATCGAAAGCTACCTGGAGCGCTGTGTCCGGAGCATCCTCGCCCAGACGTTCCAGGACTTCGAGGTGATCCTGGTGGATGACGGCTCCACCGATGGCACGGGGCGGCTCTGCGACACGTTCCGGGACCGATCCAACTTCAAAGTGATCCACCAGGCGAACCGCGGAGTCTCGGCCGCCCGGAATGCGGGCCTGGACGCCGCCACCGGGAACTATGTGCTCTTCGTGGACCCCGACGACCACATCCATCCCGGTCTCCTGGAAAAGGTCCTCGCCGAGGCCCGGCTTTCCGGAGCCGATGCGGTCGTCTTCGGTTTCGACACCTTCACGGCCGGCCTGGATGGCGTTCGGACCAGGACCTCCCTGCCGAAGGCGATCCCGGAGACCCTCGCCGGGAATGAAGACGTCATCAAGGTGGTGCTCCCCCGCTACATCGGGATTTCCAGAGCGGACGCCTACGGGTGGAAGAGCACTGGAAAACTGGCCCCCTTGAAAGAATTCGCATCCGTCTGCCTGTTTCTTTTCAAGCGCGAGATCCTCGAGAGCAACCAGATCCGCTTCGACCCAAAGCTCCGCCTCGGCGAAGACACCATCTTCGACAGCACCTATCTCGCCCATTGCCGTTCCATCAGGATCCTCCCGGAGAGCCTCTACAACTACACCAGCGCTCCGACCGGCGCCATGCGATCGATCAAGAACCAGGGCGGTGAACTGCTGCGCAGCAAGATCGGCCTCATGGAAGCCCGGGAGCAGCTCCGCGCCGCCATCCTGGCCAGGACCGGGCTTGATATCCGTGCCGATTACCAGGGCTCCTACGTGATTTCCGTGATCGAACTGGCCACCATCCTGACCCGGGACCGCAGCCAGCCATGGCCTTCCAATCTGGCCAGCTTCAAGGAATATTGTCGCCTTGAGCCGATCCGGCGGGCGATCGGGGATCTTGAACTGGCCAGGGTCCCGCTGAAGCTGGCCCTCCCGCTCGCCTTCATGAAATGCGGCGCCATCACGCCACTGTTCGCCACGATCCACTTCCTGAACAAGCTCGGGGTCCGGCTGAGGACCTGAAATCTATTCAGCAGCGACCAGACTGGAGAGCAGACTTTCCGTATTTCCGGCCAGGGCATCCAGGCTGAAGTTCTCGGCAATATGGCGGCGGCAGCCGTCCGCCCGGCAGGCACGGGCCTCCGGCGACTCCCGAAGCAGGCTGGAAACCGCCGCCCCGATCGCCTCATCGTCTCCCGGTTCCGCCACCCTGCCCCAGGGCCCGACCAGGATCGCCGCATCGCCAACCCGGGTCGTCACGCACGGAACGCCACATGCCATGGCCTCGCCTATTGCATTGGGAAAACCCTCGTCCGTCGAGGACAGGACGAGCAGCGAAAGGGCGTTGTAGACGGGGACCATATCCTCGCAGGCCCCCGGGAAGAGCACCCGGCCCGGCTCCAGCCCCAGGTCGACGGCCAGGGTCTCCAACGCGCCCTGGTAGGCCCCCGGTCCGCCACCCGCGCAGACGAACCTGGCCATGGGCCATTCCCTGGCCACCCGAGCGACCGCCCGAAGGAACGTGGGATGGTCCTTGACCGGGTCCAGGCGTCCGACGATGCCGATCAGGGGGACCTCCAGCGGGATGCCCCAGGAGGTCCGCTGGGCGGCGCCCAGGTCTGGTTCAGGCCGGAACCGGTCCAGATCGAATCCGTTGGGCACCACCGTCATGCGCCGGGCGCGCATACCCATCGCCGCATGGTTGCTGCGCCCCGCTTCCGAATTGAAAATCACAAGATCCACGTAGCCTGAGAACAGGACCATGGCCCGCAGGAGGGTCCGGGACAGCCGGTCGAGCTGGCTGGGGTCCTTGCTGGTGCGGCGGATCCCCCATACGACCCGCTTGCCCAGGATCCGCCCGAGGAGCAGGATCGGCAGGTTTCCGTCCATGTAGCCGTGGACGATCTTCGGCCGGATGCGGAGGATCAGACGCAAGAGCCGGGGCAGCGCCCCCAGGTAGCCAAGGGCGCCGCGCCGCTTGTCCAGGCAATGGAGGGTAACATCAGATACGGCAGCAAGTTCGTTCCATAGCCCAGGGCCAAGGTCGGGACCCGGGCCATAGAACACCGCCACGTGCACCTGGAATCGGCGCCGATCCATATGGCGTACCAATTCACACAGCTGCCGCTCCGCACCATGGGCGACCAGGGAGGGGATCAGGAACAGGATGGTGGTTGGTGGCGGCATCGCCGGTTGGCCCCGTTCAAGGAATGCACATCTGACATTTGCGGTTGAGTTGCCGCCATTTATATCATCTGGCGATCCCGCCGGCCGTCCACAGAAAACGTCCCGGATCTGGGAAAAAACAGTTTCCTGGATTCAACTTGATCGAAGGTACAATGCGGAAGGGCGGGGAGGGTGCGGAAGATGCTGGTTGAACTGCTATATGATATTTATTACAAGTTCAAACTCAATCGTCTTCGCAAAGCCGGCTTGACGTTTCCGGAGGATTGCCGCTACGCGGACCTCCCGCAATTCGATTCCGAACCTTATCTCATCACCATCGGCCATCATGTCGCCCTGGCCAGCGGCATCACCTTCATTACGCACGATGGCGGCACCTACGTCTTCCGGGATCAGGAACGCTACAAGAATGTCATAAAGTATGGGCGCATCAACATCATGGACAATTGCGTCATCGGCCAGCGGGTCATCATCCTCCCCGGAGTGACGATCGGCCCGAATTCCGTGGTCGCCGCGGGCTCCGTGGTCTCCCGGAACATCCCGCCGAACGTCCTGGCGGCGGGGAACCCCGCCAAACCCGTCATGACGATCCATCAATATGCCGAATGGTCGCTGGCGGCCACGCCCGACTACGACCCGGCTGAGTACCGGCGCAACAAGAAGGAATTCCTTCTGAAAATGCCCATGCGCGGCCGGAACCCGGTGCGGTCGGGCCCCGCCTCCACCAGCGGTCCGGACCGGGGCAATCCGGCCCCGGCCCTGCCCGAAAATTCCTAGTTTGCCCCATGCCGAAATATGGATTATTGCGCCCCACGGGGGCACCGCTACAATAGCCACATACCTTAGAAGCCCGCAATTGGCTTCGTCATCCTCGAGGATCCCTTCAAGACATAGGTGGCCGGCATGACCATGGAGTTCGGCGCGAATGCACCCGCGATCCGCGAGTTCATTTCGAAGAATTTTTTATTCAGCGATACAGGATTCCATTACCCGGATGACGCCTCCTTTCTGGAGGAAGGCATCATTGATTCGCTTGGGATCATAGAACTTGTGGCTTTCGTGGAACACGAGTTCGGGATCAAGGTCGCCGACAGCGAGCTGCTTCCCATCCATTTCGACTCGGTCCAGAAGCTCGATTCGTTCATCTCAAGCAAGAAAAGCGCAGGATCCTGAAAGGGTTCTCCATGCTGGTGCACGAGTTCCTGACGCGCTCGGCGAGCCGTCTGCCCAACAAGGTCGGCCTTGTCTGTGGCGATCGCCGGGTGACCTACGCGGAACTCGAAACCATGACCAACCGCCTTGGCCATGCGCTCGTGACGCATGGGATCCGGCGTGGCGACCGGGTGGCCATCCACGGCCACAATTCGGTTGAAACCGTGGTGGGGATCTTTGCCGTGCTCAAGGCCGGCGCCACCTTCGTCCATGTGAACGCATCCACCAAGCCGCTCAAGCTGACCTATATCCTCAACGATTGCAGGGCTTCGGCGCTCCTGACCGACAGTCGGGCCAGCAAGGAGGCGCGGATCGCCCTGCTGGATGAGGTTCCTTCGCTCAAGTTCCAAGTGCTCTGCGGCGAACGTGGCGATGCCCCAGATCCGCGACTGCTGCGGTTCGAGGATATCCAGGCCAGCGCCCCGGCGGACCCCCTGCCGACCGTGAACATCGACCTGGACCTGGCCTGCCTGGTCTACACCTCGGGCAGCACCGGTGAGCCCAAGGGCGTCATGTGCGACCACAGCAATGTGGTCTTCGCCAGCCAGGCGATCATCACCTATCTGGGAAACCAGGAAGACGATGTCGTGCTCGGGCTGCTGCCGCTTTCCTTCGACTATGGGCTGTACCAGCTTCTCATGACCTTTCGGTTCGGCGGCCGGCTCATCCTGGAGCGCTCCTTCGCCTACCCGGCCCTGATCCTCCAGCGGATCCAGGATGAACGCGTCAATGGTTTTCCTGGCGTCCCCACGATCTTCGCCATGCTGCTGCAGATGGACCGGAGTGGGTTCGACCTTTCGAGCCTGAGATACCTCACCAATACCGCGGCGGCCCTGGCGCCCTCCCATATCCAGGAACTCCAGGCGGCGTTTCCCGGAACCCGCCTCTTTTCGATGTATGGGCTCACGGAAACGAAGCGCACCCTCTACCTTCCCCCTGACCAGCTGGCGATCCGGCCAGGGTCGGTGGGCATCCCGATACCCGGAACGGAAGCCTGGATTGAAGACGACGAAGGACGGCGCCTGGGCCCGGGCGAAACCGGCGAGCTGGTCGTTCGGGGGCGCCACGTGATGCGCGGCTATTGGGAAGCGCCCGAGGCCACGGCCGCCCGTTTCCGGCCGGGCGCGATTCCGGGTGAGCGCCTCTGCCATTCCGGCGACCTCTTCCGCACCGATGCGGACGGCTACTTCTACTTCGTGGCGCGCAAGGACGACATCATCAAGAGCCGCGGCGAAAAGGTCGCTCCCAAGGAGGTCGAGAATGTGCTCCACATGCTTCCGGGCGTCACGGCGGCCGTGGTCGGCGTGCCGGATCCCATCGCCGGCCAAGTGATCAAGGCTTTCCTGGTGGTCAAGGGCGAGCCCCTGAGCGAAGCCCAGGTGCTCGCCCACTGCCGTGCCCACCTGGAAGATTTCATGGTTCCCAGGCTGATCGAATTCAGGAGCGAACTGCCCATGACCCCCTCTGGCAAGATCAGCAAGCTTGGCCTTACCTAGATGTGCGGAATCGTCGGGATCTGCGGCCTCAACGGGCAGGCGCCCCCCGGGGAGGCTTCCATGCGCCGGATGCTCGGCACCATCCGCCATCGGGGGCCCGATCAGTTCGGAATCTACCTGGACGAGCAGGTGGGGCTTGGCAGTGCCCGCCTCAGCATCATCGACCTCAGCTCGGGGCAACAGCCGATCGCCAACGAAGCCGGCAACCTCTGGATCGTGTTCAACGGGGAGATCTTCAACCACCTGGAGCTGCGCACGGAGCTGGAGGCCCTCGGCCATCGCTATACCACTTCCTGCGATACCGAAACGGTCCTGCACGCCTATGAGGAATATGGCCCGGCCTGCCTCTCCCGATTCAATGGCCAGTTCGCCATCGCCATCTGGGACACCGTTGAGCGGACCCTGTTCCTCGCCCGCGACCGGCTCGGCGTCCGTCCCCTGTTCCAGGGCCGGGACCCGGAAGGCCGGCTGGTGTTCGGCTCCGAGATCAAGGCGCTCCTGGCCGCGCCCGGAATGCAGGCGGCGGTCGACCCGGTGGCCATGGGCCAGATCTTCACGTTCTGGAGCACCCTCTCGCCCCGGACCTTCTTCCAGGGCATCACCGAATTGCCGCCCGGACACTACCTGGTCGCCCGGGAAGGCAGGGTCGAGGTGAAGGCCTATTGGGAACTGGATTTCCCCGAGCCGTCCGCGGCGCCGGTCCGGTCCAAGGCCTCGTACCAGGAGGAACTGCGGAGCCTGCTCATCGATGCGACCCGGCTGCGGCTGAGGGCGGATGTCCCGGTGGGGGCCTACCTGAGTGGCGGCCTCGACTCCTCGACCATCACGGCGATCATCCGCAGCTTCACTTCCAATCCCCTGGAAACGTTCTCCATCTCCTTTTCCGACCCGGCGTTTGATGAAAGTTCGTTCCAGAAACGCATGGCCGAGACGCTCGGCACCGTCCATCACGTGGTCCACGCCAACCATTCGGACATCGGCAAGGCCTTCCCGGAGGTCGTCTGGCACGCCGAGACGCCCTTGATGCGCACTTCGCCGGCTCCCATGTTCCTCCTATCCGCCCTGGTCCGCGACCAGGGGTTCAAAGTCGTCCTCACCGGGGAAGGCGCGGATGAATTCCTCGCCGGCTACGACATTTTCAAGGAAGCCAAGATCCGCCGGTTCTGGGCGGGCCAGCCCGAGTCCAGGCTCCGGCCGGCCCTGTTCGATCGGATCTACCCCTGGCTCGCCGACATGCAGCGGTCCAACTACAGCCATGCCTTCTTCGGGATGGGGCTGACCGATACGGACGCGCCGGACTATTCCCACCATCTGCGTTGGCGGACCACGGCCCGGACCCGGCGGTTCTTCAGTGAAGATTTCCGGCAGGCCGCCGAGGCGGACCCGGCGGAGATGGCGCCGTTCCATCCCGACGGCTTCGACGCCTGGGACCCTCTCCAGAAGGCCCAGTATCTGGAGATTTCGATCTTCCTTTCCCAATACCTCCTGTCCTCGCAGAGCGATCGCATGGCCATGGGGCATTCGGTCGAGGGCCGGTTCCCGTTCCTGGATTTCCGGGTGGTGGATTTCTGCAACCGCCTTCCGGTTCAGCTGAAGTTGCGCGGACTCACTGAGAAGTTCCTGCTGAAGGAGATCAGCCGCGAATGGCTGCCCGCCGATATCACGGACCGCCCCAAGCAGCCGTTCCGCGCGCCGATCCATCGCGCCTTCTTCAACGAATCGCCGCCGGACTACCTCGAGGAGCTGCTCTCCCCCGCAACGCTGAACGGCTCCGGCTACTTCAATGCCCAGGTTGTCGCCCGGCTGACCTCCCGGCTCGGACAGGGCCTGCCCCTGAGCGAAACGGATGACATGGCGCTGGCGGGAATCATTTCGACCCAGCTTCTGGACCGGCAATTCCTATCCGGTTCCCGGGGCTGGGATCCGCTGGCTCCGGACGAGGACGTGAAAGTCGTCAGCAGGAACAGATCATCCATTGGAGAGCGGCCATGACCCTGAACAAGAGCGTCCTCGATATCGATGCCGCGGCGGAGACGGAACGGATCGTCCTCTGGCTCCGCTCCAACCTGCGCGGCATGCACAAGAGCGGGGCCGTGCTGGGCATCAGCGGCGGCATCGATTCTTCGGTCTGCCTCGCCCTGTGCGTGAGGGCCTTCGGCCCCGGCCGGGTGGTTCCCGTGCTCCTGCCGGAGAAGGACTCGGACCCGATTTCGGAGGAACTGGCCCGGGGCCTGGCGGCGTCGTATGGCGTCACCCCCATCCTGGAACCCATCACCGCAGCCCTCGACGGGTTCGCCTGCTACGAGCGGCGGGACGAGGCCATCGCCAGGGTCTTCCCGGAATACGACCCCAGGGCCGGCTATCTGGCCAAGATCGTCCTTCCACCAGGGCTGCTCGAGGAGGGGACCCTGAACATCTATTCCCTGACGATCGTCACGCCTGACGGCCATGAGAAGACCGCGCGCCTTCCGGCCTCGGAGTTCTGCCAGATCGTCGCCGCATCCAATATCAAGCAGCGCACGCGCACGGCCATGCTCTATTACCATGCCGAGCTGCGCAACTACGCGGTCATCGGAACACCCAACAAGAACGAGCACGACCAGGGTTTCTTCGTGAAGTTCGGTGATGGCGGGGTCGACCTCAAGCCCATCATGCATCTCTACAAGACCCAGGTCTACCAGCTGGCCCGGTACCTGGAAGTGCCCCAGGTGATCCAGGAACGCACCCCCACTTCCGATACCTACAGTGCGCCCTCCACCCAGGAGGAGTTCTTCTTCCGGCTCCCCTTCGCGACCATGGATCTGCTCTGGTACGCCCAGGAGCATCGGATCCCGGCCGAGGAGGCCGCCCAGGCGCTTGGCCTGTCACCCGGCCAGGTCGGCAACGCCTTCGCCGATTTCACCCGCAAGCAGAAGTCCACCCATTACCTTCGGATGCCGCCCCTGGACATGCAGGCCGAGGGCGCGCCGGTCCCCGCCGCCGACTGAGCCGCTTGCGAGGCAATTTCTTTGGTTTTCGGTGAATGGACAGACCTGGGAGATCCGGAATGGCACACGTGGATCCGATGCGGCTGAAGGAACAGATCACGGCCCTGCTGGCCGCGACCGCGGGGCCGGAGGCCGGCGCGAGTGCGGACCTGATCATCGCCGCCGCCCGGAGGACCCGCCCGGACGACTGGTCCGAGCTGGCCATGGAATGGGCAGGCAAGCATGGCACCGGGGCACCCCTCAGCCTGTTCACCGGGCGTGCACGCTTCCTGGATATCGAACTGCTGGCCGATGGGAATGTCCTAACGCCACGGGCAGAGACCGAGATCCTGGGCAACGAGGTCCTGGCCATCCTGGGGGACCTGGCCCGGGCGGATCCGGCCCGGGAACTGCGGATGATCGACATGGGATGCGGGTCCGGCAACCTCGCCTGCGCGGCGGCCCTGGCCTGCCCCCAGGCCCGGATCTGGGCCTCCGACCTCACCGAGGCGTGCGCCGGATTGACCCTTCGCAACGTGGCCCTGCACGGCCTGGAGGACCGGGTCCAGGTCACCGTGGGCGATCTCTTCGCGCCCCTCGCGGGGCGGAGTCTCGAAGCCACGATCGATCTCGTTGAAATGAATCCTCCATATATTCCGACCGCTTCTCTCGGGAAATCCCATGCCAGGCTGCTCCTGCACGAACCTCGGGAGGCCTTTGACGGCGGTCCCTACGGTATTTCCATCGTGTCCCGGCTGCTCCAGGAGGCGCCGCCCTTCCTCAAGGCGGGAGGATTCCTGGTGTTCGAATTCGGTCTGGGCCAGGACCGGATCGTCCAGGCCCTGGTGGACCGGAATCCCGCCTATGCCCTGGTCCGGCATGCCACAGACACCGATCACAAGGCGCGCGTCGCCGTGTTGCGGAAGCTTTGAGCGTGCAAAGGTTCCGGGTCCCTTCCGATTCCCTGATGACAATTAAATATATTAACGTCGGTATATTAAAAATATCATATGAATTTATTCACATTAATTCTTGTCATTTCGTAGAATCATTCAGGAACGAAAACGCGATGTTCAGCTAAAGCAATAGCGTCTTCCGACCGATAGGACGAACATAAGGGCGGGGGGCCCAATGAACGGTATTGGTATCCAATTTCGTCTCCTGGGCTTGCTTGCTGTTGGAACGATTTGTTCATTGATCGCCTGTTCGGGTGGCGGGGCGGGCGGCGGGGCCGCCAGTTCGACGCCCGCGGGGACCACGACCCCGATCAGCATCACCCTCGATCTGGCCATGGAAGCCACCGATGTCAATGCCGGAGGGGCTGTCAACGCCTCGGTCCAGGTCCAGGGCACCACGGACACTTCCATGAACTGGACCGTGGATGGCGTTCCCAATGGCAATTCCACCGTCGGCACCATTTCCGGCAGCGGCGCCAATGTCTTTTATGTCGCCCCCAGCGCCGAGGGGACCCATGTCATCACCGCCACCAGCACAGTGGATGCCCAGAAATCGGTGACTTCCAACGTCCACGTGGTCGCGCCGCCGGTCACCATCGCGGTGACCCCCGACAGTGTCGACCTCGCCGCCACGGCCACCCAATCGTTCACGGCCACGGTGAGCGGCACCAAGCATTCCGAACTCACCTGGGCCGTCGATGGAAATGCCGGCGGGAATGCTTCGGTCGGAACCCTTTCCGGTTCCGGCAACACCGTTACCTATTCCGCTCCCTCGGCCGGCGGCAGCCATGTGATCAGCGCCAGCAGCACCTGGAATTCCCAGGTCAAGGGCAGCGCCGAGGTTACCGTCCAACCGGCCGTGGGCATTACCCTGAGCCCGGCCACCGCGGTCATCACTACCGGTCTTTCCGTGCCCTTCACCGCGACGGTCAGCGGCTCCACGGACACGAGCGTCAAATGGGCCGTGGACGGCGTGGCCGGCGGCAACAGCACCGTCGGCATGATCGCCGGGACGGGCTCCAGTGCCACCTACACCGCCCCCATCACGGCCGGCAACCACACAGTGACCGCCACCAGCGCGGCGGACAGCTCCATCAGCGCCCAGGGCGTCGTCACCGTCCAGGCCCCGATCCTGGTGGCCGTCGCCCCGGCCAGCGCCAACCTCGCGAGTTCCGCCACCCTCACCCTCTCGGCGACGGTGACCGGCACCGGCTCCACTTCGGTCAGCTGGACCGTGGACGGCGTGGCCGGCGGCAACAGCACCGTCGGCACGATCGCCGGCACGGGCGCCAGCGCCACCTACACCGCACCCGCCGCGGCCGGCACCCACACGGTGACCGCCACCAGCACCGCCGACACCACCAAGAGCGCCTCGGCCGTCATCACCGTCCAGCCAGGTGTCCAGGTCAGCCTCAGCCCCAGCGCGACCACGATCCCGAGCGCAGGGTCCCTGACCCTCGCGGCGACCGTGACCGGCACCGCCACCACCTCGGTCAACTGGACCGTGGACGGGGTGGCCGGCGGCAACAGCACCGTCGGCACGGTCGCCGGAACGGGCTCCAGCGCCACCTACACCGCCCCCGCCGCGGCCGGCACCCACACGGTGACCGCCACCAGCACCGCCGACACCACCAAGAGCGCCTCCTCCGTCGTCACCGTCCAGGCCCCGGTCGCCGTCACCCTGACCCCGGCCAGCGCCAGCCTGGCGAGTTCCGGCAGCCTCGCCCTCACCGCGGCGGTGACCGGCACCGCCACCACCACGGTCACCTGGACCGTGGACGGCGTGGCCGGCGGCAACAGCAACGTCGGCACGATCGCCAGCACGGGCTCCAGCGCCACCTACACCGCACCCGCCGCGGCCGGCACCCACACGGTGACCGCCACCAGCACCGCCGACACCACCAAGAGCGCCTCCTCCGTCGTCACCGTCCAGGCCCCCGTCGCCGTCACCCTGACCCCGGCCAGCGCCAGCCTCGCGAGCGCCGGCAGCCTCGCCCTCACCGCGACGGTGACCGGCACCGCCACCACCACCGTCACCTGGACCGTGGACGGCGTGGCCGGCGGCAACAGCACGGTCGGCACGGTCGCCGGCACGGGCTCCAGCGCCACCTACACCGCCCCCGCGGCGGCCGGCACCCACACGGTGACCGCCACCAGCACCGCCGACACCACCAAGAGCGCCTCCTCCGCCGTCACCGTCCAGGCTCCGGTCGCCGTCACCCTGACTCCGGCCAGCGCCAGCCTGGCGACTTCCGGTACCCTCCCCCTTACGGTGACGGTGACCGGCACCACCACCACCACCGTCACCTGGACCGTGGACGGCGTGACCGGCGGCAACAGCACCGTCGGCACGATCGCCGGCACGGGCTCCACCGCCACCTACACCGCCCCCGCGGCGGCCGGCACCCACACGGTGACCGCCACCAGCACCGCGGACACCACCAAGAGCGCCTCGACCGTCATCACCGTCCAGCCCGGCGTCCAGGTCACCCTCAGCCCCAACACGACCACCGTCACCAGTGCCGGGACCCTGGCCCTCACGGCGACCGTGACCGGCACGACTACCACTTCCGTGACCTGGACCGTGGACGGTGTGGCCGGCGGCAACAGCACCGTCGGCACGGTCGCCGGCACGGGCTCCAGCGCCACCTACACCGCCCCGGCGGCGGCCGGCACCCACACGGTGACCGCCACCAGCACCGCCGACACCACGAAGAGCGCCTCCACCGTCATCACCGTCCAGGCCCCGGTCGCCGTGACCCTGACCCCGGCCACCGCCAGCCTGGCAAGTTCCGGAACTCTCGCCCTCACCGTGACGGTGTCCGGCACCGGCACCACCTCGGTCACCTGGACCGTGGACGGCGTGGCCGGCGGCAACAGCACGGTCGGCACGGTCGCCGGCACGGGCTCCAGCGCCACCTACACCGCCCCCGTTGCGGCCGGCACCCACACGGTGACCGCCACCAGCACCGCCGACACCACCAAGAGCGCCTCCTCCGCCGTCACCGTCCTGGCCCCGATCGCCGTAACCCTGACCCCGGCCACCGCCAGCCTCGCCAGCGCCGGCACCCTCGCCCTCTCCGTGACAGTGACCGGCACCACCACGACCTCAGTCACCTGGACCGTGGATGGGGTGGCCGGCGGCAACAGCACCGTCGGCACGGTCGCCGGCACGGGCTCCAGCGCCACCTACACCGCCCCCGCAGCGGCCGGCACCCACACGGTGACCGCCACCAGCACCGCCAACACCACCAAGAGCGCCTCCACTGTCGTCACCGTCCAGGCTCCGGTCGCCGTCTCCCTGACCCCGGCCAGCGCCAGCCTGGCGACTTCCGGCACCCTCGCCCTCGCCGCGACGGTGACCGGCACCACCACGACTTCCGTCACTTGGACCGTGGATGGGGTGACCGGCGGCAACAGCACCGTCGGCACAATCGCCGGCACGGGCTCCAGCGCCACTTACACCGCCCCCGTTGCGGCCGGCACCCACACGGTGACCGCCACCAGCACCGCCGACACCACCAAGAGCGCCTCCGCCGTCGTCACCGTCCAGGCCCCGGTCGCCGTCACCCTGACCCCGACCAGCGCCAGCCTGGCGACTTCCGGCACCCTCGCCCTCGCCGTGACGGTGACCGGCACCACCACCACTTCCGTCACCTGGACCGTGGACGGCGTGACGGGCGGCAACAGCACCGTCGGCACGGTCGCCGGCACAGGCTCCAGCGCCACCTACACGGCCCCCGCGGCGGCCGGCACCCACACGGTGACCGCCACCAGCACCGCCGACACCACCAAGAGCGCCTCCACCGTCATCACCGTCCAGGCCCCGGTCGCCGTCACCCTGACGCCGACCACCGCCAGCCTCACGACTTCCGGCACCCTCGCCCTCTCCGTGACGGTGACCGGCACCACCACCACCTCGGTCACCTGGACCGTGGACGGCCTGACCGGCGGCAGCAGCACCGTCGGCACGATCGCCGGCACGGGTTCCAGCGCCACCTATACCGCCCCCGCCACGGCCGGCACCCACACGGTGACCGCCACCAGCACCGCCGACACCACCAAGAGCGCCTCCGCCGTCGTCACGGTGCAGGCCCCCGTCTCGGTCTCCGTCAGCCCGGCCTCCATCTCGATCAACACGGGCAGCACCGGCTCGATCTCCGCGACGGTTTCAGGCTCCACCAACACGGCGGTGGCCTGGACCGTGGATGGTGTCGCCGGCGGGAATTCCACCGTCGGGACGATCTCCGGTTCCGGCAGCTCGATCACCTACACGGCGCCGGCCGCCGCGGGCACCCATGCCGTCATGGCCACCAGCCAGGCCGATGCCACCAAGACCTCCACAAGCACGGTCACCGTGGTGGCCTCCGCGCCCGTCACGGTTACGGTGACGCCCGCCGCCACCAGCGTGACCGAGGCCACGACGGTGAACATCACCGCCGCAGTCTCCGGGACTTCCAACACCGCCGTCACCTGGACCGTCGATGGGGTCGTCAACGGCAACGCCGCCAACGGCACGATCACCGGAACCGGCACCACGGTCGCATACAAGGCTCCAGCCACGACCGGGACCCATACTGTGACCGCCACGAGCGTCGCCAATCCCGCCCAGAGCGCCTCCGTCCAGCTCACGGTCCTCGGGCCGGTGGTCGTGAGCGTCGCCATGACCCCGGCGGGACCGGTGAACATCAACGAATCCGGAGCCCTGTGGGTGTCTGCGGCCATTTCCGGTTCGACCACCACCGGCGTCACCTGGACCGTGGACGGGATCGCCGGCGGCAATGCCACCACCGGAACGGTGACTGGAACGGGCAACCAGGTCGCCTACACGGCGCCTTCCACCACCGGCAGCCACACGATCCTGGCCACGAGCGTGGCCGACCCCAGGGCCACGGCCGCCATCGCGATCAATGTGCTCACTTCCTGCGCGCCCGCACCCACTTCGTCGACGGTCGTGAACGTCAAGAGCGCCCCCTACAATGCCAAGGGCGACGGCGTGACGGACGACACCGCGGCCATCCAGCAGGCCGTCAATGCCGTGGCCGGGAGCGGAGGCACGGTGGAGGTGCCGGCCGGCACCTACATGATCAATCCGACCGTCAACAGCGGCGCCGGTATCCGCCTCGGCAGCAACATGACCTTCCTGATGGATACGGGCGCCATCCTGCAGGCGATGCCCACTTCGACTTCCAGCTACATCGTCCTGATCGCCAGCGGGGTGTCCAACGTCAACATCATCGGCGGCACCCTCCTGGGCAACCGCAGCAACAACACCATCACGGATACCACTGAGGATGGAAACGGCATCCAGATCTCCGTTTCCAGCAATGTGGTCGTGCAAGGCGTGACCGCGAACAATTTCTGGTGCGATGGCTTCTATCTCACCAACAACCCCTCGAACGTCACCATGTGCGGCTGCGTCGCGGGAAACAACCGGCGCAACGGCCTGTCCGTGACCAGCGTCAACGGAATGGTGATTCGCAACTGCACATTCCAGACCTCCACCGGATTCCTGGAGAACGGCAGCTGGGTCAGTGGCAATGGGGTGGACCTCGAGCCCAACCAGGGGGAGACCGTCAAGAACGTGCAGTTCGTCGCCGACACCTTCACGCACAACTATTCGGACGGAATCTCCATCGGCCCGCCCATCGCCTACACCGGCTCGGCCTTTACGACCAACATCATCGTCGACAGCAGCACCTTCACGAGCAACGGCCTCCCGAATGGCGCCGCGGGCATCGATGTCAGCAACACCACTGGCCAACAGATCAGCAACAATGTGATCACTGGAAGCATGGGTGATGGCATCTACCTGCGCGAAGGGGCCAATTCCAACCTGGTGACGGGCAATACGGTCATCGGGACGCTGGCCTCCCCGGCCGGGGACCCCGGAAATGGCATCATGCTCTATGAGGTCGGCGGCAACCTGATCACCGGCAATACGGTGCAGAACAGTGCCGCCTGCGGCCTCCGGAATGCCGATCCCACTGCCACGAACACCTTCACCTCGAACACGCTGTCCGGCAACCATCCGGATTCGGCGATCTAGCCGCCCAAGCCCCCAGAGGAGACCCCGGCCAAATGCCGCCCATGCGCATCATGTCCATTTTTTGCGCAACGACGCTGCTGGCCGGCGGAGCCCTGGGCCACGGCCCGGAATCGCCGCCCCCTGAGGCCAGGGCCGCCGCTCCCGCAACCTGTGCGCCCCCGCCCCGATCGGATTTCATGGTGGACGTGAAGAACCCGTACTACGGGGCCAGCGGGGACGGCCGGACCGATGATACCGCCGCCATCCAGAAAGCGATCGATGCCGTGGGGGGATCCGGCGGGACCGTGCGGGTCCCGGAAGGGACCTATCTCATCAACCCGGTCGCCAATTCAAACGCCGGACTGAGACTGAAGAGCGACATGACCTTGCGTCTGGATCCCAAGGCGGTGTTCAAGGTCCTGCCGACCACGACCTCCCAGTACGCCGTGGTCCTCCTGAGCCGGGTGGAGCACGTGACCGTCCAGGGCGGCACCATTCTCGGAAACCGATACGACAACAAGATCGCCGATGAATTCGAGGGTGGCAACGGCATCCAGGTATCCGGGTCCCGCGCGGTGGTCGTGGCGGAGGTCCTGGTCAAGGACTGCTGGGAGGATGGCTTCTATGTCGGGGACAGCGCCCGGGACGTGACGCTCTGCAAGGTCACGGCCGATGGCAACCGTAGGCACGGGCTGGCCATCACTTCCGTCGAAGGCCTTCTGGTTGAAGACTGCCGCTTCCAGCACACCTCCGGCTTCCGGGAGAACGGCGCGTTCGTCTGCGGCTGCGGCGCCACCATCGAGCCGAATAAAGGGCAACGGGTGACCAATGTGCGATTCCTCCATTGCAATTTCGTCGCCAATGCCAGCTCAGGCCTCAGTGTCGGGCCGGCCTGGTCGAATCGGGGAAAGGCCTTTTCCGATGGCGTCCACATCGAAGGCAACACGATCACCGGCAATGGCCTGCACCATGGAGCCGGGGGGATCGAGATTTCCAATTCGGCCTGGCATACCCTCCGGAACAACCTGGTGCAGGGAAATTTCGGCGATGGCATCTATTTGAGAAACGAGGCCGACGACAACTCCATTACCGGCAATACGGTAGTTGATTCAAAAGCGGCCCCCAGTTCAGGTGACCCAGGCATCGGGATCCTGCTCTACAGTTCGGCCAGGAATACCATCAAGAACAATACCGTGACGAACTCCGCAGCCTGGGGCATCCGGGATGTGCGGCCTTCGGGAACCAATGAGATCGGCCCCAATGTGCTGAAGGCCAACCATATGGGTCCCGGCCCCTGAGGCCGATCCCGGAAACCGGCCCACCGGGTCCGCCCGGGATTTTCCTTAAGGGCCTCCTTGAGAACGTGTATCATTCAATCTACCTGATACCGTAATCAAGTTGCTCGCGCCCATAGTTTCTGCAGGAGTAGCGATGTCTGCGCCGCCCAGGCGATTGGTGGCAACCGTGGCCTCCCTCTTCTGGGCCCTCCTCGCGGTCGGTTGCGGGGGGGGGGCGGGGAGCGCGGACGGGGTGGTGGTCCCGCCCACTCCGCCGGCGACGGGGACCTGCAGCCTGCCTTCCCTGGCCAACCCGGTCAGCGTGAAAAGCACCCCCTACAACGCCAAGGGGGATGGCGTGACCGACGATACGAAGGCCATCCAGAAGGCGATCGACGCCGTCGCCGGGACCGGCGGGACCGTGGAGATTCCCGCCGGAACCTACATGGTCGATCCTATCGCCAACGCGGGCGCCGGCATCCGCCTCGGCAGCGACATGACCTTGAGCATGGATTCCGGGGCCATCCTGCAGGCTTTGCCCACCTCCACTTCGCATTATGTGCTGATGGTCGCCAGCGGGGTCCAGAAGGTCAACATCCTTGGAGGAACCCTGGTAGGCAACCGTTTTTCCAATTCCATTACCGATACGGATGAGGATGGGATGGGCCTGCAACTCTCCAGGTCCGCAACCGTGTTCGTGGCGGGGGTCACCACTCGGGATTTCTGGTGCGACGGCTTCTATGTGGCCGAGGGCTGCACCGATCTCGCGTTCTGCCAGATCGTCGCGGATGACAACCGGCGCAATGGGATGTCGATCACGAGCGTGGACGCCATGACGGTCCATGACTCGACGTTCAAGGATTCGACCGGAATGCTCGAGAATGGCAGCTGGGTCAGCGGCAGCGGCGTCGACATCGAACCCAACCTGGGCGAGACGGCCAACAACATCCTGTTCTCCGGATGCACCTTCACTTCCAACTACGCCACCGGAATCATCTTCGGCCCTCCGCTGGCCTACACCGGCCAGGCCTTCGTGACAAATATCGTGATCGATGGCAATACCTTCCAGGGGAACGGCGTGGCGTCGGGTGGAGCCGGAATCGAGGTCACCAATACCACCGGCAATCAGATCAGCAATAACCTGGTCACCGGCAATGCCGGGGATGGCATCTACCTGAGAAATTCTGCCAACAACAACCTGGTCAGCGGAAACACCGTATCAGGGACTCTGGCCGCCCCGGCGCCGGGCGACCCCGGCTACGGAATCCTGCTCTATCTCACCGGAGGCAACACCGTGACCGGCAACACGGTATCCCAGAATTCGGCCTGCGGGATCCGGGATGCTGACCCGACCCGCTCCAATACGTTCAGCTCGAACGATTTTTCCAACAACCAAGCGGACATGTGCCAGTAGCCACGGGACGATCGGCCCGCCCCCGCGGCCGGGCCAGAGAGGCGGAGATGTGAAGGTTTGCTTCTTCATCTGGGCGCTCCGCGCCGCAGGAGCCGAACGGGTCCTGACCATCTTGGCCAACGAATGGGCAGCCAAGGGATGGGAAATCGTGATCGTCACGATGGAGGATCCGGACGCCAGGCCCTTCTATCCGCTGGCCGAGGCCATCACCCTGCTTCCACTCAACCTGATGAAAGACAGCAGTTCCATCCTTGGCGGGTTGGCCAACAATCTGGAACGGCTCCGGGTCCTGCGGCGCGCCCTGGCGGAAATCCGGCCCGATGTGGTCATTTCGTTCATCGACAATACCAACGTGCTGGCCGTCCTGGCCTCCCGGGGCCTGGCGATCCCGATCATCATCTCGGAACGCACGGATCCCTCCAGGAGGTCCCTGGGCCGGGCCTGGGGCCTCCTCCGGGATCTCGCCTATCCGCGCGCCGATGTCATCGTTTTCCAGTCCCAGGGCGTACGGGATTGGTTCCCGCCCCAGGTCCGCGCGCGGGGCGTGGTGATCCCGAATCCGGTGCCACTCCCCGCCCCGGGCGCCCCGGAGCCGTCCAGGCGGGACTCGGCCCTGCGGATCATCTCCCTCGGCCGCCTGGCAGACGTCAAAGGATTCGATGTCCTGGTGACCGCCTTCGCGGCCATCGCCGGACAGGTCCCGGACTCGCGCCTGGATATCTACGGGGAAGGACCGGAGCGGGAAGCCCTGGAATCCCTGATCAAGGCCCTGGGGATGGGCGGCCGCATCACCCTCCGCGGGATCACCGAACGGCCTTTCGAGGCGCTCCGCGGCGCCGACCTGTTCGTCCTGCCTTCCCATGCGGAAGGCTTCCCCAACGCCCTGGTCGAAGCGATGGCTTGCGGCCTGCCGGTGATCAGCACCCGGTTCGGGGGTGCGGCCACGGACATCATCCGGGATGGGGTGGACGGCCTCCTGGTGCCGCCCGGAAATCCGGCAGCCCTGGGCGAGGCTCTGGTCCGCCTGCTGAACGATCCGGCCGAGCGGGCCCGACTGGGCGGCGAAGCCACCGGGGTCGTGGAACGGTTTTCAATGGGTCGGGTGGTGGCTCTATGGGAGAATGCCATCGACCAGGCAATCGCGACAGGCCATTGAGCTATCCAATCTAGGGGAAGACCTTGTCAAATCTCATCTATGCCTGCTGGCGAGACCCCGCGGACGCCTTGGATGCGTCCGTCCTGTTGCGGGTGGCAGCACATATTTCCCCCTTCGGACCGGGAACCCATCCGCCCCGGGCCACCGTGGCCGGAAACAGCGCGCTCTGCCTGACCGGGCCCAGCAAATGCGCAATTTCGCTCGGCACCTCCGCCCATCTGGGGGCCTTGATCGGACCCTGGCCGGATTGGCATCTTCCGGAATCCGAGCTTCCGGACGGCACCTTCGCCCTGGTCCGGTCCGGCGATTCCGTCACCGAACTCTGTTCGGATTTCGCCGGTTCCCGCACCCTCTGGTATGTCGACACAGGACGCCGTTTCCTGGCATCCACCTCCCAGCGGGCTTTGGCCTGTCTGTTGGGTTCCTTTGAAATCAACGCATCGGCCAAAGCCTGGTTCCTGTCTTCAGGGAACCTCGGCCCAGCGGATGGCTGGGACCTGCGCCTGTCGAGGTTGCCGGGCGGGGCGCGCCTGCGGTTGGACCGGGTCGCCTGGCAGACCCGCCTCCAGGTGCCGAGCATCGAATTCAAGCCCAGGACCATGACCGCCAAGGACAGCCGAGGCGAAATGATGGGCATCTTGAGGAAGGCCATCCAGGGCCTGGATCTGAGCGTGGGCACCTGGGCCTTTCCCCTGTCCGGCGGCTTTGACTGCAGATTCATCCTCACGGCCCTCCTTGACCAGGGATTCAGGCCTCTCACCATGACCTGGGGCCTTGCGGCTTCCCTTTCCCAACCGGGGAATGACGCGTTCGTGGCCCAGAAACTCGCGGAACACTATGCGTTGCCCCATGAATACCTTTTGACGGACATTTCAGAAGCGTCCCCCGAGCAGGTGGTCGATGCCTTTCTCGCCGCCAGCGGGGGTACGACCGACCAGTTGTTTCCCTACCTGGATGGGCTGCGGCTCTGGTCCGGCTTCAGCAACCGGGGCATCGATGGCGTCATCCGGGGGGATGAAGGATTCGGCTGGATCCAGGTCATTTCGGAGGCCCATGCCCGGGCCTCCGTTGGCATGGCGCTGCTTTCGGACTTCATGGATGAAGCCACGGCCGAACAGATCGCCGGCAACCGCCAGCAGGTGCCCGAGCACTTGCGGCGCCGGGAGGATGAGAGCATCCCCACGTACCGCGACCGGCTCTACCATTCCTATCGCATTCCGGTCGGGCTGGCCGCCCTGAATGATGTCAAGGCCCCGTTCGTGGAAATCGCGAGCCCGCTCATTTCCCGTTCAGTCCTCAGCTATGTGCGGGAAATGCCGGATGCGCTCCGGACCGACAAGGCGTTGTTCAAATCCGTCGCGCGGTCCGTCAGTCCCGATATTCCCTATGCGACCATGGGAGCCGATGACGACCGGAACGGCTACCTGAAATCGGATACCTATACCAGATGGTTCCTGGAGGAACTGGCCACCCCGGAGGCTGAACGCCTCTTCCCGGCCTCCTTTCGGACGCCCCTGATGGGCGAGGTCCTCCAGGGCTCCTGGTCCCTGGCCCCGAGCTGGTCCATGCGGGCGGCCCTCAAACGGGTCATCCCCTCCTCCTGGGTCCGGCTAGTGCGGGCCCGCATGGGCCTGAAAGGCCCCGAGCCAAGGCACCTCGCCCTCCGCTCCTGCCTCATCTGCCGGATGATCCGGATGCTGGAACGAGACTCCAGGCTGCTGGCCGGCGACGGGTGACCCTGGCCCAGGCCAGCCCTGACCGGCTATTCGGCGACTATGCCCCGCACCGGTGTTCCCGAATAATCTTTTATGACCTTGGCGGGATTCCCGCCCGCCACCACCATGGCCGGGATATCGCTGGCGACCACACTGCTGGCCGAGACGACGGAGCCCCTCCCGATCCGGGTTCCCGGCAGGATGATGGTGTTCGCGCCGATCCAGACATCATCCTCGATGACGACGGGCCGGCTCGAACCGAAGGTCATGATCCGGTTGGATACGTCCGGGAAGGACAGGTCATGGCCATTGCCGTCTATGATCTGGCAATTGGCAGCGATCAGACAATTCCTGCCAATGACGATGGACTGGAAGGCGTGAATGCACGTCCCATGGATTCTTGTATTCTCCCCGATCCGGATCTCGGCCCCCGGCTTGTCCGCAAAAAGCTTCACCGGAGAATGCATATTGATATGGTAACCCCTGTTATCCGAATTCAAGGTTACGTTGGCACCCATATGCAAATGGCATCCCTCCCGGATGTCAATCATCGGGCGGCCATAAATGTTGATTTTACCCATTATTTCAATATTTTGCCTGGAATGCAGGTGCCGACGGAAAAACCACCGCCAGATCCGGAATGGGATTTCCATTGGCGATACGACCCAAGTCCCGAAACGGAGCTTCATTATCCGTTGGGCCGCTAGATCTTGCTATGGCGTTGGGATCTGGCCCTGGCGACCCGGATCAGCGCGAGATCCATCAGGGGTTGCAGCAGGAAAAGCCAAAGGGCCACGTAGATGAAACTGGCCAAAACCTTGGCCCAGTCGGGAACGGGCAGGACATGGCCCCGGAGCAGCCAAACCGGAAGGATGGCGGCGGGCAGGGAGGCGCCGAAGGTCGCCGTCGTGATCAGCTTGAACGTCTGCCGGGGGATGCCGAAGGCCTTTTCGCAAACGGCCCCGCTCCTGCTCTGGCTGACCTTGTAATAGCTGGCAAGGGAATGGACGAGGCTGTCCACCGGGAATGTCGAGGGCTTGACGATGACATCCAGGGTCTTGTCCCCCAGGATGCTGGCGAACTGGATGGCCGTCCCTGCGTCGCCGCTGCGTACGATCCGCCCCTGGGTGAGGAAGCTTTCGCCCGCGCTGCCATCCGGAAGGGAGATCGCGACTTCACATGGACTTCCCACGGGCAGGGCGGCCGCGGCATTGATGAACATGCCGCCCATGCTGATGTTCACGGCGATCGCGGCGAGAATGACCCGGCCCTTGACCATGACCTTGACCCCGTTGGCGACGGGGATCCGCTCAGCTGTCCTGGAGTCTTTTGATCCGCTCATCTTGGCCCCCCGATGGGAAGACGGATGCCATCGTACCACATCGCCACCGCAAAACTGGTTCAAGACCTTAAAGGAACCTCGAAGGCGCTCCGAGTGCCCTGACCAATTATCGACCATAAGGCCCGGGAACTTGAGGCGGCCATCGGCTAAATTATCGTCACCAACCGTTTTGACAGCAATAGTAAGTTAGGATTTTTTCCAATGAATTTGGATTTTTCATTTACTTATCCCCATGCTATCGTTGGGTCGATCAAGTAAAGTGGAGTAATGGAAATATAATGGACCAGCAAGGTAGTTCCGTCCAAGGCCCACCTTTTTTCAGATCAGACCGCCCTATCGTTCGGCGCATCGTCAAGCAGTTCATTGATGCTGGGCTCGGTGGGGTGGCTTGGCTTATTGCCGACCTGCTTTGGTTCAACTCGGACTTCAGTGCCCGTAGGACCTTGGTCTGGGTGCTGCTTTCCTTCTCGGCCGACAATCTTTTCCAGCTTACGAGCCCCCTGTACCGGTTTACCACCATCCAGGATGTCATCCGGTTGGGGTTCGCCACGCTGACCCTCATGACGGTCGGAGTGGGCATGAGGCTGCTGCCGCGGGTCCTGGAGGCGGGATTACAGATACCCAATATCGTCATCGGGGCGAGCCTGCTGACCGGAATGTTCTGGGCGACGGTCCGCCTGGGTCGCAGGGTGATGTTTGAGAATTCCTTCAAACCGATAAGACGGGTAGGCCCCTCCCACCGGACCCTGCTGGTCGGCGCCGGGCGGGCGGGCTCATTGGTGGCCCAGGAGCTGCTCCACCACCCCGAACTGGGCTACCGGATCGTTGGCTTCATCGACGATTCGCCGGAAAAGCAGGGAGCGAAAATCAATGGCATCCGGGTTCTCGGCACGTGCGCGCAGATCGCGGAAGTGATCGAGAAGTTCCGGATCACCCACGCGGTCCTGGCCATTCCCACCGCCTCGGGACCGACCATCCGGAGGATCATCGACCAGATCCAGGGCCTGAAGGTGAAGGTCAAGACCGTTCCGGGCATCTTCAACCTGCTGGGCGAAAGGAACTGGAAACCGGACCTTCAGGAGATCTCGATCGAAGACATCCTCAGGCGGGAGCCCATCCAGCTTGACCACGGCGCCATGAGCCAAGTGGTGGATGGCAAGGTCGTGCTGATCACCGGAGCCGGGGGCTCGATCGGCAGCGAGTTGACCCGGCAGTTGGCGGCCCTGAAACCCAAATTCCTGGTTCTCCTGGGCCGAGGCGAGAACAGCCTCTGGCAGATCCAGCGGGACCTGCAGAGCCAGTACCCGAACCAGCCTTTTGCGCTGGAACTGATGGATATACGCAACCGCCACGGACTGCGGGAAGTGTTCGAACAGCATCGGCCGAATATCGTCCTGCATGCCGCGGCCCACAAACATGTGCCTTTCCTTGAAACCCACCCGTGCGAAGCGGTTGAAAACAACATCTTCGGGACCTTCAACGTCGCCGAGGCGGCCCTGGACTTCGGCGTGGAGCGGCTGGTCAACATTTCCACCGACAAGGCGGTCAATCCCACCAACGTGCTGGGCGCCTCCAAGCGGATCGCGGAATGCATCGTCCTGGATTTTGCCGAAAAGGCCGGCCCGCGGGCCCGGTTCGTCTCCGTGCGGTTCGGCAATGTCCTGGGCAGCCGGGGCAGCGTCGTGCCGATCTTCAGGGAGCAGATCCAGCACGGCGGCCCCATGACGGTGACCCACGAGGATATGACCCGTTTTTTCATGACCGTCCCGGAAGCCAGTCAATTGGTGATCCAGGCCGCCTTGTTCGGCGAGACCAGCCGCGTCTATGTCCTGGACATGGGCGAACCCGTACGGATCCTGGATCTTGCCATCGACATGGCCAAGCTGTCCGGGCTCACTCCGGGCCGGGACATCCAGATCGAGGTGGTCGGGCTGCGTCCTGGCGAAAAGATCCATGAGGAGCTTTTCCTGAAGGATGAGCGGTCCCTGACCCAGGTCCACCCAAAACTCATGGAAGCGAATCCGCAACCCATTCCCGCTGCGGTCCTGGGGGAAAGCCTGGATCGGTTCAGGCATGCCATCGGCCTGCCGCTTGAGGAAAGGCAACCGGAAATCGTGAGCCTGCTCAAACAGATGGTGCCAACCTACAAACCTTCCGTGCTCGGGGTGGGGAAATTCGGCGGTTTTATCAAGGACCGGCGCCACGATGTGGTTTCCTTCCCGCTTGAACGGAACCGCCGCCAACGACCGTGATAACTGGGACATGCTACACTCCCGCAAGTTCCCTTCCCCGTTCCCCGCATGGAGGGTTGTTTGATAAACAAGCTCCTAATGAAACTCCGGCCCGTCGAAGGTGGTTACGATCCCATCCCCTCCGAATATGCCCAGTCCTATGCCAACGGAGAATGGGACCAGTTCAATCCGGTCCTCGTGGACATCCTGGAAGAACGCCTCGGCGGCTTCGCGGGCAAACGCATCCTGGACATCGGGGCGGGCCCCGGGCAGCACGCCGTCACCTTCGCCCGGCGCGGCGCCCAGGTGACCTGGCACGACATCAGCCGGAACTACATGGAATTCGCCAAGGCCAAGGCCGCGTCGTTCAACGTGGAGATGGAATTTTCCCTGGGCTACATGGAGGAGGCCGCCCGTTTCCAGGACCGCCCCTTCGATCTGGTTTTCAATCGGATCTGCTGGAGTTATTGCCTTAACGATGCGAATTTCGCCCGCGTGGTCCACGGCCTGATCCGCCCGGGGGGCCATGGCTACATCGACAATTTCGTCAGCCCCGACCAAGCCTTCTTCCGCCCCCGTTATTGGTTGAACGCCGCCACCGGCATCAAGGTCGGCCATCCCTACCCTCCTCCCGGCCGCCTGGAGCGCCTGTTCCTGGCCTTCGGGGACCTCGACCTGGAGGTCATGCACCGCTCTGCGACCAACGAGCGCCTTTTCCTGACCCGGCAAGGGCGACCATGAAGCCGGTCCGGACCGCGCGCCCGGCGTGGGCGGTTCCGTTCAACGTGTCCCAGTGATCCTGGAGGGGCCCTCGGGAACCTCCAGAGCCGGCCCAGGTGCCTCCGGTCGGATGCGCCGACGGAGATAGTCCCTGAATAGCTCCCGGTCCCGAAGGGCCCATTTCAGCAGGCGGAAGGCGAAATAGGCCCGGCCGGCCAGGGTGACCATCTGGGTGCATTCGTATTCCAGGACCACCCGCCCCCCGAAGCCTTCCTTGAATCGATTGATATTGGCGCGTTTTTGATCACCATCCCCCGGGTACCAGCCGCCGAAATCGTACCATTTGATCCCCATCTCACGCAGGGTCAACATATCCTGATAATGAAGCAACCTGTTGGCCCGCCCCAGCAGGTTCCGACTCCGGGAATCACCCGAAAGGTCCTTCACGGACTTGGAGGAATTGCACCGGCACCGCCGCTGCCCCGGGTGGCAGACGTAGCAATGCCAAACCAGCGTTGCGCCATCCTCCGCCTGGATTTTCGAAAGCCCCAGGATTCCTGATTTCGCAAGAACTTCAAGGTCTTCACGGTCCTTCCGGCCCTCGCCCGGGTCGAGGTTCGCATTGAAGAAGGAAGTGAATTCAAATATCACATCGGAGGTCGGGCTCGAAAAAAAAACACAAGACAGACGGTCCTTGCCCAGGGCGCTCCTTATCTGCTGGGCATTGCCGTTTTTCATCTGGGCCAGCAATTCCTTCGGAGGCTGGTCAATGTCGATGAGGATCGTGTAGTGGTACAGACAGCTCCAGGCTGGGGATGGGTGACTCTTCTGATAATGAACCACCAGGTCGTACCCGGACACATCCTGCGGCGTTTCTTCAAACCACTGTTCAAGGACCCGAATCCTGCCACCGAGGCGGGTCGATGTGATCATCGCATTGTCGAGTCGAGACATGGCTCATTATGAGTATTTCTATAATTGACGTCAAATTTTTTGGTTTTTCCAAACACCTGAAAAAAAAATCCATATTTTAACCTACGGGACCCCGCCCCGCCCTCCTTCCAGGCCGGCCTTCCGGCCAGTTGGGCCAGACCGGTTCCGAAGCCGCGTGGTTTTTACGAGTTTAAACACGCGATTTCCTGTGAGACTTGGCACCGAATTTGATAACCTGATCCGGATGACCCGCGTCGGGAACAGGTAACCTATCCTGTTACTCAATCCAATTCATCCACTCCGGAACCGATTCCGGGGCGGTATTCCCAAGGAGCCACCATGCGCCGATCCACCCTCCTCCTCGCCGCCGCGGCGATCACCCTGGCGATTCCCGCCGCCGCAAAGCCGACCTTCGTCAAGGCCGCCAAGGAAGCCAAGATCGAAGGCGTCACGAGCTGCGTCTCCTGCCACGTGGGCGTGCCCAAGAAGGGCGGGGACATGACCGAACGGGGCAAGTGGCTCATCGCCCAGAAGGCCGCCAAGAAGGCCGCCGAAGTCGACGTCGCCTGGCTGAAGGACTACAAGGGCAAGTGAGCTTCCAGGCTCCTGCGGACCGGCCCGCCTCGGCGGGCCGGTTCTTTTCATAGCGCCAGGAACGCCGGTCCGACTCCGGTGATCGTGCCGGCGCCCATGGTGACCAGCAGGTCGCCCGGACGCACGAGCCCGGCCAGGGCCTGGGGCATGTCATCGATCCGGGGCACATAGCTGGCTTCCCGCTGGCCGTGGGCGAGGATGGCGTCGACCACGGACTGGCCGGTCAGGCCGGGAATGGGCGGTTCGCTGGCGGCGTAGATGTCCGAGACCAGCACCACGTCGGCGTTGAAGAAGGCCCGGCCGAACTCCTCGAGCAGGGCCTGGGTGCGGGAATAGCGGTGGGGCTGGAAGGCGACCACGATCCGCCGCTCCGGGAAGCCGTCGCGGGCGGCGGCCAGGGTGGCGGCGATCTCGGTCGGGTGGTGGCCGTAGTCATCGATGACCAGCACGCCGTCGCGCTCGCCGCGCTTCTGGAAGCGCCGGTCGGCGCCGGTGAAGCTGGCCAGGCTGGCCCGGATGACTTCCCGCTCGACGCCCAGTTCCAGGGCCACGCCGATGGTCGCCAGGGCGTTCAGGACCATGTGGTGGCCGGGGACGCCGATGGTGAACTCGCCCAGGTCCTCGCCGAAGGCCCGGACCCGGAACCGGCTCCGCCAGCCTTCCATGCGCAGATCCAGGGCGCGGATGTCGACCTGGGGGTTGGTGCCGTAGGTGCGCACCTGGCGCTTGAGCCGGGGCCGCAGGGCGGCCACGTTGGGATCGTCCATGCAGACGAACACGGAGCCGTAGAACGGCACCTTGTTGCCGAAGGTGGCGAAGGCGTCCATGATCTCGCCCAGGTCCTTGTAGTGGTCCAGGTGCTCCCGGTCGACGTTGGTGATGACGCCGATGGTGGGGGAGAGCAGCAGGAAGCTGCCGTCGGACTCGTCGGCCTCGGCCACCAGGAACGGGCCCTTGCCCAGCTTGGCGTTGCTGCCGATGGCGCCGAGCTTGCCGCCGATGACGATGGTCGGGTCGATCCCGCCCTGGCTGAGCACCTGGGCCACCATGCTGGTGGTGGTGGTCTTGCCGTGCGAGCCGGCGATGGCGATGCCGTATTTCATGCGCATCAGTTCGGCCAGCATCTCGCCCCGGGGGATCACCGGGATCTTGGCGGCCCGGGCGGCCACCACCTCCGGGTTGTCGCCCTTGACGGCGCTGGAAATCACCACGACCTGGGCGTTCTCGATGCATTTCGCATCATGGCCGATGGCCACCTGCACGCCCAGGCCGGCCAGGCGCTGGGTGACCGGGCTCTCCCGCAAGTCTGAACCGCTCACCTGGTAGCCCAGGTTGACGAGCACCTCGGCGATGCCGGACATGCCGATGCCGCCGATGCCGACGAAATGGATTTTCTGGATTTTCCCGAACACCTGGCAACTCCCGGATGATCTTCCAGGATACCTGCATGCGCCCTTCAACCATCGGTTCCATGCGCCACTCTGTAATTTCGACGAGGGCTCCGGGCATCCCCCGCCCCGCCTCCGGGAGGCCCATCATGCGCAACTCGACCCGCTCCATCCTCACCGCCCTGGCCCTGGGCTGCCTGGCCATGGGTCTGCGGGCCCAGCACCCGCTCACCCATCCCAGCCCGGAACCGGCCCGCCCGGGCCCGGAGGCCCGGCCAGGGCCGGCCCGGGAGGGCGGCCATGGCCTCGTCCAGTCGGCCGCCCCCGGGTTGGGCCACCCGATGCGGCCCGCCACCCTCATGCCCGCCATGTCGGACCGCCTGTTCATGCCTCGGGCGACCGCCCGTGCGTCGGTCATACCCACCCCCGCCTTCTGGGGCCAGCGGGACCTGCTTTCCGAGATCCGGATCATGGCCCGGCGGGGCTTCATCCCGGTGCTGCCGGCCCGGAACGACCCGGAGTTCCAGGGCTACAGCTACGTGCCGGCCGGCTGGATCGCCTACGGGTTCGTGGTGCCGGGCAAGCAGAAGCTGCATGTGCGCCTGTACCACCCCAACACCGGCTGGTTCCGGCTGGCCATGGTCGACAAGTGGGGCTCGGCCGCCCGGGAGGGCATGCTCTACAACCGCATCTACACCGGCAACCCCGAGGTCACCTACGACAACCCCGGCAAGCTGGCCATGGCCGTCTACGTCATCGTCGACGACCCGGGCTGGATGTCGACTCCCCAGAACCCCTTCACCCTGAAGGTGGACCGGAGCTGGGACCCGAAGGCGGAGGCCCCGCAGCTGCCGGAGGTGCACGGCATCTGGGCCAAGGTCGAGCCCTCCGCCGTTCCGGCTCCGGCGCCGGCTCCGGCCACGGCCCCCGCAGGCTGAAACTGCTAGACTCCTCTTTATAAAGGGAGGAGTTGCATGCAGTTCTGGCGATCCTGGGGGCCGGCGGCGGCCCTGGTGGCCATCCACGCCGGCGCCCAGGGCGTGGCCTGGAACCAGGCGCACTACGCCAAGCAGGAAGTCCGGATCCCCATGCGCGACGGCACGCGGCTGTTCACCGCCATCTACACCCCCAAGGACACCGCCGCCGCCTACCCCCTGCTCCTGGAGCGGACCCCGTACGGCAGCTTTCCCTACGGCCCGGAGGCCTTCCCGGAGGTGCTGGGGCCCGGGGAACGGTTCGGCCGGGAGGGGTTCATCTTCGTCCAGCAGGATGTGCGCGGACGGATGATGAGCGAGGGGACCTTCATCGACCTGACCCCGGCCCAGACCGGGGACCACGGCGTGGACGAGCGCACCGACACCTGGGATACGGTGGAGTGGCTGCTGCGCAACATCCCGGGCCACAACGGCCGGGTCGGCCAGTGGGGGATCAGCTATCCGGCCTTCTACGCCGCCGCGGCCCTGCCGGGGGCGCACCCGGCGATGAAGGCGGTCTCGCCCCAGGCGCCCATCGCCGACTGGTTCGCCGGCGACGACTTCCATCGCAACGGCGCCCTCTGGCTGCCCCACCTGTTCAACTTCATCGCGGTGTTCGGCCAGCCCCGGCCGGGACCGACCGCGCGCTGGCCGGAGCCGTTCCGCCATGGCACCGGCGACGGCTACCAGTTCTTCCTGGACCTGGGCCCCCTGACCGGCGCCAACGCCCGCTTTTTCCGGAACCGCATCCCGTTCTGGAACGAGGTGCAGGCCCACGGCACGGACGACGCCTTCTGGCGGGCCCGGGACCTGCGGCCGCGGCTCCAGGACATCCGGCCGGCGCTGCTCACGGTGGGCGGCTGGTTCGATGCGGAGAACCTCTACGGGACCCTGCAGGTGCACCGCACGGTGGCCGAAAGGAGCCCCGGAACCGAACAGGTGCTGGTGATGGGCCCCTGGATCCACGGCGGCTGGGCCCGGTCCCCCGGCGACCGGCTGGGGGACGTGGCGTTCGGAACGGCCACCTCGGAGTTCTTCCAGGCCAGCATCGAATTCCCCTTCTTCATGCACCACCTGAAGGGCGCGCCCGATCCCGGCCTGCCGGGGGCGTACATGTTCCAGACCGGCGCCAACCGGTGGCGGCGCTTCGACCGCTGGCCGCCGCCGGAGGCACGGCCGGTGGAGCTCTGGTTCCAGGCCGGGGCCCGGCTCGGCTTCACCCGGCCCCAGGAGCCGGGCGCCGTTTCCTGGCTCAGCGACCCGGCCCACCCGGTGCCGTTCTTCAACGGGATCCACATCGGCATGCCGCCCGAGTACATGGACGCCGACCAGCGGTTCGCCGGGCGCCGCCCGGACGTGCTGGTGTTCCAGACCGAGCCCCTGGAGCGGGACCTGACGGTGGCCGGGCCGATCCGCCCGGATCTCTGGGTCAGCACCACCGGCACCGACGCCGACTGGGTGGTGAAGGTCATCGACGTCTACCCGGACGGGTCCGCGCGGGATCCCCTGGCCGGCTACCAGCAGATGGTGCGCGGCGAGGTCATGCGCGGCAAGTTCCGGAACAGCCTGGCCGAGCCGGAGCCGTTCGTGCCCGGGCAGCCGACCGAAGTGGCCTTCGAGCTCAACGACGTCTTCCACACCTTCGCCAGGGGCCACCGGCTCATGGTCCAGGTGCAGGGTTCCTGGTTCCCCCTGATGGACCGCAATCCCCAGGTCTTCACCGATATCTACCACGCCCGGGCCGAGGATTTCCAGCCGGCCCGGCAGAGCCTCCTGTACGGCCCGGACCGCCCCTCCCGGCTCAGCCTGCCGGTGCTGCCGTGAGGGCGGCCCTGGCCCTGCTCGTGGCCGGTGCCCTCGGCGCCCAGGGGGCGGACTGGATCCGCGGCCACTACGCCAAGACCGAGGCGATGGTGCCCATGCGCGACGGGGTCCAGCTCTACACCGCCATCTACGCGCCCAGGGCCGCGGCCGGGCCCCTGCCCTTCCTGCTCAACCGCACTCCCTACGGATGCAGGCCGTACGGGCCGGACGGGTTCCCGGACCAGCTCGGCCCGGCCGAGGCCCTGGCCCGGGACGGCTTCATCTTCGTCTACCAGGACGTGCGCGGACGGATGCTGAGCGGCGGCGGGTTCATCGAGGTCACCCCGCACCTGGACGGCCGGGGCGTGGACGAGTCCACCGACGCCTACGACACCCTGGAGTGGCTGCTCCGGCGGGTGCCCGGGAACAACGGCAAGGCCGGCGCCTGGGGCATCTCCTACCCGGGCTACTACGCCGCCTCGGCCCTGGTCCGCCCGCATCCGGCCCTGGCCGCGGTCTCGCCCCAGGCGCCCATGGTCGACCTGTTCGAGGGCGACGACGACCACCACAACGGCGCCCTGTTCCTGTCCCAGTCGTTCTGGTTCGAGGCCGCCTTCGGCCGGACCCGGAAGGGACCGACCGCGACCTGGAGCTGGGACCCTGGGTTCACCCCGGGGCACCCGGACGGCTACCGGTTCTTCCTGGAGATGGGCGCCCTGCCCCACGCCGACGAACGCTTCCTGCACGGCGCCGTCCCGGCCTGGCTGGACGAGATGGCCCACGGGGTCAAGGACGGCTACTGGCAGTCGCGGGATCTGCGCCCGCACCTGAAGGACCCGCGCCCGGCCGTGCTGACCGTGGGCGGCTGGTTCGACGCCGAGGACCTGTTCGGCAGCCTGCGCCTGGATTCCGCCCTGGGCGGGGGCGCCGGCCGCGGGCCCCGGACCCTGGTGATGGGGCCCTGGAGCCACGGCGGCTGGGAGCGGGGCTCCGGCCGGCAGCTGGGCGAGGTGGATTTCGGCTCGGACACTTCAAGCTGGTTCCAGGATCGGGTGGAGACCCCGTTCTTCCTGCACCACCTCAAGGGCGGCCCCGACCCCCGCCTGCCCCGGGCCCTGGTGTTCGAGACCGGCCGCAACGTCTGGCACGCCCTGGCGGCCTGGCCTCCGCCGGGGGTCCGGAAGGTGGCGGTCTACCTGGAGGCCGGCGGCGGGCTGGGCTTCGCGCCGCCGGGCGAGCCCGGGGGCGCCGACCGCTTCACCAGCGATCCCGCCCGGCCCGTGCCCTACACCGACGAGACCGAGCTGCGGGTCTCGGACCGCTTCATGACCGGGGACCAGCGGTTCGCCGCCTGGAGGCCGGACGTGCTCACCTACAGGACCCCGCCGCTGGACCAGGACCTGACCCTGGCCGGCCCGGTTCAGGCCCGGCTGGAGGTGAGCACCACCGGCACCGACGCCGACTGGGTGGTCAAGGTGATCGATGTCTACCCCGACGATTTCGGCGCGGTGGCGACCGTGTCCCCGGATCCCTGGCTGCCGCCGGTCAATCCCCTGGGCGGCTACCAGCAGCTGGTGCGGGGCGAGGTGATGCGGGGCAAGTTCCGGAACAGCCTGGCCGTCCCCGAGCCGTTCGTGCCGGGCCGGCCCACCGCCGTCACCTTCACCCTCAACGACGTCTGCCACACGTTCCTGAAGGGGCACCGCCTGATGGTCCAGATCCAGAGTTCCTGGTTCCCCCTGGTGGACCGCAACCCGCAGGTCTTCGAGGACATCTACCAGGCCCGGGACGAGGACTTCCGGGCCCGGGAGCATACCGTCCACCGGGCCCCGGGGCTCGCCTCCAGCCTGCTGCTGCCGGTGTGGGAGCACCCCGCGCCATGACCGGGCGCGGGAAGGACCACGGGTTCCTGGCCGCCCTGGCGCTGGCGGCGGGAATCGTCTGCATCGGCTTCTCGGCGATCTTCGTGCGGCTGGCGGGGGTCCCGGGGCCGGTCTCGGCCTTCTACCGGGTGCTGATCGCGGGCGCGGTGGTGGTGCCCTGGTGGCTGCTGAAGAGCAGGGCCATGCCCAGGGCCCGGGACCTGCGCCTGGTGGCCCTGGCCGGAGTGTTCTTCGGGATCGACCTGGGACTCTGGAACACCAGCATCATGTACACCTCGGCCGCAACCGCCACCCTGCTGGCCAACAACTCGCCGATCTGGGTGGGCCTGGCCTCGTTCCTGCTGTTCCGCGAGCGCCTGCCCTGGCGCTACTGGCTGGGCCTGGCGGTGGCCCTGGCGGGGATGATGCAATTGGTCGGCTTCGCCGCCATCCGCGGGCTGCGGCCGGGCTTCGGCCCCCTGATGGCGATCGCCGCCAGCGTCTTCTACGCCGCCTTCATCCTCACCACCCACCGGGCCCGGGGCCGGATCGACCTGCTGGCCGTCACCGGCGTGTCGACCCTGAGCAGCGTCCTCACCCTGCTGGTGATCAACCTGGTGCTCGGCACCACCCTCACCGGCTACCCGCCCAGGGCCTGGGTGGCCCTGGCCGCCCTGGGCCTGATTTCGCAGCTGGGCGGCTGGCTGGCCATCAACTACGCCCTCGGCCACCTGCCGGCGGCGCCGGTGTCGGTGTGCCTGCTGGCCCAGGCGGTGGTGACGGCCCTGCTGGCGATGCCGATCCTGGGCGAATACATGAAGCTCAACCAGATCGTCGGCGGGGCCCTGGTGCTGGCGGGGATCTACCTGGTGGTACTGCGGAACCGGACGGTGCAGGAGAATGTGGCGGAAGGCTGACGGCCGACCATCCTGCAAGCCCGCGGCGCGACGGCCCAGGTCCGTCCTCGGTTGGGCGGATGGTCATCGGCGCAAAATCTGGTCCATCGATCGGCCCTTCGCGAGCTCGTCGATCATCTTGTCGAGATATCTGATTTGCTGGGTGATGGGATCCTGGATCGCCTCGACGCGGACGCCACAAACGACACCCTTGATCTGGGAACGGTTCGGGTTGGGTGATGGGGCCCGGTCGAAAAATGTCTGGAAGTCGATCGGGTCGGCCGTGTGCCGGGCGAGCTGCTCGCGGGTGTAGCCCGTCAACCAGCAGATGATCGTGTCAACCTCTTCCCGGGTCCGGTTCTTGCGCTCGGCCTTGGCCACGTAGAGTGGGTAGACGCTCGTGAACAGCAGCTTGGAGATCTCCCGGGCGGGCATCGCGACCTCCCTTGGGTCAGATCCTCAGATTCGCCAGGTGCTCGGCCGAGCTGATCGGCTCGTTGGGCTCGTCGTGGATCACCTGGCCGTCCAGCAGCTTGATGATGCGGTGGGCGTGGCGGGCGATGTCCTCTTCGTGGGTGACCAGGATGATGGTGTTGCCGGCCTGGTAGAGTTCCTCGAACAGGGCCATGATTTCCACGCTGGTGCGGGTGTCCAGGGCGCCGGTGGGCTCGTCGGCCAGGAGGATGGAGGGGTTGTTCACCAGGGCCCGGGCGATGGCCACGCGCTGGCGCTGGCCGCCGGAGAGCTGGTTGGGCATGTGGTCGGCGCGCGGGCCCAGGCCGACGTTCTCGAGGGCCTTGAGAGCCTTCTCGTGGCGCTCCTTGGTCTTGATGCCGCCGTAGATCAGCGGGAGCTCGACGTTCTGCAGGGCGGTGGTCCGGGCCAGCAGGTTGAAGGTCTGGAATACGAAGCCGATCTCCTCGTTGCGGATCTTGGCCAGTTCGTCGTCGGACATGGCCGAGGCCAGTTTGCCGTTCAGTTCGTATTCCCCGCTGGTGGGCGTGTCCAGGCAGCCGATGACGTTCATCATGGTGGATTTGCCCGAGCCCGAGGGGCCCATGATGGCCACGTATTCGCCCCGGTGGATGTCCAGCGACACGCCGTCCAGGGCCCTGACTTCCATGTCCCCCATCTGATAGAACTTGGTGATGTCGGTGAGACGGATCAGGGGGGATTCGGACATGAACGACCTCAGGGAAGGGAATGCCTCGTATAAGGATGGCCAGAACGGGACGGGATTACCACCAGTGTTCGGCCCGGGGGCACTGCTGGTTTAGACCCGATCCAGGCCGAGGTGTTTAAGGTACAGCAGGAACTCCTTGTTGCCGGCGCCGCCGAGGATGGGGCTGACGTCCCAGGCCTGGGGCCGGAGCGGGGTCCCCTGGAAGAAGTCCCAGATCTCCCGCCGGACCCGGTCATGCACGGCCGGGTCGCGGACGATGCCGCCCTCCCCCACGTCGTCCCGGCCGGCCTCGAACTGGGGTTTCACCAGCAGGATGGCGTCGGCGCCCGGGACCAGGGACGCCAGCACCGGGGGAATGGCCAGGCGCAGGGATATGAAGCTCAGGTCGGCCACCAGCAGAGAGCAGGCCTCCGGGATCCGCCCGGCCTCCCACAGCCGCAGATTGACCTGCTCCATGGACACCACCCGCGGGTCGCTGCGCAGCTGCCAGTGCAGCTGGTTGGTGCCCACGTCCACGGCGTAGACCCGGGCCGCGCCCCGTTGGAGCAGGCAGTCGGTGAAGCCGCCGGTGCTGGCGCCGGCGTCGAAGCAGGTCCGGCCGGCCGGATCCACCTGGAAGGCGGTCAGGGCGTGGGCCAGCTTGAGGCCGCCGCGGCTGACGAACGGCAGGGCCTCGGCGCGCAGGCGCAGGGCCGCGTCCTCGGCCACCTGGGCCCCGGCCTTGGTGACCGGGCGGTCCTCCACCAACACGTCGCCGGCCATGATCAGGGCCGCGGCCCGCGACCGGGTTGCGCACAGGCCGCGCTGGACCAGGAGCAGATCGAGCCGGACCCTAGCCATGGGCCAGGGCCCGCTTCTGCCGGCGCACTTCCTTGCGGTAGGCGCCGACGTTGCGGTTGTGCTCGGCCAGGCTGGGCGCGAAGGTGTGGCCGCCCTTGCCGGTGGCCACGAAATAGAGGTCCTTGCCCATTTCGGGCAGCTTGGCGGCGGCGATGGCGGCGGGGCCGGGGATGGCGATGGGCGTGGGCGGCAGCCCGGCCACGGTGTAGGTGTTGAACCGGCTGGGCCGGCGGATGTCCTCGGGGCCCGGGGCGGTGAACCGGAGATCGCCCCCGGCCCAGCGGGCGTAGAGCGCGGTGGGGTCGCACTGCAGGCGCATGCCGATGCGCAGGCGCTGGGCGTAGACGCCGGCGACCTTGTCCAGTTCCTCGGGCACCCGGGTCTCCTTCTCGGCCATGCTGGCCAGGATCAGGGTCTGGTAGGGCGGCAGGGCGCCGCCGGCCAGGGTCGGCAGCACCTTGTCCCGGAACGGCTCGACCATGCCCAGGAGGATCTCCTCGGGCTCCATGGCGTGGTTCACCCGGTAGGTGGCGGGGGCCAGCAGGCCTTCGAGATCTTCGGCTTCGGGAAAGCCGGCGGTGCGGGCCAGCCGGGGACTCTTCCAGAGCGTCCAGAACACGTCCTCGGGGATGAAGTCCTTGAGCCGGTGCTGCACGGACCAGCCATGGGCGCCCACCGGCACCGTGACGCTGGTGAAGTGGATATCGGCCCGCTTGAGCTTGTTGGCCACATCGGAGAGGGAGGCCCGGGGCTCGAGGGTGTACTCGCCCCGGATCAGCTGCAGCTTGCGCGCCCGGGCCCAGAGCTTGAACAGCGCCGCCGAGCTGATCAGCCCGTCGTGCTCCATCTGGTCGGCGAGGTTGTCGATGGTCATGCCCCGCTTGACCAGCAGCATGGCCTGGGCGCGGGAAGGCCCCTGCCGCTTCCACAGCCAGAGGCCGGACAGCGGCAGCAGGCTGAGCAGGGCGATCGCGGCCAGGAGGCGGGTGGAGGTGTGGGGCCGGGCCATCTATCCCTGCAGTTCCCGGTGGTTCAGGACCAGCTTGGGGATGTCCCGGCGCAGCCGCTGGGCCAGCATCTCCACCAGGGCGACGCTGCGGTGCTGGCCGCCGGTGCAGCCGATGGCGATGGTGTGGTAGGCCCGGCCCTCCTGCTGGATGAAGGGCCAGGCCCAGAGGATCCAGTTCTCGGTGAGGGCCAGGAAGGTGCCGAACACGTCCGACTTCATGAGGAAGTCCCGCACGGGAATGTCTTTTCCGGTCAATGGCTTGAGCTCGGTCACATAGTGCGGGTTGGGCAGGAACCGGGCGTCCAGGACCATGTCCGACTCGGGCGGCAGGCCGTGCTTGAAGCCGAAGCTGATCAGGCGCAGGGTCGTGCCTTCCATGGGCAGGTCCGGCAGCAGCTCCTGGATCCGCTTGCGCAGCTGGGAGAGGGTGAGGCTGCTGGTGTCGAGGATGGCCGTCGCCATGGCCCGGATCGGCGCCAGGGACCGGCGCTCGGCCTGGATGGCCTCCAGGAGGCCGCCGTCCTTGGCCAGGTAGTGGGGCCGCCGGGATTCCGAGAACCGGCGCAGCAGGATGTCGTCCTCGGCCTCCACGAACACCACGTAGACCGGGATGCTGCTGTCCAGGAGCCGGTCCACCAGGGCCGGGACCTCCTCGGCGAACTCCGGGTGGCGGTTGTCCATGCCCACCGCCAGCCGGGGCCGGCTGGGGTTGAGCTTGGCCTCGAGGTCCAGGAGCGGCTCCAGGAGCCGGGCCGGCACGTTGTCCAGGGCGGTGCAGCCGGCATCCTCCAGCGCGCTCAGCACCGATCGCCGACCCGCCCCGGACATGCCCGTTACAATCACAAGTTCCATAGCACTAGCCAACCACGAAGGCGACGCGATGTCAGCCTTAATTTACTCGTCTTCCAGCCCGCCGGCCGAGAAGCGCATGACCCGCTTGACCACGTCGCCGGGCAGGCCCATCTCCACCAGGGAGCCGAGCTCGTCCGGGCCCAGTTCATGGATCTCGGAAGGCTCACGGAAGAAGGCCTCCTCGTCGGGGATGTAGGCGGGCTGGGGTTCGACCCGGTACAGGTAGCTGACGATCTCGTCCTCGTAGCCGAAGCGCATCTGCTCGAAGTACTCGTAGCTCTCGCGCTTGTACTCGACCAGGGGATCCTTCTGGCCATAGCCGCGGAAGCCGATGGCCTCCTTGAGGTGGTCCATGACCAGCAGGTGGCGCTTCCAGGCGGAATCGATGATCTGCAGGATGGCCACCCGCTCGTGCCAGCGCAGCACTTCCTCGCTGCCCAGGCGGCGCTCCTTCTCCTCGTAGGCTTCCTGGACCAGGGCGGCCAGCTGCTCGGCGGCCTGGGCCTGGGGGAGCCCGGCGATGGTGTCCAGGTCCAGACCGCTAAGGGCGTAGAGCTGCTCGAAGCGTTCCTTGAAGCCGGCCACGTCGCGTTCGCCCTTTTCCGGGAGGTAGTCGTGGGCCAGGCCCTCGACGATCTCGGCGGCGATGCGGAGCACATATTCCTTGGTGTTGCCCTTGAGGATCTCGCAGCGCAGGCCGTAGAAGAAGATGCGCTGCTTGTTCATGACGTCGTCATATTCCAGCAGGTGTTTGCGGATCTCGAAGTGGTGGGCTTCCACCCGCTTCTGGGAGCGCTCGATGGCCCGGGTGACCATGCCGGCCTCGATGGGCTCGTCATCGTTCATGCCCAGGGTGGACATCATGTTCTTGATCCGCTCGCCGCCGAAGATCCGCATGAGGTCGTCTTCGAGGCTGAGGTAGAAGCGGCTGGAGCCGGGGTCGCCCTGGCGGCCGGCCCGGCCGCGGAGCTGGTTGTCGATGCGCCGGCTCTCGTGGCGCTCGGTGCCGAGGATGTGCAGGCCGCCGGCGGCGATGACCTCGATCTTCTCGGCCTCGGTCTGGCGGGCCATCTCCTCCACCAGGGCGAGGAATTCCGGGGTCTCCCGGCCGTCCTCGGTGTAGATCTCGATCTTGCGCTTGCCGGCCTCGTACTTGGCCATGCCCTCGGGGTTGCCGCCCAGGACGATGTCGGTGCCGCGGCCGGCCATGTTGGTGGCGATGGTCACGGAGCCCTTGCGCCCGGCCTGGGAGATGATCTCGGCCTCCTTGGCATGGTGCTTGGCGTTCAGCACCACGTGGCGGATCTTGGCGGCCTTGAGGGCGTCGGCCAGCTCCTCGCTGCTCTCGATGCTGGCGGTGCCGACCAGGACCGGCTGGCCCTTGCCGTGCAGGTCCTTGATCTCCTCGATGATGGCGTGCTTCTTCCCGGCCTTGGTGGCGTAGACCGTGTCGGCGAAGTCCGAGCGCACCATCGGCATGTTGGTGGGCACGACGACCACTTCGAGCTTGTAGATCTGCAGGAGCTCACGGGCCTCGGTCTCGGCGGTGCCGGTCATGCCGGCCAGGACCTTGTACATCCGGAAGAAGTTCTGGAAGGTCACGGTGGCCAGCGTCTGGTTCTCGGCGTTGACCTCGACCCCCTCCTTGGCCTCGATGGCCTGGTGCAGGCCGTTGGACCAGCGCCGGCCCGGCATCATGCGGCCGGTGAACTCGTCGACGATCACCACCTCGAGGCCCTTGCCGTCCTCCTTCTCGCGCACCATGTACTCCACGTCCCGCTTGTACAGGTTGTGGGCGAGCAGGGCCTGGTTGATGCCGTGGAGGGTCTCGATGGCGGACGGGTCGTAGAGGTTGGCCACCCCCAGGAGCTGCTCGGCGTGGCGGATGCCTTCGTCGGTCAGGGTCACCTGGCGGTCCTTCTCGTCCACCTTGAAGTCCACCTCGGGCTTGAGCTTGGGGACCACGGCATCGATCCGGAAGTACTTGGAGGTGTCCTCCTCGCTGCTGCCGGCGATGATCAGGGGGGTCCGGGCCTCGTCGATGAGGATGGAGTCCACCTCGTCGACGATGGCGAAATGGAAGCCGCGCTGGGTGAAGTCCTCCAGGGCCCACTTCATGTTGTCGCGCAGGTAGTCGAAGCCGATCTCGTTGTTGGTGGCGTAGGTGATGTCGCAGCCGTAGGCCTCGCGGCGCTCCTCGTCGGAGAGGCCGTGCTGGACCACGCCCACCGACAGGCCGAGCCAGCCGTAAAGGCGGCCCATCCACTCGGCGTCGCGCCGGGCCAGGTAGTCGTTGACGGTCACCAGCTGGGCGCCCTTGCCGGCCAGCCCGTTCAGGTAGAGCGGGAGGGTGGCGGTGAGGGTCTTGCCCTCGCCGGTGCGCATCTCGGCGACCTTGCCGTTGTGCAGGACCATGCCACCGATCAACTGCACATCGAAATGACGCATCCGCAGGACCCGGCGGGAAGCCTCCCGGACGACCGCGAAGGCCTCGGGCAGGATGTCCTCGAGGGTCGCCCCCTGGGCCAGCAATTCTCTGAAATAAGGGGTTTTGGCCTTCAGCTCGTCATCGCCGAGGGCCTGGATCCCGGGCTCCAGGGCGTTGATCTCCTGGACCTTGGCCCAGTAGCGCTTCAGCTCCCGGTCGTTCTTGGAGCCGATGATTTTCTTCAGGAGATTGTCAAGCATGCTGGGTTCCAGTTCCGTCAAACCATCCA
>Ga0316217_10000159_pt1 | contig 101861 bp, 82 predicted proteins | sample 1anoAmetaG_FD_203633 | JGI IMG/M metagenome (GOLD analysis project Ga0316217, IMG submission 203633) | Freshwater microbial communities from Trout Bog Lake, Wisconsin, USA - 1anoA | ecosystem: Environmental > Aquatic > Freshwater > Lake > Hypolimnion/Profundal zone | place: USA: Wisconsin...
GGGCGTGATGTAGCGCAGCGAAGGCGCGATCCTGGCGAGGGTGAGCCGGTCAGGAGGCCGTGTTGGGCCACAGTGAATGCCTGGGTTTTAAACCGGATTCACCCACACGATTCAGCGAAGAGCCGGACTATCTTCCAAGCAGGGTGTGGTCGGATCGCCGGTGCCCCCATTCGCCCCTTCCGTTTGATAGGGTGGAGCGACCTGCGGCAAAGTCTGGCTTGCCAGAGGAACGGTCAAGAGAAAAGTAAAAATAACCGCTAGGACAATCGAACGCACCATAAACCAACTCCAAATATTAAAGTTTTCTCCATGAAGGTAGTAGCACAATATAGGAAATTTCCAAGTCAATCGACGGTTCTATGCAGGTTGTGTTTTGGTTACTTTCTAGGAAATGGACACTGGGGTCAAGAAATTTCGAGGGAAGGACGATCCAAATCGAAGTTGCCCTGTTTCGGATTAGCACAGTCCAGTCGGTGTTGGCTCTAATCTGTGTACCGCGCCCGATTGTTTAGACCAGAGATTAGCATCACGCTGCCTGCCCGGTAACCCAGGCTTGGCGGGCCTCGTCGGGTGTGCGCCCGCCTAGCTTTTCCAGCCGCCAGGCGCGGTTGTAGAGCTCCATGAAGTTGGCCAGTGCCTTCCGGAGGTCAGCCAGGGTCTGGTAGATCCGGCCCTCGATGACCTGCTTCTTGAGGGTTTTCCAGAACCTCTCGATGACCCCATTGGTCTGAGGCTCGCCGACGTAGGCCAGGCTCTGGCGGACGCCGAAGTGCCGCAGTTCCCGCTGGAAGTAATCGGATACGTACTGGCTGCCATGGTCGGATCGGACGGCCAGGCCGGCCGCGATACCTTTGGTCACGGCGCCGTAGTGCTTCCGAAGGCCCTGTTTGATCGGTTCCATGGCGTTGAACCGGTCACCGGACTTGGAGGCGTGGATCCCGACGCACTCGGCATTGAAATGCTCGACCGCGCCAAAGATCCAGACGGTTCCCTCCTCCACCACCTGGACGGTGGTCCCGTCGGTGCCCCAGAGTTCCAGCGGCCTCTGGGTCAGGATGGTGCCGTCATGGGTGTTGGGCTCGCCCTGGGGCGCCCGCTGGGGCGACAGCAGGGCGTTCTCTCGCATCAGGCGCAGAATGCGCTTGGGGGCCACCCTGACCTTCCGAACGAACTTCAGCCTGTAGTAGACCTTCCGGTGGCCCTCCTCGCGGAAGGGGGAATGGGCGAGATCTTCCTGGATCCATGGGAGCAGAACGGCATCCGGGATGAGGGGCTTGGGGCCCCGCCTCTGGGGCTCAGGCCGAACCTGGCGGCGCCAGTATACGGTGGCCCGGGGCTCCCCCCAGATGCGGCAGACACGCCGCACCCCGTAGCGCAGGCCGGTGCTCGGAGAGATCGCCGCGCTCATTTCCTCGACCTCCCCGGTAGAAAACCCGGTGCCCGGCTGGCCTTGATCCGCAGGAGTTCGTTCTCCATCATCAATTCGCCCAGGCGGCGATTGACCTCATTGAGCTGGGCCTGCAAGGGATCGCCCTCGCGCTCCTTCATGGCCTCCTCGATGCCGTGGATGCCCTTGTCCCGCCACGCTTCCAGGCGGCTGATCTCGATCTTCAGGTCACGGGAGACCTCGTCCAGGGTCTCTCCACGCAGCAGCCGCAGCACGGCCTCCATTTTCCGGCGCTTGCTCCAGCGCTGAACATCAGCGGACATTCCCACCTCCAGGGATGAGTTTGACGCCAACCAGGCCGCCGGCCAAAACCGCCTGGAATGCGGAACTCCCCCCCAAGCCCCCCCTCTGCCCATCTGAGTGGCGCCGACCCACCCGCCGCGGCCCGTGCTCGGCCATGGAAGGGGTGATGGATTTCCTGCTGGATTCCGCTCCGCGGAACTCGCTTCGCTCGCCCTCCGGGTCCACAGGAAACGGGCTGACGCCCGCCCTTCGGGTCAACACCCCTCCCACAGCCTCGGCCAGCGGCTGGAGACCGCTACGCGTTCTCCACACGGGCCGCTGGGCCCTTGAGCAGCAGCAGGGCATGAGCAGCCCCCTGTCGCCGGCTGCTGCGCAGCGGCTCGCCTCCGGCATGGCCTTGCCGGTTCCATGATTGCATTCCATTGATTACCCCCTCCTGGTGGTCCAGGAAATTGGGGCGCGGCCCAACCTGATCTCCCAGCGGGCCGCCCGCGAACTTGAGCGCATGGATGCCGAAGGGGAAAAGGCCAAGCTCCAGGTGCAGTTGTTACAGACCCAGAAAATGGATAGCCTGGGCCGCCTGGCGGGCGGGGTCGCGCACGATATGAACAACGTTCTCGGTGCCATTCTTTCCCTGTCCTCCGCCCACCTGACCCTCCAGCCCGAGGACAGCCCGGCCTACCGAGCGTTTGAGACTATCGCGGAGGCCGCCACCCGGGGCGGGAAAATGGTGAAGGGCCTGCTGTCCTTTGCCCGCCAGCATCCGGCCGAAGAAGCCGACCTTGATCTCAATATGTTGCTTCGCGAGGACATACGCCTTCTTGAACGGACCACCCTGGCCAAGGTGAAACTGGAAACCTACCTGGCGGAGGATCTGCAATGGGTGCGTGGGGACGCCGGGGTGTTGACCAACGCCTTCATGAACCTCTGCGTCAACGCCGTGGACGCCATGCCCGACAATGGGACGCTCACCCTGCGCACGCGCAACGCCGGGCGCGATCACGTCGAGGTGGAAGTGGAGGACACCGGGCTTGGAATGAGCCCCGAGGTTCTCAGCAAGGCCACGGACCCCTTCTTCACGACGAAGGAGACCGGCAAGGGGACCGGGCTCGGACTTTCCATGGTCTACACCGCCGTCGAGGCCCATCGGGGTCAGATGGAGATCCGCAGCGTGGTCGGCCGGGGGACCTGTGTCAAACTGCGGTTCCCCGCCTTCCGGCGCGATCTCCAGGCGCCCGGCGCGCACGCGCCAAATCCTGCCAAGCCATCGGTCGAACCGCTCAAGATTCTTCTGGTCGATGACGACGAGCTGATCCGGACGTCCACCCGGATGCTGGTGGAGGTCCTCGGCCATTCCATCCTCGCGACCACGTGCGGGGAGGAGGCGATCCTGGCCCTCCAGGAAGGGTTCGCGCCGGATGTGATCATTCTCGACATGAATATGCCGGGGATCGGGGGCGCAGGCACGCTCCCGCTCCTCCGGGCGATCCACCCCAGGACGCCTGTCCTGTTGGCGACGGGCCGGGCGGACCAGGACGCCATGAACCTGGTCGAAAGGTACGAATTCGTTTCCCTCCTGGCCAAGCCCTTTGGCCTTGAAGAGCTGAACAAGCATTTCGCGGGCATTGCCCGGAACTGACGGCCGCGCGCCCGGTTTTCAGGCCACGATGCCCCCGGCCCGGCATATGGCCTCGGTGATGGCGGAGATGGACCCGGGAGGCGTGTCGATCTGAATGTCCGCACTGCACGTGGAAAGGATGAATTGGCGATCCCCGCCCCGCTGGGCCAGGGCGCGATCGCACAAGGCCTGGACCTCCTCGGGTTGGAGGTCAACAAGGCCAGGGCCGTTGAGATTCCCCATCACGACGGGTCCGGGCCCCAGGATCTGCCGGGCCAGCCCCAGGTCTTCGCCGACGTCGACGAAGTAGGCCACCACCTTCGGCAGCCCCTTGAAATGTTCCAATTGCTTGACCAGCGGGCATCCGCCGTGGTGGAAAATGACCGGCCCGGGGATCTCGGCCAGGGCGTGCTTCAGCGTGGGCAGGGTCAGGGTGTCGGCGATGCTGCCCGTGACGATGGAGCGGTTGGCAAGATTGCAGGTAAGGGCGAGGCCGGTGGCCCCGTCGGCAAGCATGGCCCTGCCCAGGTCCACGAAAAAGGGCGTGAGCCGGTCCATGAGGGCCCTGGCCACGTCAGGCTGGAAGAGCAGGGCGTCGATCCAGGCTTCCAGGCCGATGACCAGCGGGGGGATGTCGGCGGGACTGACCAGGACACCGAAAATGGGCACTTCGCCCGCGTATTTTTTCGCCAGGATCCGGATGGTTTCCCTCAAATAGAGCAGTCTGGGGTGACTCTCCACATCCGGCAGGGGAATCTTCAGCATGTCCTCGGCCGACCTGGCGACGAACTGGACGACATTGGGAGCCTGATTCGGGCGGGCGCGCCAAGGGCTCCCGAAGGCCTCTCCGATGGCGGGAACGAAGAAGGGACTGATCAGGAGGTCGGGGCAGAAGGTTTCCCGGATGGCCATCTGGCCTTCGGCGTAGACCTCGGCCCGGGTGTAGTGATCGTCCAGGGTGGCGCCCGTAAGACGGGCACCATACAGGCTCGCATTGAGGAAGAAGGCTGGCCGGTCGGAAGGCTGATCCTTCAGGGCTGCGAGCACGCGTTCAAGGCTGTTCATGGGCGTTCTCCCCCAGATGTCCGAGCATTTCCACCGGAGCTGAATTTGAACCGATCGAATGGATGGCCTGCATTCTAGCATCGGGCGTAAATTTCCCGGCCGGGCTGGGATCAGGGCCTCGGCTAAACCGTTTTCGATGAGGCCTGGTCCAACGGATTACACTCAGATCATCCCGACCGTCCGAGGGTCCGCAGAGGTTGCCCATGAAAAAACCGATTTCAATCGGGAGGCGTGCCATGCTGGCCGGCCTGGCCAGGTGGTCCTCGGCGGCCCTGGCCATCGCCGGCCTCGAAGGCCTCGGCTGCGCCGCCGCGGGCAGGGCCGCCCCCGACCCGCCGGGCCCATCCGCGGACCGGAAGGTGTTCAGCGCGGCCTATGCGAACTATTTCGATTACGCGGATTACGCCAACTACATCAATGGCCCCCAGCCGCCCACCCCCGGCTACACGGATTACGGCGATTACGGCAATTATTCGAACTACGGCGATTATTTCGACTACGCCGACACCTACGCCGACGGCTACGGTGACTATTACAATTACGGCGACTACTCGGATTATCTGAACTACTCGGACTATTTCGACTACTCGGACTACAGCGATTATTCCGATTATTCCGATTATTCGGACGCCTCGGACTCCGGTTCCGGCGATGCCCGGCGGCTCAGGCCCCGGGGCGGCTACGCGGACTATGCCGACGTCTACGCCGACCAGGGCGCGCTGCCCGCGGGCCCCGGCGGCGTCGGGCGTGCCCGGGTGGCCCGGCCCCCCTTCAAGGGCGGCGGCAGACGCCTGGCGCCCCTGACCCGCCCCGAACCGGTCCACGGCCCCGGATGGCTCGAACCGCCCGAGGCGAGGCTCACCCAGGAGCCCGCACCCGAGGCACCCGGTTCCGGCCGGGCCCGGCAGGGCCGCCCCCTGGAACTCATGCGCCCCGTGACCCAGAAGCAGGGCCGCCGCTCCCGTTCCATCGCGGGCCCCGGCAATAGGAAGGGCCGTCCCAAGGGCGACCCGGAGACGGGCGCGTGACCACCCTCATCCTGAAACCGACCGACGGCTGCAACGCCCGGTGCCGCTACTGCTCCGCCGCGCGCCCCGGGGCCGCCAGGCGGATGGCGCCGGAGACCCTCCGCCGCGTGCTGGCCCTCTTCGGCGACTGGGCCCTGCGCTACGGCCGCAAGGAGCTCACGTTCATCTGGCATGGCGGCGAGCCTCTGCTCATGGCCGGCGCCTTCTGGGAGGAGGTGCACCGGGGCCAGGACGAACTTCTCCGCGGGCGCGGCATCCGCGTGGAGAACGGCATCCAGACCAACGCCACCCTCATCCGCCCTGAGACGATCCCCATGCTGAAGCGGCTGCTGGGCGACCGGGGCGTGGTGGGGACCTCCGTGGATCCCCTCCCGGGCATCCGGGAGCTGAAGGGGGCGCCAGACGGCCGGTACCGCGAGGCCCTGGACGCGTCCCTGGCCCTCCTGAAAGGCGAAGGCCTCCGCTACGGGCTCCTCTACGTGGTCCACCGCCTCGCCCTGCAGGATCTGAAGGGCCTCTACCGGGAGCTGCGGACCTTTGACGCCGGACTGCGCTTCAATCCCCTCTACCGGCAAGGCCGGGCCACCGAGGGCGGAGTCTGGGACGATCTCGGCATCACGTCCGCGGAGTGGGGCCGGGCCCTCATCGACCTCTTCGAAGCCTGGGACGCGGATGGCCGCCCCGACAACGTCCTGCCCTTCGCTCCCTGGCAGCGCCTGCGCGATGGCGGGGACTGGCGGCTCTCCTGCGAGTGTTCCGGCAACTGCGCCACCAGCCATTTCGGGGTCGATCCGGACGGGGACGTCTTCCTCTGCGGCCGATCCGCCGACGGCCATGCCTTCCGGTTCGGCCGGGCCGCGGAACTCACCGCCCAGGCCCTCTACGAGCATCCGGTGCGCCGCCTGGTGGCCAATCGCCGCGTCTACCTGAAACAGACCTCCTGCAAGGGCTGTCCCTGGTGGCTCCAGTGCCACGGCGGCTGCGTCAACGACGGCGTCCTGGGGAGCGGGACCCCCTTCGCCCCCACCACCTTCTGCGAGGGACTGCGCATGTTCTTCGGGGCGGTCTACCCCGCGGTCGGTGCACGGTGATCGACCTGGACGGATGCTCCCCCGAAGATGCCTGCGGGCGCCTCGCCATCTTCCTTCACGATCCCGGGTCCACGGCCCCGGTCGAGCCCTTCGCCACGCTGCTGGCGGCCATGATCCACAAACGGGAGACGAGCCTCTGGGAGCTGCGGGGTCTGGACCCGGGCCCCTTCCTGCGGACCCTCCCCCGGGACCACCCGGACTGCATGGTCTGCGCCTGCTTCCCGATCTGCCAGGGCTACGGCGCCTCGGCCGGCAGTTGCGAGACCTGGCGGCACGTCCTCACCGGGCTCGCCGGCGCCGCCCGCGAACTGCGCGCCCTGAAAGCCGGACCCACCCGGCGACGAGGTTCCCGTGTCCAAGTTACCTAGTTTCGTCCTGGCCACCCTGCTCCTGGTCGCGGCCCTCGGGTGCGGAGGCGGCAACAGCGCCATCCCGCCGCCCCCCCCGGCCATCACCGGCTTCAGCGCCTCGCAAGGCGTCATCACCACCGGTACGGCCACCACCCTCGTCGGCGATTTCACCGGCGGCACCGGGGCGGTCGACCAGGGCGTGGGCGCCGTGACCTCCGGCAAGCCCGTCGCCACCGGCAACCTCCTGGCCGACACGACCTTCACCCTGACGGTGACCAACCCCGCCGGGGTGACGGTCACCGCCGCCACCCGGGTGGGGGTGGTGCCCCTCCCCACCATCTCCAGCTTCACCAACGACGGGCCCATCGCCGTGAACGGCACAGCCACGCTGACGGCGATCTTCGCCGGCGGCAGCGGGGTCGTGACCCCCGGCGCCCTCCCCATCACCAGCGGCGTGCCCATCACCACCGGTGCCCTGGCGGGCCCCACCACCTTCACGATCACGGTGACCAGCGCGGCGGGCGCCACCGCCACGGCCACCACCACCGTGACCCAGCAGCCCTCCACGGCCTCGCTGGCCGTCGCCCTCGTCAACCCTCCTGCCGGCGCGACGGTGCGGGTCTTCGGGCCCAACGGCTATACGACGACCCTGGCCGCCTCCGGGACCCTCACCGGCCTGGCCGCAGGCACCTACACCCTGGTCCCCGCGGGCATCCTGGTGGCGGGCCAGGACCACCAGGCCGCAGGGCCGGGCACGGTCGCCGTGGGCCAGGGTGCCGCCGCCTCGGCGACCATCACCTACGCCGCCGTGCCCGAGCTGACGCTGCAGATACCCGACGTGACGAACATCGGTTCGGCGGTGGAACTGACCCTGGTCCCCATCCCGGCCGGCACCTTCCAGATGGGCGCTTATGCCGGCGAACCGGGCAGTGTGCTCGAGGAACGGCCCCAGCACGCCGTCACCCTCAGCCAGACCTTCTACATGGCGGTCCAACCCACCACCCAGGCGCTCTGGAAGGCCGTGACGGGCAAGAACCCCTCCTGGTTCTCCGTGGCCGGGAGCGGCTCGACGACCGACGATCCCACCCGCCCGGTGGAGTTCATCAGCTGGAACGACCTCACCGCGCCCGCCACCGGCTTCCTGGCCCTCCTCAACGCGGCCGCGGCCCCATCGCTCCCGGCGGGATTGGCCTTCCGCCTCCCCACGGAAGCGGAGTGGGAGTACGCCTGCCGCGGCGGGACCACGACCCGCTTCTACTGGGGGGACGACCCATCCTTTTTCGACATCAACTTCTACGCCTGGTGGGACGGGGACAGCGGCGCCACCACCCACCCCGTGGGCAGCCTCGGCCCTGGCGCCGCGAACGGGTTCGGCCTCTCGGACTGCAACGGCAACGTCTTCCAGTGGTGCCAGGACTGGTTCGGCCCCTACACCGCCGACGCCCAGACCGATCCCCAGGGCCCCCCCACCGGCGACTACCACATCGTGCGCGGCGGCGACTGGTACCACGGGGGCGCCTACTGCCGCTCGGCGAACCGCAGCTTCAGCGGGGCTTCCGACGCCAACAGCGAGATCGGGTTCCGCCTGGTCCTGGCCCCGGTGGCGCACTGACCATCCGGCATATTTGGCCGGGAGCAATCGCGAACCGCCCCCGGGGGGCCATCCCCAGGGGCGGTCCAAGTGCAGGATGGCCTCAATAGGTGCGGAACATCCTCTGGATCTCCTTGGTGTCTCCGGTCCGGGTCAGTCCCAGCATCAGGAGCACGCGCGCTTTCTGGGGGTTGAGGGTATCGGAGGCCACGAAATCCAGTTCGTCGTCGTTGGCCTCGCCGTTGCGGGCCAGGATTCCGCTCCCCACCCGCGAACTGCGGACCACGACCACGCCGGCCTTCCGGGCCTCGCAGAGGGCCGGGAGGACGTTCTTGTGGACGCTGCCGTCCCCGACGCCGGCATGGATGATCCCCTTGGACCCGGCCGCCAGGAAGGCGTCCACGGGCACCCGGCTCTCGTTGGAATAACCGTAGACGATGTCCACCTTCGGCAGGACGTCGAGGTTGGCGATGTCGAACTCGGTGTCCACGGTGTGCTTGCGGACCGGAGCCCGGTAGAAGTGGGCCTTGTTGTCCTGGAGGTAGCCCAGGAAGCCCAGGTCGGGGGTGCGGAAGGTGTCGGCGGTGGAGGTGTTGGTCTTGGTCACGTCGCGCCCGGCGTTGATCTCGTCGTTCAGGGCCACCATGACGCCCTTGCCGGCCGCGGCCGGACTGGCGGCCAGGATGGTGGCGTTGTAGAGGTTGATGGGGCCATCCGCGGAGATGGCGGTGGACGGCCGCATGGCGCCCACGAGGACCACCGGCTTGGAGCTCTTCACCACCAGATCGAGGAAGTAGGCGGTCTCCTCCAGGGTGTCGGTGCCGTGGGTGATGACGATGCCATCCACGTCGCTCTGGGCGAGCAGCTGGTTGACCCGCTTGCCGAGCTTGAGCCAGAGGTCGTCGGTCATGTTCTCGCTGGCGACCTGGAACACCTGCTCCCCGCGGACGTTGGCGACCTTCTTCAGCTCGGGGACGGCCTCGATCAGGCGCTCGACGCCCACCTTGGCAGCGGTGTAGCCGACGGTGGTGGTGCTGGTGGCCCCGGTGCCGGCGATGGTGCCGCCGGTGGCCACGATCACGATGTTGGCGAGGCGCGCAGGCACGGTCGCGGTCGCGGTCTGGGCCAGGACCGGCCCGGCTGCGCCAAGCGCCAGGGCGCCGACGAGGGTGGTGGCCACCCAGGACTTGGAAAGAAATGAAGCATGGATCATGACGCGCTCCTTGGAGCAGATTGGCTGGACAGGGCCTCGCCGGGCCAAGGGGGAGCTTGGACCTGATACGCCTGTCCGGCAGTTGGGGAAGGAAGGTGGACGCGCGGGGCGCCCGTTTCGGGTGAAAAGGTGGACGAGCAGGATTTGCAAACCGGGTGCCATCTCCGACCTGGTTCCCGGATGCCATTCAACTTCTTTATTTTTCAATATTTGTGGCGAACCGGCAGAGCCTGGAGCCGACCGCGCCTGCGCGCAAGGGGTATAACCTGGACCGGCCGCGGATCTGCGTCTTGACCACAAACAAAATCAAATCAAGGTTTGGCAAGGCCGCGGCAACAACCGTGAATCGGCTGGTTATAGGCCTTCCGGATCCCCCGGACCCTAGCGGAACATCACCCAGGGCACCGTGATCAGGAAGAAGGCCCCCATGTAGATCACGCCGAAGATGGTGCCCATCTTCCAGTAGACCGGTCCGGGCAGGAACCCGGAGCCGTAGTAGACCGGGCTGGGACCGGTCCCGTAGGGCGTGATCACGCCCATGATGCCCAGCTGCAGACAGAGCAGCAGGGCCATCCTGTCCACCGGCATGCCGGGGATGGCGGCGCCCACCGCCAGCAGCACGGGCAGGACCGCGGTGACGTGCGCGGTGACGCTGGCGAACAGGTAGTGCAGCAGGAAGTTCACCACCAGGAGCGCGACCAGGGCCTTGAGGATGGAGAGCCCGCCCAGGTGGGCGCCCACCGTGGCCGCGAACCAGGGGATGAAGCCCACCCGGGTGAGGCCCTCCGCCAGCGCCACCAGGGTGGCGAACCAGGCGTAGGTGTTCCAGGCCTCCTTGTTCTGCATCATGTCGGCCCAGCTGATGACCTGGGTCACGAGCATCATGGCGATGACGAGCAGGGCCACCGTGGTGGGGTGGATGAAGGCGTCCCCGAAGATCCAGAGCGCCAGGGCGCCGCAGACGTACACCAGGAGCAGGATCTCCTTGGTGGTCAGCCTGCCCATCTTGACGAGCTCCGCCGCCGCCCAGGCCGGCACCTCGGTGCCGCCCTTGACGCTGGGCTTCTCGATCCAGTAGGAGAGCACGGGCACCACGGCCAGCAGGAGAACGCAGGCGGGGAGTGCCGCGAACAGCCATTTCAGCCAGAGCAGATCCACATGGACGGTCTTGCGCACCAATTCCACGGCGAGCACGTTGGGTGCCAGGGCCGTCATGAACAGGGAGCTGGTGACGCAGGTGGAGGCGATGGCGACCCACATGAGGTAGGTCCCGATGCGGTGCATGGAGGGATCGTTCGGCCGGGACTCGTAGAGCGGGGGCAGGTGGCTGATGACCGGGAAGATGGTGCCGCCGCTGCGGGCCGTGTTGGAGGGCGTGAAGGGCGCCAGCAGCAGATCGGCCCCCAGCACGGCGTAACCGAGGTAGAGGGTGCTGCGGCCCATGAGCTTGACCAGGGCCAGGGCGATGCGCCGCCCCAGGCCGGTCTTGGCATAGGCCAGGGCGAACATGAAGGCGGCGAAGATCAGCCAGACCGTGGCGTTGGCGAACCCGGACAGGGCCCAGTTCAGGGCCGTGGTGGGGGCGTTGAAGCCGGGCTTGGCCAGCTGCTCCGGGCTGAACAGCACGAACCTGGCCAGCAGGACGGCGGCGGTCAACCCCAGCAGGCCGACGGCGCCCCCGGGCAGCGGCTCCAGCACCAGCGCCACGATCACCGCTGCGAACAGGGCGAAATAGTGCCAGGCGAACGGGGCCAGGCCGGCCGGGGCGGGGATCAGCGCGATGGTGATGCCGATCAACGGGGGCAGGATCGCTTTCCAAGGTTTCACCGGGACCTCCCAAATGGGTTTCTGAACGCAAAAATAATGACCATGAGGTCAATTTAAGCCAAGTAATCTTCGGATGTGTGAAAATAATTTCAAAAAAAGAACCCTTATAACCTGTGGAATCGGAAAATCCTCTTCGTTTTCGTTTAAAAATTGTAACAAAACAGCTTGTCCATAAAGATCATGAACTTCCCCGCCCTGAGGTTATACCCCTTCATGGCTGCTCCGTCAGGTGCCGGTTTGTTGATGTAATAGTTAACAATAATAATTTTAATATTTATATGGTCGCGGACGACCGGGAGGGCGCTGGCACCGGCTTTGCAAGAGGTTCCCGACCCCCTTCGCACCAGGGCCAGGAAATGTGGTCCGTCCCCAGCCTGCCGTCAGCCAATCCTGGATCCGTGGGGCCCTGAGCGGCCCCCGTCCGTACCGATCCGCCACCCCCACTCCCAAGGAGCTCCTCCATGTTCCAGCCCCGCCCATCCGCCAAACCCTGGGCCGTCACCGCCCTGGCCTGCATCCTGGCCCTCGCCGCCGCGAGCCCCGCCACGGCCCAGTCCACCCGCAAGGAACACGACTCCATCGGCGACCGCATGATCCCGGCCGAAGCCTACTGGGGCGTCCAGACCTCCCGGGCGGTCGAGAACTTCCCCTTCAACACCGAGAAGATCGAGCACTTCCCCACCTTCATCAAGGCCTATGCCTTCGTGAAGAAGGCCGCGGCCCAGGCCAACTTCGAACTGGGCATCCTGCCCAAGGCCAAGCTCGACGCCATCAGCCAGGCCTGCGACGACCTCATCGCCGGCAAGCTGAAGGACCAGTTCCCGGAGGACATGATCCAGGCCGGGGCGGGCACCTCCACCAACATGAACTTCAACGAGGTGATCGCCAACCGGGCCCTGGAAATCATGGGGATGGCCAAGGGCGATTACGCCCACATGCACCCCAACGACGATGTGAACCTTTCCCAGTCCACCAACGACAACTACCCCACCTCGGCCAAGGTGGCGGTGGTCATGGAGATCGACCAGGCCCTCAAGGACCTGAAGGTGCTCAAGGCCGCCCTTGAGGCCAAGGGCGCCGAGTTCAAGGACGTCATCAAGATGGGCCGGACGGAAATGCAGGACGCGGTCCCGGTGACCCTCGGCCAGGAGTTCTACGGCTTCGCCGACAACATCGAAGGCGCCATCGAACAGCTCCAGGAAGCCCAGAATTCCTTCATGAAAGTCAACCTGGGCGGCACCGCCATCGGCACCGGCCTCAACAGCCCGCCCAAGTACAGCGGCCTGGCCATCCGGAAGCTGGCCAGCCTGACCGGCTTCCCCTTCGTGCCCAACCATGACCTGGTGGGCGCCTCCTCGGATTGCGCCAGCTACCTGCAGATGTCCGGGGCCATGAAGCGCGCCGGCCTGGCCATGTCCAAGATCGCCAACGACCTGCGCCTGATGTCCTCGGGCCCCCGCACCGGTCTGTTCGAAATCACCCTGCCGGCCATGCAGCCCGGGTCCTCCATCATGCCCGGCAAGGTCAACCCGGTGATCTGCGAGGTCACCTCCTCCATCGCGTACCAGCTGTGCGGCTACGACACCACGGTGGGCATGGCCGCCGAGCTGAGCAGCCTCGAGCTCAACCCGGTGGAGTGCATCATCGTCTACGACGAACTGGTGGGCGCCAGCCTGCTGGGCAAGGCCGCCGATGTGTTCACCCACAAGTGCGTGAACGGCATCCAGGCCAACACCGAGCGCTGCCGCGCCATGGTCAAGAGCAGCATCGGCCTGGTCACGGCCCTGAACCCGGTGCTCGGCTACGAGCGTTCGGCCTCCATCGCCAAGGAGTCCCTCAAGACCGGCCGCCCGGTATACGACCTGGTGCTGGAAAAGGGCTGGATGACCCGGGAGCAGCTCGACGACATGCTCAAGCCCGAGAACATGACCCAGCCGCGGGACTGGCCCAAGCGGTAGGAACCGTTCACACCCGCCGGAGTGGAAGGCCGCCGTGCGGCTTTCCACTCCGTTTGGTCCGAACCGGTGATAATGAAACAATAGGAATAACTCGTCTTCCCACTGAGGAACATGCGGATACCCCGGTTGCTTCTCGCTTGCTGCCTGCTGGCTTGTCAGGTCCCGGTCCTGGGCGATGTCATCCCGGACCCCCCGGCCCGCCCGCTCATCATCATTGGCGGCGACCAGAGCTACCCGCCCTTCGAATTCCTGGACAAGGCCGGCAAGCCGGCGGGATTCAACGTGGAACTGACCCAGGCCATTGCCGAAGTGATGGGCCTCCCGTTGGAGATCCGGCTGGGCGACTGGAACGGGATGCGCCAGGCCCTGGACGCGGGCGCCATCGATGCCCTTGAGGGGGCCTCCATCTCCAAGGAACGGGGCAGGGTATTCGAGTATTCCAACCCGACCTGCCTGGTCCGGCAGTCCGTATTCGCCCGCAAGGGGACCCCGGCGGTGGCGTCCCTGGCGGATCTGGCAGGCCGGGAGGTGGTGGTCCAGAAGGGCGGGATCATGTACGACACCATGGTCGCCAGCGGCATCGGCGCGAAACTGATCCTGGTGGACACCCATGCCGCCGCCCTGCGCATGCTGGCCTCCGGCCGCTCCGAGTACGCCCTCGTCAACACGTTGACGGGCATGTACTTCGGCCTGGAGCTGGGCCTGAGCAACATCACTCCGGTCAGCCAGCCCGTGGCGGAAATGCCTTACGGCTACGCCTTCAAGAAGGGCAACCAGGCCCTGGTGGGGCAATTCAACCAGGGCCTCCAGATCCTGGTCAACACCGGCCGCTACCAGCAGATCTACGACAAATGGCTGGGGATCCTGGAGACCCATCCCAATCCCTGGCGCAAGGCGCTCCGGTACGGGGCGATGGTGCTGCTGCCCCTGCTGGCGGGGCTCGCCGGAGTGCTCATCTGGTCCTGGTCCTTGCGCCGGAAGATCGCCCAGCACATCCGGGAATCCCAGGTCCGGCAGCAGGAACTGATCCAGGCCGACCGGCTGGCCTCCCTGGGCATTCTGGTGGCCGGGGTCGCCCACGAGATCAACAACCCCACGGGCCTGATTCTCTATGATTTGCCCATTCTGCGTAGCGCCTACCGGGTGGCCGAGGATGAACTCGAAGCCCGTTTCGAGCAGCAGGGCGATTTCCTCATCGGCGGGCTCAACTACTCGCTGCTCCGCGAGGAGGTTCCGCGCATGTTCGAGGAGATGCAGGGAGGAGCCCGGCGGATCAAGCGCATCGTCGACGATCTGAAGGATTTCGCCCGCAAGGACACCTCCAGCCTGCAGGAGACCGTCGACCTGAACGGCGTCGTGCAGGCGGCGGTGCGCCTGGCGGACAATCCCCTGCGCAAGGCCACCAGCCGGTTCCAGGCGGAGTACGGCGACGGCCTGCCGCCTTTCCGGGGCAACGCCCAGCGCATCGAGCAGGTGGTGGTCAACCTCATCCTCAACGCCTGCCAGGCCCTGGAAGCACCGGAGAAGGCCATCCAGGTCGCCACCTCCTGGGATCCCCAGGGGCAGGCCCTGAAGTTGACCGTCCGGGATGAGGGCGTGGGCATTCCGGCCGAGAACCTGGCCCACCTCATGGATCCCTTCTTCACCACCAGGCGGGATTCGGGCGGCACGGGGCTGGGCCTCTCCGTCTCGGCCGGGATCGTGAAGGACCACGGCGGCAGGCTGGAATTCCAGTCCCTGCCGGGGCAGGGTACCACCGCCATCCTGACTCTCACCGCCATTGAACCCGGGTGATGCCATGACCGAGACTTCGTACCCCGCCTACCCGGTCCTGCTCGTGGACGACGAGGAGGCCTGGCTGCGCAGCCTGAGCATGACCTTGTCCCTCATGGCCGGGATCAACAACCTGATCCGTTGTCCCGACAGCCGCCAGGTCATGGACCTCCTGGACACCCGGGGCATCGGTCTGGTGCTGCTGGATCTGAACATGCCCCATCTGCCGGGGCAGGTCCTGCTGGCGCAGATCCTGGAGAAGCACCCCGAGATCCCGGTGATCATCATCAGCGGCCTGAACCAGGTGGAGACCGCCGTGGAATGCATGAAGCGGGGGGCCTTCGATTTCTTCGTCAAGACCGTTGAGCAGGAGCGCCTGATCCAGGGGGTCCAGCGGGCGATCAAGATGATCGATCTGCAGCGGGAGAACCGGGAATTCCGGACCCGGGTGCTGGACGATCGGCTGGCCCATCCCGATGCCTTCGCCGGGATCATCACGCAGGATCCGGCCATGCGTTCCATATTCCGGTATCTGGAGGCCATCGCCGGCAGCAGCCAGCCCGCCCTGATCACCGGCGAGAGCGGCGTGGGCAAGGAGCTCCTGGCCACGGCCATCCACCGCCTGAGCGGGCGCAAGGGCCGGCTGGTCTCCCTCAACGTCGCCGGCCTGGATGACAACGTCTTCAGCGACACCCTGTTCGGGCATGTGCGGGGCGCGTTCACGGGGGCCGACGCCACCCGGGGCGGGCTGATCGAGGAGGCCGCCGGTGGCACCCTGTTCCTGGACGAGATCGGTGACCTGGCCATCCCCTCGCAGATCAAGCTCCTGCGCCTGCTCCAGGAAGGCGAATACTTCGCCCTGGGCAGCGATGCCCCCAAGCGCCTGCGGGCCCGGGTCCTGTTCGCCACCCATCACGACCTGGCCGCGAAGCAGGCTGCGGGGCAGTTCCGCAAGGACCTGTATTACCGGCTCTGCGTGCACCACCTGCATGTGCCGCCCCTGCGCGACCGTCCTGGCGACATCCCCCTGCTTCTGGACCACTTCCTGGAACAGGTGGCGGAGGAACTGGGCAAGAAGAAGCCCACGGTCGCCAAGGAACTTTATGTGCTGCTGGGCAACCACCCCTTCCCCGGCAACGTGCGCGAACTCAAGGCCATGGTCTACGACGCCCTGAGCGTCCACCAGGCGCGGATGCTGTCCATGGACGCCTTCAAGCGGGCCATGGATGGCCGGGGCGGCGCCCGGGTGCCTGAAGGGGAGGGCAGAGCCGGTGAACCACGGCTGTTCACCCCTGGGGAGCCGCTTCCCAGGCTGGATGAATTGTCGGACCTGGTGGTGGCCGAGGCCATGCGCCGGGCCCAGGGCAACCAGTCCGTCGCGGCGCGGCTCATCGGCATCTCCCAGCCTGCTTTGAGCAAGCGTCTGAAAAAGCTGGGACAGTGAGGGATGGGGCGCGCCTGACCGTCCTGCCCTGTGAAGAGCAGATGGGTGGAATCGAAGCCCAGGACCGCCACCTCGGTCAACAGCGGATCTGCGCATCCACTTATTGGTTTCCCCCCTTTTCCTCCCTGCTCCCTCCTCGCGAAAGGGTCCTAACATGGACCCCGAGGTGAATCTTCCATGCCCCATCGGCCGGGTGCGAACCTGGGTCCCTACCAGATATCCCGCCTCCTTGGCGCGGGCGGAATGGGTGAGGTCTACATGGCGACGGATTCACGCCTTGCCCGGGAGGTGGCGCTCAAGGTGCTGCCGGATGACTGCTTCTCCTCCGAGGACCGGAGGCAGCGGTTCGCAAGGGAGGCCAGGCTCCTCGCGGCGCTGAACCACCCCAACATCGCCGGCATCCATGCGTTCGAGGAATGGGGGGGAAGGCACGTTCTGGTCATGGAATATGTGGCCGGTGACACCCTTGAAGCCAGAATGGCTTCCGGCGTCCTCCCCATGGGAGAGACCCTGCAGATTGCCATTCAGGTCGCCGAGGCCCTCGCCGCGGCGCACGACAAGGGGATAGTCCATCGCGATCTGAAACCGGCAAATATCCTGGTGACGCCGGAAGGTCGCGTGAAGCTCCTGGATTTCGGCCTCGCGAAACAGCTGGACCTGGCGGAAGCCGGGGCCCAAGGCCTGGCGCCCACCCGCTCCATGCTCACGGAGCCGGGAACCGTGATGGGAACGGTCCTGTACATGTCACCCGAGCAGGCGCTTGGGCGCCCGGTGGATTACCGGTCGGATCAGTTTTCCTTCGGGGCCGTACTGTATGAACTCCTGACCGGGAAAACAGCCTTCGGGCGTGGGAGCAGGCCGGAGACCTTGACCGCGATCATCCGTGAGGAACCGGAACCGATCGAACAGGCCGCGCCCCAGACGCCGGTCGAGGTCTGGAAGGCCCTCGAAACGTGCCTGGCCAAGAATCCCGAGGATCGTTATGCCTCGACCCGGGGGCTGGCGGGGGACCTTGCGAGGCACCATGGCCTCCCCTTCAAGGCGGAGGCTCCTTCGGGGCTGCAGCGGACGGGTTCCCATGTGATCAAGCCACCCGCCGTCGCCGTGCTTCCGTTCCTGAATATGAGCGCGGATCCCGAGAACGAGTTTTTCGCCGATGGCATCACCGAGGACGTCATCGCCCATCTGGCCCGAATCCAAACCTTGCGCGTCACTTCCCGGACCTCGGTCATGTCTTTCAAGCGCAGGGATCAGAACCTGAAGGAGATCGGGACGGCCCTGGCCGTGGATGTGCTGGTGGAAGGCAGTGTCCGGCGCTCTGGCAACCGCGTGCGCATCGTAGCTCAACTCGTGGATCCCCATAGGGATGCGCACCTCTGGTCCGCGACCTACGACCGCGACCTGGATGACGTGTTCGCCATCCAGTCCGATGTCGCGATGCAGATCGCCGCTGCGCTCAAAGCGGAAATGACGTCGGATGAACGCGAACGGATCCAACAGCCGCCAACCCGCGATCTCGAGGCCTATCAGTTCTACATGCAAGGGCGGTACCACCTCGTCAAATTCACGCAGGAAGGCACCATCAAGAGCCTCGCTTTTTTCGAACAGGCCGTCGCGCATGACCCGGCCTTCGCCCAGGCCTTCGTGGGGATGGCGCACGCGCAGATGGAGTTCGGCATCGAGGGGATCGCCGGGATCCTGCCCCTGGAGGCCTATGCCCGCGCCCAGAAGTCGGTGGATCGTGCTCTGGCGCTGGATGGCAGACTGGCCGAGGCCCATGGCATCCTGGGCCTGCTCCTGGTCACCCGGGATTTCCAATGGGCGAAGGCCGAGGCCGAACTCAGGCTGGCCATCACGTTGAGCCCGAGCTGCTCGGACGCCTACGATCACCTGGGCTGGCTCTGCTCAGCCCAGGGGCGGTTCGAGGAGGCCCTCGGCCTGATGCGCCGGGCGAGGGCGTTGGATCCCATCGCCCACCGAAGCGATGTCGCCAATGAACTGATGCGCATGGGGCGGTTCCAGGAGGCCCTCGAAGAGGCGGAGCGCGCATTGAAGCTGGATCCTTCCTTCCCCCGCTCCCACGGAGTGCATGGGTGGACCTGCCTGGCGCTGGGCCACAAGGAAGAGGGCCTGGCCGCGCTCGCGAGGGCCGTCGAACTCACGCCGGACAGCACGCTTTTCCGCGCCCAGCTCGGGCAGGCCTATGGCATGACCGGCGAGGAGGCCAAGGCGCGGGAGCTGCTCGCCGAGCTCGAAGCCTTGTCCCGGACCAGGCCCGTGGCCCCGTACCACTTTGCCCATATCCACACGGGCCTCGGGGAACGGGAGACCGCCCTCGACTGCCTGGAGCAGGCCTTTGAGCAGCGGTCCGGCGCCATCTTCGGCATCAAGGGTTCGTACCTGTTCAGGAGCCTCCGTGGCCACCCCAGGTTCCAAAAACTGCTGGAGCGCATGAACCTATGAACGCCTCTGTATAATGCCCCCATGGCCAAGCTGACGATCTTCCGGCGCACATCCTCCGGGGAAAACGACGACCTGGGACTGGGATTGAACCAGGCGGGCCTCCGTGGCGTGAACAAGGACGGCTCCTTCAACATCCGCCGTACCGGCCAGCCCGGGTTCAGGTCCTACGAGGTCTATCATCAGCTGATCACGATGCCGCTGTCCCGCTTCATGCTGGTGCTGCTGTCCGGATACATGCTGGCCAACGCCCTGTTCGGCGGCCTCTACCTGGCCGTGGGGATGGAACACTTCGGACGCGACGGCGGAAGCGGTTTGCGGGCGGAGGCCCTGGACGCGTTCTTCTTCAGCGCCCAGACCCTGACCACCGTCGGCTACGGCCACATCTACCCCACCAGCCCCCTGGCCAATGCCGTGGCGGCGGTGGAATCCATGGTCGGCCTGCTGGCGTTCGCCCTGGCCTGCGGCCTGCTGTACGGCCGGTTCTCCCGGCCCCATGCCCGCGTGCTGTTCAGCAGCCATGCGGTCATCGCCCCCTATCGCCAGGGGCGGGCCTTCATGTTCCGCATCGTGAACGAACGCAGCAATCAGCTCATCGAGGTGGATGCCCATGTGAGCTTGTCCATGATCAACCCCGAAACCGGGCTGCGGACGTTCCATTCCCTGGTCCTGGAACGGACCCGCATCAACCTGTTCCCATCCAACTGGACCCTCGTGCATCCTCTGGATGGATCGAGCCCCCTGTCCGGGCTGGACGCCGCCGGCTTCCTGAAAGCGGACGTGGAGTTCATCGTCCTCATCAAGGCCTTCGATGACACCTTCGCCCAGACGGTCTACGCCCGCAGCTCCTACAAGGCCGCGGAAATCGTCTGGGGCGGCCGGTTCGCGCCCATGGTGAGCGCCCCCGAAGCCGGTCATCCGGTGGTGGATCTGGCCCGGCTGGACGCGATCCTTCCGGCGGACCTCCCCCCGGACGAGGCCCTTGGTTCGTGATCGCGAAACCTGGTTGTTCACCCCGGGGGAGCCGCTTTCCACACTGAATGAGCTGCCGGAGCTGGTGATGGCCAAGGCCATGGGCCGGGCATATTGTTTGCCCCCCCATGAATAAATCAGCTGAACCTCTTCCCGAAGGGGTCCAACGGTCTTGGCCGGGATTAATATGGATCACCCAATACGAGACCGGAGGCACGCAATGCGCTCTGGAAAGATCGCCCTTCTTCTATTGGCAGGAACGATCCTGTCCGGACAGGAGCTGCGCCTCGGTGCGGGCGCCTTCTTCCTGGCCACGAACGGCGGGGACCTGACCGTTTCCTGGCAGGCGGAGCGCAGCCCGTGGGCCTTCGGTTTCCGCTACCTTCATTACCAGGATCATGCCGATCTCGGGGGCATGGTGTTCGACGAGATCAAGCACACCGTCTACGGCCCCACCGTCGCCTACCTTTTCCGCCCCGGGTCCAACCATGACCAAGGGGAATTCGACCTTCTGGCCCAGATCGGCATGCGTTTCGGCCCCCGATAGGCCGGGAGGCTGGATGCAAGCCGGCCCCATGGTTCAAGGCAGCTGGTGGTCGACCTCGAAGCTCCGCTCTTCCGGAGGGACGGTGAACCCGCCCGGAATGCCCTTCCGGAAGGCGGGCATCAGGGTCCCGTCCCGGAAGCTTTCCCAGCTCTCCCGGGTATTGTGGACTGCCACGATCAGCCAGCCCCCGGCGCTCGGGCCGGCGGAGTGGTAGATCTGGCCGCTGGGCAGCTTGTCCAAGCCGCCGTGCACGGCGGTGATGCTCGCTTCATACTGCGCCTTGGTCCCGCCCGGAAAGTAGTGGGTGATTCCGAATGCCATGATCGTTCCCCCCTCGGGATGCTGGGCCTGCTCCTGGATGAAGCCGGTCGGTAGGCTGCTCGCCAAAGGGAAAGTAACGTAAATCGAGAATGAGTCAAGGTATCAATGACGGGAGATCGGAAATGCGGTTCCGGGCTGGAAGGGCCGGAAGCTGCCGCCGAACCTATCTGCCCGCCTTCTGGGCCGCGCGGGAGGGGTAGCGCCGCCTGTTTCCGAGAATCCCACCGCGGATTTCAGGCATCTCCATTGGCCCGCTGGAGGCGTTGCACCATCCATCGACTGGCCCCGTAGACTTTATGAATTAACAAATTAAAAAGATTCTGAATTCTTAATAATTTTCCGTCCTGTTTCCCGTCGAATGGAATTCATTAGTGCTAGATTCCTCGTATTCAATCCCAAAAATTCATCCGACCCACGCTGAGGTGCGCGCCAATTTCCGCGAGGTTGCAAATGAAACGTTCAATACAGCATTTGCTTGCTTGGTCGTTTGTTCCACTGCTGATCCTGGCCCTGGCCTGCGGCGGATCCCCGGGGTACAGCCCAGGCTCCTACCCCATCACCGCCACGGCCGGCCCTGGGGGCAGCATCGCTCCCTACGGCACCGTGGACGCCGCGACCGGTTCCAGCGCGACCTTCACCGCCACCCCGGACGCCGGCTACGTGGTGCAGGGCATGACCGTGGACGGCACCAGCATCGCCGGCGCGGCCACCTATACCTTCAATGACATCCGGGCCGGCCACGCGATCAGCGCCAGCTTCCTGGCCACGCCCCGTTTCACCATCACGGTGACGGCCGGTCCCGGCGGCACCATCACCCCGCAGGATACGGTGGTCGCCCGCGGCGCCAGCCAGACCTTCAGCATCGCCGCGAATGCGGGCTACCAGGTGGTGGATGTGTCGGTGGATGGTGCCTCCAAGGGACCCCTGGCCGCATGGACCTTCACCGACGTGCAGGCCAGCCACGCCCTGGCAGCCACCTTCTCGCCGGTGCCGGTCTACACCATCGCCATCAACGCAGGCGCCGGCGGCACCGTCACCCCCGGCACCACCCGGGTCGGCAGCGGCGGCAGCCAGGCCTTCACCATCGCCCCGGACTCCGGGTACACGGTGGCGGACGTGACGATCGACGGCACCGACATGGGCATCCTCACCAGCTACACGTTCAGCCAGGTGAAGGCCGACCACAGCCTCAACGCCACCTTCGCGGCCATCCCCGGCTCCTATGCGATCAGCGTCAGCGCCGGTCCCGGCGGCAGCGTCACCATGCCGGACAAGAGCAGCCTGGCCGCGGGCGGCGCCACCAGCTGGACCGCCCCGGCCGGTTCCAGCCCGGCCTTCCAGTTCGTGCCCGCGACCGGGTATGTGGTCGACACGGTGACCGTCGACGGCGCTGCCATCACCGGGACCCTCGCCGCCTACACCTTCAGCGATGTCCAGGCCGGGCATGCCCTGGCGGTGACCTTCAGGACCAATCCCGACACCTTCCTCATCACCGCCACGGTCGGCGGCAGCGGCAACGGCAGCATCGGCAACGGCACCGCCGCGCCGGGCAGCATCGCGGTGCCTCCCGGGCTGAACCAGACCCTCACCTTCAACCCGGCCAGGTACTACGTGGTCGGCGACGTGACCGTGGACGGCGTCGACATGGGCGCCATCGCCTCCTACACCTTCACCGACGTCCTGGCCCCGCACAGCGTCACGGCCACCTTCATCCTGGAGTCCGGTACGGCCCTGCTCGGCGATTGGGGGGTCAGCCCCAGCGTCGGTCCCCTGCTGGACCCGGCCACCCAGACCAAGGCGGCCGCCAACTACAATCCCCTGGGCGCCAATGTCACCACCCTGCCGGGCCAGCGAGGCATCTTCTGGACCGGGGAGAGCTACACCGAGACCCAGGTCACCTCCTGGGCCACGACGAACTACACTTACTGGATCGACCTGGGCTACCTCCCGGGACCGCGATCCCCGGGATCGAGCTTCTGGCCGCTGTACGGGATGGGCATGCCCGTCCTCAGCCTGAACACGCCCTTCGGCTCCTTCCCGGATGCCGCCCTCCCCCATGCCTCCGCGGCCGGCGACATCACCGGAACCGGCAAGGATTCGGTGGTGACGGTCTACTACAACGGGCCGTCCAATCCCGGGCTGAACCAGGGGGTGCTGGAACTGGTGGCCATGAATCCCGATGGCAGCATCGATGCGCCGGTCGCCCTGAACAACGGGACCCCGCTGAATTACTACCTGTGCGACCGATACAACGGTTTCAACAACACCGGGCAGATCAGCGTGGCCCTCTGCGACCTGCGGGGCGATGGCCAGCTCGAGGTGGCGCTGCTCGCCGACAGCAACTTCCTGCTCCTGGATTCCCGCGCCAACAACTACCAGGTCCTCTATGCCTGCGACTACCGGAACGGCGCCTACCAGGGCGATCCCGATGACCTGTGGTGGACCTGCCGGCTGGCCGCCGGCGACATCAACAATGACGGCAAGGACGAGGTGGTTGTGGTCCGGAATGTCATGGGCGACGGCAGTGTGGCCCCAAAGGCCATGTACTACGTGTACGGCTGCCCCGAGGGGAGCGCCACGCCGGCCCAGCTGGCCACCGCGCCGGTCATGGACGCCACCGGCATCGCCCTCCAGGTCGGCAACGTGGCCATCGGCGACCTGATCGGCGACGGCAGCCGGCAGGTGCTCTTCTCCGGGCCCCAGAGCGTCCAGATGGCGTACGGGATGTACCCCATGATCGCGTTCCCGGCCGTGATCATGGGCACCTGGAACGCCTTCTCCGACGGCACCGGCATGGGCACCCTGGTCATGCCGGGCGGCGGGCGGACCCTGTCGCAGCCGGGCGCCCTGCCGGTGACCAGCAATGTCTGGCAGGTCCAGGCGACCACCTGTTTCCGGGCCAAGGCCGGACTGCCCCAGTACCTGTTCGGCCTGGCCGGCGTGTTCACCTACGGCGTCGACGGGCCGTACCTGGAAGGCCCCTGGTACGTCCTCCCCAGCACCCCGAACGTCACCGACCCCGCCAACGGCACCTACCCGATCCCCGACTACGCGGTCCCCGGCCTGCAGCTGTTCGCGGCCGGCGACGTGGACAACAGCGGCGCGGACGGACTGGTCTCCCTGTACATCTACAACCCTGCGGTCTTCTCGAGCTTCAAGAGCGCCGGCATGATCTTCGTATTCAAGCCCGGGCCGGTGGCGCCGGGAGCGGCCATGGGGCAGGTCCTGAATCCCCAATACTACGTCGGCCTGGACGAGAAGCAGGCCCCGGTCTCCTCGGGCGCTTCGGTGGAGACGGTCCAGAGATCCCTGTGCCTGCCGGACTGGTACGGCCGCTGCCCGCGCCTGCAGTTCACGGGCCGCAGCCCGGTCGGCTTCAGCCGGCCCACCGTCGTTGCGGCGCTGTCCGCCCCGCCCTACGACACCGGTCAGAATTCGGGCGCGTATTCCTCCTGCTCCACCAGCTTCGGGGATGCCTGGGGAACCTACAGCGCCGCCGCGTCCGCCCTCGGGGTGGGCGCCGCGTGGGTTCCCGGCGGACCCTACTGGGACGCCCTGGCCCCGGCCGCCCAGGCCAACCTCAAGACCCGGCTGATGGGGACCATGGGCCGCTCCGGCGTCCTGAGCCAGGTGGCGACCGCCAACCAGGTCCTGACCACACCCGCAAACCAGGATTCGGTGGCCTACGCCTGCGTCCCGTTCGATCCCTTCAACTACAGCCTGGTGGGAGCCGCCACCCCGACCCGGCTGGTGCTCTACATGCCCCGGCCGGCGCTCCTGTATACCACCACGCCGCAGGCCTTCAACGCCATGCCCGGGAACCCGACCACCTTCCCGGCGGCCCTGTTCAGGCACACCATCGGCAAGTCCTCGAGCTATCCGGCCCAGGCCACGCTCCAGGGCTACCTTGGCACGTCGTACATCATGGGCCCCGGCTTCAATGGCAATCTCGAACTTCTCGGCATCACCACCGCTTCCTGCAGCGTGACCGAGAACGTGACCGCCCATGCGGGTCCCGGGTTCGCGAACCTGGCCATCCATCAACCCGGCGGCCTCGGCTGGGCGACCCTCGATGGCAGCCCACCGGCCGCCTACGACCTGGACCTGACCCTCAGCACACCGGTCAACGCGACCCTTGAGGGCACCACCCCGACCACGTCCAGCGGGCCTCTGTTCGATTTCGGCCTTGCGGCCTACAGCCAGCAAGTGACCTCCGGCCTGGGCCCCCTGGGCACGGTCAGCAATCCCTTCATCCTGCTGAACTACTGGACTTCCAACGGCTTCTAGAACCTGACCGCTCGCGCCGCCGGCCCCGCGCCGCCGGCCTCCATCCTTCCGGGAGGACTCCCATGATCACCTTCAAGTCGATCCTGGCGTTGGGTCTGGCCTGGGCCATGCTCGGGCTGGGCATGGCCTGTTCCGGATCCAGCGGTTCCGGCCAGGCCGGTTCCTATGTCATCACCGCCAGCGCCGGGGCCAACGGCGCCATCCGTCCCTCCGGCGCGGTGACCGTGGCCGCCGGGACCACCCAGGCGTTCAGCTTCACCCCCGCTCCCGGGTTCGCATTGGCCTCGCTCACCGTGGACGGGGCCGTCCTGACCGGGGCGATCAGCGGCTACACGTTCACGGCCGTGCAGGCCGCCCACGCCATCGCCGTGACCTTCCAGGCGGCGCCCGCCTTCACCATCACCGCATCGGCCGGCCCCGGGGGCACCATCAGTCCGGGGACCACCGGCGTGGCGCCCGGCGCCGACCAGACCTTCCTCATCACCCCCAGCCCCGGGTATGGCGTGGTCTCGGTGCGGGTGGACGGGGCCGACCTGGGCCCGACCGCCAGCTACACCTTCACCGCCGTCCAGTCCGACCACAGCATCAGCGCCACGTTCCAGCCGCTTCCCACCTTCCCCATCCAGGTGACTCCGGGGCCCGGCGGCAGCATCAGCCCCCTCGACACCCAGGTGCCCCTGGGCGGCAGCCAGACCTTCACCATCACCCCCGCGACCGGCTACACCGTGGCGCAGGTGACGGTGGACGGTTCGGCCCAGGGGCCCCTGGCCTCCTACACCTTCTCGGGAGTCAAGGCCGGCCACACCCTCAGCGCGACCTTCGCCGCCGTGCCCCAGGTGGTCCTGATCTCCGCCAGCGCCGGCAGCAACGGCAGCATCAGCCCTTCCGGCGACCTCCTGGTGAACTTCGGGGGCATCAAGACCTACACCTTCACTCCGGCTCCCGGCTATGTCACGTCCAGCATCACCGTGGACGGCATCGTCCTGACCGGCGACCTGACCACTTACACCTTCAGCAACCTCACCACGCCCCACAGCATCCAGGCCAGCTTCCAGCCCGCCCCGGAGACCTGCAGCATCGCGGTCACCTGTGGCGCCAACGGCACCATCAGCCCCGGCGACACTCTCGTCGCCACGGGCGGCGGGCAGGCCTTCACCATCACGCCCGCCCCGGGCTACCGGATCGCCTCCGTCCTGAAGGACGGCGTTTCCCAGGGGGCCATCGGCACCTGCAGCTTCAGCGGGATCAAGGCCGACCACACCCTGAGCGCCACCTTCGCGGCGGCCCCGCCGGCCCCCGCCCAGCTGCAGGGCTACGGCTTCAATACCGCCTACAGCGAACCGGTCGATCCGCTCACCGGGGCGGCCGTGGCCGCGGGCTACAATCCCCTGGGAGGCCAGTCCACGATCGTTTCGGCCACCCGCGAGCTTTTCATGACCGGGGAGAGCGAGCCCGGAGGCTACCCGGACTGGAGCCAGCTGCCGACCCTTGGCCAGGGCGCGACATACTGGCCCGGTCCGCCCGCGGCGGTCGGCCCGAGCGGCTCCAGCGAGTTCCTGAACGCCCCCGTCGCCACAGCCACCGGCGACCTCCTGGGCGCCGGCAAGGACTCGGTGGTCCTGGTCTACTACGGAGAGCATCCTGCAACCCTCAACCCAAGCCACCTCATTGGCGACACCGACCGCCAATACGTGGTGATGCAGATCTGCGACGCCCATGGGGTCCGGGCCGAAGCCAAGGTGCCCTATGCCTTCAGCCAGGACCTGCACCCGTTCCGGATCGACAGCAACACCCACTGCCAGGGCCAGGTCAGCCTGGCCCTGGGCGATTTCGACGGCAACGGCAGTCTGGAGGCCGCCCTGCTGGTCGACACCACGTTCCAGATCCTGAAGATCAACTACGTCCCGGCCACGCCGCCGGCGATGGGCACTCTGACCCTCACCGAGCTCTACGCGTTCGACTACCGGAACGACCCCAACGACCCCAACAGCGATCCGTCGTACGCGGACATGACCCGGATCTGGTGGTCCTGCCGGCTCGCGGTCGGCGACATCAACGGCGACGGCCGCGATGAGGTGGTGGTGGTCCGCAACATCATGAACCAGACCACCACCAATGGAACTTCCCCGATCCCTGCGCGCTACCACGTCTACGGCTGCCCGGCCCGGGGCTCCGCGCCGGTGGAACTGGCCGCCGGCGTCGTCGGCGACGCGGCCGGAACCAACCTGATCGCGGCCAACGTGGCCATCGGCGACCTGGTCGGCGACGGCAGCCGGCAGATCTTCTTCTCCGGGGCGCAGAAGGCCTGGTATTCCGGAAGCCTAAGCCCAGCGCAGAACATCTTCTATGCCTTCAATGTCCTGATGGGGACCTGGAAGCCCTTCGCCTCGCTCAGCGGGGACGGCACCATCCTGCTGCCCGGCGGCAGCCAGACCATGGGCGACCCCCTCACGGTGAAGAACCACGACTACAGCCGCATCTGGCAGATCCTGCCGTCGCTCTGCTTCAGGCCCGTTCCCGGCCAGCCGCAGCAGCTCCTGGCCCTGAACCGGGTGATCCAGTGGAACCCCGACCAGGCCCGGCTGGTCCCGCTGTGCTACCTGCCGGAAACCCCCGGCCAGGCCCCCAACTTCGTCTGGGGCGCCCTCCAGCAGATCAAGGCGGGCGATGTGGACGGGGACGGCCAGGAGGAGCTTGTCTCCCTCTACCTGGACGACGGCCCGGGCAACACCGGCGTCCTCGTCTACAAGACCGTCGGCGCCGGCGGCGCCATGAGCCACTGCGCGTTCCAGCAACTGAACGACTGGACCAACCTCAACCTGAACAACAGCGCCAACGACAAGAGCCAGGTCTTCACCTCCCTCTGCCTGCCGGACCTGGACGGCAAGAGCCTGCGGCTCCGCTACACGGGCCAGAAGGGCTACATCTTCACCAATCCGACGGTGCTGGCGGTGATCGCCTCTCCCCCCTATTGGGGCACCCTGGCGGACCAGTACGGCAACCTCGGCAACTGCTTCACCAGTTCCGGCAGCAGCCAGGGCGGCGGAAAATCCAACAGCAACGGCTTCGATCTGGATGGCTCGGTCTTCTTCGGCCACAAGAGCGAAATCGACATTCCGGAGTTCGGGATCGACGTCAGCAGTGGCTGGAAGGTCACCGTCAAGGCTTCGCTCAGCTACTCCGCCACCCACTCGGTGTCGCATTCCTCCAGCCAGGCCTTCGCCACCCCGGCCGGCGAGGACCAGGTGGTCGTCACCTGCATCCCGAGCGACGTCTACCTCTACCAGATCCTCAATCCGGTCACCAACAGCGATGGCACGGTGAACGACTACATGACCATCTGCATCCCCCGCTCCCCGCAGACCCTGCCCATGGAGTTCAAGACCTACAACGCGGTGCCGGGCAACACCCGCACCATCCCCGCCAGCTTCCTGGACCACACCATCGGCCGCCCCTTCACCTACCTCAACTACTCGGGCATGCAGAACCTCATGGTCGGGAGCTGGCTCTGGGATCCGACCGGGCTCTCGGTCGGCATCAACAGCGGCTATGCCACTTCGACCGCCGAGCAGACCGACTCCCATGCCAACACCGTCGGCGTGGGCATCGGCGTGGAATTCGAGGAGGACAACGAGATCGAGGGGTGGGAGTTCGGCTGGTCGGTGTCGATGAGCTACAACCACACCTGGGAGTTCACCACCACCAACGGCACCGAGATTTCCGGCACCAGCCCGGGCCTGCCGCTGGGCACCACCGACCTGAACCTGCTCTACACCTTCGGGGTCGGTTCCTACACGAAACACCTCCCCTCCCAGGGCAGCGCGGTGGCGGTGGTCAGCTACTGGGTCCAGCCGTCGGAATAGCTTTTTCCGCTGGAACTGGCCACGGCAGGATCGCATTCGCCCCCCCGCGGCCGCGGGTCGCCCCGGACGGCCTGCGCGGGCCTGCCCGGGGCCCACTCTTGGGTTCAAATCCTTCCCAGGAGGTTGCCATGCGAACCCTGCCGCAGGCCTGCGCCGTCGCCGCCCACGCCCTGATCCTGACCTCCTGCATCGCCGCCGGGGGTGGGACGGGGCCCTCGGGGCCCGCGGCCGTTGCTGAAAGGTACCCCACGGTTCCTTCGGGGGTGGTGCCCTGCCCAGGGCCCGGGGTCGATGCCTCCCGCGCCATCCAGGCGGCCCTGGAGGGGGCGGCCCCAGGCGCGGTCGTCACCCTGGAAAGCGGAACGTATTCCCTGGCCGCTCCGGTCTGGGTGCGGGGGGCGTTCCGGGGCACCCTGCGGGGCGCGGGCCGGGACCAGACCCGGATCCGGATCCTGCCCGGCGCGCGCCTGGACGGGGTGGCGTCCGGAGGGCAGGGGGCCCTCTCGCTCAGCACCCTGTTCCTGTTCGATATTCCGCCGGACCAGGCGGGAGACGTCACCCTGGCCGATTTCAGCATCGAGGTCGGCGAGTCGAGCCCGGCCGGGGCCCAGGACGACCCGGACCGATGGCGGGGCGCCCTGGCCAGTCTGGTCGCGGTCCAGGGGGTGGCCGTGAGCACCCGGTTCGAGCGGCTCTCCCTGAAGGCCGGCGAGGGCGGCCTGGACGGGACCAACGTCGCCGCCGGGATCCACGTGGCCGGTGCGGGCGGCACCTTCATGTCCGGGCGCCAGACCTGCTCCGAGGTCCGGTTCGAGAACATGCGGGTGGCCTGCGCCATCGGCCAGCAGTCGCACAGCCGGATCCGGATCGTGGGCGGCACCTTCGTCGAGACCGGCTACGGCGCGGTGGTGGAGGACACGACGGAATGCGCCATCGAGGTCGCCTCCAACCGGATCCTGGCCTCGGCGGCCGGCGTGGTGGTGCTCCAGGGGAGCCCCATGGCCGGGTGGGCCGGATCCACCTGCGTCGTGTCCCTGAACGATCTCCTGGCCCAGGGAGGGGGCGACGGGATCGTGCTGGAGGACCAGGCCGGGTCGCCGCGGCTGGAGGCCCTGGTGCTGGCCAACCGCATCGAGGTGGACGGCGGATCCGGAACCGGGATCCAGCTCGGGGGCGTGCATGGGGCGGTGGTCTCGGGCAACCGCATCTGGGGAAACGGCGCCGCCGGCATCGGCCTGGGAGCCGCCGGCGCCCCGTCCGGCAACTGCCTGGTGACCGGCAACGAGGTGGACGGATTCCAGGCCGCAGTCGCGCCGATCTGGCTGGGGGAGGCCGCCTCCGACTGCATCGTCGCCGGATTCGGCACCCCCACCTGGGTGCTCGACCAGGGTTCGGGCAATCATTTCCTGGGACCGCAGATCCAGCCGGCGCCGGGACCGGGCCGGGAGCTCCGGCCCGCGCTCCGGGTCCCCCAGGACCTGGACAGGCTGCTGGGCCGGCCCAGGGATTGACCGGGCGGCCCCGGGAAGGGCTCTTGCGTGCAGGCGATTGGCAGGGAGCGCTATAATGAGAATGAAATAACCTGACCCACATTCCCTACCACCGAGACGGCCGACCGGACCTGCACCCTGCAACCGAGGCGATCCGGGGCCACTTCCGCCGCCATGCCGAGGAGTGGACATGAAGAACCCCGCCCAGCGCAATTCCGCCGGTAGCCCTGCCGTCCCGGTCGCCGAGGACGGCCCCGTGGCCGTGGGCCGCAAACTCCCCGACGTCGCCATCGCCGACAAGGGCATCCTGGTGCCCAGCGTCAAGCTCGAGCGCGGCAGGATGGTGCTGGACGGGAAGGACATCGGGTTCCGGCCCTGGAAGTCCTCCGAGACCCGGGGCCGGGTCCGGACCATCTACCATCTGGCGGGGCGCATCGGCATCGACGGCGTCAACAAGGCCTTCATCGAGGCCCTCATCGCCGCCAAGCTGCCGGAGCAGCTTCCCGACAGCCCCTACAAGACGGTCACCATCCTCAACCTCTCCGACACCCTCTGGGGTACCCACGGCATCGCCATGGGCCAGTTCGAGGACAGCCAGCGCTACTTCCCCTACGCGCTCCACGTGGCCGACGAGCAGGGCGTGGCCCGGGAGGCCTGGGACCTCGAGCCCAAGCAGTCGGCGGTCATCATCCTGGACAAGGACGGCACGGTGCTGTTCTTCAAGGAGGGCCGGTTGACGCCCGCCGAGATCCGCACCGCCTTGGGCCTCATCAAGGGCAAGCTGGGGATGGCGAAATGAGGGAACGGCGGTTCGAAAATCCGGGCGGATCCCATGCGTGAACCCCTCGCCTCCAATGACGCCATCTGGCTCCAGGATTCGGCCACCAATCCGATGGTCATCAACGCGGTGATCGTCATGGACAGGATGGACCTGCAGACGCTGCGGGACGCCTTCCGGGAGCGCATCTTCGAAGGCCCCGAGGCAGCGCGCTTCGAACGGCTGCAGCGGGTGATCACGGGCAGCGGCCAGCACCTGTACTGGGAACAGGATCCGCACTTCGACCTGGACCGGCACATCTTCGCCAAGCGCGGCCGGCCCCTGCGCACCCTCAAGGCCCTCCAGACCTTCGTGGGCAGGGAGGCCGGCAAGTGCCTGGACGAGAACCACCCCCGCTGGCAGGTCCAGGTCATCGAGGGCTTCGAGGCGGACAGTACGGCCCTCGTGGTGCGCATCCACCACAGCATCGGCGATGGCGTGGCCCTGGTGTCCCTGTTGCTCACCCTGGTGGACAAGGCCGCTCCCAAGCCGGTGCGGCGCTCCCGGAAGGCGCTCCCCCCCGCCGAGGATCCACCCTTGCTGGACCGCCTGCTGCGGACGGCGGCCATGCCCCTCAGCGCGCCCGGAATCCTGCTGCGCCGCCTGACCTGGCTGCCGGATCGCAGCGGCCTGCACGGGCCGCCCCTGTCCGGGCGCAAGCGGGTGGCCTGGACCCGGCCCCTGGACCTGGCGGTGATCAAGAAGGCCAAGGGCCTGATCGGGGCCACGGTCAACGATGTGCTGATGGCCTCCGTTTCGGGCGCGTTCTCCGCGTACCTGGGTGAGCAGGGGGATGACCCTCCGGCCCGGTTCCTGGTCTCCATGCCCGTGAACGTGCGGAATCCGGGGCCCCCGGCCTGCGACAACCGGTTCGCCCCCGTGCCCCTGGAACTCCCGGCCGGGAACTTCGGGCACGGCGAGCGGATCCTGGCCGTGAAGCGCAAGCTGGACGAGATGAAGGGCTCCGTGGTGCCCCAGGTGATCTACGAGCTGCAGAGGGCGCTCCTGACCTTCCTCCCCGGCAACCTGAGCCGGGGCCTCATCGACTTCCTCGCCAACAAGTGCACCGCCGTGGTGACCAACGTCCAGGGCCCCGCCCAGCAGCTGACGCTGGAGGGGCGCCGGCTGCGCTCCTTCCTGTTCTGGGTGCCCCAGCGGGCCAGGATCGGCCTGGGCATCTCCATCCTGAGCTTCTCGGGCAAGGTGCAGGTGGGAGTGATCGCCGACGAGGCGCTGATGCTGGATCCGGCGGCGCTGGTCCGGGCCTTCGAGGCCGAGTTCGAGTCCCTGAAGGCGCTCTGAGCCGGCGCCTCCTGGAGGCGATCGCCGGGCATAACCTCGAATCCGCCCGCCGATCGAAGCTATCATCCAGGGGTTGAAAGGGATGGCCATGAGGGGAGAGCCGGCAGGGAGCGCAGCCCAGGAAGCGGGCCTGGTCCGGGCGGTCGGGCTCACCAACGCCACGGCCCTGAACATGATCGACATGATCGGCGTCGGTCCGTTCATCACCATCCCGGCGATGATCGCCGCGATGAACGGGCCCCAGGCGATGATCGGCTGGGCCATCGGGGCGGTGCTGGTGCTCTGCGACGGCCTGGTGTGGGCGGAACTGGGCGCGGCGATGCCGGTCTCCGGAGGGCCGTACGGGTTCCTCAAGGAGATCTACGGCCCGGAATCCTTCGGCCGGCTGATGTCGTTCCTGTTCGTCTGGCAGCTCTCCTTCAGCGCGCCGCTGTCCATCGCCTCGGGATGCATCGGGCTGTCGCAGTACGCGGGCTACATCTGGCCGGCGCTGGAGCGGAGCCGGGATCTGCAGGTCCATCTCGGCCCGCTCGGGTCCTTCGGGATCCGCCAGGTGGCCCTCCCGGCCTCCCTGGTGGCCGTGGCCGCCTGCGTCCTGGCGGTGTTCCTGCTGTACCGGAAGATCCAGTTCATCGGCTGGATCGCGAGGTACCTCTGGATCGGGGTCATGGCCACGATCGCCTGGGTGGTCTTCTCCGGGGTTACGCACTTCCATGGCCACCTGGCGTTCGATTTCCCGCCGGGCGCGTTCACGCTGTCCCCGTCCTTCTTCATGGGGCTGGGCTCGGCCATGCTCATCGCGGTCTATGACTACTGGGGATATTACAATGTGTGTTTCCTGGGCGGCGAGGTCCGGGATCCGGGGCGGACCATCCCGCGGGCAATCATCCTGTCCATCGTCCTGGTGGCCATCATCTACCTGGTGATGAACGTCAGCATCCTGGGCGTCCTGCCCTGGCGGGAGCTGCGCCACACCCAGAAGCCGATCGCCGATTTCATGGAGAGGATCTACAGCCGCAGGACCGCCATCGTGGTGAGCCTCCTGGTCATGTGGACGGCCTTCGCCTCGGTGTTCTCGCTGCTGCTGGGCTATTCGCGGGTGCCCTACGCCGCCGCGCTGGACGGGAACTACTTCAGGGTCTTCGCGCGGCTGCACCCGAAGCACCGGTTCCCCCATGTCTCCCTGCTGGCGCTCGGGGCGGCCGCGGTCGTGTTCTGCTTCTTCAAGCTGATCGACGTCATCGCCGCCCTGGTCGTCATCCGGATCTTCATCCAGTTCCTGGCCCAGATCGTCGGCGTGGTGGTCCTGCGGATCCGCCGGCCGGAGCTGGTGCGGCCGTTCCGGATGTGGCTGTACCCGCTGCCGGCGGTAATCGCCCTGGCCGGCTTCCTGTACGTGCTGTTCTCCCGGAACAACTTCATGAAGGAGATCCGGTTCGCGCTCGTGATCGTCCTGGCCGGGCTGGCCTGCTATTTCCTCCGCTCCTGGAAGCGCCGGGAGTGGCCGTTCGCGGCCATCTGACGGGGCCGGGCCCCGGCCTCAGAGGTCGTGTCCGCAGTAGGAGAGGTTGAAGCTCTTGTTGCACAGCGGAAAGTCGGACACCTGCCCCTCCCGCATGGCCAGCGCCAGGCCCAGCCAGTTGTGGAAGGAGGGGTCGACGACCTTGTAGAAATCGAACCGGCCCTGGCCATCGGTCCGGGCGAGGTGGGCCACCTCCCCGCGCCAGCCCTCGGTGAGCGAGACGCACAGGCGCCCGGCCGCCAGGGGGGGCCGGGGCGCCGGCCGGGGATCGGCGGGGAGCCCGGCCAGGCTCTCCAGGGCCTCCATGAGGAACCGGTGGCTTTCCCCGAGTTCCAGCCAGCGCACCCAGGCGCGGGAGAAGACGTTGCCGCTCTGGGCGGTGGCCGGGGCGATGGGATGGGAAGCATAGGGGCCGAACGGGTGGTCCCTCCGGACATCCCGGTCGATGCCGCAGGCCCGGGCCGGGACGCCCACGAGCCCGATCTCGCGGGCGCGGATGGCATCCAGGGTCCCGGCGGCCTCGAACCGGTTCATGGCCGACGCGGCGTCCCACAGCAGGTGGAGGGCTTCCCCGGTATCGGCCCAGGTCCGGGCCAGGCGCGGCGCGAGCCGGAGCGCGAGGCCCGGATCCAGGTCCATCCCCAGGCCCCCGGGCCGCAGCCAGTCCCGGCCCAGCCGGCTGCCGCAGACTTCGGCCGTGAGGTTGAGCCAGTCCCCGCGGAGGAACCCGCAGGCGGCGGCGGTCGGCTGGAAGCCCACGTCGCCCGCCATGGCGCCGAGATCGCCGGCATGGTTCGCGGCCCGCTCCAGTTCCAGGGCGACCCCGCGCACCCACTCCGAACGGGGCGGGACCTCGATCCCCGCCAGCGCCTCCAGCAGCCGGCAGTGGGCCCAGGCATGGGCGATGGAGGAATCCCCGGCCGCCGTCTCCGCGTGCTTCAGGCTGAGCGGGTGGGGGCCCCCGCGCATGGCCCGCTCGAGGCCCCGGTGCTGGTAGCCGAGGGCGATCTCCAGGTGGAGGATGGTCTCGCCGTGGCACTGGAAGCGGAAGTGGCCGGGCTCGATGACCCCGGCATGGACCGGCCCGACGGCGACCTCGTGGACCTCGTCCCCCTTGGTCCGGTAGAACACCGTGGCGGCGGGCCTCCGGACCGGTTTCAGCCAGGGGTGCCCCTCCGGGAGGATGCCGGCCTGTTCGGCGATCTCCCGTTCGAACAGGTGGGCCTGGGGGCAGGACGGGGTGAGGGCGGGGTAGCGGGCGTCCCGGACCCGGGTGCGGCCGGCCCGGAGCCGGCCCGCACCGTCCTCGGCGAGCACCGCCAGGAGCTCCTGCGGGCCGGCCGCGCACAGGCAGACCAGGCGCTGGCCCTGGCCGCAGCCCTGGAGGACGGCTTCGAGGAAGGCCGCCACCGGCAGGTCGGGCACCGCCTCCCAGGGCAGGGCCTGGCCGTTCCGGAAGGGGAGGAAGGGGGCCTCGCTCACGGGTGCGCCTCCAGCATGGCGGCCGAACTCCGGAGCATCACGGCCAGGGGGCGGGGCAGCCACAGGCCCAGCGCCAAGGTGAGCAGCAGGGCGGCGACCAGCGGCGCCGTGGTGCCGAAGGTGTCCCGGTAGGGGGTGCGCGCCCGGGCGCGGCTGGGCGTCCCGAACACCACCTTGACCAGGGTCTCGCTCATGGCCAGGAAGACCCCGGCCAGCAGGGCCATGAAGGCCAGGCCCGGCCACAGCCGGCCGGGGCCCATGCCCAGCACGGCGAGGTTGAACTCGCTGATGAACGGGGCGAAGGGCGGGGTCCCGGTGATGGCCAGGAAGCCCAGGAGCAGGAGCCAGGCCGAGACCGGCGTGCGCCGGATGGCGCCGGTGACGAAGGGCAGCTGCCTGGCGTCGTAGCTGCGGTGGATGTTGCCCACGGACAGGAACAGGACGCACTTGACGAGGGCGTTGGCGGCCAGGTGGAACAGCGCGAAGCCGACCGCCGGGCCGCCCAGGCCGACGCCGAACAGGAGGATGCCCATGTGCTCGACGCTGGAGTAGGCCAGGAGGCGCTTCAGGTCGCCCTGCCGGACCATGAAGACCAGCGCCCAGGCCATGGAGAACAGCCCCATGGCGACCAGCAGCCCGCGGCTGAACGGGCCCTCCCCGGAGGCGGCCATCAGGCCCTGGATCCGGAGCAGGGACAGGAAGGCGCAGCTGGTCATCCCGCCGGCCAGGAGCGCGCCCACCACGCCCGGAGTCTCGCCGTAGGCGTCGGGTTTCCAGGTGTGCAGCGGGGCGATCCCCATCTTGGTGCCGTAGCCCACCAGGCACAGGATGAAGCCCACCCGCAGCCAGGGCCGGGAGAGGAGTGCGGCCTCCCGGGCCAGGCGGTCGTAGTAGAGCGGCTCCCGGATGCCCCCCATGTGCGCGGCGTAGGCGATGAAGAGCGTCCCCAGGAGCGCGAAGGCGATCCCCACTGAGCCGATCATCAGGTATTTCCACGCGGCCTCGAGCGAACGCTGGTTCTTGTTGAAGTAGATCAGGGGCGCCGTGGCCAGGGTCAGCGTCTCCATCGCCACCCAGACCAGGCCCGGATGGTTCGCCTGGGCGAGCAGCGAGGCCAGGCCCAGGAAGCTGAGGAAGCAGGCGACGAAGACCCGGTTGTCCCGGTTGGGCCGCAGGGCCAGGTAGGCCGGGGTGTACCAGGCGCAGATGGCGAACAGGACGCTGATGACCAGCAGCACCCAGCCGCCCAGCGGGTCCAGGCCGAGCCAGGTGCCCGGCCGCAGGGGCCCGCCCCTTCCCAGGGCGGCCAGCAGCCCCGCCAGGTGCAGGACCGCGGTCAGGGGCAAGAGGCGGACCCGGGCCGATCCCCGCGGCAGGGCCAGCGCCAGGACCGCGGCCGCCAGGGGGAGGAGGATCAGGTACCAGGCCATCGCTCAGTCCCTCAGCTTGGCCAGGTGGTGCGTTTCCATGGAATCGAAGGCGATGGAGATGTGGTTGATGACGATCCCCATGACGAAGATCCCCACGAACAGGTCCAGGAGGATCCCCGCCTCCACCAGCAGCGGCATCTCCTCCACCAGCATCAGGGCGAACAGGTAGATCCCGTTCTCCAGCACCAGGTAGCCGACGACCTGGGTCAGCGCCTTCTTCCGCGAGACCAGCAGCAGGGAGCCGGTGAACAGGGTGGCGAGCCCCGCCGGCACCAGGAGGGGATGGGTGGTGCCCGGCGCCAGGGGGAGGCTGTGGGCCAGCATGAGGCTCATGGCCGTGCCCAGCGCGCAGCAGACCACCGATGCGCCATAGCTGATGTAGGGTTCCACCTCCCGCTGGGTCTTCACCCGCCGCAGCGCCCGGCGGAACAGGAAGGGGATGAACCAGCCCTTCACCGCCACCGCGCACAGCGCCATGGCCAGGATGTGCGGATGGACCCCCAGGCCCATGGCCAGCGGCAGCGCCCCGAGGATGATCCCCTGGAGCACGGCCAGCTGGATGACCTTGGCGACCCGGCTGGTGGTCACCAGGGCGAAATTCGTGAGCATCGTCAGGGCGATGAGGGAGTCGCAGAACATGGCCTACACCAGGAGGATCAGGAAGGCGAAGGCCGAGGCCAGGACGCCGACCATGAGGAACTGCGGGACCTTGGCCATGGCCAGGCGGGAGGTGACGCTCTCCACCACGCCGACGCCGGCGGCGAGGAGCATCTGGCCCAGCCCGAAGGCGCCCCAATCGAGCCAGGGCCGGCCGGTCCGCGGCAGGACCAGGCCGAGGATCAGGGCCCCCAGCACCATGAGCTTGAGGCTGGCGCCGTAGAGCACCAGCGCCAGGGGCCGGCCCGAGTGATCCAGGACCATGACTTCATGGATCATGGTGAGTTCCAGGTGGGTGTTGGGGTCATCGACCGGGATCCGGGAATTCTCGGCGAGGTAGACGATCGCCCAGCCCGCGAGCACCAGGCAGGAGGGGGCCATGGACCGGGCGTGGGCCAGGCCGGGGGAGGCCAGCAGGTCGGACAGCGAGGCGCTGCCGGAAGCCTTGGCCAGGGCCGCGAAGCCCAGGAAGATCGCCAGTTCCGCCAGGGGGGCGAAGGTCACCTCGCGGGCGGAACCCATGCCTTCGAAGCTCGAGCCGGTGTCCAGGGCCGCCAGGACGGTGAGGAAGCGGGCCAGTCCGAACAGGTAGATGAACAGGATGGCGTCGCCCTGGAAGTGGATGGGGGCGGGCAGGTGGCCGAAGGGGACCAGCAGGGACGCGACCAGGACCGCCGCGACCGTCGCCACCGGCCCCGCCAGGAACATCCCGGTGGTGGTCCGGCTGAACAGGGCCGCCTTGCCGGAGAGCTTGGCGAGATCGTGGTAGAGCTGGAGGACCGGAGGGCCGGTGCGCCCGGCCAGGGTCGCCTTGACCCGGTTGATCAGGCCCGGGATGAGCGGGGAGAGGGCCAGGACCGCCAGGACCTGGAGGAGGATGTGGAGGCTGCGGATGAGCACGGGTTCCGCCATGGCCTAGACCGCCGTCCAGAGCAGGAGCAGGAACAGGGTGACCATCACATAGAGCAGATAGATGGGCAGATGGCCAGCCTGGAAGAAGCGCAGGCGCTCCAGGCGATGGGCCAGACGCTCCAGCAGGGGGATCCCCACCCCGTCCAGGACCGGATCCGGCAGGTGGCTCTCGTAGCGGGTGGGCCAGGGGAAGAGGGTGGTGAGCTTGCGCCACCGGACCTGGGGCCAGAGCGCCCAGGGCATCGCCGACACCAGGCTGTCGGCGAAGGAGGACGCCGTGTACTGCATGCGCGGGGTGGCCGGGTCGAACCCGCAGTCCCAGGTGGGGACGTCCCGGGCGGAGGCGCCGCGCTTCGCCCAGCGCCGGAGCAGCAGGCCCAGGGCCAGGAGCAGGCCGGCCAGGGCGGTCAGGGCCGGCAGGGTGACCAGGGTGGCCAGGGGCGGCGCGGGCCGCCCGGTCATGGCCTGGAGCAGGCGGTCCAGGGCCGGGGCGGCGAGGCCCGGGGCCAGGCCGATCAGCAGGCAGCCAAGGGCCAGGATCCCCATGGGGACCCGCATGCTGCGCGGCGCCTCCGCCGCCGCCGCGGCCGCCGGCGAGCGCGGCGCGCCCAGGAAGACGATCCCATAGGCCTTGGCGAAGCAGGCCAGGGCCAGGGCGCCGATCAGGGCCAGGGCCGCGAGGGCGAGGGCGGGCCAGGGGGAGCGCGACCAGGGCAGGGCCTGGAAGGCCGCCAGGTAGATGAACAGTTCGCTCACGAACCCGTTCAGCGGCGGCAGCCCGCAGATGGCCCAGGCGCCCACCAGGAAGGCGCGGGCGGTTCCGGGCATGGCCTTGGCGAGCCCGCCCATCTGGTCCAGGTTCCGGGTCCCGGTCGCCTGGGCCACGGCGCCGGCCGAGAGGAACAGGAGGCCCTTGAAGAGCCCGTGGTTGAGCACGTGGAGCATCGCGCCGCCGTAGCCCAGCGCCATGACGGCGGGATGGCCGGTGCTCCTGCCCAGGGTGCCCAGGCCGATGCCGAGCAGGATGATCCCGATGTTCTCGATGGAGTGGTAGGCCAGCAGCCGCTTGAGATCGTGCTGGCCCAGGGCCAGGGCCACGCCCATGATGCCCGAGAGCGCTCCCAGGGCCACAAAGGTGCCGCCCCACCAGAGCGGCGGGTCGGGAACCCAGGACAGCAGCCGGATCATTCCGAGGATCCCGGTCTTGATCAGGACGCCGGACATGAACGAGGAGACGTGGCTGGGCGCGGCGGCATGGGCCGAGGGCAGCCAGTAGTGCAGGGGGAGCACGCCCGCCTTGAGCCCGAAGCTCAGGAGGAAGAGCCCGAAGGCGGCCGATCCCCGCGCGCTGGTGGCGAAACCCGCGGGCAGGAGCCCGAACTGGAAGGTTCCGGTGGCCCCCGCCGTCAGGGCGAAGGCGCCGAACAGGCACAGGGTCCCGACATGGGTGGAGATCAGGTAGAGCCACCCCGCCTGCCGGGCCGCGGCCTCCCGGTCCTCGGTGATCACCAGGAAGAAGGCGACGATGGCCATCCCCTCCCAGGCCACCAGGAAGGTGATCATGTGGGCGGCCGCCACCAGCAGGGCGGTGAAGGCGGTCAGGAGGCCCAGGAGCAGCCGCAGCCTCCGGGCATTCTCGTGGTGGTCCGGCCAGTAGCGGATCCCGTAGATGGATCCGCAGGCGGAGAGGACCAGGACCGGGATCAGGAAGAAGGCCGCGATGGGGTCGAAGGCCAGCGCCCCTGCGGCGCCCAGGGGCGTGGCCGGGAGCTGCAGGGCCCAGCGGGACCCTCCCGAGAGGACCCGGGCCGCTTCCGCCAGGCCGCAGGCGGCCGCCAGGGTGAGCATGGCCGCCGAGACCGTCCCGCCCTTCCTGGCAGTGAACAGCCCCGGAACCCCTGAGAGGGCCGAGAGGAGCAGGGCGGTCCAGTAGAGGCTCAAGGTGGGTGACCTCGATGGGCGGGTCAGGTCCGGCCGGGGGGGATCCCCCGGTCACAGGGTCCGGGGAATCTGGGAACTGTGGTGCTGCAGGATGGGCGCCTCCTGGTTCAGGTCCAGCACGAGGCTGAAGCGCGCCTCGAAGCTGAGCAGTTCCCCTTCCACCGCGAACCGCCAGCAGTAGATGCCGCAGACCGCGTAGAGCTGGCTGGGCATGGCCTGCACGTTAAGGGTGTTCTCGTGCAGGGCGATGCTCAGCTCGTCCCGGCCGATCAGGATCTCGAAATACTTCCGGACCTTGTCGGGGGTGTTCAGCAGGCGGTTGGAGAAGGTCGGGATGAGGATCGCGTCCTCATGGTAGAGGGCCAGCAGCTTCTCCACTTCCCGCTTGTTGATGTGGCCCATCCAGGTGGCGATCACGTGCTCGGGGGTTCGGTTCATGGGGTTCTTTCCGTGGTTGGATTCCCTCATGGTAGGGTGGCAGCCGGTCTCCCGGCCAGAGCTACCTTGGCGGGGCTCCGGAGGGCCCCGGCGGGGCCATGATAAGCTCCCGTGAGCCCAACTCATCCATGAGGATCCGCATGCCGCAGGTGGACCATGCCCAGCCGAACCCCGCCCCGCCCGGCGCCCGGGAGCTGCAGACCGCCCGGGTCTGGATCCTCTGCGCGCTGGTGATCCTGCTGGAGGGCTTCGACCTGCAGGCGGCCGGCGTGTCGGCGCCGCGGCTCGCGCCGGCCTTCCACCTTGCGCCCATGCAGCTGGGCTGGTTCCTGGGGGCGAGCTCGGTGGGCATCTTCCTGTCCTCGGCCCTGGGGGGGATGGTCGCCGACCGCTTCGGCCGCCGGCCGGTGGTGGCCGGCGGCGTGGCGCTGTTCGGCGTGTTCTCCCTGAGCACCCTGGGTGCCCATGGCCTCGGCTGGCTCCTGGCCGCCCGGTTCTGCACCGGCCTCGGCCTGGGCCTGGCCATGCCCGCGGTGATCGCCATGGCCAGCGACCACAGCCCCGCCCATCTCAAGAAGCGCGCGGTCGGCTTCATCTACTGCGCCATCCCGCTGGGCGCGCTGCTCTCCAGCGCGGTGCTGCAGAGCCGGTGGTCGGGCCTGGACTGGCGGCCGGTGTACCTCGTGGGCGGCCTGGCGCCAGTGCTGGTGGCGCCCCTGCTCCTGCTCTTCCTGCCCGCGGCCCCGGCGCGGCCCGCGGCATCCCGGGCGGCCGCCCCCCACCCGTTCCGGGCCGGCCTCTTCGGCCGGGAACACGCCGCGGCCACCGCCTGCCTCTGGCTGGGCACCTTCGGCACCCTGCTGGTGGTCTACCTGCTCCTGGGCTGGATGCCCTCCCTGCTGATCGCCCTGGGCCTCCCCCGGGCCCAGGTGCAGTCCGTGCAGATGGCCTTCAATCTGGGGGCCTCCCTGGGCGCGGCCGCCAGCGGGATCCTGCTCGACCGCAGGTTCCTGGTCGCCACCCCCGTGCTGAACTACCTGGGCCTCGCCGCCGGCCTGGCCATCCTGGGCTTCGTGCCGGTGGGCTTCCACGGCGCGCTGGCCCTGGCGGCCGTGGTCGGCGCCACCGCCACCAGCGGCCAGGCCGCGATCTTCGCCATGGCGCCGCTCTGCTACAGCCCGGAGGTCCGCACCACCGGGGTCGGGGCGACGGTCTCCGCCGGGCGCTTCGGCACCATCGCCGGCCCGCTCATGGCCGGGTCCCTGCTCGGCGGGGGCCGGTCCGCGGCCGAGGTGCTGATCGTGCTGATCCCGATCACCCTGGTGTCGGGCCTGTTCGTGATCGGCGTGGGGCGGATCCTGGGCCGGAGCGGGACCCCGGCCTAGGTTTGCCCACGATTTCCTGGAAAATCGAGCCAGAACATTATAATTAAGTTATTTCCATTCGATCCCTGCGGAGATCCCTGTGCGCGTTCCGCCTGGCCATGCGTTCCCGCCCCTGCCCACGGCCCTGCCATGATCCGGCCGCGCCCCTGGTTCCTGTTCCTGGGAATCTGGGGAACCCTGGCGGCCTATGCCACAGCCTGGGATGTGCTGGCCTTCCACCAGCCTCCCGGGCCGGCGCTGGAACTCAATCTGGGCCGGGACGCGGTGTGGGCGGCCCTTTGCCTGCTCCTGATCCGCCTCGGCCGGCGGGTGCCCGTAGCTTCGTTGTCATGGGAGAGCTGGCGGGCGCTGCTCCTCCACGCCGGGGCGGTGTTCGCGGCGGCCTCGGCGGGGCTGACGCTGGGCTGGGCGCTGGGGCTGGGGCTGAGCCTGGGAGCCGGCTGGAACGCGGACCCTGGGCTGGCCTGGGCGGCCCTCCAGGTGGACTTCCGGACCAGCCTGCAGTCGGTGCTGCTGGCCTTCGGCTGCGTGGCGGGGGCCAACCAGTTCTATCTGGTCAACCAGCGCATCCGCCAGCGGGACGTGGAGCACGCCCGGCTCCAGACCGCCCTGGCCGAGGCCCGCTACCAGGCGCTCCTGTCCCGGCTGCAGCCGCATTTCCTGTTCAACGCCCTCAATTCCATCGCCGCGCTGGTGCATGCCGATCCGGACGGGGCGGACCGGATGGTGGCCATGCTGGGCGATCTGATGCGCATGACCCTGGCGGCCTCGGCGAGCCCCATGATCCCGCTGCGCCAGGAACTGGCCATGGCCCAGACCTACCTGGCCATCGAGCAGGTCCGCTTCCCGTCCCGTCTCGAAGTGGAAATGGCCGTCCCGGAGGCGCTCCGGGACATCAAGGTGCCGGTATTCATCCTCCAGCCGCTGGTGGAGAACAGCCTCAAGCACGGGCTCGCGCCCCAGGCCCGGGGGGGCCGGATCCAGATCCGGGCCGAACGGGAGGGCGACACGCTGGTCCTGGTGGTCCAGGATGACGGGACCGGCTTCAGCGAGGCGCCGGAAGGCACCGGGCTCTCCAACACCCGGGCCCGCCTGGCCCTGCTCTACCCGGGCCACCAGGGCCTGGAACTGTTCACGGTGCCCGGCCGGGGCACCCGGGTGGTGGTACGGATCCCGCTCCCCTAGGGGAAAGGAGGTGGAATGGCGATGATCTCCTGCCTGATCGTGGACGACGAGCCCCTGGCCCGCGAGCGGCTGCGCCTGCTGCTGGCGGAACAGCCGGATTGCCGGATCGCCGGCGAATGCGGCGATGGCCTGGAGGCGGTCCAGGCCATCGAGGAACTGCGCCCGGACCTGGTCTTCCTGGATATCCAGATGCCGGTCCTGGACGGCTTCGGGGTCATCGAGGCGGTGGGGGCGGCGCGCATGCCGGCCACCCTGTTCGTGACCGCCTACGACCAGTACGCCCTGCAGGCCTTCGAAGTCCATGCCGTGGACTTCCTCCTGAAGCCCTTCAGCCGGGAGCGCTTCCTGGCCGCCCTCGACCAGGCCCGGGCCTGGCGCCAGGGCCTGGCCCGCCCGCCACTGGAACCCCTGGTGGCCCTGGCCGGGGCGGGGCGCCCCAATCCGGACCGGTTCCTGGTCAAGGACGGCATGAAGTTCGTGTTCGTGAAGGTGCCGATGATCCAGTGGGTGGAGGCCGAGGACAACAATGTCCGGATCCATGTCGAGGGCACCAGCTACCTGATGCGCCAGACCATGGCGAGCCTGGTCGGCAAGCTGCCCGAAGGCCGGTTCCGCAGGATCCACCGCTCGGCCATCGTCAACATCGACTTCATCCGGGAACTGGAACCCTGGGCCAACGGCGAACTCCTGGTGATCATGCGCGACGGCACCCAGCTCACCCTGAGCCGGACCTACCGCAACCAGCTGGCCGAATGGCTCTGAGCCGGGACCTTCAGCGGCTGGCGAGCACGGTCACCCGCGCGGGCTGGAACCAGGCCTGGCTGCCGGGGGCCGCGACGGCGGCCTTGCCGGGCAGGACCACCTTGACGGTGCCGATCGGGTGGGGGCTGATCATGAGCTCCATGCCCGTCCCGGCGCCCAGGGCGAACAGGGCCCCCTGGGCCAGGGCCCGGGAGGTGGTGGCGATGGTCGGGCAGCCCCGCTCCGCCATCAGGCCGATGAGCCGGGTGGCCTGGGTGGAGCCGTCCCGGACCATGGGATCCTTGGGCAGGAGCACCAGGTAGTCGGGCCGCACCTGCATCCGGAGCCGCTGGACGGCGAACAGGAACCTGCTGTCCGAGGTCAGGTCGACCACGGTGATCGTCATGCCGGCACCGGCGGCCAGGGCCAGGGCGTCCACGTCGCTCTTGGAGGCCCGGTAGTTCGCGACGACGCCGATGTGGTTCTGGCTGGGCCAGGTGTCCTTGGCCACCGCCATCAGCGGGGTGAAGTCGGTGGTCTGGGCCGGGGCGCTGGCGCCGGCCAGGGCCAGGGCGGCGACGATGAGGGTTTGCTGCAGGGTTGCCATGGCTGCCTCCTGGGGATGGGGCCGGGAACCTCTCCCGGACGGCCCCAGGATGGGCTTCGCCAGCCCGGCGGCCGGCCACCTGGGGCGAACCGCCGTTCCCCGGGGCGAACGGGCTCCCGGGGAGGGTCAGTTCAGGCCCGGGCCGCCACCGGGTCCGCGGCTCCCTCCCGGAGCCTCAGCACCGCCACGCCCGCCAGGATCAGGATCCCGCCGGCGGCCTGGGCGGCCCCGAGGCGTTCGCCCAGGAAGGCGTAGGCCAGCACGACCGTGAAGGCCGGCTCCAGGCTCACCACCAGGTTGGCGATGCTGGAGGGCAGGTGGACGAGGCTCACCAGGTAGAGGCCGAAGCCGGCCACGGTGGGGCCTGCGCCCAGGAGGAAGAGGGTGCCCCAGCCGCGGCCGGAGCGCCCCAGCCAGAAGAAGTCGCCGAGCCGGGCGGCCCCACCGGGCAGTCCGCCGCCTGGGGCCAGGTTGAACAGGAACAGGAACCCCGCGGCGAACCCGAAGATGTACAGCAGGGTGGTCCAGGGATCCAGACCGCGGCGGGCCGCGGTGCGGCCCAGCAGGCTGTAGGCCGCGTAGGCCAGGCCCGAAAGCACCCCCGCCGTGAGGCCCGGCAGGCCCACCCGCCAGGCCGCGGCATTTCCGGCGCCCGCCACCAGGACGCACCCACCCAGGCAGAGGGCGGCGGCCAGCAGCTTGGCCGCGGTGAGGGCCTCCTTGAGGAGCCAGCGCCCCAGGACCACGCCGAAGGCTCCGGAGCAGTAGGCGAGCACGGTTCCGACCGCGGCGCCATTGAGGGTGACCGAGAGGGTCCAGGTCACGTTGAACAGGGCCAGGACGAAGCCGTAGCCGGCGAGGAACGGCAGCTGCGCGGCCGGCGCCTTGATCCGGGCCGCCCGGAGGATTCCGAGCAGCGGCGCCAGGGTGGCGACCACGAACACGTCCCGCCAGAACGCCAGCACCAGGGCCGGCAGGTGGTAGGCGAGGCTGAGGTGGCGGATCAGCACCCCGGTGGTGGCCAGGATGGCCGCGGCGCACAGGGCGGCGGCATAGCCGCGGGCGGGTCTGGAAGGCATGGGAGTCCGGAGGCTGGAAGGGGATGTCTAGACAGGATAGCCAAGCACCCGGAAAACGGGGGAGCCTTCCATGCTCCCCGTCGGTCCCCGTGCCTTGATCATTTTGATCAGGTTCGGCTCGCAGTCACGGGTGATTTAATCGTAAATAAAGAAATAATTAAAATAATAAAATAGATCTTAACCGGCACGGCATCTGCATCCCGAAGCAGGAGAACCGCCCCCCGGCGGGGCTCAAGGAGATCCCCATGATCACGATCCTGCTCGTCGTCTGCATTCTGATGGCCATTGGCGCCCTGCCCGCATGGCCGCACAGCCGTTCCTGGGGCTACTACCCGAGCGGGGGCGTCGGCCTCGTCGTGGTGATCCTGATCGTCCTGCTGCTGATGGGAAGAATCTGAGGATGGGCGCTATTTTGCGAGCGGCACCGGCTTGGGCCGGCGGCTGCCGCCCTGGCGCGCCAGCATCCAGCCCGGATACTCCCCGGGCAGGGCGCTGACCTCGTCGAGCCTCGCCCGTTCCTCCGGGCTGAGGACCAGTTCGGTGGCGGCCAGATTGTCGTCCAATTGGGCCAGGGTCTTGGCGCCGATGATCACGCTCATCACATGCGGCTGGTGCAGCAGCCAGGCCAGGGCGACCCGGGCCACGGAGGCGTCGTGGGCGGCGCCGATCTCGCGCATGGCCGCCACGCAGGCCCAGGCCCGGTCGCGGTCGACCGGCGGGAAGTCGAAATTGACCCGGCGGGCGCCTTCGGGGGTCGGGGCGCCCGGCCCGAACTTGCCGGAGAGCAGGCCCCCGGCGAGCGGCGACCACACCATCAGGCCAAGCCTGGCGTCGGTGAGCATGGGCACCAGCTCCCGCTCCAGGTCCCGGCCGGCGATGGAATAGTAGGCCTGCAGGGTCTCGAACCGGGCCCAGCCCTTGGCCTCGGAGCGGCCCAGGGCCTTGGCGATCTTCCAGGCCGCCCAGTTGGACACGCCCACGTAGCGCACCAGCCCCTGCCGGGTGAGGTCGTCCAGGGCGCGCAGGGTCTCGTCGATGGGCGTGACCGAATCGTTGCCGTGGATCTGGTAGAGGTCGATGTGGTCGGTCTGCAGGCGCTCGAGGCTGGCCTGGACCGAATCCATGAGGTGGCCGCGGGAGGCGCCGCGGTCGTTGGGGCCGGGGCCCATCTCGCCGAAGGCCTTGGTGGCGATCACCACGTCCTTGCGGGCCACGCCGAGGTTCCTGAGGGCCTGGCCGACCAGCCGCTCGGATTGCCCGTAGGAATACACATCGGCCGTATCGATGAAGTTCACCCCGCAGGCCAGGGCCCGCCCGATCAGGGCATCGACCTCGGTCTGGCCGAGCTGGCCGATGGCCTTCCAGAAGCCCGCGTCGGGGTTTCCGCCGAAGGTCATGGCGCCCAGGCAGATTTCCGAAACGAACAACCCCGTGCCGCCGAACTGGTTGTATTTCATCCCAAGTCTCCTTCGCGCAGATGTACATGATAATCCTCTAAACCTCAGGGCCGCGCGGGCGGTCCATTCAGGATTCCCGGATTTCCCCGCGTCCCCGGTGGCCCAGAAGGAGTGGAACCGCTTGGCCTTTTCCCCCCGTCAGCGTCGACTCGGCCTCCTGGGCGCGGCCGGGCTGTTCCTGGTGATCGCCTACGTGGACAACGCCACGCCCTGGGAAGTGGGGTTCTCCGCGTTCTATCTGGTCACCGTCATCCTGGCGTCGCTCTGGGGCGGCCTGCGCTGGGGCCTGGGCTTCGGCCTGCTGGCGACGGGGACCATCTTCGGCATGGATCTCCTGGGCGGCAAGCCCTACGGGCTGCCCTTCTACCGGTACTGGGACCTGTTCAACAACCTGGTGCCCAATCTCCTGACGCCCCTGGCCATCCACTGGGTCCAGAAGGCCCTGGCCCGGGAACGGGCGGCGCGGGAGGGACTGCAGGCCGCCCTGTCCGAAGTGCAGGAGCTCCGCGCCCGGCTCCCAGGGGCGGATCCCGGCCCGGACGGTCGGGGCTGAAACTTATAGTTGCATGTGCAACCAACGCGGCCTAGGCTGGGATCATGGCCGAAGCTGCCCATCCCTTTTGCAAGTGCCTGTTCTACTCGGCCAACGCCCTGGCGCGGAACCTCACGCGGCTGGCCGAGGAGGCCTTCGCCCAGGCCGGCCTGGCGCCCAGCCTGGCCTTCGTGGTCCTGACGGTGGGCCGGAATCCCGGCATCCAGCCCTCGGAAATTGCCCGGATCATGATGCTCAGTCCCAGCACCCTGACCCGCCTGGTGGAAAAGCTCGAGGGCCGGGGCCTGCTCCGCCGGGAGGCCAAGGGCAAGGCCATCCACATCCAGCTCACCGCCAAGGGCGAGGCGCTCGTCCCCGCCCTCATGGCCGCCTGGCAGGCCTCCTCCCAGCGCACCGCGGCACTCCTGGGCGAGGAAGCCGCCCGCAGGCTGGCCGACCAGGCTTATGCCGCGGCCCAGGCGCTGGAAGCGGAACCCTAGTCCGCATCCAGGAGCAGGTGGCTGCCTGAGAGGCGGTCCAGGGCCGCCAGGGCCCGGCAGTGCCCCGCCAGGGCGGCGATGTAGTCCAGGTAGACCTCGTTGGTGGTCCGCTGGGCCTCGATGAACTCCAGCAGGGTGGCGTTGCCGCGCCGGTAGCTGAACTGGATGCCTTCCAGGACCTTGTCGGTGTCCTGGAGGATGCCGTCGCGGAAGGTGCGCAGCTGGGCCAGGCTGGCGTCGTACTGGGCCAGGGCGGCGGCCACCTCGGCCCGGGTCCGCTCCTCCATGGCCTGCAATTCCAGCCTGGCCTGGGCCCGGGCAGCGTCGGCCTGGATCAGTTCGCCCTTCTGCCGCCGCGAGAACGGCAGGGGGATGCTGAGGGTGGCCGTGAGCGCGTTGGACATCAGCGTCGGGGCGGGGAAGGGGGCGCCGCCGGCGTCCAGGCCGGTGGCGTGGACCGGCGGGGTATGGTTGACGCCCACGGCCAGGCCGACGTCCACCCAGCGGTTGGCCTTGGCCAGGCGCTGCTGGGTCTCGGCGAGCTTGAGGCTGCGCCGGGCGGCTTCCAGGTCGACCCGGTTGAGCAGGGCCCGGGCCAGGACCTCGTCGGGACCCAGCGCCACCGGCGGCCGGTCCAGGCCCCCGGCGGGGACCACGGCCGGCCCGGCGCCGCCCAGGAGCTGGGCCAGGGCCGCCTGGGCCGAGGCGAAATCGGCCTGGGCGCTGAACACTTCGCCGGCGAAGCGCTGGGCCTCGACCCGCGCCTGGGCCAGTTCCACGCCGCCGATGTCGCCGGTCGCCAGGCGGATCGCGTCGAGCCGGACCACTTCGTGGAAGCCTTCCAGGGTCTTCCGCTTGCGCTCCAGCACCAGGCGCGTGCGCAGGGCCTCGACGAAGGCGTTCTCGGCGTTCAGCCGTAGGTCCTCCAGGAAGGTCGCCAGATCGGCCTGGGCCTTGCGGACCGCCTCGGTGGCCACCGCGGTCCGGGCGGACCGCTTGCCCCCGGTCTCCAGGGTCCAGGCCAGGCCCAGGGTGTACTGGGTGGGGTTCACAGGCTTGTCCGCCCCGTACAGCTCCTTGGAGGAGATGCCGGTGGTCAGCTGCGGATCGGGCATGAGCCGGTTGATGGCCACCTGGGCCTCGGCGCTGGTCACGTTGAAGCGCTGGGCCAGGCCCTCCGGGTTGCCGCGCAGGGTCCCGGCCACGAAGGCCTGGAGGGTCATGGGCTCCTGGGCGGAGGCCGGGAGCAGGGCCAGGGAGAGCAGCAGGATGAGCGTGCGCATCTAATCCTCGATTTCCAGGGTCGGGTCGGGTTCCTGCGGCCGGGCCTGGGCCCGGCCCTCCACCAGGACGTAGAGGACGGGCAGGAGCAGGAGGGTGAGGGCGGTGGCGGTGACCAGACCGCCCACCACCACGGTGGCCAGGGGCCGCTGGATGTCGCTGCCCAGGCCCGTGGCCATGGCGGCCGGCAGCAGGCCGAGGAGGGCCACGGTGGCGGTCATCAGCACCGGCCGGAAGCGTTCGCTGGCGGCGGCCACGATCGCCTCCAGGGGGTCGGCCCCGGTCCGGCGGTTCAGGTTGGCGACCATGATGATCGCGTTCTGCACCGCGACCCCGAACAGGGCGATGAAGCCCACGGCGCTGGAGACGTTGATGGTCATGCCGCGCAGGTGCAGGGCCACCAGCCCGCCCAGGGTGGACAGGGGCACGGCCAGGAGGATCAGCGCGGGGTGGCGCAGGTTGCGGAACTCGGTGAACAGCAGCGCGAACATGATCAGCAGGGTCAGGGGCAGGATCAGGGCCAGCCGGGCCTGGGCGCGGTTCTGGTTCTCGAACTGGCCGCCCCAGAGCACCTCGAACCGGGTGGGGTCGTACGGGACCCGGCGGGCCAGGAGCGGCCGGGCCTCGGCCAGGAAGGAGGCGAGATCGCGGCCCCGCAGGTTGAGCTTGACGGTCATGTGCCGCCGGCTCATCTCCCGGGTGATGGTGCTCTCCCCTGCGGCCACGTCCACCGTGGCCACCTGGGACAGGGCGATCTGGGCGTTGCCGGCGGTGGTGAGGACCAGATTGCCGATGCTCTGGGGCGAGTTCCGGGTCGCCCCCTGGAAGCGCACGGCCATGTCGTAGTGCTTCTCGTTCACGTAGACCTGGCCGATGGCGCTGCCGCCGATGCCGCTCTGGACCAGGTTGGCGATATCGGCGGCGTTGATCCCGTAGCGGGCGGCCAGGGCCCGGTCCACCTTGATCTGCAGCTCGGGCAGGGGCGGCTCCTGGTCCACGGCGACGTCGGCGGCGCCCGGCACGCCCTCCAGCACGGCCCGGGCCTGGTTCGCCAGGGCGCGCAGGCCGTGGAAGTCCTCGCCGTAGATCTTGACGACCAGCTCGCTGTGGGCGCCGGCGACCTTGTCGTTGACCATGTCGATCATGGGCTGGGAGAAGCCGACGCGGACCCCGGGGATCTGCCGGTAGCGGGCGGCCAGCTTCTCGATCAGCCCGGCCTTGCTGAGCCCCGATTTCCAGGTGCCGTACGGGTTCAGGCTGACGCAGGCCTCGATGTGCGAGGGCGTCCAGGGGTCCATGCCGTCGTCGGTCCGGCCCAGCTGGGTGACGATGGTGGCGACCTCGGGGAACTCCCGGGTGGCCCGGCGCAGCTGCCCGCTCAATTCGATGCCCTTGTCCAGGGTGATCCCGGGCGGCAGGTCGACCTGCAGCCAGAGGGAGCCTTCGTCCAGCTGCGGCAGGAAGTCCCGGCCGGCGGTGGCGCCGAGCGCCAGGAGCAGCGCGGCGGTGCCGGCGCAGATCCAGAGGGCCCGCCGGGGGTGGGCCAGCAGGGCCCGGAGCGCCCGCTGGTAGGTCGCCTTCAGGCGGTCCAGGGTCGGGTTCCCGTGGACCCTGCCCGGCTTGCGGTAGGCCATGTAGGCCAGCCCGGGGATCAGCGCCATGGCCACGGCCAGGGCCCCCAGGAGCGCGAAGCCGACCGTGAAGGCCATGGGCGAGAACAGCTTGTATTCCACCCGCTCGAAGGAGAACAGGGGGAAGTAGGCGGTGATGATGATGATCGTCGCGAAGAACACCGGCCGCGCCACCTGGGCGGTGGCGGTGTAGGCCTCCCGGAGGGTGAGCGGCCGGCCCCGGCTCTCCTCGCGCCGGCGCAGCAGGTTCTCCATCACCACCACGGCGCCGTCGACCACGATGCCGAAATCGATCGCCCCCAGGGACAGCAGATTGGCGGGGATGTGGAACTGGTGCATGAAGATGAAGGCGGTGAGCAGGGCCATGGGGATGGTCAGCGCCACGATGACGGCGGTGCGGGGGCTGCCCATGAACAGCAGCAGCACGGCCAGCACCAGGAGGATGCCCTCGATGAGCGTGCGCGACACGGTGTGCAGGGTGGCGTCCACCAGGGTGGTGCGGTCCAGGTACGGGACCAGCCTGACGTCCCGGGGCAGGACCTTGGCGTTGAGCCGCGCCACGGTCCGGTGGATGTCGGCCAGCACCCGGGTGGGGTTCTCGCCCTTGAGCATGAGCACGATGCCCTCGATGCTGTCGTCGGACTGGTCCTTGCCGAGCACCCCGTGCCGCTCCTGGTGGCCCAGGTGCAGCACGCCGAGGTCCTTGAGCAGCACTGGGGTGCCGTTCTTCTGGCTCACGACGATGCTGCCCATGTCGTCCAGGTTGCGGATCAGGCCGATGCCCCGGACCACGAAGCCCTGCTCGCCGTGGCTGAGGATGCTGCCGCCGGCGTTGGCGTTGTTGGCGTTGATGGCGTCGGTGATGTGCTGGAGGGAGAGGTTGAAGGCCGACAGCCGGGCCGGGTCGAGATCCAGCTGGTACTGGGTGGTCAGGCCGCCGAAATTGCTCACGTCGGCCACGCCGCCCAGCTGCTTGAGCCGGGGGATGACGGTCCAGCGCTGGAGCTCGGAGAGTTCCCGCAGGCTCCGGGTCTTCGATTCCAGGGTGTAGCGGTAGATCTCGCCGACCGCCGAGGTGAGCGGATCCAGGCCGGGGGTGGCGCCGTACGGCAGGGTGATGCCGGCGATCCGCTCCTGGATGCGCTGGCGGCACCAGTAGTCCTCCACGCCGTCCTTGAAGACCAGGGTGATGAGCGACAGTCCGAAGGTGCTCTTGGAGCGCATGACGCTCACGCCGGGGGTGCCCATGAGGCCCTGCTCGAGGGGGATGGTGATCTGCTGCTCGACCTCCTCGGCGGCCAGGCCGTTGACCTGGGTGATGACCTGGGCGCTGACGTCGGAGATGTCCGGATAGGCCTCCACCGGCAGGCGGGTGAAGGAGACCACCCCGTAGACCGCGACCAGGAAGAACACGGCCCAGACGATGAACCGGCGGCGCAGGCAGAGGGCGACGAACCGCTCAATCATTGAAGATCACTCCTTCCTTGACCACCAGGCGCTCGCCGGGCTTGAGGCCGGCGGTGATCTCGGTGTCCGGCCCGATCTGGGCGCCGGCCTTCACCGCCCGGGCCTCGAAGGTCCAGGGGGCCACCTCCACGAACACCTTGCTGCCCTCCTGCCCCTGGACCAGGGCCGAGGTCGGCACCAGGATGCCCCGGTGGGGCCGCAGCCGGAAGGTGACGTTGGCGAACATGGCGGGCAGCAGCCGGTGCTCGGGGTTCTCGAAGACCATGCGCACCTTCACCGTGCGGGTGTCCGGATCCAGCATCTCGCCGACGAACGCCACCTTGCTCTGGAACACCTGGCCGGGGAAGCTGGCCAGGGTCGCGCGCACCTCCTGGCCGACGTAGATCCCGGCGATGTCCTTCTCCTGGACGCTGCCGGTGAACCAGACCTTGGTGAGGTTGGCCAGGGTCATGAGGGAGGCGTTGGTGTCGTTCCAGTAGCCGCCGGTGCCGGCGCTGAGTTCGCTGATCCGGCCGGTGATGGGCGCGCGCAGGGTGAGCAGGTGGCTCGTGCTGCTGTCGGGCGAGGCCCCGAGCTGGACGATGCGGGCCCTGGCGCGGAGCCACTCGCTCTCGTTGGAGGTGAAGTCGGTCTCGGCCTGCTCGACCTCCTTGCGCGAGGCGATGTCGTGCTGGCTGAGCTCCCGGACCCGGTCCAGGGACCGGCGGGCCTGCTTGGCCTGGGCGCCGGCCTTCTGGAGATCCGAAAAGGCCTGGGCCAGATCGGCCGATTCCAGCGTCGCCAGGGGCTGCCCCTTCTGGACCCAGTCGCCCAGGTGCACCTGCAGCTGCACCACCCGGCCGGCCACCGGCGGCAGGATCTTGACCAGCTCGGAAGGATCGGCCTCGATGGTGGCGGGCACGGTGAGCCCGTCCTCGATGGCCCCGTCCCGGGTGGTGATGAACTGCAGCGAGCGCCGCAGGGGCGAACCCTCCGGCACCACCAGCCGGTTCTCGGTCCGGGTGAAGATCTCCGGGGCCGATGCGGGCTTTCCGGCCCGGTCGCAGCCCAGGGTTCCCGGCAGGAGTCCGGCGAGGACCGCCAGGGTGGGCAGGGCGCGCAGGCGATGGGCCGTGATCATGGGTCTCCTCCGGTGCCCGGGTCCCAAGCGGGGGACCCATCGGGCTGCCTTTACGGTGACCCGGGACCACGATGACATGGGTCACAATGAGACTCAATCTCAAAATAAGTGACTTGTTTGGTCGACATTGGCATTTTTGGAGGGCCTTGATATCGGTCAAGGCGGCTTTTTACAGATGCGCGTATCGTTTGACTGCTCTCTCATCCAGGAGGTCACCCCATGACCTTGACCCTCACCCGCCGGCAACTGCTCCAGGCCGGCTTCACCAGCGCGGTCATCGGCGCCTTCGGCCAGCCCCTGCTGGCCCTGCCCAAATCGGCCAAAGGCTGGAACTGGGAGCGCGGAGTGTGCCGGTTCTGCGGCACCGGCTGCGCCATCCAGATCGCCACCGACCAGGGCCGGGTGGTGGCGGTGAAGGGCGACCCGGCCAGTCCGGTCAATCGCGGCCTGCTCTGCGCCAAGGGCTACGCCTGCGCGCAGATCCTGTACGGCGCCGACCGGCTGAAGAAGCCGCTCCTGCGGAAGAAGGACGGCCACTTCCACAAGCAGGGGGAGTTCCAGGAGGTCTCCTGGGAGGAGGCGCTGGACGTGATGAAGGCCGAGTGGACCCGCGCCCATTCCGCGCTCGGACCCACCGGCGTGGCGGTCATGGGTTCGGGCCAGTACACCATCCAGGAAGGCTACGCCGCCGCCAAGCTGGTCAAGGCCGGCTGGCGCTCCAACAACCTCGACCCCAACGCCCGCCACTGCATGGCCTCGGCGGTGACCGGGTTCATGCAGACCTTCGGGGCGGATGAGCCCTCGGGCTGCTTCGACGACATCGAGCTGACCGACACCGTGGTGACCTGGGGCGCCAACATGGCCGAGATGCACCCGATGCTCTGGGCCCGGGTGGTCGACGAGCGCCTCCGGCGCGACAGCTACCGGATCATCAACCTGACCACCTACCCCAACGCCACCTCGGAAGGCGCGGACCTGGAGATCGTGTTCAAGCCGAACACCGATCTGGCGATCTGGAACTACCTGGCCCGGGAGATCGTCGCCCGCGGCGCCGTGGACCAGGGCTACGTGGCCCGGCACTGCGTGTTCGCCGCCGGCCCCATGGACATCGGCTTCGGCCTGCGCGACAACGACCGCAAGGCCTTCCCCGCGGAGAAGGACACCCTGGCCCGGCAGAACACGGTCATCCTCACCCGCGACGAGGCCATCGCCCGGGGCCTGGATCCCGAGGCCCGGCACGCCCTGCCCCAGGCCGCGGCGGGCTCGGCCCAGAAGCACTGGCTGATATCGTTCGAGGATTTCCGCAAGGCCCTCGAGCCCTACACGCTCGACTTCGTCGCCCGGGTCGCCAAGGGCGATCCGGAGGAATCCCTGGAATCCTTCAAGGCCAAGCTCAAGCAGCTGGCCGACGAATACGCCGACCCGGCCCGCAAGCAGGTCTCGTTCTGGACCATGGGCTTCAACCAGCACACCCGTGGCACCTGGGTCAACGAGCAGGCCTACATGGTGCACCTGCTCACCGGCAAGCAGGCCAAGCCGGGGGCGGGGGCCTTCTCCCTCACCGGCCAGCCCTCCGCCTGCGGCACCGCCCGGGAAGTGGGCACCTTCGCCCACCGCCTGCCGGCCGACATGAGCGTCGACGACCCGGAGCACCGCAAGATCGCCGAAGGCATCTGGAAGCTGCCCGCCCGCGCCCTGAACCCGAAGATCGGCAGCCACATCGTGCAGATGATGCGGGACCTGGAGGACGGCAGGATCCGCTGGCTCTGGGTGCAGGTCACCAACCCCTTCCAGTCCTCGGCCAACGCCAACCACTGGATCGAGGCGGCCCGGAAGCTGGACAACTTCATCGTCGTCTCGGACGTCTACCCGACCCTCTCGGCCAAGGTGGCCGACCTGATCCTGCCCTCGGCGATGATCTACGAGAAGTGGGGCGGCTACGGCAACGCCGAGCGCCGGACCCAGCTCTGGCGGCAGGTGGTGCTGCCGCCCGGCGAGGCCAGGAGCGACCTCTGGCAGATGATGGAATTCGCCAAGCGCTTCACCCTGGGCGAAGTCTGGGGCGAGCAGCCGGTGCCGGGCCTGGACGCGCCGGGCTTCGATCCCGGGAAACTGCCGTCGGTGCTGGCCGCCGCCGCGGACCTGGGCTACAGCGCCAAGTCCACCCTCCATGACGTCCTGTTCGCCACCGGGGCCGCCAAGGCCACCCGCTGGCCCGATCCCATCGCCCTGGGCAAGCCCAACAGCACGGTCGCCCACGCTGGAATCGACTGGTTCCCGGAGAAGGCGCTGTTCGAGGAATACCGGCGCTTCGGCCTGGGCCACGGCCACGACCTGGCGCCCTTCGACGACTACTACCGGGCCAAGGTGGTGGGCCTGCGCTGGCCGGTGGTCAAGGGCCAGGAGACCCGCTGGCGCTACAACGAGCTGCACGATCCCTACGCCGCCGCCGGCTCGGGCATCGACTTCTACGGCAAGGCCATGAAGAAGCTGCCCATGGGCGACCTGAACGCCCCCGGGGCCGGCCCCGCCGTTCCGCTCGCCGGCAAGGCCAAGATCTTCTACCGGCCCTGGCAGGAGCCGCCGGAATCGCCCGACGCCACCTACGATCTGTGGCTGTGCACCGGCCGGGTGCTGGAGCACTGGCACTCCGGGACCATGACCCGGCGCGTGCCCGAACTGCACGCCGCCGTCCCCGAGGCGCTGCTGTTCATGCACGTCAAGGACGCCGCCCAGCGCGGCCTGGCCCCCGGCGACCTGGCCTGGATCGAATCCCGGCGGGGCAAGATCCAGGCCCGGGTGACCACCGGCGGGCGCAACAAGGTGCCCCGCGGGCTGATCTACGTTCCCTGGTTCGACGAGGGGGTGTTCATCAACAAGATCACCCTGGACGCCACCTGCCCGATCTCCAAAGAGACCGATTTCAAGAAGTGCGCCGTCTCGGTCCGCAAGGCCTAGCGGAGGATCCCCCATGCGCAAACCATTGCTACTCCTCGCCCTGCTGGCCAGCCTCGGCCTCCCTGCCCAGACCCCCGTGGAAGGCCTCGCCCCCGGCAGCGTTTTCCAGGTGCCCAGCCCGCCCGCCTTCAAGGACGAGGCCTCGGCCCCGGGCGAGAAGGGCGTCCTCAAGCGGATCAACCGCGAGTTCCCGCCCATGATCCCCCACGCCGTCGCCGATTTCCTGCCGATCACCCGCGAGGCCAACATGTGCCTGGACTGCCACGGCACCCAGGCCCCGCGCAAGGCCGGCGAACCGACTCCCCTGCCGGCGAGCCACTACGTGGATCTGCGCCGGGCGCCGGAACAGAAGGGCGCCAAACTGGCGGGCACCCGCTGGGTCTGCATTTCCTGCCATGTTCCGCAGACGGATGCCAAGCCGCTGGTGAAGAACACGTTCCGGCCTTGACGGAGGGGATAGTTTACGCTGGGCGGCCTGATTTTCATGGCGACGTGGCTGGCACTCCCGATCGGTGCCTTCCTTGGATGGGTTTTCCACCGGTATCTGCAGGGACGTCTCTTCGCGCCACTCGGCCGGAAAGGGACCGAGCCTACCTGTTAGCCGAATATTGGCAATTTACCCAATTTGGGTATATTGGTGAATGGAGGGTACACCATGCCTACACCCGATGGGGTATTCCAGACCGATGCCCGTCGCCGCGCGACCCTGCCCGGAGTCATTCCAGCCAACGAAACTTTCACCATTGAAGTGCTTGGCGATGGGACCTTTCGCCTGATTCCGATGACCATGATTCCGACCCATCAGGTCTGGGCCTGGCGGCCGGAGGTGCAGGAGGCGGTTGAAAGAGCACTTCAGGAAACCGGGGTCGGCCTCGACAGCCCCGAAGGTCAGGCTTTCCTCCGGGATCTTGCCAAATGAAGTTGGATATCCGTCCGACGTTCCTCGTGTCCGCACTGCAGCAGGCCGCACCGGTGCAGAGGGGGGTGCGGAAGATGATCGAGATCTCCGCCCTGCTGAACCTGCAGGAATTGCTGAACCACGAAGGGATCCACCTGGAGAAGAACAAGGGGCTGAGCACCCGCGATGGGAGGCCCCAATACACCTTGCGGGTCACCCGATCGGCCCGGGCGATCGCCACCGTGGAAGGGGATGTTCTGGTGCTCCTGTACGTCGAGCCAGATCATGAGAAGGCGTATCGATGATGATCTTCTGCGACCCCTCGACCTGATCTACTGCCGGACGATCAACCGCGGAGCGGGTTTCGACGGAGCCGAATTTTCCTCCATCATGCGCAGGCGCGAGATTTCCGGAGCCTCGATTTTCAGGATCCACGAATATACGGAATTCAATTTCGGTGGTGAAGACTTGAACAGACGCATGCTTGCTCCATGGCACAGGTCCAGGAGTGCCGTCTGTTCATGGAAGGTTCAGCAGCGCCTCGCCCGAGGGGCGGTCCGGCCCCAATCCACGCCGTTCTTTCCCAGGGTATTCTTCAACACCCTCGTTGAACGCCTGGAGTCCGGATGCCCTGCCCTGATCGAGTCCTGAGACCTCTCCTGCCGGCCCTGGCCTGGGCCGCCCTGGTCCTGGCCTCCGGCCGGGCCGAGGCCTGCGCCACCTGCGGCTGTTCCCTGGCCAGCGACGGGGCGGTGGGCTTCTGGACCCTGGCGGGATGGCGGCTGAGCCTGCAAAACGACTACCTGGACCAGGACCAGCTGCGGCACGGTACAGGGATGGTGACGGCGGCGCAGGTGGCGGCGCTCAATACTCCGCCGCCGGGGGCCGGCCAGGAAGTGGAGGTGAGGACCCTCAGCCGCTACACCACCCTGGCCCTGGCCTACGCGCCCAGCGCCGAATGGAGCTTCCGGCTGCAGATTCCCTACGTGAACCGCTTCCACAGCAGCTACGGCCCTGACGACAACCCCCTGGAGCCGTCGGCGGTGAGTACGGTCCGGATTTCGGGCCTGGGCGACGTGAAGGCCGTGGTCACCTGGCAGGGCCTGCTGCCCGGGCACAACCTCGGCTTCCTGCTCGGGGTGAAGCTGCCCACCGGCAACTATGGCGGGCAGGGCGCGAACGGCGCGGTCGGACGCAACCCGGCCTCCTTCGGCGGGACCGGCGCCCTGGCCGGCACCGTCCTGGACAACAGCCTGCAGGCAGGCACCGGCAGCACCGACCTGATCGCCGGCGCCTACTGGTTCGAGGCCCTGGGCCGGGGCTTCAACGGCTACCTGACCGGCCAGGTCCAGGCCCCGGTGGCCGCGCGGCTCGACCAGCCCGGCGCCGACTACCGCCCCGGCCGGCAGGGCCTCCTGGCCCTGGGCCTGCGCTACGAGACCCACCCGGCGATCATCCCGCAGCTGCAGATCAACCTCATGCGCCGCGACGCCGACCGGGGCGCCCTGGGCGACACCGCCGACACCGCGGGCACCATCGTCTACCTGAGCCCCGGCGTGGAGGGCCGGCTGGCTTCGGGGGTGAACGCCTACGGTTTCATCCAGCTGCCCCTGGCCAGCAACGTCTCGGGCTACCAGCTGGTGCCACGCTGGACGGCCACCTTCGGCCTCACCTGGCATTTCTGAGCTAGGCCTCCGGCCAGCGCCGTGCGGCGTCCTCGCGGAGTTTGTATTTCTGGATCTTGCCGCTGGCGGTCATCGGGTAGGTTTCGACGAAGGCGATGTAGCGGGGGATCTTGTACCAGGCGATGCGGCCCCGGCAGTGATCCTGGATATCGGCTTCACCCACTTCGGCGCCGGGGCGGAGGATGACGAAGGCGCCGACCTGCTCGCCGTATTTCTTGCTCGGGACGCCGACCACCTGCACGTCGGAGATGCCGGGGAGGTGGTGCAGATATTCCTCCACCTCCTTGGGGTAGATGTTCTCGCCGCCACGGATGATCATGTCCTTGAGCCGGCCGGTGACCCGGTAGTAGCCCTGGGCGTCCATGGTGCCGATGTCCCCGCTGTGCAGCCAGCCGTTGCCGTCCACGCACTGGGCGGTGGCCTCGGGCATCCGGTAGTAGCCGGCCATGGTGGTGTAGCCGCGGCTGCACAGCTCGCCGGGTTCGCCCAGGGGCAGCACCCGGCCGGTCTCCACCGACAGCACGGCCACTTCGATGGCCGGCATGGCCTTGCCGATGGTTTCGCACTTGGCTTCCAGGCTGGCCTCGTCGTAGCGGGTCTGGGTCACCACCGGGCTGGATTCGGTCAGGCCGTAGCAGATGGTCAGCTCGGTCATGTGCATGCGCTCGACGCACGCGCGCATGGTCTTGGCGGGGCAGGGCGAGCCCGCCATGATGCCGGTGCGCAGGGTGCTGAAATCGAACCGGGGGAACAGCTTGTGCTCGAGCACGGCGATGAACATGGTGGGCACGCCGTAGAGGGCCGTGCAGCGCTCCTGCTCCACCGACATCATCACCGTGACCGGATCGAACTTCTCCAGGATGACCATGGTCGCGGCGTGGCTCACGCAGGCCAGCACCCCCAGCACGCAGCCGAAGCAGTGGAACAGCGGGACCGGGATGCAGACCCGGTCGCGGCTGGTCAGCCCCTGGTTGGCGCCGATCCAGTAGCCGTTGTTCAGGATGTTGTGGTGGGTGAGCTGGACGCCCTTGGGAAAGCCGGTGGTGCCCGAGGTGTACTGCATGTTGATGACGTCCGAGCAGGCCAGCTCGGCCTGCCGGGCCCGGTAGTCCTCGTCCGCGACCGTGCAGGCCAGGGCCATCACCTCGGGCATGGAGAACATGCCCCGGTGCTTCTGCGGGCCCAGGAAGACCACCCGCTTCAGGTCCGGGCAGCGGGCGGCGCGGAGCTGGCCGCGGGGCTGCTCGCGGAGCTCGGGGGCGATCTCGTACAGCGTGGCCACGTAGTCGGTGTCGCGCAGGCCGTCCATGATGAACAGGTTCCCGGCCTGGGACTGCTGGAGCACATACTCGATCTCGGTGATCCTGTAGTTGGTGTTGATGGTCACCAGCACCGCGCCGATGCGGGCGGTGGCGAACTGCAGGGCCACCCAGTGCGGGACGTTGGTGGCCCAGACGGCCACCTTTTCGCCCTTCTGCACGCCCATGGCCATCAGCCCCTTGGCAAGGAGATCCACCTGATCGGCGAACTGCCGCCAGCTGAGCCGGTAGTCGCGGTCGGCGTAGACCACCGCGTCCTGGTCGGGGACGGCGGCGACGGCGGCGTCCAGGGCCTGGCCGAGGGTCAGCTCCCGGGTGCTGGCGTGGCCCTCGGGCACGGCGCCCAGGGAGATGGATTCGGCGAAGGGCGGGTGGGTCGGGGCGGAACCGTGGGGGGCGCCCACGGGGAAGGGAGACGAGGCCACGGACGCTCCGGCGGGATCAGAAGGGTTGGAAGATGACGGCGTAGAGGGTGGCCGGGGCGCCTTCGGCGGCGCCGACGAAATGGGGGACGATGGAGTTGTAGTAGATCGTGTCGCCCGGGTGCAGCTGGTGGGTCGCTCGGCCGTAACGGAGGGTCACGGTGCCGGAGACGACGATGAGGAATTCCTCGCCCTCGTGGCTGGACAGGGTCTCGGGCTGATCCGGGACGAGTTCGATGAACAGCGGCTCCATGTGCCGGTCGGTCTTGCCCCGGCCCAGGGAGAAGTAGTGGTAGGGCCCTGGGATGCCCCCGTGCAGGGGAACCATCTCGCGCTGGCGTTCCTCGGCCCGGACGATGAGGGGATCCTCCCGGTAGTGGTCGTCCATGAACGTCCCCAGCCGCTGGCCCAGGGCCCGGGAGACCTTGATCAGCAGACCCAGGGGCGGATAGGTCCGGCCCTCCTCCACCGCCACGATGAGCTCGATCCCGATGCCGGCGTTGCGCGCGAGGTCCTCCTGGCTCAGCTCCAGGCGTTCCCGGAAGGCCTTGATACGTCTTCCCAGTTCGAGGCCTTCGGGCATGGGTCGCACTCCTGTGGATGGGTCTGAACAGACTAATCGTGCTGGGAAAATCGTCAATGCGCCTGAAACTTACCGGTCATTCGAATATCTTATGGAGCACTTCGGACCATTGCCGCCCGCCTGCTGCCCGGTCGGGGTGGGCCCGATTGGTATATAGTTGATTTCGAGGTCCGAATACAAGGGAGTCCCCAGCCATGCCCGCGACGCTCTGTGCCCGCCCCCTGCCTTCCCACAAGGCCTATGTCGAATTGGGAGACGCTCTCGAGCGCCTGCTGCCGCCGGACCGGGTCATCACCGACCCCCTGCGGCTGCTGGCCTACGGCACGGACGCCAGCCTCTACCGGCTGATCCCGCGGATCGTCGTAAAGGCCGATTCCGAGGCCGAGGTGCAGGGAATCCTGGCCCTGTGCCGGCAGTACCAGGCGCCCATCACCTTCCGGGCCGCCGGCACCAGCCTGGCCGGGCAGGCCCTGAGCGATTCGGTGCTGCTGATCCTCGGCGAGCACTGGGGCCGGGTGGCGGTGGCGCCGGACGGCTCCACCATCCGCCTGCAGCCGGGCGTGATCGGCTCCCAGGCCAACGCCTGCCTGGCCCCATGGGCCCGGAAGATCGGCCCCGACCCCGCCTCCATCGCCACCGCCCGCATCGGCGGCATCGCCGCCAACAACGCCAGCGGCATGTGCTGCGGCACCCACGAGAACAGCTACCAGACCATCCACTCCATGCGGATCCTGCTGGCCGACGGCACCCTCCTGGATACCGGCGACCCGGCGAGCCGGGCCGATTTCGCCAAGACCCACGGCGAACTCCTGGCCCGCCTGGACGGCCTGGCCCTGGGCCTCAAGGCCAACGGCCCGCTGGCCGAGAAGGTCCGCAGCAAGTTCCGGCTCAAGAACACCACCGGCTACAGCCTGAACGCCTTGGTGGACTACGACGATCCCATCGATATCCTGCTGCACCTGCTCATCGGTTCCGAAGGGACCCTGGCCTTCATCTCCGAGCTGACCTACCGGACCGTCGTGGACCTGCCGCGCAAGGCCAGCATGATGCTGCTGTTCCCGGACATGGCCGAAGCCTGCCGGGCCATCCCGATCCTCAAGAAGACCCCGGTGGCCGCCGTGGAGCTCCTGGACCAGCCGGCCATGCGCTCCGTGGAGAAGATGCCGGGCATGCCGGCCTGCATCATCGACACGCCCGACGGCGCCGCGGCCCTGCTCATCGAGACTCGGGCCCTCGACGCGGCCGCCCTGGACGCCCAGATGGCCGCCATCATCGAGGCCCTCAAGCCCTTCCACACCCTGTCGCCGCTGGAGTTCGCCACCGACCTGGCGGTGACCGCCAACTACTGGAAGGCCCGCTCCGGCGTATTCCCGGCGGTGGCCGGGGCCCGCCCGGTCGGCACCACCGTGATCATCGAGGACGTGGCCTTCAAGGTCGAGGACCTGGCCGCCGGTGTGACCGATCTGCAGGGGCTGTTCGAGAAATACCACTACGAGGGCTGCTGCATCTACGGCCACGCCCTCGACGGCAACATGCACTTCGTGATCTACCACGATTTCTCCATCCCCAGCGAAGTCGAGCGCTACAAGGCCTTCCTGGACGCGGTCTGCGCCCTGGTGGTGAACAAGTACGACGGCTCGCTCAAGGCCGAGCATGGCACCGGCCGCAACATGGCCCCCTACGTGGAGCTGGAGTGGGGCGCCGCCGCCTACCAGCTGATGGTGGAGATCAAGGATCTGCTCGACCCCGAGGCCCTGCTCAACCCGGGCGTGGTGCTCAACCCCGACCCCAACGTCCACCTCAAGAACTTCAAGCCCATGCCCGCCGCCGATCCGCTGGTCGACGCCTGCATGGAGTGCGGCTTCTGCGAGCCGCTCTGCCCCACCAACGGCTGGACCCTGACCCCCCGCCAGCGCATCGTCGGCCTGCGCGAAATCGCCCGCATCAGGAAAGCGGGCGGCGACCCGGAACGGGCCGCCGCCCTGCGCCGGCGCTACGCCTACGATGGCACCCGGACCTGCGCGGCCTGCGGCCTGTGCTCCACGGTCTGCCCCATGGGCATCAACACCGGCAAGATGATCAAGCACCTGCGCGCCGACCGCTGGGAAACCCTGGGCCGGGCCGTGGGCCGCTGGGCCGGGCGCCACTACGGCGGCCTGCTGGCCCTGTCCGGACCCGGCCTCGCCGTGGTCGGCGCGGCCCGCTCGGTGGTGGGCGACAAGGCCTTCACGGCCCTGACCCGCACCGCCCGCAAGGTCAGCCTCGGCCTGGTCCCCAAGATCACCTCCAACGTCCCGACCCAGGTCACCTACCGCCCGAAGAACTCCACCACACCCGGCCGCAAGGTGGTCTATCTGCCCAGCTGCGCCACCCGCTCAATGGGCCCGGCCGGCTTCGACCCGGTGCGCGCCTCGGTGCCCGAAGTGTTCCAGCGCCTGCTCGAAAAATCCGGCTTCCAGGTGATCTATCCGGAGAACATGGGTGGCCTCTGCTGCGGCCAGCCCTGGGACACCCAGGGCCTGAAGGAGACCGCCGACGCCAAGGCCGCCGAACTGGAAGCCGCCCTGTTCAAGGCCAGCGAGGGCGGCACGCTGCCCATCGTCTCGGACACCAGCACCTGCACGTCTCGTATGAAGGAATTCATGAATGGCCGCCTGGAGCTGAAGGACCTCGTGGAATTCCTCCACGACGAGGTCCTGCCCAAGCTCCCGGTGCAGAACCGGGAAGGCACCATCATGCTCCATCTCAACTGCGGCGCCCGCAAGATGGGCATGCAGCCCAAGCTGGTGGCCATCGCCAGGGCCTGCGCGGAGACCGTGATCGAGCCCGAGGGCATGACCTGCTGCGGCTTCTCGGGGATGTGGGGCTTCACCACCCCCGAACTGAACGAATACGCCACCCGCAATCTGGCCGAGCAGGTCCCGGCCGGCTGCCACGACGGCTATTCCACCAACCGCACCTGCGAAATCGGGCTGTCCGACCAGGCCGGGATCCCCTACCGGAGCATCGTGCACCTGGTGGCCAAGGCGACCGGGGCCTAGTATTCCAGGTTCTACAAACCGGTGGTGGCAGGCTTCCAATTCGCTGGCAGCCGGCAGGCCTTCAGGACACGTTCGACGTAATGAACGCCGACCTCAATGGCCCCCCGTTCCGCGGCGCTCACCAGAGACTGGCTCTTCCTCATCCTTCTGGCCAACTGGCCCTGGGTGAGACCGGCGGCCATGCGGGCCGCACGCAGATCCCGGCCAAGGTTGACAGCCACGAAATCGTCCGCGTCAACAAGATCGCTTTCATCCATCACAGAAGCTGGAAGGGATACTTCAGCATGGACCTGGCGCAGGAGTTCGAAATAATCAGCCTCAGGGATGATCGTGAACCGCTCGCCGTTGGGGGTCTCGAGAAGGGTCGGCATGGGGTCCTCTCAATCGTGAGTGTTGGATATCCTTGTCATAGGTAGGCGACTGAGCGGTGGCGAAGCCTCACCACGGTGATGTGATCGGGTTCCACCGTGCCGGGGAGAACTCTGAACAGAACCCGCCAATCCTTGCAGAGCACCAGGCGGAAATGGCCTTTCCAACGGTTTTCCAGCGGTTTGGCCCCCGAGGTGGCTGGCCATGCCTTCAAATTCTTCTTCTCCTCCTGGAAGCCTGCCTTCTGGCGAGTATCGAGGTTGAGGAAATCTTCACGCGCGTCCTGGTTCAATTTCACGTCCATCCGTGGACCTTTACAAACAGTATAAGAAATACTAGGTAGTAAGCAATAGCCATACTAGGGTAGACAAGCCCGTTCCCGGCCCCTGCGGGCTTGGTGGCATTGCGGGAGTTTATTTCGTGTCAGTCTGCGTGTGCAGCGGACAGGCGATCGCCAACCTTCACTTCAAAGGCCTGATGGACCTGCAAGGGAAGGTGCGACCGCATTTCACCACGGATACATTTTTTTAGGAGCTCGGGGGCCGGATCTATCGAACGGTCTCCCGCGCGATCATCAGTTCCTCGTTGGTCGGCACCACCGTCACCACCACCTTGGAATCCGGGGTGCTGATGATGCGCTCGCCCTTGCCGTGAAGGTTGGATTCCTCGTCGAGCTTGACCCCCAGGAAGGTCAGCTTGCTGCAGACCCGGGCCCGGACGAAGCTGCTGTGGGTGCCGATGCCGGCGGTGAAGGTGATGGCGTCCAGGCCGTCCATGACCGTGGCGTAGGAGCCGATGAACTGGCGGACGTTGTAGGTGAGCAGGTCGCGGGCCAGGCGGGCGCGGGAGTTGCCCTGGTCGGCGGCCAGTTCGATTTCCCGGAAATCCGAGGAGACGCCGGAGATGCCCAGGAGGCCGGACTTCTTGTTGAGCAGGTCGTTGATGGCCTTGTAGTCCAGGTTCTCGTGGGCCATGAGCAGCTCGACCACGCTGGGGTCGATGGTGCCGCAGCGGGTGCCCATGATGACGCCCTGGAGCGGGGTCATGCCCATGCTGGTGTCCACGCTGTGGCCGCCGCGCACGGCGCAGATGCTGGTGCCGTTGCCGATGTGGCAGGTGACGATCTTCAGGGAGCGCAGCGGCCGGCAGACCAGGATGGCGGTGCGGGCCGCCACGAAGGCGTGGCTGGTGCCGTGGAAGCCGTAGCGGCGGATGCCGTACTTGACGCTCAGCTCGTAGGGGATGCCGTAGATCCGGGCGAAATCGGGGATGTCGTGGTGGAAGGCGGTGTCGAACACCGCCACGTGCGGCACGTCCGGGAAGGCCTCCATGGCGGTGCGGATGCCCAGGGCGTTGGCGGGGTTGTGCAGGGGCGCGTAGAGCGAGAAGGACTCGATGTCGCTCAGCACCTCCTCGGTCACGATCACCGAATCGCCGTACTTCGGCCCCCCGTGCACCACCCGGTGCCCGACCGCGTGGATGGGGGTGTCGTGCAGGATCTTGGCGCGGAGCCGGTCGAGGATGGCCTCCAGGGCCTCCCGGTGGGTGGGCAGCGGCAGCGTCTCCTTGGCCTTCTCGCCGAGCAGGGTGGTGGCCAGATTGGCCTCGCCCAGGCCGATCCGCTCGGCCATGCCGTCGGCGATCGAATCCTCCTTGTTCATGTCGAAGAGATTGAATTTGAGGCTCGACGAGCCGGCGTTCAGCACGAGTACGTACACGGCATCCACCATGAGAAGTTGGCCTAAGAAAGGAAATGGAACGGTGACGGGCTAGGTCATGATGCCAGCCACTCCGGCCGGCGCAAGGGACTATTCGAGATATTTATATCGTCTTAATCGCCGCAAATCCGCTGTGCTACCATCCTGCCTCCGGTTGTCCCCACCAGCCATGAGGCACCCATGATCGGCGCGACCCTCTCCCATTACCGGATCCTCCAGAAGCTCGGCGGGGGCGGGATGGGGGTGGTCTACGAAGCCGAGGACCTCAACCTGGGGCGCCGGGTCGCCCTGAAGGTGCTGCCGGACGCGTTGGCGGACGAACCGGAGATGCGTGAGCGGTTCCGCCGGGAGGCGCGGGTGGCCTCGGCCCTGAACCATCCGAACATCTGCACCGTCCACGAGATCCTCGAGCACGACGGACGGCCGGTGCTGGTGATGGAGCGCATGCACGGGCAGACCCTTGCCGAGCGGATGGACGGCAAGCCCATGCCCACGGCCACCGTCCTGGCCCTGGGCGACCAGCTGGCCGACGCCCTGGAGGCCGCCCACCGGGCCGGCATCGTGCACCGGGATCTGAAGCCGGCCAATATCTTCGTGACCGAGCACGGCGAGGCCAAGCTCCTGGATTTCGGCCTGGCCCGGCAGCTGCCGCGGATCGGGAGCGGCCAGGGCTCCCTGGGCGAGACCGAGGTCTGGGCCGGAGACATGACCACCCCCGGCGCGATCATGGGCACCGTCGCCTACATGTCCCCAGAGCAGGCCCAGGGCCTGCCGGCCGACGAACGCTCGGATCTGTTCTCCCTGGGCATCGTCCTCTACGAGATGGCCGCGGGCCGCCACCCCTTCCCCGGCGACAGCGCCGCGGCCACCCTCTCGGCCATCCTGCGGGACACCCCGCCGCCGCTGTCCCGGTTCGCCCCCGCCGCGCCGCCGGCCCTGGATCGGATCCTGCGCCGGTGCCTGGAAAAGGACCCGGAGGCGCGGATCCCGACCGCCGCGGCGCTGCGGGAGGAATTCCGGCGGCTGCAGCCGGCGCCTCGGCCCGCCGGCGGTAGCCGCCGGGTCCTGGGGCTCGCCGCCGCCGCGGCGGTGCTGCTGATCCTGGGATCCTTCGGCTTCCGGAAAATCCGCGGCGAGCGATGGGTGCGCAACGAGGGCTTGCCGCAGCTGGCCGCCATGGTCGACCGGATCCAGGGCCTGAACGAGGGCCGGGAGGCCTGGGACGCGTTCCTGTTGGCCCGCAGGATCGAGGCCGTGGCCCCCCGGGAGCCCCTGCTCGAGCGGCTGGGCCCGCGCTACCTTCGGCGCGTCACCGTCACCTCCGAGCCGCCGGGTGCGCGCGTCTACCTGCGCTACTACGACGAACCGGACGCCGCGCCGCTGTTCATGGGCACCACCCCCCTGAAGGACGTGCCCTTCCCCCGCGGCTTCCTGCGGCTCCGGCTGGAGCGCCCCGGGTCCGATCCGGTGGAGGACCTCATGGGCAACACCGGCCTGTTCGAGGCGGACTACGCCTACCGGATGGCCGCGCCCGGCGAACTCCCGGAAGGGATGGTGCGGCTGCCCGGGGGCCTCATCGAACTGACCCTCAACGGCCTCGACCCGCTCGGGAAGAAACCCGTGCCGGCCTTCCTCATGGACCGGTTCGAGGTGACCAACCGGGCCTACAAGGCGTTCCTGGACGCCGGCGGCTACGGTCGGCGGGAGCTCTGGCCGCAACCCTTCATGGACGATGGCAAGACCGTGCCCTGGGACGCGGCCATGCGCCGCTTCACCGACCGGACCGGACGGCCCGGCCCGGCCACCTGGGAGATGGGCACCTACCCGGAGGGTGCGGCCGAGCTGCCGGTGGGCGGCGTGAGCTGGTACGAGGCCGCGGCTTACGCCGCCTGGGCCGGCAAGAGCCTGCCCACCCTGTTCCACTGGAACCTGGCCGCCTGCACCATGGCCTGTTCCCGGATCGTGCCCATGGCCAACCTCGCCGGCAAGGGCCCCCTGCCCGTGGGCCAGTCCCGCAGCCTGAACCGGTACGGCATCCATGACCTGGCCGGGAACGCGCGCGAATGGATCTGGAACGCCACCTCCCAGGGCCGGGAGCGGTTCATCCTGGGCGGGGCCTGGAACGACCCGGAGTATGCCTTCTGCGACACCTTCGCCCAGCCCACCTTCGATCGTTCGGCCAGCAACGGCTTCCGCTGCATCCGCTACCTGGAGGGAGACGGCGACCGGTCGGTCCTGCTGGGGCCCACGGAGCGGATCTCCCGGGACTTCATGAAGGAGAAGCCGGTGTCCGAGGCGACCTTCCAGCAGTTCGCCCGGCAGTTCAGCTACGACAAGGGCCCCCTGGACGCCCGGATCGAGGAGGAGAAGCCCGCCGGCAACGGCCTGCGCCAGAAGATCAGCTTCAACGCCGCCTACGGGGGCGAACGGATGCTGGGCTACCTGTTCCTGCCGACCGGCGCCCGCCCGCCCTATCAGGTGGTGGTGGCGTTCCCGGGTTCCGGGGCGATCGAGATGCGTTCGAGCGCCGATCTGGACCTGGGGCGGATCGATTTCCTCCAGAAAAGCGGCCGGGCGGTATGGTTCCCCATCTACAAGGGCACCTACGAGCGCAGCGACGCCCTGCGCACCGACTACCCCGAGGCCACCACCTTCTACAAGGACCATGTGGTCATGTGGACCAAGGACCTGGCCCGGTCCCTGGATTACCTGGAGACGCGCAAGGACCTGGACTCCACCCGGACCCTCTACTACGGGATCAGCTGGGGGGCCTCGCTGGGGGCGATCATCCCGGCCGTGGAGCCGCGCATCAAGGCCAATATCCTGTACGTGGCCGGGCTCAGCTTCCAGCGCGCGCTGGCGGAGGCCGACGCCATCAACTACATCGGCCATGTCCGCCAGCCCACCCTCATGCTGGACGGCGAGCTGGATTTCTGGTTCCCCGCCCAGACTTCCCAGAAGCCCATGTACAACCTCCTGGGCACACCGCCCGAGCACAAGAAGTGGAAGGTCTACCCTGGCGGGCACTCGGTGCCGCGGACCGAGCAGATCCGGGAATCCCTGGAATGGCTGGACCGCTATCTGGGGCCGGTGGCCGGGGGCGATTCCCCAAAATAAAAATTACATTAACTAAAACCAGCCGCTCGGCCGATAATGAATTATCGGTGTCATCACATCGATTTCCCCGGAGTCCCCGTGGCCGGTCTTTCCAGCATCTCCGCCTATCCGGCTCCCGCCCCGGCGAATCCGTATGCCCAGGCGCTGGCGGACGCGCAGGACCACAAGCTGGCCCAGCAGGCGGCCCTGACCGGGCCCCAGGCGGGGGTCAATGCCCTGATCGCCAATCCCCAAGGCGCCGCGCAGACGGGAGGCCAGCTGGCCATGGTCGGTGGCCCGCCGCCCTCGCTCCTGTCCGGGACAACTCCGGACAGCCGGCCCTTCCTGGCGGGCGGCAGCACCGACCGCAACAACCAGGCCACCCAGGCCAGCTCGACGCCCACCGTGCCGACCTACGGGGCCACGGCGGTGACGGCGGTCAACGGCCTGGGCGGCGGGCTCGACCTGCTGGCCTAGGGTTAGGGGTTGCAGTCCTTGCAGGGCTTCATCCCGGCCTTCTTGGCGGCACCTGCGGAACTGAATTCCACCCGCGTTCCGGCCTTGTCGATCTCTTTGACCCACTTGCAGTCAGGGCGATGGTAGAGCTTGGTTTCCCGGCAGCCGACGATGGCCGCCGGCTTGGGCGACTCCGGCCGGGAGGGCTCCTGGACCCTCGCCAGGGCGGGGGCCACCAGCAGGCCAGCTATGAGCAAGCTTTGGATGATACGCATGTCCGGCTCCTTCATGAGGGACGCCCAAACACCCGGCCGACCATCCATGCTGCCGACCGATCGATTCCTCCGGCGGGAGTTGGCGTCCGCCTGGAAATATACGTACAAATGGTATTGGCTCAAGCGCGGGTCAGTCCGGCATGCCCTCGACGATCACCGGGTCGCTCTGCTCCTGCAGATGCGGCGTACCGGTGAAATCGATGTAGTGGCCCGAGCGCCGGCTCTTGGTCTCCAGGTAGAAGCGGTTGTGGACGTTGGGGGGCAGGAGGTGGGGCAGGCGGCGGCTGACCTGGATGCCGTACTGCTCCAGTTGCTTGACCTTGTCCGGATTGTTGGTCATCAGCTGGACCGAGGCGATGCTCAGGCTGGCCAGCATGTGGGCGGCCACCGCGTAATCCCGCTCGTCGTCCCGGAAGCCCAGGGCCAGGTTGGCCTCCACCGTGTCCAGGCCGCGGTCCTGGAGGGCGTAGGCGCGGATCTTGTTGGCCAGGCCGATGCCGCGGCCCTCCTGGCGCAGGTACAGCACCACGCCCCGGTCCTGCTGGCCGATCTTGACCAGGGCGGCCTCCAGCTGGTCCCGGCAGTCGCAGCGCAGGGAGCCGATCACGTCGCCGGTCAGGCACTCGGAGTGCATCCGGGCGGGCACGTCCGCCGCGCCCACCACGTCGCCGTGGACGATGGCGATATGGTCCTTCTGGTCCCGGTTGTTCCAGAAGGCGACGATCCGGAAATCGCCGAAGCGGCTGGGCAGGTTGGCCACGGCGACGATGCGCACGCAGACCTGGTCGGGGCCGTAGCCCTGGCAGACGTGGTCGCGGTCGCGCTCCACCAGTGCGTTCAAGCGGGCATCCAGGGTGCTCATCAAGGCTCCTTCTGCGTTCCAGCGTCCAGCAGGCGTTCGGCGAGGCGGAATCCCGACCACCAGGCGGCCTGGGCCCCGCCCTCGGGGGCGAAGGCGTCCCCCGCCAGGCCCAGGCGCTGGCCTCCGGGGAAGGTGATCTGGATGGGGCGGGTGAGGGTGTTGGCGGCATCCACGCGGGCGTAGCGCCAGCGGTGGGGGTGGGTCCAGAGTGGCTGGCGGGCCCAGGGGCCGAGCAGGGTGCCCAGTTCCGCCAGGAGCTCGGCGGCCCACAGCCCGGGCTCCGCCTCCAGGCGGCGCCGGGACCAGCGGGGCTGGGCCTGGACGACCAGGGTGCGGAACCGGGGCGCGGCGCGTTTGCCGGAATCGTGGGCGACCAGCTGCAGGGCCGGGGCGTTTTCCGGGAGCAGCAGGTCCCAGGCGGGGGCCGGGACCTCCAGGGGGTAGCCGGCGATCAGGGCCAGGCACGGTTCGCTGGCGAACATGCCGAGCAGGGCATGGATCCCATCCACTTCCGCGGAGGAGGGGAGGGTGGCCAGCAGCCGGCGGCTCTGCTCCAGGGCCAGGGCCAGCACCAGATCCCGGCATTCCTCCACCCCGTCGGCGGTCTCGACCTGGAACCCGGAGGCGCCCAGGCGCAGCGCGGTGACCCGGGTCTCCAGGCGGATGTCCAGGCCCTGGGCCAGATGGTCAGGGAAGGCGCGCAGCCCTGCGGGAAAGGCCAGCCGGATCGTGCCCGCGTCCAGGGCGCCGGGCTGGCAGGGCGGGCCGGCGCCATCCACCCGCAGGGGCCACAAGGTCTGCGGCCCGGGCACCTGGTGGAGGGCCGCGAGGAATTCGCCGGGGAGCCCCTGCAGGAACACCGGACCGAAATCCACCGGCTGGCCCTCGAAGCGGCGGGTGGCGCAGCGGCCGCCGAGGGTCCGGGCCCGCTCCAATACCCGCACCGGCCTCCCGGCCAATTGGAGCGCGCCGGCGCAGCGCAGCCCGGCGATGCCGGCACCCACCACGATCGTGTCCTGGGGCATCGGACCTCCGGCGGCTACCTGCGGGGCCTCTCCTGGACCTTGGTGTGCTTGAAGGAGCCGATCAGGAGATTGGGACCCTGGGCTTCGGCCAGGGATTCCAGGGCGTCCAGCCCGAGGTAGAACAGGTGATTCATATAATGGATCTGCGGGGGCTCCTCCATCTCCGGGAAGCTGCGCAGGATCGCGAACACCAGGTGCACCAGCGCTTCCGTGCCCTGGAACTGGACCGCCGCCGGCTTGTCCAGCAGCAGGTTGTCCTCGTAGCGGTTCAGGCCGCGGGAATAGAACACGGTCTTGCCATTGAAGGAGATATGCCCATCCTGGGCGGCGATCTCGAAGGTCTTCTCGCCGGCGGTGATCGTGAACTTGGCGGCGCCGCCATTGCGGAAGGCGGTGATCAGGGCCAGGAACTTGGGATGCTTCAGGAAGGGCGCCCCGTAGTCGACCTTGGGCGGGGTCCGCCGCATCTCCCCTTCGGTGGGGCCGTACATCATGTGGTTGTAGCGCAGGGCGGCCAGCCGCTGCTCAGGCGTCTGCTTTTTTTCCTTCACCTTCTTGGGCGGCTTGGCAGGATTCGCGGTCATAGGGTTCCTTGTCTCGCATGAGGACCACCCTATTGTTGCATAAGGTTCAGAAGGGAGTCCGGTCCCGGCCGGGGCGATCCAGGATCCACCACCCGGCCCAGGTGGCGGGCAGGCCCAGCAGACCGAAGGCCAGGGGGTAGGCCCAACCGCCCTCGGAGAGGAAGGCGCCGTCCAGTTCCAGCAGCCCGTTGGCGATCCCGCCCAAGGCCAGGCAGACCAGCATGCGCAGGGCCAGGGTGGTCCGGCGGCTCGGGCCGGTGGCGCCCAGGGCCAGGAACAGCCCGGCCAGCAGGGTGGCCGGGACGACCGCGGCGGCCCGCAGGTGCAGCCAGGGGCCGCCCAGGAGGGGCCCCAGCCGGGCCAGGGCCTCGCCCGGGGCCAGGAGGGCCAGGGCCCCCAGGCCTCCGGCGGCCAGGCCGGTCAGAAGGTGGCGGCCGTAGCGGGCCAGGAACAGTTTCTGGAAGGTCGGGTCGCACAGGGCGCTGAACCAGGGGAAGGGCTTGGGGGCTCCGCAACCGCCGCCGCAGCATCCGCCGGCGGCTTCGGCGGACTTGGATTCGGGTTTGCAGGCCATGGCGGTCCCCTCTCCCATAGTGTTCCCGGAAATCGCTGTGATGGGGGTCAGGAAGCGGCCAGATGGGACCGGACTTCCTGGAGGGCCAGCTGGAGGCAGCCCTCGAAGTGCCCCAGGGCGGGTTCGAGCGCCGCCCGGTCGCCGCTGTCGATTCTGGCCTGGACGTCCCGGGCCGCCTCGGCCAGGGCCAGGGCGCCGATGGTGCCGGCCATGGAGATGGTGGTGTGGGCGATTTCCCGGGCCCCGGCCGGGTCGCCCTGGGCCAGGGCCCGGCGGATCTCCGCGGCGAGGCCGGCCTTCTTTTCCAGGAAGGCGGCCAGCCGCTGGTCGAATTTCTCAGGCCGGCCCAGGGCCATTTCCAGGCCCCGCGCCCAGGAGATCCCGGCCGGGGCCGGGGGTGCGGGCCCGCCGGCGGCCTTCGCCTGGGGCGGCGCGGCTTCGGCCCGGATCCAGCTGGCCAGGACGGCGAACAGGCCCTGGGGATCGATGGGCTTTGATACGTAATCATTCATGCCCATCGCCAGGCAGCGCACCTTCTCCTGGATCAGGGCATGCGCCGTGAAGGCGATGATGGGCAGTGCGGCCAGCTCCGGTTCGGCCCGGATCCTCCGGGTCGCCTCGTAGCCGTCGAGGACCGGCATCTGCAGATCCATGAGTACGGCGTCGAACCGGCCGGTCCGGAGCTGATCCAGGGCCTCCTGGCCATTGCGCGCGGGGGTGACGACGATGCCCACGGATTCCAGGAGTTCGGTAGCCACTTCGCGGTTGAAGTCATTGTCCTCGGCCAGAAGGACCCGGGCGCCCTGGAGGCTGGACAGGTCGCCGGCGGAGACCGGCGCCGGGACGGCTTCGGGATGGGCGCCAGGGCCCAGCTGGGCCGTGAAGGTGAATTCGCTGCCGTGGCCGTGGCGGGTGACCACCCCGATGGTGCCGCCCATGAGTTCCACCAGGCGCTTGCTGATCACCAGCCCCAGCCCGGTCCCGGCGAACCTCCGGGTGCTCGAGGAATCCACCTGGGAGAACGGCTGGAACAGCTTGAGGGCCTGCTCGGGGCTCATGCCGATGCCGGTGTCGCGGACCGTGAAGCGCAGGGTCGCGGGCTCCCCGGGCGGGACCGTCGCGGCCTCGATGCTCACCACCACCGCGCCGGCCTCGGTGAACTTGACCGCGTTGCTGCAGAGGTTGGTGAGCACCTGGCCGAGCCGCAGGGGATCGCCCACCAGGATGGCGGGCACCCCCGGGGCGACCTCCAGCCGGAATTCCAGGTGCTTTTCCGCGGCCCGGGTGGCCACCATGGCCGACACCTGCTGGAGGACCTCCTCGAGGGGGAATTCCCGGGATTCCAGATCCAGCTTGCCGGCCTCGATCTTGGAGAAATCCAGGATGTCGTTGATCACCCCCAGAAGGGAATTGCTGGCGAATTGGATCTTGCTCAGGTAGCCGCGCTGCCTCGGGGAGGGGTCGGAGTCCATGGCCAGGTGGCTCATGCCGATGATCGCGTTCATCGGGGTGCGGATCTCGTGGCTCATGTTGGCAAGGAATTCGCTCTTGGCGCGGGTGGCGGCCTCGGCGTCGGTCAGGGCCACCTTCAGGGCGGCGGTGCGCTCCTCGACCAGCTGCTCCAGGTGCAGGCGGTGCCGGTCCAGCTCCCGTTCCGCCTGCCGGCGCTCGCCGATGTCGATGAAATTGACCACGGAGCCGACCACCCGGCCATCCCTTCGCTGGGGGTAGGACCAGTACTCCACCGGGAAGCTGCTCCCGTCCCGGCGCCAGAACACCTCGTCGTCGGCGTGGCAGCCTTCGTTCTGGATGAAGGCCCGGAAGATCCGGCATTCGCCCACCGGCAGCGGGGTGCCGTCGGCGCGGGTATGGTGGGTCAGGTGGTGCATGTTGTGGCCCAGCAGGTCGGCCCCGCTATCGTAGCCCAGGGCCCGGGCGCAGGCCGGGTTGGCGAAGGTGACGCGGCCCTCCATGTCGATGCCGTAGATCGCCTCGGCGGTGGAGTCCAGCAGCAGCTGCAGCTCGTCCTGGCTCTCCCGGAGCTCGGTGTAGCCCCGGGCGATGGCCCGCATGCTCTTGTCCAGGGAGCTCCGGAGGCTGGCGAACTCGCCCAGGAACAGGCTCCGGTTCGAAGGGGCGGCCGGGTCCGGGGACGCCTGGTTGGCGTTCTGGTCGCCAACCCACACGGCGTAGGCCTCGACCTGCTTGAGCGGACGCAGCACCAGGAGGTAGAGGATCAGTCCGAGGGTGGCCAGCAGGGCCAGGTCGCAGGCGAGGGTGATGGAGACGGTGTAGGCCAGGGTCCGGTCCAGTTCGGCGCGGGTGAACCGCGGGGTCGCGTAGACCCGGACGGTGCCCACCGGGCGATTGAAATAGCTGACCGGCTTCTCGCTGATGATGAGCCCCGGGGGCACCTGGGCGGGCAGGGCCGGTATGGCCTGCCAGCGCTCGTCGCGTCCCATGCGGTAGGTCTTGTACTCCGACCGCACTTCCACCCCGTAGATCACCGGGTTGTGCATGAGGGCCGACATGTTCCTCTGGATCTGGGTCTCGTCGAGGTTCCAGACCGAGAGGGCCACCCCGGCGGCCAGCTGCTCCGAGTCCAGCTCCACGCCCCGCTTCAGCTCGGACAGCTGCTGGCGCTGGACGAACTGGTAGTTGAACAGGCCCACGCAGCCCAGGATCACCGAGGTCACCACCGCGAAGATGGCGATGATCGGGCGGGCCACGGAGATGTTGCGAACGCGCATTCAGGTCCTCAGGACGGACGGAGGGTCGGCCTCAATGGTAGCGTCCCAGGACCGTCCGCCACTGCGGATCCTTTTCAAGTCCGTGAAGGACCTTGCCCAGCCAGGCGTGGACCTTGGGCAGGCTCCGGGGCACCAGGAAGCGGCGCTGGAAGGCCTCCTCCGGCTCCCGGGCCACGAAAAAGCCCCGGGCCCAGCCGGAATGGGTCCGGCACAGGTAGTCCAGGGTCGAGCGGCTCACGATCGTGGCATCGATCCGCCCGAGTTCCAGCTTCTGCAGATTGGATTCCTCGGTCGTGGAATCCTCACGGGCCAGCAGGCCGCGGTCGGCCAGTTCGCTGATCCCGAAGTAGTAGAAGCCGGAGGGGAACCCGATCCGCAGGCCCCGGAGGGAGTCCGGGCCGGCGTAGGCCACGGGCCGGTCGCGCGGGGACACCACCACGTCCGCGTCGCGCATGTAGGGCGGCGACCAGAGGAAGGCCTGCTCGGGGGTGTCATGGAACCAGAGGGTGTCCACGCCGATGATCAGTCCGTCCAGGTGGCCCGCCTCGATCATGGCGTTGAGGCGGTTGCGCGGCATGTAGACCACCTTGAAGCGGAACGGCCCCGGCTTGCGGTTCAGCCAGGCGGCGATGTCCACGTCCAGGCCCTGCCCGGCCTCGGCGTCCAGCAGGAACGGCGGCTTCAGGTGGTAGTCGTAGATCTGGATCTCGACCGGCACGTCCGGAGGATTGGCCAGGGCGGCCCAGGAGGCGGCCAGGAACGCCAGAGGGAGCATGAGCCGGGACAAGCGGTTGCGGATCATCGTCAGGCCTTCCCTCAGGGCTTGTTCTTCTTCCCGAGCAGGCGCAGGTCCCGCAGGGGCAGGCTGGTGCGGCGGAGGCCGTCGAAGCTGCGCAGGGCGTTGCTGACCGCCGCGGCGGTCGGCACCAGGCCGATCTCGCCGACCCCCTTGGCCCCGTACGGGCCGTGTTCATCCGCGACCTCCACCCCGATCACCTCCATCCCGGGCATGTCCACGGGCCGGATCAGGCCCAGGTCGGCCATCTTCCAGGAGACCGGGAAGCCGTCCCGGTAGGGGAGGTCCTCGGTGACCGCGTAGCCCAGGCCCATGTGCAGGGAGCCTTCGATCTGGCCCTCGAACAGGGTGGGATTCATGATCCTGCCGGCGTCGTGGGCGGCGGTGATCCGGGTGATCTTCCCGGTGTCGTCCAGTTCCACCATCTGGGCGGCGTAGCCGTAGGAGTAGTGGGTGATCACCGGCTTGCCCTCGGGCGGCTCGTGACCGACCTTGGTGGTCCAGTCGCAGCGCCATTCGCCCCGGTAGTCGCGGCCGGCCAGGTCGGCCAGGGTCAGGCCCCGGGCCAGGTCGGCCTTGAGCTCCCGGCTGGCGACCCGGACCGAGTTGCCCACCAGGGAGGTGCCGCGGCTGGCGGTGGTCATGCCGCACAGGGTCTCGGCGTCGGTCTCCACCCGCACCTCCACCAGGGCCGGATCGATCCCGGTCTCGGTGACCAGGGTCTGCAGGGCCATGTTGTGGGCGCCCTGGCCCATCTCGCACCAGCCGTGGTGGAGGACGACCTTGTCCGCCGAGACGATGCTGATCATGGCCCGGCCGAAATCGGGCATGCCGCAGCCGATGCCGGTGTTCTTGATGCCGGCGGCGATGCCGGCGAAGCGGGCGGCCTGGAAGCGGTCCTTCAGGGCCTCCAGGCAGGCCCGCACGCCCACGCCGGATGTGAGGATCTGGCCGGTGGCGGTGGCCTTGCCCTCGACCAGCGCGTTGTCCCAGCGGAACTGCCAGCGGTCGAAGCCGCCCAGGACGCACAGCTCGTCCACGCTGCTCTCGATGCCGAACGCCGCCTGGTTGGCCCCGAAGCCGCGCATGGCCCCGCAGGAGACGTTGTTGGTGATGACCGCGGTGCCCTTCACATGGACATTGGGGATCGCGTAGGCGCCGGCGGAATGGGCCACGGCCCTTTCGATGACCTTCATGCCCACGCTGGCGTAGGCGCCGGAATCGGAGACCATCTCGGCCACCAGGGCGGTGAGCCGGCCCTCGGCGTCGCAGCCCAGCTGGTAGTCCATGACGATCGGGTGGCGCTTGACGTGCATGCGCATCGACATCCTGCGGTCGAAGCGGAGCATCACCGGCTGCTCCAGGTGCCAGCAGAGCAGGGCCGCATGGTGCTGGCCCATGAGGTCCTCCTTGCCGCCGAAGGCGCCGCCGTTCTGGACCAGCACCACGTTCACCAGCTTTTCGGGCAGGGCCAGCATCTCGGCGATCTGCCGGCGGTCCTCGTAGCCGCCCTGGCCGCCGTCGTAGATCTTCACGCCGCGTTCGCCGTCCTTGCGCCAGGGCACGGCCAGGGCCGCCTCCGGCTCCATGAAGGCGTGCTCGATGCGCTGGGTCGAATAGCGCTGCCGGACCACGAAGGCCGACCCGGCCAGGGCGCCCTCGGCGTCGCCCACCTTCACTTCCGAGACGGAGAGGACGTTGCCCTTGGGGGTGAGCTGGGGGGCGCCGGGCGCCAGGGCCGCGAACGGGTCGGTGACCGGCGGCAGGACCTGGTATTCCACCCGGATCTTCGCCGCGGCCTCCCGGGCCGCGGATTCCGTGGTCGCGGCCACGCTGGCGAGCACGTCGGCGAGGGTCCGGGTCTCCTCGCCCGGGGCGATCATCACCGGCCAGTCCCGGTAGATCATCCCGTTCACCCGCTGGCCGGGGATGTCGGCGGCGGTGAGGATGCGCAGCACGCCGGGCACCGCCAGCGCCTCGGCCAGGTCGATGGCGAGCACCCTGGCCCGGGGGTGGTCCGAGCAGCGCAGCGCGGCGTAGCGCATGCCGGGCTCCTTCATGTCGGCCACGAACACCCGCCGGCCCAGGACCGCCTCGCGCCCGGTGTACTTGGGGTGGCGGGTGCCGACGCCGCCGGTGTCCTTGGGGTAGGCCACCGGCCGGTTTTCGCGCAGGGCCTCGGCGGCGCATTCCACCGAATCCACCACCTTTTTGTAGCCGGTGCAGCGGCAGAGGTTGCCATTGAGCCCGGAAGTGATCTCGGCGCGCGTGGGGGCCGGATTCCTGCGCAGGATGGCGGCCGCCTTCATGACGATCCCGGGGGTGCAGAAGCCGCACTGGACCCCGCCCCTGGCCACGAAGGCGTCGGCGAAGGCGTCCTGCTCGGCCCGGCTCAGCCCCTCGACCGTGGTCACGGCCTTGCCGGCCAGGTCCTTCATGGCCATCCGGCAGCTCAGGCGCGGGGTGCCGTCGACCAGGATGGTGCAGCAGCCGCAGACGCCCTCTCCGGAGCAGCCGTCCTTGGGGCTGGTGATGCCCGCCACGTCGCGCAGCCAGCCCAGGACCTCCGTGCCGGGCTCGGCGTCGGATGTGGTGGGTCGGCCGTTCAGCGTGAATTCCATGGGAACCTCCCTCATTTCGGACGGCCGCGGGGACCCGCCTAGGGTTGCCCCGCGGTATGCTCCACAAGCATGATCCCGTTCAGGATCGGCGCCAGCTCGTCGTAGCCCTGGCGGCGCTCATGGATATGCAGGGCGCCCAGCGCCTGGGCCGCGTCCCGGGCCAGCTCGTTGCGGAACTCGGCCACCAGGATGACCGGGGCCGTAACCAGCAGACCGCGACCGCGCAGGGCGGCCACCAGCCCCTGGCCCCAGTAGCCGCCGACCTTGAGGTCGACCAGGACCAGGTCGAAGCGGTGCTGCCGGGCCAGGGCCTCGGCCTCGGCCGGGGTGCCGGCCACGAAGGTGTGCTTGAAGCCGTCCTCGCGCAGGGCCCCGGCCAGGGCCGGGGTCTGCGGGTCGGAGGACAGGAACAGGATCTTCCGGCCCAGCTTGCGCAGGCGCATGACCGGGGTCAGATGCTTGCGGTCGATCTTCGGCGGCTCGGGAGGCGGCGGTTCGGGCGGGCGCTCCACGACTTCCGGGGCCTTGGCCTTGACCTTGGTGGCCGTGGGCGCCCCGGGCCGGTCGGCCACGTCGGTCTTGAGCTTGCGCCCCGGGAAGGCCTGGCCGAAGGTGGCCGGGACCCGGCGGGTCAGGATCCGCTCGATGTTCCTCAGGTCCCCGGGCCCGATCCCGGCCAGATGGATGCCGGCGGTGAGGGTCTCCAGCGGGCCCGGGGTGACGTGGGCCACGGTGCCGCTGCAGCAGATGGTGGGGGTGTGGGGCAGGTTGCTGACGCTGATGAAGGTGAAGGTGTCGCCCCGGCGCAGGGGCCGGTCCGGCCCGGACAGCGCCGCGACCTCGTCCAGGACGATGCGGATGCCCTCCATGCCCAGGTCCTGGACCTTGCCGAGCACGGTCCGGCCGCCCGGGATGGTGCCGCTGATCCGCTCCACCGCGAAGACCTCGTCGGTCTCGTTGCGGTTGAAGGAGGCCCGGGGGTGGGCGCGGCGCTCGCCCGGGCTGACGCAGGTCGGCAGGCTGAACACGCCGGTGGCCTCGACCTTCATGAAGGTGGTGAACCAGCGGTTGTCCAGGAGGAAGGACAGGTGCACCGTCTGGCCGAGCTCGAGCGGCGGCGTGGTGGTCACCGACAGGGTCGTGGCGGCGATGTTCTCGAGGGTCGTCTCGAAGGGCGCCGGGTCGGCATGGCCGAGGGTGATCTGCACGGGGCTCTTGGTGAGCGCCAGCTCATCGAGGTACGCCCGGATGGTACGGGCGTCCCGAAGCTCTGGCTTGTGGCCCTGCTCGCTCAACCTTGATCTCCCGCGTTTCTGTATGTTCCACTCGTTTCGTCAGTTAATCCAAGAATCTTAATATTTGAATTTTCCCTTGTCGACCCTAGGCCAGGATCTCCCCCACCTTGTGCCCCAGCTCCGTGCGGGTGAACGGCTTGGGCAGGACCCAGGCCCGGGGATCCTGGCCCAGGATCTCCAGCTCGGGCTTGGCCAGGTAGCCGGAGATCATCAGGACCGGCAGCACCATGCCCTGGGCCCGGATCCGCATCAGGGTCTCCAGGCCGGTGAGGCCGGGCATGTTCTGGTCCAGGATCACCAGGTCCGGGGCGGGGCCGGCGTTCAGGCTGCGCAGGGCCTCCTGGCCGCTGGTCACCGGCTCGGCCCGGTGGCCGAGGCTCTCCAGCATCCCGGCGGTGGCGCCCAGGAGCAGTTCCTCGTCATCCACCAGGAGGATCCGCAGGCCGCTGCGACCCGGGGCGATCGCGGTCGCCGGGGCGTCCGCCACGGGCGCTCCCCCGTGGGCCGGGAAGCGCAGGCGGATCGTGGTGCCCTCCCCCGGCGCGCTTTCGATGAGCAGAGCACCGCCGTGCGACTGCATGGTCCCGAACACCGAGGAAAGGCCCAGGCCGGTGCCCTTGCCCGCGGCCTTGGTGGTGTAGAACGGCTCCACGGCCCGTTCGGCCACCTCGGGGGGCATGCCCTCGCCGTCATCGCTCAGGGCGCATTCCACCTGTCCGTCCGGCAGGTTCCGGGTCCGGAAGGCCAGATGGCCGCCCTGGGGCATGGCGTCCAGGGCGTTGACGCACAGGTTCATGAGGGCGTTGCCCAGGTGGGAGGGGTCGCCCTGGATCGGGGCCAGGTCCTCGGCCAGATCCATCGTGATTTCCACTTTCTTGAGGGTGGTGTGGGCCAGCAGCTCGAATTCCCGCCGCACCAGGTCGTTCAGGTCGAGGACCTCGGTGGATTCCAGCTGCTTGCGCACGAACTGGGACAGCCCCCGGACCAGATCCCGGCCGCGCCCGCTGGCCTTGAGAATGGTCCGGATCCCCCGCTGGGACTCGGGATCGCCGGCCCCGGTCTCGTCCAGGGTCGAAGCCACCGTCATGATCGCGGCCAGCACGTTGTTCATGTCATGGGCGATGCCGCCGGTGAGCCGGCCGAGGCTTTCCAGGCGCTGGGCATGCTGGAGCTGCAGTTCCATGGCGCGGCGCTCCTCGAAGCGGGCGCGAAGCAGCCCCAGGGTCCGGCGCAGGGCCGCGCGCAGGGACTGGAACTCTCCGGGGAAGGGGGCGCCGCCGAACGTGTCCGGCGCCAGGGACTCCTGGCTCATGTCCCGGGCCAGGCTGTGGATCGCCGCCAGGGGCCGGAGCACCGTGCGGCGCAGCAGGACATAGAGGAAGCAGACCAGGGTGGCGTCCACGAGGGCGATGAGGGTGAGCAGGGAGAGCAGGTCGGCCCGGACCGCCTGGTCGAGGAACCGGGTCGATTCGCGGAGGGTGAGGGTGCCCAGGGTGCGCCCGGCGAAGGGCAGTTCCCGCAGCAGGACCAGGTCTCCGGCCCGGTCCGGGCCGGTGCCGGGCACGGGCCTCCAGGCCCGGTCCCGGGTTCGGCCGATGGGCCGGATGTTCTGTTCATTCGGCTGGATCCGGAGCTCGGCCACGTTCCGGTCCAGCATGGCGCTGTCCAGGATCTTCTCCATCTGCGCCACGTCCAGGTTCCAGATCGGCAGCACCAGCGCCGGGACCAGGCTGTCGGCCTTGATCCGGGCGTCGCGCTCGAACTGGGCCCGCAGACCGGCCCGGTGGGTGAAGAAGGTGATCGCGCCCAGGATCGCCAGCACCAGCGTCACCACCGTCACCAGCTGGACGATGAGAATGGTGGCGATGGACCTGCGGGCCGGCGGGTTCATTTTCCAGGCAGGCGGCGCGGGGCGTACCACAGGCTCGCATCGGCCAGGGGCGTGGCCTTGGGCAGGAGGGGGTTGGTCAGCACGATCATGTGGCGGTTCTCCAGGTGCGCCAGGCGGATCCCGCGGCCGCTGTACTTCTGGAAGATCCGGTCGAAACTGCCGTCCTTCATCATGATCCGCAGGCCGGCGGTGATCCGGTCCGCCAGGGCCCGGTCGGCCCGGTTGAAAAAGCAGTAGAAGGGCCACGGGTAGTAGACCAGGAGGTGCTCCTCCACCGCCAGGTCCGGGTTGTCCCGGCCCACGGCTTCCAGCTCCGGGAAGATTTCGTTGATGCCCCGGAAGAACAGGTCGCCCCGGCCGGAGGTGACCATGGCGAACAGCCCTTCGTACTCGCCCACGCTGACCTTGCAGCCGTTGGCTTCGTAGATCGCCACATCGCCCCAGCCCCGTCCCTGGATGATCCCCAGGCCGCGCAGGTCCTCCAGGGTGCGCACCTGGCGGAAGGCGTCGCGGCGGCGCCGGTCCACCAGGGCGATCCGGTAGCCCATGATCCCTTTGCGCAGGGGGATGCGGATGGGCAGGAGGTCGCGTTCCCGGTCCTCGGAGGTGGAGCTCCAGGCGATGTTCACCGAGCCGCCCCGGGCCAGTTCCACCAGGGCGCGGGACTCGTTCATGAGGAGGCCCGAGGGGCCGAACTGGAACGGCCCGTACGTGGGCTCGGTCCGGCGCAGGGCGGTCTCGACCATCTCGACGAGGTCGGCATGGCGGGTGTCCCTGGGCGATTCCGGGGCCGGGTAGACGACCCGGGTCACGCTCCCGGCCAGGAGGGCGGAACCGAGCCAAATGGCGTACAGCCAGCCTTGGAATCGTTTCATGAACCGTGCCCAGGAAGGTGGGGTACCTCGGGATCCGAGGTCAGGGAAGGTAGTCGCCGCCGACGATGTACGTCTCCAGGCCGCGGATGGTGGTCTCCCGCTGGGTCAGGGCCTCCAGGACGATGTCGCCGATCGAGACGATCCCCACCACCTTGGTGTCGACCATCACCGGGACATGCCGGAAGCGCCGCTTGGTCATGAGCGCCATGCACTCGTCCACGGTGGTGTCCGGGGTCACCCAGCAGACGTCGCGGGTCATCACCTCGCCCACGGTCAGGTCCGCGGGGAACCGCCCGAGCTGGGCCGCCACGCGCACCGCGTCGCGCTCGGAGAAAACCCCGTGCAGCTTGCCCTCGTCCATCACCAGGACGGCGCCGATGTGGTGGGTGGCCAGCTCGCGCACGGCGTCCCCGACCGTGGCCTGGGCCGGGACCGAGTAGAACTGGTGTCCCTTCCGTTCGAGGATGCGGCGCATGTCGGTCATCGGGTCTCCTGATGAAGGCGGCCCAGGATCCCATGGACCCCGGGCCGATTCAAGGGCGCGCCGCGCCCGTTTCCGGCTTTGTGGCCGGGCTGGACAGGTCCTACTTCTTGGCCGCGGGGGCCGCTTCCTTCTTGGCGCACTTGTTGGCGCAGCCCTTGTCGCAATCCTTCTTGGCGCAGGAGGCCTTGTCCTTGCAGCAGGCCTTGGCGGCGGGCTGGGCTTCGGGCTTCTTGGCTTCGTCGGCGGTGGCGGCGAAGCCGAGGGAGACGATGGCGAGGGCGGCGAGGAAGAGCTTCATGTCGGACTCCGGAGGAAGGAAAAGCCCATGCTACCCCCGAATCGGTTCCCGTGCCATGGCACACTGATCGAAACCGCCGGAGGACCGAGCCTTGGAAACCGGAGCCTACGCCAATCCCGCCCAGGCGGCCCTGGCCCTGCGCCGGGCCCTGGCCGGGGACCCCGGCAACCGGACCTTCCAGCTCGGCCTGATCGAACTCTACCGGGGACTGGGCCGGCTGGAGGAGGCCCGGGCGCTGGCCGAGTCGGTCCAGGCCGCCGAGCATCCCGAAGGCCGCCGGCTGCTGGCCCTGGTGTATGCGGAACTGGGGGCCACCGGACCCTTGCTGGATCTGGCCCGGGCCGGGGCGGAGGACCTGGCCGCCCTGGCCGGCACCCATGCCACCGCGGCCGGCCGATGGGAGACCGGCGTGGCGCTCCTGGGGCTGGCCCTGGAACGCGATCCCGGGGATTTCGCCTCGGGGCTGACCCTGGGCAAGGCCCTGGTCCATGCCCACCGCCTGGCCGAGGCCCGGGACCACCTGGCCCGGCTGTTGGCGCGGCCCTGGCCGGAGCCGTCGCGGGCCCGGGCCGGCTTCCTGCTGGCGGTGGCGCTGCTGCTCGAGGGCCGGCTGGAGGAGGGGCTGCCCTGGCTGGAGAACCGTTTCCGGATGGAAGGTGGCCCGCGGCTCGAACCGATGCCGCTGCAGCCCTGGACCGGCGGGGAACTGGCCGGCCGGACCCTGCTGCTGGAGTCGGAGCAGGGCTTCGGCGATGTCTTCATGCTGGTCCGCTATGTGGAGATCCTGGCCGGGCGCGGGGCCCGGGTGGTGCTGCGGCCGCTCGTTGGGACCGAGGGCGTGCTGGCCACCTGCCGCGGCCTGGACGCCCTGGTCGCGGGCCGGAGCCTGCTGCCCGCCGACACGCTCCGGGCCCCGCTCATGTCCCTGCCCGGGTTGTGCGGCACGCGCCTGGAGACGATTCCGGCCCGGGTGCCGTACCTGCGGGTGCCGGACGAGGTGCCCCACCGCGCCGGCATCGACGCCTGCCTGGCGGCGGCCGGGCCGGGTCGCCGCATCGCCCTGGTCTGGGCCGGGAACCCCGCCCACAACCAGGACCAGGACCGGAGCATGCCGCCCGAACTGCTGGAGACCTTCGCCGGCCTGCCTGGAATCGTCTGGTTCGATCTGCAGGTCCAGGCCGGGCCCCGGCCCGACCTGCCCCTGGCCGACCTGGCCCGGCACCTGGGGGATTTCTCGGATACCGCCTACGCCTTGAGCCAGATGGACCTGCTCATCTCGGTCGATTCCAGCCCGGTCCACCTGGCCGGGGCCCTGGGCCGCCCGGTCTGGCTGTTGCTGGCCCGGTTGCCGGATTGGCGGTGGATGCTGGAGCGCCGGGATTCACCCTGGTATCCCACGGTCGAACTCTGGCGACAGCCCACCCGGGGCGACTGGCTGCCGGTGCTGGCCGAGATGCGGGAGCGGTTGCTGACCCTGGGTCAGTAATAGCCGGGGCAAACCCGCCGGATGGCCCGGAAAACCTGGGATGGGCTTCGCCTTTCGATAAATCATGATCAAAAGATTCACGGATCGTCATTTCTTTTGCCTAGTTCGGGCCAATTCCCAAAGAGTCAAAGAACTGTAAAAAAAATATTCGACTTGAGATGGGCATGAAAATAAAAGCATACCTTTGAATCTTGAATTTAAATTTGTAACAAATTTGTTGCGAATATGTCGATGAGGGATTTACGCTCAGACCCCGGCAGCAAACAAATCATTCACAAAACCTTCCGAGGTGAAGCAATGCTTGCACGTCTTCGTCCGATCCTGCTGTACCTGCCGCTCGCGGGAATGCTGGCCTGCAGCGTGACCGATCCGGCCCCGCCGGCGGACACCACGGCCCCCCTCCTGACCACCAATTTCGCCAATTTCGATCCACCCAACTTCGTGCCCCTGCCCAATATCCTGGCCACGGCCACGGCCGCGGACCCGCTGACCGGGCGGGCCGCCAACAAGCCCATGACCCCGCCCGAGGCCTTGGCCTACATCAATATCCATGAGGTCGCCGGCACCAACGCCGTCGCCGGCGTCAACGCGCCGATCTACCTCACCTTCGCCTACCCGCTCGAAGCCTCCACAGTCAACGCCGCCAACATCAAGGTGTTCCTGGTGACCGCCGACCCCGGGGGGGCGACCGAGAACAACCCCCTGGGCTTCACCGACATCTCCGGCCTGTTCAGCTACCAGTACGCCGCCGGCAGCACCGATGTCTGGCTGATGCCCAATTTCCCCCTGGCCCCCGGGACCCGCTACCTGTACGTGGTCACCAACCGGGTGCTGGACGCCCATACCGGCCTGCCCATCAACGACACCGCCACCTTCGAGTACCTGAAGTCGCCCACCTCCCTGGCCAACTATCCCTCCCCCATCAATCAGCTGGAGGCGATCCGGGCCAACGTCACCAGCGGCAGCGCCATCCTGCTGTCCGGCTACGCCAAGGTCATGAACGACCTGATCACCGCCAAGGCCACCACCACCATCGCCAGCCGCGCCGACATCGCGGTCCTGGGCCGGTTCATCACCACCGGCGCGGGCTTCATCGCCCCCGATCCGGTCGGGGCCCCCGGCCTGGAGATTCCCGTGGAATCGGCCCTGCGGGCCTTCGCCGCGGGCGCGGCCCTGGAGTCCCTTGGCGGCCTGCCGGGCGGGACCTGGAACGACGTGCCCACCATCCTCGCCGCCTTCACCGCCGGCAACGCCGATCCCACCAAGACCCCCGCGGCCTTCTGGACCGCCTACACCGGCGGCACCACCACCCTGCCGGCCAACCTGGGCGCCGTGGTCATCGGCACCATCAGTTCCGGCAATCTGTCCATCGACCCGGTGGTGGCCCGCGCCAGCGCCAACGCCAGCAACATTGACCTGACCGGCGTCACCGGGGCCTACAATCCGGCCGCGGGCGTCACCCAGGCCTTCCGCAGCGCCGGCGGGCAGCTGCTCGGCTTCTACAACAGCGCCACCCCCGTCCCCTTCCTCTATTTCGCGCCCAACTCGACCGGACCGGCCGGCGCCTTCCCGCTGGTGATCTTCCAGCACGGCATCGGCGGCTACAAGGAGGAGGTCCTGGGCCTGGTCCAGGCCCTCACCAACACCGGGTTCGCGGTGATCGCCATCGACCTGCCCCTGCACGGCGCGCTGGCCGGATACAACTTCGCGGCCAGCGGCACCCCCAGTCCCACCATGTCGGCCACCTGGACCGGCAATTTCATGGCCCTGGGCGCGCCTCTGGCGAGCCGCACCAATGTCCAGCAGGGTGCCTTCAACCTGGACCGCCTGGAGATCACCGTGGCCACCCAGGGCTTCGCCTCCAGCATGGTCAACTACAATGCCGCCCTCGCCCCCTATCTCCCCGCCCCCAGCGGCATCCAGTTCGTGGGCCACAGCCTGGGCTCGATCGTGGGCGCCTACTACCTGGCCGGGAACACCACCCTCAATCCCGCCGCCCCCGCGCCCTACACCCAGGCCACGCTCAACAACGACATGAAGGGCTACCTGGCGGTGCCCGGGGCCCGGTTGGCCTACCTCCTCCAGCACAGCCCCTCCTTCAGCGCGACCGTCAACGCCGGGCTGGCTGCCGAAGGCCTGCCCACCGGGTCGGTTCCCTACAACGAGTTCTTCCAGATCACCCAGTCGGTCACCGATCCGATCGATCCCGCCACCATGACCACCCCCCTCGGACTGGGCCTGCCCAGCCGCCTCTCGGGCCGGATCGCGGTGCAGGAGTCGACCTCCACCACCTTCGCCGCCGACGGCACCCCCACCAACGGCGACCTGACCATCACCAACCCCTACACCCGCTACTTCGGCAACGCCCTGGGCGGGGAAGGCGTGCTGCCCACCGGCGACGTCGCCCCCGGGTTCTTCCAGATCGGCTACCTGGGCGGCGCGACTCCGACGGTGCCGGTGCCCTTCATGTTCACCCTGAACGGCGGGGTCCCCACCCCCAAGATCGAGTTCGGCGGCATGCTGCCCGTGCCGACGGCTCCGAATGAAGGCTACTTCCAGTTCAACCAGGCCGGAATCGAACACGGCTCGCTGCTGGACCCGTCTCCGGCCAATCTCCAGAACCTCAAGTGGATCCAGGAGCAGATGGTCTACTTCCTCGGGGCCGACCACTCGCACGTCGTGGTGGATCCGACCTACGTGGTCCCGAACTAGCCCGAACTTCCCTCCCCTGGTCCAAGGCTTATCTGGAGTGTTTCAGCCATGTCCATTCGAACCCATCGCTACCTTCCCGTCCTTGCCCTGATCCTGGCCGGGGCCCTGGCGCCCCAGGCCCAGGCCTCCGGGTTCCAGCTGCGCGAGCAGAGCGCCTCGTCGCAGGGCAACGCCTTCGCCGGCGCCTCCGCCGGGGCCCAGGACATCTCCTCGATGTTCTGGAACCCCGCCACCATGTCCCTGTTCGACGGCACCCAGGTGTTCGCCGGCGCCACCTACATCGGCGTCCACATGGACCTGAGCGGGGCCAACGGCACCCGCGCGGCCGCCTTCGATCCCTCGGTCTCCCAGATCTCGGGCGGCCCCGACCTGCCCAACGCGGTCAACCAGCCCACGGTGCCGGCCCTGTACGTCACCTGGGCGGCCAGCAAGGACCTCTCCCTGGGCATCGCCGTGAACGCCCCGTTCGGCTTCATCACCAACTACCCGGACAGCTTCATCGGCCGCTACTACGGCCTGGAGACCAACCTCAAGATCATCGACATCACCCCCTCCATCTCCTACCGGGTCAGCCCGGACTGGACGATCGGCGCGGCGTTCATCGCCCGCAAGTGCAATGCCACCCTGTCCAACATGGTGGACTTCGGCGCGATCGGAGCGGCCAACAAGCTGCCCGGGTTCACCCCCGGCATGGAGGACAGCAAGGCCACCCTGACCGGCGACTGCTGGGCCTACGGCTTCAAGCTGGGCGCCACCTGGCAGGCCACCAAGGACCTGCGCTTCGGCCTGGGCTACCAGGCGGCCACCACCCTGAGCGTCAAGGGCAACGTCGCCTACTCCAGCATCCCGGCCCTGCTCAGCTCGGAAGTCCAGAACGGCGGCGCCTCGGCCTCGGTCAGCCTGCCCGCCACCGCCTCCCTGGGCTTCACCTACGACATCAACCCCACCGTGAGCTTCCAGGGCGAAGTGGCCTGGACCGGCTGGTCCAAGTTCCAGCAGCTGGAGGTGAAGTTCGACAACGGCGCCCCCTCCGACGTCACCAACGAGAACTGGAACAACTCCTGGTTCGGCTCCGTGGGCGTCATCTGGAAGGTGACCCCGGCCACCTCCCTGAAGGCCGGCCTGGCCTACGACGAGGCCCCCGTGGGCGACGGCCACCGGACCCCGCGGATCCCCGACGCCAACCGCGAATGGGTGAGCGTCGGCGCCGGCCACGCCTTCACCAAGGACTTCAGCATGGACCTCGGCCTGACCCAGGTGTTCGCCAGCACCGTGAGCCTGGCCCTGCAGTCGGGGGACACTCCGGCCTCGGCCAACTTCTTCCGTGGCAACCTTACCGGTTCCTACAAGGTCGGCGCCACGGTGGCCTCGATTTCGGCGAAGTACCGTTTCTAGTTGACAGTACACCGGGTATCCGGCAACGATTGAGCCTTCGAGGTCCCCTTGGCCCGCTTCGCCCTCCACCATCCCCATCATCATCCCCTTTCCGGGGTGGGCATGGCGTGGAGCGACGGAGCCGAGAGCTAGGATCCGAACCGAATCCCGACAACAACCCCCCGGCCTCGACCCCCGGGGGGTTCCGCTTTGTCCCGGGGAATGGTCCGGGCCCCCTTTTCCAGGAGACACCCGCATGGCTACCATCAACCTCGCCCTCCCCAAAGGCCGCATGGCCGAAGGCGTCCTCAAGCTCATGGAGGACGCCGGCTTCAAGGTCATGGCCAACGGCCGCAACTACCGGCCCGGCTGCGCCGATCCCCGGTTCCAGCTCAAGCTGCTCAAGCCCCAGGACATCGTCCGGATGGTGGAGCTGGGCCGGCACGATCTGGCCTTCGCCGGCCACGACTGGGTGGTGGAGCTGGACGCCAAGGTCGACGACCTCCTGGACACCGGCCTGGACAAGGTCCGGCTGGTGGCCGCCGCCCCCAAGGACTCCGTGGCCGAGCTGCGCGGCCGGCGGATCGTGGTGGCCTCCGAATACGAGACCATCACCCGCAATTGGCTGGACAAGGAGGGCTACGACTACCTGTTCGTGCGCAGCCACGGCGCCACCGAGGTCTTCCCGCCCGAGGACGCCGACATGATCGTCGACAACACCGCCACCGGCCGCACCCTGGTGGAGAACGAGCTGGCCGAGGTGGCCACCCTCCTGACCTCCTCCACAAGGCTCATCGCCAGCCCCGCCCTGGGCCGCCGGGACGAGGTGGACGAGTTCGTGCTCCTGCTCACCTCGGTCCTGGACGCCCGCAAGCGGGTGATGCTGGAGATGAACGTGTCCGCCAGCAACCTGGACGCCGTGCTGGCCATGCTGCCCTGCATGCGCATGCCGACCGTGATGCCCCTGGCCGGCGAGGGCGGCTTCGCGGTCAAGTCGGCCGTGCCCAAGCAGCTGGTGCGCACCCTGATCCCCACCCTCAAGGCCGCCGGCGCCACCGACATCCTTGAATTCGCCTTCTCCAAGGTGGTGTCATGAGCCAACCTTTCGAACGGATCACCAAGGAGACCCGGGTCTCCCTCACCCTCGGCGGCGGCCAGGGCGTCACCACCAACCTGCCCATGCTCACCCACTACCTGGAGCAGCTGGACCTGTACGGCGGCCTGGGCCTGACCCTCGCGGCCGAGGACCTGATGCCCCTGGGCGACGGCCACCACCTGGCCGAGGACGTGGCCATCGCCCTGGGCCGGGCCCTGGACCAGCACCTGGCCGGCCGCGAGGGCCGGGCCCGCTACGGCCAGCGCCTGCTGCCCATGGACGAGACCCTGGCGACCGTGGCGCTCGACATCGGCGGCCGGCCCTACCCGGTGGTGGACATCCCCTTCAAGTCCGAGATGCTGGGCGGCCTGGCCACCGAGAACATCCTCCACTTCTTCCGCACGCTGGCCCTGGAGGCCCGGTTCACCCTGCACCTCAGCGTGCGCGGCGAGAACGCCCACCACATGGCCGAGGCCGCGTTCAAGGGTGTCGGGCTGGCCCTGCGGGAGGCCCTGGCGCCGTTCGAGGGCCTGCGCTCCACCAAGGGGGTGCTGCGGTGATCGGGATCGTCGACTACGGCTGCGGCAACCTCAAGAGCCTGGAGAACGCCCTGGAGTTCATGGGCTTTGAATCTCGGCGGATGTCGGGCCGGGATGAGATCCTGGCGGTGGACCGGCTGATCCTCCCCGGCGTCGGCAACTTCGGCCACGCCGGGGCCGAACTGGCCAAGCGCGGGCTGGCCGAGGCCCTCCGCGAACGCTCGGCCCAGGGCGGGCCGCTGCTGGGCATCTGCCTGGGCATGCAGCTGCTCTTCGAGGGGTCCACCGAGGCGCCCGGCATCCCCGGACTGGGCCTGCTGGAGGGTTCCTGCGAGCGCTTCGCCGGCCCCGGCCTGAAAGTGCCCCACATGGGCTGGAGCGCCGTGGATTTCGGCGATCTCTCGGGCGCGGCCTACTTCGTCCATTCGTACTACATCCTCGGCTGGCCCGCCGGCCGGCCCGCGGAATCGGTGGGCCTGGCCAGCTACGGCCACCCGTTCCTGGCGGCGTTCCGGTCCGGCGCCCTGGGCGGTTTCCAGTTCCACCCGGAAAAGAGCGGCAGCTACGGGCTCAACCTGCTCAAGGAGGCCCTGCGATGGTCATGAAGCGGATCATCCCCTGCCTGGACGTGAAGGCCGGGCGGGTCGTCAAGGGCGTGAATTTCGTGAACCTGGTCGACAGCGGCGATCCGGTCGAGCTGGGCGCCCGCTACGACGCCGAGGGCGCCGACGAGCTGGTGTTCCTGGACATCACCGCCGGCATCGAGCGCCGGGACACCGCCGTGAAGATGGTGGCGGCCGTGGCCCGGCGGGTGTTCATCCCGTTCACCGTGGGCGGCGGGATCCGCGAGGTGGCCGACGCCGAGGCCCTGCTCATGGCCGGCTGCGACAAGGTGGCGGTCAACTCCGCCGCCGTGCGCCGGCCCGAGCTGATCACCGAGCTGGCCGCGCGCTTCGGCAGCCAGTGCGTGGTGCTGGCCGTGGACGTGCGCCGCTACCCCGAGGGCCTGCGGGTGGTGGTGGACGCCGGCCGCACCCCGACCCAGAGGAGCATGGAGGACTGGCTGCTGGAGGCCCAGGACCGGGGCGCCGGCGAGATCATGCTGACCTCCATGGACCGGGACGGCACCGGCCTGGGCTACGATCTGGACGCCCTGGCCGCGGCCTCCCGGGGCCTGCGCATCCCGCTCATCGCCAGCGGCGGGTTCGGGATGGCCGCGCACGCGGTCGACGCGCTCACCGCCGGGGCCGACGCGGTGCTGGCCGCCGGCGCCTTCCACACCGGCGGCTTCACGGTCCGGGGCCTCAAGGAAGAACTGGCCCGGGCGGGCGTGGAGGTGCGGCCATGCTAGTTCCCAGCATCGATCTGATGGGCGGCAAGGCCGTGCAGCTGGTGGGGGGCCGGACCAAGGTCCTGGAAGTCGACGATGTCCTGGGCCTGGCCCGGCAGTGGCGGGTCTACGGCGACCTGGCGGTCATCGACCTGGACGCGGCCCTGGGCACCGGCGACAACCTGGCACTGGTCAAGGAGCTCTGCGCCGTGGCCCGGTGCCGGGTCGGCGGCGGCATCCGCAGCGCCGACCGCGCCCACGAGCTGCTCCGGGCCGGCGCCGCCGCGGTCATCCTCGGCACCGCCGCCAGCGAGGAGCTGCTGGCCAAGCTCCCCCGGGAGCGCACCCTGGTGGCCGTGGACCAGCGTGCCGGCAAACTGCAGGTCAAGGGCTGGACCGAGGACGCGGCCGAATCGCCCATGGACAGGATCCGCCGGTTGACCCCGTTCTGCGGCGGCTTCCTGATGACCGTGGTGGACAAGGAGGGCCGGCTGGAGGGCCTGGACTGGGAGGCCGCCCGGGCCGCCCGGGCCGCCACCGACCGGCGGATCGTCTACGCCGGCGGGGTCACCTCGGTGGCCGACGTGGCCGGCCTGGACAAGCTGGGGCTGGACGCCCAGGTGGGCATGGCCCTCTACCGCGGCCTCATGGACCCGGCCGAGGCGTTCCTGGCCTGCCTGGACTGGGACAAGCAGGGCGGCCTGCTGCCGGCGGCGGTGATGGACGAATCCGGCCGGCTGCGGATGCTGGCCTACCAGTCCCGGGAGACCCTGGCCGAGGCCCTGCGGACCGGCAAGGGCATCTTCTGGAGCCGGTCCCGCGCGGCCCGCTGGGAGAAGGGCGCCAGCAGCGGCCACACCCAGGAGCTGCTGCGGGTGGAGACCGACTGCGACCGCGACACCTTGCGCTTCGTGGTGCGCCAGCGCGGGGCCACGTGCCACACCGGCGCCGACACCTGCTTCGGCCCGGCCGAGTTCTCCCTCCTGGACCTGGAAGGCACGCTCCAGTCCCGGCGCGACCTCGCCAGCCCCGGAAGCTACACCGCCCGGCTGTATTCGGAGCCGGGCCTCCTGGCCGCCAAGCTCCTGGAGGAGGCCGGCGAGGTCAATGACGCCGCCACCCCCGACGAGCTGGTCTGGGAAGGGGCCGACCTGCTCTACTTCCTGATGGCCCGCCTGACCCAGGGCGGGGTGCGCCTCGAGCAGGTGCTCCGGGAACTGGAGCGGCGCGCCACCACCGACACCCGCAAGCCCGGCAACGCCAAGGGAGCCAAGCCATGCTGAAGACCATCGCCTTCCCGGCGGCCCTGGCCCGGGCCGCCGCCACCTTCCCGCCGGTGCCGCCCGAGGTGCCGCCCATCCTGGACGACATCCGCGCCCGCGGCGGGCCGGCGGTGCTGGACTGGGCCCGCAAGCTGGACGGCTTCAAGGGCGATTCCTTCGAAGTGCCCCGGGCCCGGCTGAAGGCCGCGCCCGACCAGCTCGAGCCGGCGCTGCGCGGCCACCTGGAGGCGGCCATCGCCCGCGTGGAGGCCTTCGCCAAGGCCCAGAAGGCGTGCTTCCGGGATTTCGAGACCACCGTCGACGGCATGGTCCTGGGCCAGCGGGTGCTGCCCCTGGCCCGCGCCGCCTGCTACGCCCCCGGCGGCCGCTATCCGCTGCCCAGCTCCGTCCTCATGGGCGTGGTCCCGGCCCGGGTGGCCGGGGTTTCCGAAGTCTACGTGCTCAGCCCCCGCCTGCACCCCGTGACCCTGGCCGCCGCGGCCCTGGCCGGGGCCGACCGGGTCTTCGACCTGGGCGGCGTGCACGGGGTGGCCGCGGCCGCCTGGGGCCTGGCCGGGGTGCCCCGGGCCGACCTGGTGGCCGGCCCCGGCAACCGCTTCGTCACCGGCGCCAAGCGCCTGCTCTACGGGGACGTGGGCATCGACTTCCCGGCCGGGCCGAGCGAGCTGCTGGTGATCGCCTCTCCCGGCGCCCGCCCCGCCTGGATCGCCGCCGATCTCCTGGCCCAGGCCGAGCACGACCCGGACGCCCTGCCGATGCTGGCCACCTTCGATCCGGACCTGATCCCGAAGGTCAACGCCGAACTGGCCCGGCAACGGGCCCTCCTGCCCCCCGACAGCCCCGCCAACGAAAGCCTGGCCAACGGCTTCGCCGTGGTCCTGGGCGACGACGACCAGGCCGTGGCCCTGGCCGACGCCCTGGCCCCCGAGCACCTGGAGCTGCAGGGCGCGCGGGCCGAGGCTCTGGAAGGGCGCTTCCGCAGCTACGGCAGCCTGTTCGTGGGCGAGGACGCCGCCGAAGTCTTCGGCGACTACGGCAGCGGCACCAACCACATCCTGCCCACTTCCGGCTCGGCCCGCTTCACCGGCGGCGTCTCCGTGGCGACCTTCCTGAAGATCCTCACCTGGCAGCGCACGTTGCCCGAAGGCCGCGCACCCCTGGCCGCCCAGGCCGCCGCGATCGCGAAGGCGGAAGGACTGGCGGGTCACGCCGCATCCGCTTTGATACGGGTTTCTGGATAGGGGCCACCGGTTATTTCTGGTTCTGCGCGGAATAGCGGGCAGGCCTTTGGGCCATGGAAGTGGCTAAATCAACCTGTTTACATCCTTTTCATCCTGGCAATCGGCGTTACGACTGGGGCGCCTGGAACACTGCCGGGCCTCTCGGAACTTGATTGCGGATCGGCATCGATGGTCATAAATGCTTTGGCATCACATAGAAACTGATCAAGCACAGAGATCCACAGAGGCGCAGAGGACGCAGAGGAAATTTGGGGGCTGGCTTCGCATCAACGGGAGCCGTGGCTTGCAACTCGACCCAACCCAGGCCCTGGCCCGCTACGCGTGCCAGGCAGCGCTGCGCGCTGCCGGCCAGGGGCCTCCGCTATCTCTTGCCAGCACGCGTCGCTTCGGCCCCTGGCCTTTTCGGGCCTTGGCGGGTCGGTGATGGACGCCCCGGCTCCGGAGGCGCAGATGGATCACCAGATGCCACATCCCGTCATGACGGTCCAGGAAATCGCGACCCCAAGCAACGAGCTGGGCCATCAGGCCGGCACCAGGAACCTAAGGTCTGACCGGGCCATGGGGAGACGGGGCGCCTTGAACCGAACCCTCAAGGCCCAAAAAGGCCAGGGGCCGAAGCGACGCGTGCTGGCAAGAGATAGCGGAGGCCCCTGGCCGGCAGCGCGAAGCGCTGCCTGGCACGCGCAGCGGGCCAGGGCCTGCGTTGGGTAGATCACCTAGCCACGGCTCCCGTTGATGCGAAGCCAGCCCCCAAATTTCCTCTGCGTCCTCTGCTCCTCTGTGGATCTCTGTGCTTGATCAGTTTCTATGTGTTACCAAAGCCTCCAGGACCATCGAGACCCACCCTCTGATCAATCTTCCAACACCAAGTCCAAATTCCAGCGGCCCCAGTCGTGGCGTCCATCCCCGTTTCAGCAGGGCCAGCGATGGAGTGGGTCGGCGTGCTAGTTACTTGCAAGCACCGACCCACTCCATCGCTGGCCCTGCTGAAACGGGGATGGACACCGATTGACAGGATGAAAAGGATGAAAACAGGCTTATTTAGCCACCCTCACAGCCAAAGGCCCGCCAGCAATTCCATGCGGAACCGAAACTATTTCTTGGAAGGCACCTGAATCAGCGGCGTGGCGCCGCCGCCACCCGTGATGATCAGGTTGCCCTTCTCGCCCACGTAGCGCAGGGCCTGGATGCGCTGGTACTCCAGGATCTGCGGGGTCAGGCTGGCCGAGACGATCTGCTGAGCCTTGGCCTGGCCTTCGGCTTCGATGCGCTTGCGTTCGGCTTCCTGCTTTTCCTTGTTGAGCACGAACACCATCCGCTGGGCTTCCTGGTCGGCGGCGATCTTCTCGTTGATGGCCTTGGTGATCTGGTCGGGCAGGATGACGTTGCGCAGGAGCACCTGCTCGAGGTTGAGGCCGCGGCTCTCCAGGGAGACCCGCAGGCTCTTGGTGACCTGGTCCATGAAGGCCATGCGCTTGCTGGTGTAGAGCTCGGTGGCGGAAAGGCCGGCGGCGGTGTCGCGCAGGGCCGCGCGGATCTCGCTGCGGACGATCCGCTCCTCGACGTCGACGCCGATCTTGCGGTAGATCTCGGAGACCTTGTCGGGGCGCAGGGAGTAGAAGACGGTGGCATCCAGCTTGAGGGTCAGGCCGTCGCTGCTGATGACCGCGATGGAGTCGTCGCCCTTGCGCTGGCCTTCGTCGGCGACGTTGGACATGGTGTAGTTCCGGGTCTTGATCTCCATGGGGATCACTTCGCAGAACGGATTGATGAAGTGCAGCCCGGAGGGCAGGGCGTCATCCTTGACCCGGCCGAAGATCACCACCACGGCCGCGTTGCCCGGCGGGACCACCACGGCCATGGAGAACAGGAACAGCCCGGCGCCCGCGGCCCAGGCCAGGTACTGGATCATCACCAGCCGCTGGGAAAGCGGAAACTCAGCCCGGGCCTTGAGCCCCCAGGCGGCGAAGCCGACGAGAACAAGCAGGGCGGCAATGAAGACCATGGAAGGCTCCGATCAGAAAGTAACGGGGACGCAAATTACGTATTTCCCAGACTTCTAGTCTACCACCTTGAAAAACTCATCAGTCACACCCTTGAGCTTCCGCAGCCAGGGCTTTCGCTCGGCGTTGCTCACGAAGCTCGCGATCAGGCTGTTCCGGGCCACGTCCGCCAGGTCCCGGGGGGTGAGGTCCAGCGCCCGGGCGGTGGCCAGGTAGTTGTCCACCAGGTAGCCGCCGAAGTAGGCCGGGTCATCGGCATTGATGGTGACGCAGAGACCCAGGTCCAGCAGCCGCTTGAAATTGTGCTGGGCAAGGGAGGGCACGACCTTGAGCTTCAGGTTGGACAGGGGGCAGACGGTGAGGGGCACCCGATCCCGGGCCAGCCGGGCGACCAGGTCCGGGTCCTCGGTGCAGCGCACGCCGTGGTCGATCCGCTCCACCTTCAGAAGGTCCAGGGCCTCCCGGATGTAGGAGGACGGGCCCTCCTCGCCGGCGTGGGCGACGGCGTGCAGGCCCAGGTCCCGGCATTCGGCGAACACCTGGCTGAACTTCGAAGGGGGATGGGCGCGCTCCGAGGAATCCAGGCCCACCCCGTGGATCCGCGCCAGGTGCGGCCGGGCCTCCTCCAGGGTGGCGAAGGCCTCGGCCTGGGACAGGTGCCGGAGGAAGCACATGATCAGCCGGGAGCCGATCCCCAATTGGGTCCGGGCCACCCGGCAGGCCCGCTCCAGGCCGTCCAGGACGGTCCCGAACGGGATCCCCCGGGCGGTGTGGGTCTGGGGATCGAAGAACAGCTCGGCGTGGACCACGCCGTCGGCCGCGGCCCGGTGGAAGTAGGCCATGGCCAGATCGAAGAAGTCCGCCTCCCGGATCAGCACCGCCGCCCCGGCGTAATAGATGTCGAGGAAGGACTGCAGGTCGCTGAAATCGTAGGCCGCCCGGACCGCCTCGACGCTGGCGTAGGGCAGGGCCACCCCATTGCGCCGGGCCAGGCCGAACATCATCTCCGGTTCGAGGCTGCCTTCGATGTGGAGGTGAAGTTCGGCCTTGGGCAGCGCGCGGACGAAAGCCGCAAGATCCATGGTCCTACTTGCCGGGCATCTTGGAGGCGACGCCCTGCACGTAGTAGTCCATCTTCTCCAGATCCATGTCGGAGATGGTGGTGCCGGCGGGAACGCGGATCTTGCCGTCCTGGTCGACCACGGGGCCGGCGAAGGGGTGCAGCTTGCCGGCGATGATCTGGGCCTGCAGCTTCTCGACCTGGGCCTTGACGTCCTTGGGCACCGAGGCGCTGATGGGGGCCATCTTGATCAGGCCGCCCTTGAGGCCTTCCCAGACGTTCTCGGATTTCCAGGTCTTGTCCAGCACGGCCGTGACGGTCTTGGTGTAGAAGTTGCCCCAGGTGTGGATGGTGCCGGTCATCTGGGCCTTGGGGGCGTACTTGATCTCGTCGGAGTTGTAGCAGAACACCTTGACGCCCTTCTCCTCGACGGCCTGGTTCACCGCGGTGGAATCGGTGTCGTGGGTGAGCACATCGGCGCCCTGGGCGATCAGGGACAGGGCGGCTTCCCGCTCCTTGCCGGGATCGTACCAGCTGTTGGTCCAGACCACCCGGACCTCGGCCTTGGGGTTGACGCTCTTCATGCCGCGGGTGAAGGCGTTGATGCCCATCACCACTTCGGGGATCGGGATGGCCGCGACGATCCCGGCGATGTTGGACTTGCTGAGCCGGCCGGCCATGACGCCGTTGAGGTAGCGGCCCTCGTAGAAGCGGCCGTTGTAGACGCCCACGTTGGCGGCGGTCTTGTAGCCGGTGGCGTGCATGAAGGTCACGTCGGGGAACTGCTTGGCCACGTTGAGGACCGGATTCATGTAGCCGAACGAGGTGGCGAAGATCACCTTGCAGCCGCCCTTGGCCATCTCGCGGATGACCCGCTCGGAATCCGGGCCCTCGGCCACGTTCTCGACCATCTGGGTGACCACCCGGCCCTTGAGGTTCGCTTCCATCTCCTTGCGGCCCAGGTCATGGCTGAAGGTCCAGCCGGCGTCGCCGACGGGTCCGACGTAGACGAAGCCGACCTTGACCGGGTCGGCGCCGGCGAGGGACATGGCGGCGAGGGCGGCGCCGGCGAGAAGGGTGGGGATGGGACGGATCTTGCTCATGGGGGGGCCTCCTGGTACGGGTTGTGGGCGTATCCAAGAATTGTGCGGCCCGTCCGCTTGGCTTTCCAGGGCTTAAATGACCTGCGGGGCGATTTATGACCCGGGTCGCTCCCGGCGGGGCCGGGCGGCGGAACCTATAATGGGGTTGGTTCCCCGGAAAGCCCCGTCCAGCGCCTTGGATCGATCGATTCCAAAAGCCCCAACCCCGGGAGGTGCCCATGAAACCCAATCTCAGCCTGCCCGCCAGCGTGGAAGAGCGCCTCTCCGGCTGGGCGCGGATCCAGGAGGCCCGGCTCAAGGCCCCCGCCCCCTACCGGCCCGGGCCCAGCATCACCCTGTCCCGCCAGTTCGGCTGCGAGGGCTTCCCCCTGGCGATGCTCCTGCGCGACCGCCTGGGGGCCGCGGGCGGCGAGCCCTGGAGCGTCTTCGACAAAAGCCTCCTGGACCAGGTGGCCCAGGATGAAGGCATTTCCATGCGCCTGCTGAACCGGCTGGGCGACCCGGCCCGGTCCCTGGAGGCCTTCGGCTTCCACCCCTACGGTGCGGTCACCAACGACCAGGCCTTCGCCAAGGTGGCCGAAACCCTGGTGCGGGTGGCCGCGCACGGCCATGCCATCGTCATCGGCCGGGGCGGAGCGGTGCTCTGCCGCAGCCTGGAGAACTGCTTCCATTTCCGCCTGGAGGCGGGCTTCGAGTGGCGGGTGGCGTCCATCATGCGCCGGGCGGGGGTGGACCGGGCCGAGGCCGAGCACCGGGTGAAGGTCAACACCAAGCTGCGGGAGCGGTTCATCCAGGACTGCCTGGACACCGATATCAACGATCCGCGCCACTACGATGCGGTGTTCAACAACGAGCGCCACTCGGTGGCCGAGATCGCCGCCGCCATCGCCGCCTATGTGGCGGAGGCCAGCCGGACGCCGTGCTAGAACCGCATCCCGGACGGGAGGCCAATGGGCCGGTCCGCGGCGCGGAGTTCCGTGCGCCCCTGGGACTCCGGGCGCGGGGGCCGGGCCGCAGGTTCGGCCCGGAGGGCGACCCCCTTGACCACCGGGGCGGGCTTGGTCCGGGGGGGGTGGGGGTGGAGGGGCCCGGCGGTGGCCAGGCAGAGCAACATCCATCCATGGAATGAAGACATGGCTTCTCCGGGAAGGGCAGGGCGGGGGGTACGGCCGGAGCTGTATGAACAAAACATAAGAAATAAATTCATTTTGGGGAGGGGTGGGAACCAATTTTCTTTTCCTGGCACCGGGCGTCCTATGGACTACCCTTGCCGGCTCCCTCGTTGGCCCTGCCGGAACCCCCCGGGCGATCGGGTGGCCCATTCCTTTTAGATATATAATTTATTACATGCGCCTAAGAAGTGGTAACAAAACCATAGCGTTCCGGCCTGCCGGTGGTTGAGCCGAGTTATCGTAGTTGGCCGTTCATCTGACCTCTTTCATCCCTTTCAATCCCCGTCCATCCCCGTGCATCCCCGGCAGAACCTTGCGCGGGTGTGTCGGCACGTAGGGATCAGGGGACTGCATGGCCATCCAGGATCCGCTTACCGGCCTCATCGTCGGCTGCTGCTTCAAGGTTGCCAACGAACTTGGCAACGGGTTCGTGGAGAAGGTGTATGAGAATGCCTTGGCCCACGAGCTGCGAAAAGCCAAGGCCAAGGTGGTCCAGCAGCAGGGGATCGAGGT
>Ga0316217_10000160_pt1 | contig 101823 bp, 81 predicted proteins | sample 1anoAmetaG_FD_203633 | JGI IMG/M metagenome (GOLD analysis project Ga0316217, IMG submission 203633) | Freshwater microbial communities from Trout Bog Lake, Wisconsin, USA - 1anoA | ecosystem: Environmental > Aquatic > Freshwater > Lake > Hypolimnion/Profundal zone | place: USA: Wisconsin...
CCACTCGGGAAGAAAGCTCAATTGACCGATTATCGTGTTCACCCATTTGGTGAGCCCTCCCAACGTCAAATTTGCATTTGGCGCAGGAGTTTACACCATTTTCTCAAGTTTAACCGCTGTTTTTAGGTTTAAAGGCCTTGCGTATTAGCATTTTTTAATAATATGTTTACTTATGACAAACGCGAGCGATTTCAGAACCGGACGGCATTGCGTTTTCGGCATGCACGTCCATTTGGTCTTCGTCACCCAAGTACCGGCGGCACGTCTTCGGCGAGGAGCACCTATGGCTTCCTGCGCGAGGTTTTCGCGGCGGTCTGCCGCGACTTCGGGACCACCTCGTCGAGATGAGGGACCACCTGCACCTGCTGGTGGAGTACCCGCCCAAGGTCGCGGTCTGCTCCCTGGTCAACAGCCTGATGGGCGTCTCCAGCCGCCTCGCCAATAAGCGGCAACCTGAGCTGGCGCGTCGCTACTGGAAGGGGGCGCTTTGGACGCCGAGCTACTTCGCAGCGAGCTAGGGAGGGGCGCCCCTGGAGATCATCAGGCGCTACATCAAGCAGCAGCGCGCGGAGACCCATGGCCGCTGGCGCGGCCAGGCCTTATATCCCCGGCCTGAACGCCGGGGTTTTACGGCTCTTCTGATCACAAGGCGGGCTTGAGCACGAGGTAGAGCATGACGTCGAAGGCATGGGATCATTTCCATCCAATGATCGGGGCATGGTTCAGGGAGAGCCTGGGGGAACCCACCGAGGTTCAGCTCGGAACCTGGGCCGAGGTGAGCCGAGGCAGACACGTGCTGGTGACCGCCCCAACCGGCAGCGGCAAGACCCTGGCGGCCTTCCTCTGGGCCATTAACCAGCTGGTGACCGGGGCCTGGCCGCTCGGGGCGACCCGGGTGCTCTACGTATCGCCGCTCAGGGCCCTCAACAACGATGTGAGGCGCAACCTCCTCACCCCGCTTGCGCAGTTGCAGGAGCGTTTCGCGCGAGAAGGCGTCCCTTTCCCCGCGCCGCAGGTGGTGACCTGAAGCGGCGACACGCCGGAGAACGAGCGCCGCAGGATGCTCAGAAGCCCGCCGGAAATCCTCATCACCACACCCGAAAGCCTCAACATAATGCTGGCATCCCGGAGTAGCAGGCACCTTCTGGCCGCGATCGAAACGGTCATCCTCGACGAGATCCATGCGGTGGCCGGGGAGAAGCGCGGCACCCATCTGATAACCGCGCTGGAGCGGCTGGTCCTTTTGAGCGGGGAATTCCAGCGCATCGCCCTCTCTGCCACGGTGCGGCCGCTGGAGACGGTCGCGGAATTCGTGGGGGGGCTTCAGGAGGTGGGCGGGGAGTACCGCAGGCGCCCGGTCGCCATAGTGCGCGGGGAGCGGACCAAGCAGTTCGACCTGCAGATCGCGGCACCCGAGGAGGCTCTGGCGGTGAACGGCGAGGAGCTCTGGAGAGCTATGGCGCGGCGCTTTTGTGAGATCATCGCAGCGCACCGCTCCACCCTGCTCTTTGCCAATTCCAGGAGGACCACCGAAAAGGTGACCCGCCTCATCAACGAGGAGGCCGGGGAGGAGCTCGCCTGGGCGCACCACGGGTCGCTGTCGCGCGAGATCAGGCTCGCCGTGGAAGAACGCCTGAAGCGCGGGGAGCTAAGGGCAATCGTCGCCACCAATTCGCTGGAGCTCGGCATCGACATCGGCCGTCTGGACTCGGTGGTTCTGATCCAGACGCCGCGCTCCATCTCCTCCGCCGTCCAGCGCATCGGACGCTCCGGGCACGGCGTCGGGGAGGTATGCCGGGGGCTCCTCTTCCCGACCCGGGGCATGGATTTCGTGGCCGCCGCGGTGCTGGCACGCTCCATCGCCCAGGGCGAGATCGAGGAGCTGCACCCGATCCAGGCGCCGCTCGATCTCTTGGCCCAGATAGTCCTCTCCATGGCGCTCAGCGAGACCTGGGACCTCGACGAGCTGTACGGGTTCCTGAAGACCAGCTATCCCTACCGGAACCTCTCCCGGCAGCAGTTCGACCTGGTGATCGGGATGCTGGAGGGGAGGTATGCCGACTCCCATGTCCCGGAGTTGAAGCCCCGGGCGACCGTGGACCGGCTGGCCAACACCATAGCGACCCGGCCGGCGCTCTCCCGGCTTATTTCCATGGAGGGGGGGACCATTCCGGAGCGGGGCTACTTCGACCTGCGCCTCAGGGAGAACGGCGCCAAGATCGGTGAGCTCGACGAGGAGTTCGTCTGGGAGCGCAGGATCGGCGACAGCTTCTCCCTGGGTGCGCAGGTCTGGCAGATCACCGAGATCACCGACTCGGCGGTGCAGGTGGTGCCGGCCCCTAGGACCCAGCAAATCATCCCCTTCTGGAGGGCCGAGGAGCTGGACCGGGATTTCTTCTACTCGGAAAGGATCGCCCGCTTCCTGGAGGAGTGCTCCGCCAGATTACCTGAGGGGGGGATTGCCCGGCAGCTGATGGCAGGGTATTTCATGGACCGGGTCGCGGCCGGGGCGCTGGAGGGGTACCTGAACCGGCAATGCGAGGCGACCGGGGCGGAGCTGCCGCACCGCCACCACCTGCTCGTCGAACAGTACCACGACCCGAACAGCCCGTCCGGGGAGTGCCAGGTCATCCTGCACACCCTCTGGGGCAACGCGGTGAACCGCCCCTTCACCCTCGCCCTGAGCGCCGCCTGGGAGAGGGAATACGGCCATCCTCTGCAGGCCTTTTACAACAACGACGGCATCGCTCTCCTTTTCCCCCAAGGGCCCGACCTGCGCGCCCTGCTCCTTTTGGTCGCGCCGGAGCGTATCGAGACCCTGCTGCGCGCCACCCTGGAGGCGAGCGCCTACTTCGGCGCCCGATTTCGGGAAAACGCCGGACGGGCGCTGCTCCTGCCCAAGACCAACTTCAAGAGGAGGATGCCGCTTTGGCTCAACCGCCTGCGCTCCAGAAAGCTTTTGTCCGCGGTGCTACGCTACGGCGACTTCCCTTTGCTGCTGGAGACCTGGAGGTCAGCGCTCCAGGACAATTTCGATCTGGCCAACCTGAAAAACCTTCTGGGAGAGATCCGGGACGGCGAGATCAGGGTGAGCCATGTCTACACCCAGGCGCCCTCCCCCTTTGCCCACGGGGTCATCTGGAGCCAGACCAACAGGTACGTCTACCAGGACGACAGTCTCGACCTCGGCAAGCCCTCGGCCCTCGGGCAGGACCTTTTGAAGGAACTGACCTTCTCCGCCCGGCTCCGTCCGCGCCTCCCCGGCCAGTTGGTCAGGGACTTCGAGGCGAAGCAGCAGCGCACGGCGCCGGGCTACGCTCCCGATTCCGCAACCGAGCTGATCGACTGGGTCAAGGAACGGCTCCTGATACCGCAGGAGGAATGGGGAAAGCTCCTGGCCGGCATGGAGCGCGATCACGCCCTGGTGCCGCACGAGCTGATGGCGCAGGCCGCGGGGAGGGTCGCGCTGATCGGCATTCCCGGCGCCGCTGCCCCCCTGGTCGGCGCCGTCGAGATGCTGCCGGAAATCGCGCGCGGGGTGGCCCGGGAGCCGGGGTCCCTCAGTGTCACCCCCCTTTTGGCCGAGGATTGGTCGATCCAGGCGTTAAGGCAATCCTTGCAAAAGATGGCGGCACTGCCGGGCGGCGCGAGGGTCGGTCCCGACGCCGGCCGGCAAGCCCCCGCGCTGGAGAAATTTCTCGCTACCGTGCTTTGCTACTACGGCCCGGTGCAGCTTTCCTGGCTGCAAGCCACCCTGGCACTCCCCGAGGAGGAACTCGGTGAGGCGCTGCACGCGCTGGAACAAGGTGGGCTGGTCATTTTGGACCAGTTCTCCGAAGCGAGCGGCACTGCCGAAATCTGCGATGCGGCGAACCTCGAAGCGCTCCTGCGGATGCTGCGCAGATCGAGAAGGCCACCCTTCGAGGCGCTCGAGCTGGCCAGCCTGCCGCTTTTTCTCGCCTTTTTCCAGGGGCTCACCCGGCCGGGCGCCTCACTCATTGACCTGCGCGCGAGGCTCGACCAGTTGCTTGGCCTTCCCCTGGCGGCCCGCGCCTGGGAGGAGGAGGTGCTCCCGGCGCGGCTGGGGCCCTATTGCACCGCCTGGCTCGACAGCCTCATGCAGACCAGCGACCTGTTGTGGTTTGGCTGCGGTGCCAAGCGGGTCTCCTTCGCCTTTCCCGATGAGCTCGACCTCTTTCAGGAGGGGAAGCTCCGCAGAGCAAACCCGGACGCCGAGCTGGTCGGGCGGCTCCTGCCCGACCCGAACGGGCGCTACAGCCTGCCGGCCATCTCCCTCCGCTCGGGGCTGCCAGCGGCCACCGTGACGGCCGAACTCTGGAAGCTCACCTGGCAGGGAGAATTCAGCAACGATTCCTTCGCCAGCCTGCGCAAGGGAATCCTCAACAAGTTCACCCGGCAGCTCCCCGAGCCGGGAGCGAGCCAGCGGCACAGCATCGCGCGCCGCTGGCACAACGAGCAGGAGGGTGCCGGCAACTGGTACCTGCTCCCCCGGGAAAGTCCACAGCCGGACATCCTGGTGCGCGAGGAGATGAACAAGGAGAGGGTGCGACTGCTTTTGGAGCGCTACGGCATCCTGTTCCGGGAGCTGTTGCTGCGGGAACTTCCTGCGCTGCAGTGGCGCGGGCTCTTCAGGACACTGCGCATCATGGAGCTCTCGGGGGAGCTCATGTCGGGGAATTTCTTCAACGGCATTGCCGGGCTGCAGTTCATCGCCCCGGAGGCCTTCCGTCTGCTCACGGCGGGACTACCCAAGGACGCAGTATACTGGTGCAACGCGACCGATCCCGTCTCGCTTTGCGGCAGCGGCCTGGAAGGGATGCCCGACCGGCTCCCCGCGCGCCTCCCCTCCACGCACCTCGTGTATCGCGGAGTGCGCCTGGTGCTGGTCTCCCGGCGTTACGGCAAGGAGCTGGAGATCGCCGTGCCGCCCGAGGATCCGCAGTTTCCCGCCTACCTCAGCTTTTTCAGGGTGCTCCTCTCCAGGGAGTTCAATCCCCTGAAGCGGATCTTCGTCGAGCGCATCAACGGGGAGTCCGCCGCAGCCTCGCCCTACGCCCGGGCGCTCCAGGACTTCGGTTTCCAGGGGTCCCACAAGGGGCTTGAGTTGTGGAGAAGGTATTGAAAAATGACGCACACCCGACCGTGACGACGGCTTCCTGACCCCAGCCAAAAATTTGACTGCCCACTTCTTGATTCGGGATGGGTCGTTGCCTCGCCTCGAAGTATCCGTTTTTGCCCGCCATCTCGCACCCTGCCAGGCGTTCCCCAGCATCACGAGCTAGGTCACTGGGAATACAACAATTTTATTATTTACAGCGAATGTTGGCCTTGATGGCGATTGCCCCCGGCCACAACCGAAAACGGTCCAAGCTTGCTGGCTTACTCATTCTTTCCTCATTTCCCTGCTCGTTTTTGCCACGTTTCTTGCTTTATCAAGAACAAAGCAGGAGGCACACCTATAAATTGGCACCCTACAGATTAAAAATATTCTTAGAATTCTTTAGCTGCATTATTACATTTAAAATACTGGGCATTGATATTTTTAACCGTTGAATCACGGCAATAACTATTTGCACGCAGGGCAGAAATTTTACCAATGTCAGCACACAGAGTTCTAGGAAACCGCTACCACAGCAATGCCAACCTGACGTTCAAGGAGAGAACTAGAAAATGAATCAGCAAAACAGTCTGAATTTTTCCGGCGGACCGGGCGCACTACCAGAATGCGTGTTGCAGGAAGTCCAGGAATCAATCAACAGGGTCCCCGAGACCGGGCTGTCGATCCTTGGCATAAGCCACCGCTCCGACTGGTTTGCCGCAGTGATCAGAGAACTGGAAACCAATATCCGAAAACTGCTGGGATTGTCCGAAGAGTATCACATCCTGTTCCTGCAAGGCGGGGCGACGCAACAGTTCTCCATGGTACCGATGACCCTGCTGCGGGGAAAAGCCGCCCCGGCGGATTATCTGCACACGGGCTACTGGAGCGGTAAGGCCCTTCCCGAGGCGAGGCGCGAAGGGCCGATCCGGGTGGTCTGGAGCGGCGAGGCGGACGGGTTTCGCGGCCTGCCCGGCGACGCTGAACTCTGCCTGTCGCCCGACGCCCCTTACCTGCACTACGTTTCCAATGAAACCGTCGAGGGGCTCCAATTTCACCGGGTCCTGGGCCGAGACGACGTCCCCAGGATCTGCGACATGTCCTCCGACTTTCTTTCCGCCCCCTGCGAAGCGGAGCGTTTCTCCCTGATCTACGCGCACGCCCAGAAAAACATCGGCCCGGCGGGGGTGACCGTGGTGATCATCCGCGATGAGTTGCTGAAAGATGCCCCGAGCGATCTCCCCGGATTCCTGGATTACCGCATTCACGCCGAGGCCCATTCTATTTTTAACACCCCGCCCGTCTTCGCCATCTACGTAGTTTTACTGGTCACGCGCTGGCTTTTGCAGGAAATCGGCGGACTGGCGCAGATGGAGCGGATCAACCGAAAAAAGGCCCGGCTCATGTACGGCATCCTCGATAACAGCAAAGGTTTTTACCGCGGCAGGGCCGTGGCGCAGGACCGCTCATTGATGAATGTGTCGTTCAATTTGATGACACCTGAGCTGGAAAAGCGTTTTCTTACCGAGTCCATCGCCGCAGGGTTTTCGGGCCTTTCCGGTCACCGTTCCATCGGAGGCCTCAGGGCTTCCCTGTACGATGCGGTGACGCTGGCAGCGGTCGAAAAGCTTGCCAACTTCATGGAAGATTTCCAGCGCCGGCACGCCGGTTGACACCCCGCGTTTGTTAACGGAAAAGGGCTCCTGAAACGGGGCCGCAAGGAGATGTTACGTGAATAACCATACAGGAAACCCGCCCCACCGGCTCGTTCCCGCCGGGACGGCACCGTCCGCCGCTTCGGTCGAGGAGATCCTGGAACTCTCCCGGGCTGGGAGATGGGGAGAGCTGGAGACCAGGGCGCGCAAAGTGGTGGCACACCATCCCGGGCATCTGTTGGGATGGATCGCCTTGGGAAAGGCGCTCTTGCAACTAGGGCACTGGGGAGAAGCCCTGGAACCGCTTTCCCGGGTGAGACAACTGGCCCCCGGCGACGCCGATGCCCACAACGACCTGGGCTATGCCCATTACCAGCTGGGCCGGGTCGCCGAGGCCGAAGCGTGCTACCGTCAGGCCATCAGGTGCGCCCCCCGGTTTGCCCAGGCCTACAACAACCTCGGCGTGCTCTTGACCGACCAGGGCCGGCTTGCCGAGGCCTCGGTGCATCTCCGGCACTCCCTGAAATTCAATCCCGCTGCGGCCGATACCCACAGCAACCTTGGGTGCGTGCTGCGCAACCTGGGCCGGCTAATCGAATCCGAATCCTGCTACCGGCACGCCCTGACACTTGATCCAGGCTCGGATCTCGCCCAGCACGGCCTGGGGATCCTATTGGGGCTGTTCGGCAGCCGGGACGCCGAGGCGATCTCCTGCCTGGAACGCTCCATCGCCCTCAATCCGAACGCAGCCGACCCCTACATCACCCTGGGGAATCTGCAGATGCGCACCGGCCAGCCGGAGAGGGCCGCAGCCAGCTACCGTCGCGCCCAGGAATTGCGACCGCTGATCACGCGACGCGCCGTAAAGGAACAGCCCGACTTCTCGGTGCTGCTGCTCGACGCCCCCGGTCCCGGCTGCACCCCGATAAGCTACCTGGCCGGCAGTGCACCCTACGATTGCCATTACCACTGTGTGATACCGGACGCCCCGGAGGATCTCGACCTGCTGCGCTCCAAGGCCGACGTGGTGGTCAACCTGATCGCCGACGCGGACAGCGGCAGGGACATGCTGCCGGTGGCGCACCAGCTGGTGGAGCGCATTGGCCGCCCCACCGTGAACCATCCGGGTCTCATCGTGCACACCGACCGCGAGACGGTGGCCCGCCGCCTGACCGGCATCCCCCGGTGCCGAGCCCCCAGGACCGCGCGCCTCGCCGGCACGCAGCTGGTGCAGGCCGCCCGCAGCGCCTGCCCGGACGGATTCGCCCTGCCGCTGTTGGTGCGCCTGGCCGGCAACCACGGGGGAGACGACTTCGAAAGGGTCACAGAAATGAGCGCCCTCGCCAAGTTCGTTTCCCGGCGCCCCGAGGCGGACTACTACCTGATCGAGTACGTTGACTACCGCTCCGCCGACGGCTTTTTCCGCAAATACCGGTTCATCTGCATCGACGGCGAACTCTTCCCCTATCATCTGGCCATCCACGAGGACTGGAAGGTGCATCATTTCCGCACCGACATGGCGAACCAGCGCTGGATGCGCCAGGAGGAAGCCGCTTTTCTCAAGGATCCGCAGCTGGTATTCGATCCGCAGTGCCAGGAAGCGCTGCGGGCCGTGGTCGCCGCGACGGGGCTCAACTACGGCGGGATCGACTGCGCGCTCGACCCCGCCGGCCAGGTCGTGGTGTTCGAGACCAACGCCACCATGCTGGTGCACGAGGAAAAGGACGAGATGTTCACCTACAAGAACCCGTATGTCGAGAGGATCAAGATCGCCTTCGATGCGATGCTGGGCCGGCTGGCGGCCGGCGGCAGATCAGTGGCTCCCTGCCAGGCGGGCACCATGGCGCCGCAGCCGCGCTCGCACCAGGTTGGCCAAGGCGAGGCCGCCGAGGCTTGCCACCCTTCACTCGGGGAGTTTCCCGGATCACGTCCCGAATCACGTCTCGGAACTTCGGGCGCAAGGGCCAGCGGATGAAGAGCAGCACCAGAAAGGGGAGGCGCCCCGCCAACCGTAAAGCTGAGGCGCTCCCGGCCAGGATGACCGAGCAGATGGCGCAACTGCGCCAGGCCGGGCGCTGGGACCAGTTGGCAGCCAGCGCCCGCATCGCCTCGACACGTCACCCACGACGGATCGAGGGGTGGCAAGAGCTGAGCCGCGCTCTTTTGCACCTGGGACAGTGGGCGCCGGCCGCTGAGGCGCTTTCCCGGGTCATACGGCTCGCACCCGGAGATGCCGGGGCGCACAACGACCTGGGCTCTGCCTGCTACAGGCTGGGCCGGGAGGCAGAGGCAGAGACCTGCTATCTCAGAGCTCTGGAGTGCGACCCCCGATCAGCCAAGGCACACAACAATCTGGGCGCGCTCCTTGCCGAAGGGGGCCGGCTTGCGGAGGCGACGGTTCATTTCCAGCAGGCGCTGGAGTTGCACCCCGGAGTTGCGGGGCCGCACAACAACCTGGGATGCGTGCTGCGCGACCTGGGCCGGCTTTCCGAAGCCGAACCCTACTTCCGGGCCGCCCTGAAAATCGACCCGGACTACTTCGATGCCTGCATCAATCTGGGGCTGGCGCTCTTCGATTTGGACCGGTTGGCTGCGGCGCAGCAAAGTTACCGCCGTGCGCTGGAAATAAATCCCGACTCCGCCCTCGCCCTGCACTGCCTGGGGAGCCTGCTGGACCGCGCAGGCGGCCAGGACGACGAGGCCGCGGCCTGCCTGGAGCGCTCCATCCTCCTCAACCCGGACAACGTCGACACCTACCATACCCTGGGCAACATGCTCTTGCGCAGCGGCCAACTCACCCGATCCCAGGAGGTGTTCCGGCGTGCCCGGACCTTGTGCCCGCTGATTTACTGGCCCGCACGGAAAGAGCCCGCCGATTTTTCGGTGCTGCTTTTGGACGCCCCCGGTCCGGGGTGCACGCCGGTCGTCTACCTGGCTGGCGGGGCACCCTACGACGCCCATTTTTATTGCGTTTTGCCGGGTGCGCCTGAGCACCTCGAGCTGCTGCGCGCCAAAGCCGACGTGGTGGTCAACCTGATCGCCGACCCGGACAGCGGCAAGGAGCTGCTCCCCTGCGCCCGGGATCTCGTGGAGCTGCTGGGCCGCCCCACGCTGAACCACCCGACCCGGGTGATGTGCACCGACCGTGAGACGGTGGCCCGGCGTCTGTCCGGCATCCCCTGGTGCCGCATTCCGAGGACCCTGGCTCTCACCGGCCCGGAACTGGCGGAGGCTCTGGCCGACCGGCATCTGGAGGAAGTTACCTGGCCGCTGCTGGTGCGCCTGGCCGGCAACCACGGAGGTGACGACTTCGAGAAGGTGGCAGATTGGCACGACCTCGCCGCTTTCGTCTCCAGGAACTCGCAGGCAGACCACTACCTGACCGAGTACCTCGACTACCGCTCGGCCGACGGCTTTTTCCGGAAATACCGGTTCATCTGCATCGACGGCGAACTATTCCCCTACCACCTGGCCATCCACGATCATTGGAAGGTGCATCATTTCCGCACCGACACGGCCAACCAGGCCTGGATGCGCCGTGAGGAAGCAGCGTTCCTCAGGGATCCGCAGCTGGTCTTCGACGCATCCTGCCAGCAGGCGCTGCGGGCCGTGGCTGCCGCGACCGAACTCGATTACTGCGGCATCGACTGCGCGCTCGATGGCGACGGCCAAGTCGTGGTGTTCGAGGCCAATGCGGCGATCCTGGTCCATGACGAAAAGGACCCGAAATACGCCTACAAGAATCCTTTCATTGCCAGGATCAAGGAGGCCTTCGATGCGAAACTCGCCCGACTGGCGGGGGAAGGCTGGCCTGCGATATCCAGCCGGCCGACCGAGACATGAGGAGATGAACCGCATGCATTATCTACCCCAAGGCGCAGCTGACCAGGGCAGCACGGCAGCGCCCCCCGCCTTAGTGATCCAGAAAACTGCGGTACCCTCCGGTACCGGGGAGCGGGGTCAGTCGGAAGTCGAGACCGGAGGCGCGGCGACGCGGCAACCTGCCCACATTGCAGCAGGCTGGAAATCCCTGAGCAAGGTCCTTTTCAAACTGGGCCAGTGGACACGAGCCACGCAGGCGCTGTCCCGGCTCATAGCATCGTCGCCAGGCGACGCCGACGCACACAATGACCTGGGAAGGGTTTTCTACAACCTGGGCCGGGAGGAGGAGGCCGAGGCGAGCTATCGCCGGGCATTGCAGTTCGATCCCGGTTTCGCCAAAGCCTACGACAATCTGGGTGCGCTCCTGGCCGACCGTGGCCGTCCTGCCGAGGCCGCGGAAAATTTCCGGCAATCGATCGCAATAAATCCCGACTCCCACTTCGCCTGGCACTGCATGGGCACCCTGCTGGACCGCTTTGGCGGCAGGGACGACCAGGCCATTGCCTGCCTGAATCGCTCGATCGCCCTCAACCCGGGCACTGTCGATGCTTACAACACACTGGGGAACCTTCTGCTACGCACGGGCCAACCCGAAAAATCCCTGGCGATGTTCCGCCGCGCCCGGGATTTGAGCCCGCTCACAACCTGGCGCGCCAGGAAGGAGCAGGCCGATTTCTCCGTGCTGCTGCTGTACGCTCCCGGCTCCGGTTGCACCCCGATCAACTACCTGGTGCGCAGTGCCCCGTTTGACTGCCATTTTTACTGCGTGCTGCCGGATGCGCCGGATGATATCGACCTGCTGCGGGCCAAAGCCGATCTGGTGATCAACATGATCGCCGACGCGGACTACGGTAAAAAGACACTACCCCAGGCGCGGCAGCTCGTGGAGCGCCTGGGGCGCCCGACCCTGAACCATCCCGAGCAGGTCATGGGGAGCGACCGCGAGACGACGGCGCGGCGGCTTGCCGGCATATCTCTTTGCCGGATTCCCAAGACCCTGCGACTTTCCGGCCCGGATCTGGGGCGGACAGCGCGGGACCAAAGTCGCGACGGATTCGCCCTACCGCTGCTGGTCCGCGTTGCCGGTAACCACGGAGGCGACGACTTCGAAAAGATCTCTGACCTGGCCGCCGTCGCAGATTTCGTAAACAGGCACCCCGGGGCCGACTTTTACCTGATGGAGTACCTCGACTACCAATCCGAAGACGGCTTCTTCCGCAAATATCGGTTCATCAGCATCGACGGCGAACTCTTCCCCTATCACCTTGCCATCCACGACCACTGGAAGGTACATCATTTCCGGACCCGTATGGCAGAGCATGCCTGGATGCGCGAGGAGGAAGCGGTTTTCCTCAGCGACCCCCACCAGCTCTTCGACGAGCCCAAGCTGGCCGCGCTGCGCGCCGTCGCAGCCGGGTCGGGTCTCGATTACTGCGGGATCGACTGCGCGCTCGATCGCTACGGCCAGGTGGTAATCTTTGAGGCCAACGCGGCGATGCTGGTCCATGACGAGAAGGACTCGGCCTTTCTCTACAAAAATCACTACATAGGCAAGATCAGGGACGCCTTCCAGGCGCGCCTCGGCCGTCTGGCCCGGGAAACACACTGACCCACCAGCCTGATCTCCCCGGCGCGGGAATGAGTGGTCGGCTTATTTTCCGGCTTTTCTGCAAAATTGTTTCCTATTTTTTGCTTTGAATTTGAAGGATTCCTCCCCAATGGCCACCGAGAAGGAATTCAGATGCCCCCTGTCGTCGCAGGCAGCCCAGTCCGTCCTTAAACTGTTCTAGACCTGAAGAAAAGCCTGAAGCAGAGAGGCCCGCCCCCGCAGCACCGGGACGGGCCTCTTTTTTTACCCGCGCGGACTCAGCCACACCCGCTCGCCGCCTCCCAGGCGGTCCCCCTGTTTTTCCAGCACCGCTTCCCAGAGGAATTTGGGTGCCCGGTAGCGGCCGACTTCCAGTTCTTCCAGGGCGTGCAACTGCCACCCTGCCCCGATGAGCCGCAGCACCGCTTCACGGTCGAAAAAGCGTTTCAGCCTGCCGCCAGCCTCAAAAAGGTTCGGCTCGACTTCGGTGTGTCCCACGGCGCCGGGAAGCAGGTCGCGGGTGGAGTTGACCCTCAGGAGCAGATACCCTCCCGGTCCGAGGCAGCGGCTGATTTCTGCCATGATGGCAAGCGTGACGGACCATTGGAAGAAATGAAGGCAAAGGCTGGCAACCACCACCGAAAAGGCTCCGTCTGCGAAAGGAAGCGGCTCGCGGAGATCGATCGGGCGCAGGTCCGCCCGGGGGGCCCTCCTGCGGCAGAGATCAAGCGCCTCGGCAGAATAGTCTGCGGCAACGACCTTGACCCCGAGGCCGGTAAGGTAACGGGTGTCACGACCGCCACCACAGCCAAGTTCCAGCAACGAGCCGGCGCGACAAGACTCCAGGATCGTTTTCCAGCGCTCCAGCCACAGATCATCGCTGTCGGAAACATTCCTGCCCAGCCGGTCGGTGTAGCACGGTTCACTCAATGCCTCTGCCCCCACACACCTCAGTTTACTTCTGCATCAGCCGCAAGCTGATCGGGGTATTTTTTGAGTCGCTGCTTATTTTCGGAATCCGGCAGCGCCACCGCAGCGTCGTCGATATCCTGAAGGGTACTTTCGAGCTGCCAGGCGGCAGCCCCTCCCCGGACCACCTCAAGAGCCAAACTGGCCACGTCTTTCACTTCTCCCGTCCGGAAAGCCGCTCCCAGCAGGGCTGCGCGTGCCCACGCGTCCTCCCCGCGTTTGAGCTTCAATTGGGCGGCAAGCGCGGCCAACCGATCAAAGAACCCGGGGATCCTTATAGGCAGAATTAAATGAGATTTCAACAAGCCAAAGTATATCCCGAAAAGTCTGCCACGCATCCAGCGATAACCATTTGACCAAGGTATTTCCTGGCTGATCCATTCACACTCAAAGAGCCAGGGGGTTTCCTGACAACGGGCATGCTAAAAGGCTTTGGTGAGCGAGGTGCAGTCCCGGGAGGAAATGCAAAAAAAGGGTAGGCACACCAGGCCAAGCCGCTAACCTTCCGTGTTGACGAAAATTAATTTCATGTTATAACCCCCTCATTAGGTCATGAGGGTGTTATTTTTATGGGAAAGCACTGGGCTGGACCACTTATACCTTCAGATTCCGAGGGGTTGCAGGGTCGGAGGGGCGACACACAGGCCGGGGAGGAACACATATATTAGCGGGGGCAAGCTGACCTTGGCGCTACTGAACTTAACAAGGAATCTGGTGCTATCAATGAGCAAGGCGGGATGGAAGCCCTTGAGTCCGACAGGCTCCTAGTCAGATAAATTCTTGTCTATGTTCATTCGATCGTGAAGAACACGAACAACCTCAACTAAATCACTCGAAAGCCATCGGTAGAAAATCAGGTGCCGCCCTGCCAGGTGCTTTCGGTAGCCATCACGGATCGCAGAGCAGTCCCGCCCTTCTATGCGCCCTGAAGCGATGCCGATAAAGCATTCGTCCAGCATTTTCAGATAGCTGTTGCGCTGTTCGATACCCCATTTCTTCTGGGTGTAACGACCTATTTCCTTCAAGTCGCGTTCCGCGGCATTGGAAACCGTGTAGACAGGCATCGTCTACTTGCCCTCACTATCAAGTTCGGACAACAGCGCCCCCAAAGTATAGTCTGACGTCCCGCTCTCCTCGCCATCGGCAAGCATCCGCCGCAAAGCATCAACTCTGCTTTCATGTTCTTCGAGCAAGCGCAAGCCTGCTCTGACAGTTTCGCTTTTGGACCCATATCGCCCACTCCGAACCCGTTCTTCTAGAAAAAGCTCATAATGTTCGCCCAACGTTACACTCGTATTTTTTTGCATATCCTCGCCTCCTGTAATCCTGACACCAGCATATAGGATATATGGGTATCAGGCAAGGATAAACCAACCGCACCAAGGATTTTATGCGATACCAAATTTCGTGCCAAAATCGTGGATATTGCCTCTAGCAAAGTTCGCACCATTGGCGTTTTTTGAGCTGGATAACTTATCTTATCCAGCTCTTGTTGGCACGATAAATATTATTGACCGTAACCTGCTGTTATTTTAAGAAAACGCCCTCGGCCAGATTAGCGGCAGAGGGCGTTTTCTAATTTTCATCAACACAGAGGGTTAGCGGCTTGCACACCAGGCGCCCACCCCTTTTCCAGTAAATTTTTCAAACCCGGCTACTGCTTGGCAAGGAACTCCCTGCCGAAGGGGGACATGTCGCGCAGCCTCTTGATGATCGGCGGCAGTTCCCTGATCACCGCATCGATCTCTGCATCGGTGGTGAACCGGGAGAGCGAGAAACGGATGGAGCCGTGGGCGCAGGTAAAAGGGACCCCCATGGCACGCAACACGTGGGAGGGCTCCAGCGATCCGGAGGTGCAGGCGCTCCCGGAGGAGGCGCAGATCCCCTTCTCGGAAAGAAGCAGCAGTATCCCTTCGCCCTCGACGAACTCCATCGCGATGGAAAGCGTGTTCGGCAGCCTCTCGGCCCCGCCGCCGTTGATCCTTGTGTGCGGGATCAGCGCGCTCAGCTCCCGCTCCAGCCGGTCCCGCAGGTCACGCACCCGGCCGCTCTCCTCGCCCATGTGCAGGTGCGCCACTTCGCACGCCTTCCCCATGGCGATGATCGAGGCGGTGTTTTCGGTGCCGGCCCTGCGGCCGCGCTCCTGGTGCCCGCCTACCAGGAAGGGGCGAAACGGGGTGCCGCGCCGCACGTAGAGGACCCCGACCCCTTTGGGGGCATGCAGCTTGTGGCCGGAGAGCGAGAGCATGTCGATGGCTGAGCTAGCCATGTCGAGCGGGATCTTCCCGACCGCCTGCACTGCATCGGTGTGGAACAGCGCCCCCTTCCCTTTGACGATAAGCGCGGCCTCCTCGATCGGGAAGACCACCCCGGTCTCGTTGTTCGCGTACATGAGGGAGACGATCGCGGTGTCTTCGTCGACTGCGGCCTCCAGTTCCTTAAGATCCAGGCGCCCCTCGCCGTCCACGTTGAGCTCGGTCACCCGGTAGCCGCGCTTGGTGAGGTTGCGGCACTGGGTCAAGACGGCCGGGTGCTCCACGCGGCTCGTAATGATGTGGCGCTTCTCGGGAAAGACCTCGAGGGCCGAGCGGATCGCGGCGTTGTCGCTCTCGGTGCCGCAGGCGGTGAAGACGATCTCGTCCGGCAACGCTCCCAAGAGCGCCGCCACCCGGCCGCGCGCCTCGTCCACCTTCTTCTGGACCTGGCCGCCGAAGAAATGCATGGAACTCGGGTTGCCGTACAGTTCGCAGAAGTAGGGTCGCATCTCCTCGAAGACCCGCTCGTCAACCTTGGTGGTGGCGTTGTTGTCCAGGTAGATTTCCTTCATCCCTGCACCTCCTCGACGGTGATGTCGTTGGAGACCAGTTCGCGTAGCTTCTGCTCTACGAATTTGGCGGTGTAGCCGGAGGAGGCGCAACCGGCGCAGGCCTTGCGGAAGGCGACCTGCACCCTGGAGCCGTCGATGTCGATCAGCTCCAGATCGCCGCCGTCGGCCCAGAGCTGGGGACGCACCTCGTTCTCCAGGGTCTCCTGGATCAGCTGCATCTTCCTCAGGTTGGTGAGCTTCGCCGGCTTCTCCTGGGCGACCTTCTTCTCCTCGCCCATCACCTCGGCGATCAGTTCCTTGATCTTCGGGATGCAGCCGCCGCAGGCCCCGCCCGCCTTGGTGAAGTGGGTCACCTGCTCCGCGGTGTGCAGCTTGTTGGACGCGATCACCTTTTTCAAGAAAACGTCGGTGAGGCCGAAGCATTTGCAGACCACCTCGCCTTCGGTCTCGACGTGGTCATGGCTGTGGCCGTGTTTGGGGGCCGCAACGCCGCGAAACTTGGCGATGGCCGCCTCCAGGGCCTCCTGCCCCATGACCGAGCAGTGCATCTTCTCCTCGGGAAGACCGCCCAGGAAATCGGCGATCTCCTGGTTGGTGACTTCCAGCGCCTCGTCCAGCGTCTTTCCTTTCACCATCTCGGTCAGGGCAGAAGACGAGGCGATTGCCGAGCCGCAGCCGAAGGTCTGGAACTTGGCATCGATGATCCTCTCCTTCTTGTCATCGAGCTTTATGAAAAGCTTAAGGGCATCGCCGCAGGCAAGGCTTCCGACTTCGCCCACTGCATCCGCGTCCGTAATTTCGCCCACGTTTCTCGGGTTGAGGAAATGTTCTTTTACCTTATCAGTATAGTCCCACATAGACCCTCCTGTAATATAGTGCCGTTATCATAGCGCAAAGATAGAAGAAAGAGAACCCAAAAACGCGCCGTGAACACCAGCGTAGCACTCGGGTTTCCCCCCCGCCTTGACCTGTGTCAAAGATACAATGCAATTCCCGCTCCGTTGGATAAATTTATCCGTCGGGCGTTGCTCCACCCGGGTAAAAAAGGAGCGAGCATTCAGGCAACTGTCTGAAAGGCTGTTCAAAGTCATTTGCCAATGGTCAGTCACTGAATTTGATGCGTACGATCATGCTCTCAGGGATTTAGCCGATTCTGCCTTTTAAACCGGCAGCAAGGGACTGTTCAAGGCAGAAAAGGATCCGAGGCTGCGCCCCTACCAGTCAGGGTCGTACCGCTTTTGGTTGCTTGGAGGGAATTGCAGCCGGCTGGAGTAGAGCGGGGATTCAAGCTTAGTGGGGGAAATAAGTGCTGTCATCCGTTTGCCCGATTTCACGACAATCGAAACAACATTCCCTCTCCCGGACGGGGGAGGGTCAGGGAGGGAGGACTTCCGTCGGCTCTGCAGCCACCGGCTCCCCCCTCCCGATCTACTTAGTTACTACTACTCGGCACGCCTCCCACCTACCCCTTCCCGACGATGAACTCGCGTCCGGCGGCGATCAGGGCCTGCAGGCGATCCTCGCTGGACGCCTCGCAATAAAGCCGGACCACCGGCTCGGTACCGGACTTGCGGAACAGGAGCCAGCTGCCGTCCTCGAGGATGAACTTGTTGCCGTCGACCGTCACCAGTTCCTTGACCGCGACTCCGGCGAAACTCGACGGCGTGGCTGCGATCCGCTCGGGAAAAACCCGCTCCAGTTCGGGGGAGAGGGCGATATTCACCCGGCGGGTGAGATAGCGGCCGACCTTGGAATAGAGCCGCTCCAAGAGCGCCTTGACCGACATGCCCTCGTGCGCGACCATCTCGGCCACCAGGAGACAGGCCAGGATGCCGTCCTTCTCCGGCACATGCCCCTTGATGGTGAGGCCCGCACTCTCCTCGCCGCCGATGATGATCTTGTCCTGGCTGATCAGCTCCCCGATGTATTTGAATCCCACCGGCGTCTCGTAGACCTTCACGTCGTGCAGCTTGGCCACCGCATCGACCAGGTGCGAGGTGGCGACCGAGCGGCCGACCCCGCCTTGCATCCCTTTTACCCGGACCAGGTAGTCAAGCAGGAGCGCTATGATATAATTGGGCTCGATGAAACTGCCGTCGCCGTCCACGATCCCGAAGCGGTCCGCGTCGCCGTCGGTGGCAATCCCCAGGCGAATCTCGGGGTCCTGCTGCACCAGCTTGATGAAATCCTGGATATATTTTTCCGAAGGCTCCGGGGGGAAACCGCCGAAGTACGGATCGCGGTGGGCATTCATCTGCACCACCTGGGCACCGTTGGCCTTCAGGGGCTCGGCCAGGTAGCCGCGGGCCGTGCCGTAGAGCGGGTTGACCGCGATGGTGCCGAGTTTGGCTATTGCCGCAAAATCCACCTTGTGCGCCAGGTCGTCGAGGTACCCCTGCATCGGGTCGATCTCCACCAGCAGACCGCTCTTGAGCGCCTGGTCCAGCGGACACTCCTGGTAGCAGACCTCGCCAATCATCTCGTTGGCGCGCCGCTCGATGTCGTTGGTGGTCTCGGGGAGCGCCGGCCCACCGGAGGAAGGTGACCATTTGACGCCGTTGTACTCGGGGGGGTTGTGGCTCGCAGTGAAGTTGATGGCCCCGGCCGTGCCGCGCCGCAGGATCTCGAAGGCAATTACCGGGGTCGGGGTGTCGCGCACGCAGAGAAAGGTCCTGATCCCCGCACCACACAGCACCCGCGCCGCCTCGCGGGCAAACGATTCACCCATGAAGCGCGAGTCGTAACCGACGATCACCCCCTTGCCCCCTTCCCCCGAGGCCTTCACGTTGTCGGCGATCGCCTGGGTGACGATCTTTACGTTCTCGAAGATGAAGTCTTCGCACAAAATGCCACGCCAGCCAGAGGTGCCGAAGGTGATACGCTGCATAAAAGCCTCCTGGTGAATAACGAATGGCTGCCTACCGGGGTGGCGGCACGGCGCGGGGTGCCTGAAAACCGCCGCAACCGCAGGTAAGGGCAGCTTGAAATGAGAATTGCTAAAGGTTAAAGCATAGGATTTCGAGAGTCAAGCATTACCAAAAAAGAAGCGAATTTTTACTGTTGACATTTTTCTTTCGAAATTGGTAGAGTGACTTTCGTCAACGATTTCAGAGGAGGGGTTTATCATGCAGTGTCAAACAGTGCTTCCAGGTACCGAGTGTACCTTCTGGGGAAAACAGGGTTGTGTCTTTACCGAGGGCTCGTGCCAGGTCGTCGTGGAGAATTGCGAAGGTTGTGAAAGGATTGTGACCGGCACCATCGGCCAGGTCTGCAATGCCTACCCGGCCCCGGACAAGAAGTGGTCCGCCGGCCTTTGCAATTTCGCCACCCACGTCAAGGTCGAACTCAAGACGGACGACGCCAAGGTTAACCCGTTGAAAGCATCCAAGAAGGCAGCAGGGGCCAAGAAGAAGAAGTAAGCAACCCCTCGCGGCATCTTTTAAAAGGGAGGACTAGTTCCTCCCTTTTTTTATGCCCAGGAGCCCAGCCATGCCCTTTCACTATCTCGCCTGCCCCGCCTGCGGGTCGAAGGTCAAGGAATACCGCAACCCGCTTCCTACCGTCGACGTCATCATCGAGCTCCCGGAAGGAATCGTGCTGATCGAGCGGCGCAACGAGCCGCTGGGCTGGGCACTGCCGGGTGGATTCGTGGATTACGGCGAGTCCCTGGAAAGTGCGGCGCTGCGGGAAAGCCTCGAAGAGACCTCGCTCACGGTGAGCGGCCTCAGGCTGCTCGGCTGCTACTCCGACCCGGCACGGGATGCGCGCAGCCACAACATCTCTACCGTCTACGTGGCACAGGGTGCCGGCACGCCGCAGGCGGGAGACGATGCTGCGGGGCTGGCCGTTTTCCCTCTCAACGACCTCCCCCGGCCGCTTTGCTTCGACCACGCGAAGATCCTGTCCGATTACCTCGAAAGGAAGCGAAACGGCACCATCTAACCGCTTAACGAATCGGGACCGTGCCGGTCACCTCTGATCCCTGCTTGGCGCCTGGCTCTCAGCATCTCCATGCAAATTTTCCTCCGTAGGAGCGGCATTCCTGCCGCGAATTTCGCCCCATGGAAAGCGCTCCTGCAGGTCCCGCAGCGGTTCTCAGCACCCTCTCGCCCTGAATTTTCCGGCATATCAGATAGATCGCCGCCGTTTCTCCCCGGCAGGAGGCGCACTGTTCCTGCCAACAGCAGCACCATTCTCATCCCCGCCAGCCATGCCCGCCGAGTAGCTCCGGTAACAGCTTCGCCCCTGTTCCTTGGCGCTGTACAGGGCGAGATCCGCCTTCTTCAAGAGTTCGTCCAGTTCGGTGCCGTCCTCGGGATAGATGCTGATGCCGATGCTGGAGGTGACCTGGAGTTCATGACTCTCGATGCTGTAGGGGGCACTGAGCGCCTTCAGCACCTTGCCTGCCACGACTTCGGCCCCGGCGGCGTCGTGTAGGTTCCCCAGGGCAATTACGAACTCGTCCCCGCCCAGCCGCGCCACCGTATCCATCCCGCGCACGCTCCCTGCGAGCCTCTGCGCCACGAGTTGCAGCAGCCGGTCCCCCACGGCATGGCCCAGGGTGTCGTTGATGCTCTTGAAGCGGTCCAGGTCGAGAAAGAGCACCGCCATGCGCTGTCGCATCCGGTAGCTCATGGCGCGCAGCTGCTGCAGCCGGTCCATGAAGAGCAGCCGGTTGGGGAGATCGGTGAGCACGTCGTAGTGTGCCATCCGGTAGAGCTGCTCGTCGGCGCGCTTTTTCTTGGTGACGTCGCGGCACACGCCCCAGACCGCCGCCGGCATCCCTTCCCTGAGACTGCAGGAGAGGTACCCCTCGATGTCGATGGGAGAGCCGTCCCGGGCCACGAAGACGCTCTCCAGAGCCCCCCCGCCACCCTCGGCAAGCACCCGGTGGAACTCCTGATCGTAAGGGATCCGGCTTTCCGGGTGCACCAGGACCGACAGGCTCAACCCGGGAAGATCCTCCTTCCGGTAGCCAAAACCCTTGAGCCAGGCGCGGTTCGCATAGAGGAAGCGGCCGTCGGGGGCATTCATCTGGATCAGGTCGTCGGCATGCTCCAAAAAGGCGAAAAGCCGCTCCTCGCTTTCCCTGACCTGGCGCGCCTCGCCGCGGGACACCGACATCAGGTGGAAACCGATCGCCGAGACCGCGGCGTTCAGGATGACCACCCAGAACCAGATCAAGAGCAGGTATATACCGTCGTCTGAGAGCCCCGGATCGACAAAGGGCATGCGCACGCCGCGGATCACGCCGGTGTGCTCGCCGGCGAGCAGTGCCCCGTAGAGGAGCGCGCTGGCGCACCAGGAAAGCCAGATTTCGCTGCGGCCCTCCAGCAGGTAGACCGCCTCGATGGCGACAATCAGGTACAGGGGCCAGACCCAGCTGGCGGCACCGCCGCTGAAGTGGACCAGCACCGTCACGAGGGCGGTGTCGAGCAGCACCTGCAGGTGATCGGCGTACCGAAAGTGGGCAAGCCGCCTTGAGGCGTCCTGGTAGGAGAGGTTGTACAGGGCGACGCAGCCGAGGCTTAACAGCAGGAAAGCGCCCTGGTGCAGGGAGAGGAAGAAGCCGAAACGGCTGAATGAGTAGAAGGTGGCGGCATAGAGGGCGTAAACCAGGAGCAGCAGCAGGATCACCCATCTGGCCCGCACCAGGAGGGCGACCGGCGCCGCCAGTCCGTCTCCTGCCGGGGGCGCCTGAAAGGGGCGGGAGAGCCCGTCGGTCCAGCCCGATCTGTGCATCTGCATCTTGGGCATAGACCTGCTCGCTTAGGGGTCCAGTTGATCGAGAAAGAGCATCTCGGGGAGTTCCGGGATGAGCCCCATCTCGAAGGCGTGCCGGAAGAAGCAGCGTGCCCCCTCCAGATGCGCGGCGGTCAGCTCGTAGGAGATGGTCTGCCAGTAATCCACCAGCTCGGCCGTGCCGAGCCACCCCCTCTCGGGGCAGCTCGCGGCTATCTCGGGGTAGGAGGCGTAGGCGAGCTCTTTTGCCTGCACCAGATCGCGAGCCAGGGCCGCGAGTTCGGCCCCCTTCTCCCGGGCCGCGTCACGCCGGGCGATCCAGAGCGCGAAGACGAAGGGGAGCCCGGTGAATTCGTACCAGAGCTCGCCCAGGTCGTAGACGCGGCACGCTCCGGGGGCGGCAGCCCCCTTGAGGGCGGCATCCCCGATCAGGAGCAGCGCCGGGTAGTGCAGCAGGGCCTCGTGCAGCGGTTGCGAGGTGCGCTCGAAGGAATTTGTTAATCCGTACTGGCGGGCCAGGAGCACCTTCAGAAGGTTCACCGAGGTATCCGACTCGGCGCTCAAGCCGATGGCCGAGCCGTCCAGCTCCTCAATGGGGAGGGTGGAAAAGAGCAGCACGCTCTTCACCGGGCCGATGGCGCTGATGGAAAGCTCCGGGAGCAGGCAGTACTCCCGGTGCGCCTGGGCGTATTCGATGGAGGAGGAGGGGCTGAGGTCGAGCCCCCCCGATCGGAGCAGCGCATTCAGGCGGGCCGGAACGCCGTCCACGAAACGGTAGCCGGAGCAGTCGAAGTGGGCGGAGAGTGCCGTGAAGATGGGCGTGCAGTTTGCGTACTCTATGTGTCCGATGCTGAGTGTCACGTCAAGACCCCGGGATTGAATGGTGGTTCCATGTCGGCGGGGTCAGACTATACCAAGTACCAGTCAAGATCAAGACGAAATTGGGCCGACGCAAAAACCGGAACCCAACAAGAAAAGGCGAGAGAGTATCTCGCCTTTTCCGGACAGGTTGTGAGGAAAAACTACTTCAGTCGGCGACGGCGACGTAATCCTCGTAAAACTCGGCGGACATGAGGAGGTTCATCTCCTCCGCATCGGCGATCTCGATCACCACCAGCCAGCCGCCGTCGTACGGGTCGTCGTTCACGAACTCAGGGGCGTTGCCAAGCTCTGAGTTCACCTCCAGGACCGTGCCGGAGAGCGGCGCGTAGAGCTCCGCGACGGTCTTTCTCGCCTCGATGGAGCCGAAGGAGTCGTCCTGTTCCAGTTCGTCGCCCGGCTCGGGGAGCTCGACCGAGGTTATGTTGCCCAACTCCGCCTGAGCGTAGTCGGTGATGCCGATTACCGCTCGGTTGCTCTCGAGGCGCACCCAGAAATGTTCCTTGCTGTACTTGAGCTCTTCGGGAAAGTCCATAGCTTACTCCAGTACCAGTCTTTCGATGAAGCCGGTGTCTATGTTACCTTCAATGAAGTCCTTGTTGTCCATGATCCTCTTGTGAAAGGGGATGGTGGTCTTGATCCCCTCGACGATGTACTCGTCGAGCGCCCGCGCCATCCTTTTGATCGCCTCTTCCCTGGTGTCGGCATGCACGATCAGCTTGGCGATCAGGGAGTCGTAGTGCGGCAGCACGGTATAGTTTGTGTAGACGAAGGAGTCAACCCGTACCCCGAGCCCGCCAGGGGTATGGTAGTCGGTGATCTTACCGGGCGACGGGGTGAACTTCACCGAGTCCTCAGCGTTGATGCGGCACTCGATGGCGTGCCCCCTAATCACGATGTCTTCCTGGGTATAGCGCAGCTTAAGTCCGAAGGCGGAGCGGATCTGCTCCTTCACCACGTCCACGCCGGTCACCATCTCGGTCACCGGATGCTCCACCTGCACGCGGGTGTTCATCTCCATGAAAAAGAAGTTGTTGTGCTTGTCGACCAGAAACTCCATGGTGCCCACGGAGTTGTAGTTAACCGCCTTGGCCGCGGCCACCGCAGCCTCGCCCATGCGCTTGCGCAGTTCCGGGGTGGTCACCGTGGAGGGGGCCTCCTCGATCACCTTCTGGTGGCGGCGCTGGATGGAACAGTCGCGCTCGCCCAGGTGCACGACGTTGCCGTGCTTGTCGGCCAGGATCTGGATCTCGACGTGGCGCGGGCTCTCGCAGTAGCGCTCGATGTAGACCTCGGGGTTGCCGAATCCCGACTGCGCCTCGGCGCGCGCCGTGGCGAAGGCGTTGGGGAGCGCTGCGGGGGAATGAACGATCTTCATGCCGCGCCCGCCGCCGCCGGCGGTAGCCTTGATGATGACCGGGAAGCCGATCTCCTTGGAGACCCGAATCGCCTCCCCGACGTCGTGCACCCCTTCCTTGGTCCCGGGCAGGATCGGTACCCCGACCTTGATAACCGCCTGACGGGCGGAGATCTTGTCCCCCATGATGCGCATGCTCTCGGCGGTAGGGCCGATGAAGGTGATGCCGCACTTCTCGCAAACGTCGGCGAAGACCGGGTTTTCCGAGAGGAAGCCGTACCCCGGGTGGATCGCCTCGGCGTCGGTCAGTTCCGCGGCGGAGATGATGGCGTTTATGTTCAGATAGCTGGAGAGGCTCGGAGCGGGGCCGATGCAGACGCTCTCGTCGGCGAGCTTCACGTGGAGCGACTCGCTGTCGGCCGTGGAGTAGACGGCGACCGTCTTGATCCCCATCTCCTTGCAGGTCCTGATGATCCTGAGGGCGATCTCGCCCCTGTTGGCGATAAGCACTTTATGAAACATGTATGATCTCCCCGGGCCAAGGAGTCAAGGCAAGCGGCAAACCGGCGCCAGGATACCAGCTCCTCGCGCCTGATGCCGGCTCGCGCTCGACCACTTCCCTGTAGCCTGCTGGCAACCTTAGCCGAGTTTTTCCACGATGAAGAGAGCGTCGCCGTATTCGACCGGCTGGGCGTTTTCCTTGACGATGCGCACGATCTTGCAGCGGTACTCCGCCTCGATCTCGTTCATCAGTTTCATCGCCTCGACGATGCAGAGCACCTCGCCCTTCTCGACTACCTGGCCGACCTCGACATAGTGCGGGGCGTCGGGGGCAGGGGCGCGGTAAAAGGTCCCGACGATGGGGGAGGTGACCACTTCACCCGCCTCGGCGGCTTCGACGGCCGGCGCTGGGGCGGGAGCCGCCTGCTGCACGGGGGCCTGGGGAGCGTACTGGTAGGAGATCGGCTGCTGCATCTGGTACTGGGGAACGGCCCCGGCCAGACCCCTCTTGATGACAACCTTGTCCTCGGCGTTTTCCAGTTCGAACTCGGTGATGTCGGTCTCGGTTACCATCTTTATCAGCGTCTTCAGGTCTTTTATATCCACGTCGTTCTCCTTTTACAATGCAATTTTCCAGTGTCAAACTATCAGCAATGCCTTGGGCACCCGGGTAATCCGGCGACAACCGTCGCGTTCCACAACCACGCTATCCTCTATCCTCACCCCGCCAAAGCCCGGGATATAGATGCCCGGCTCGACGGTGAACACCATCCCCTCTTCCACCACCCCGGTGCCGCGCGGCGAGGCGGTCGGTGGTTCGTGGATGTCGAGACCGATGCCGTGCCCCAGGCCGTGCCCGAAGTACTGGCCGAACCCCCTGGCCCGGATGTAGTCGCGCGCCTTGGCGTCCAGCTCTCGAAAAGTTATGCCGGGACGCACCGCCTCGATGGCGAGTTCCTGGGCCACACGTACCGTCTCGTACACCTCGCGCTGCCGGCTGTCCGGCTCGCCGAGACTCAGCGTCACCGTCTCGTCCGAGCAATACCCCCGGTAGAGAGCGCCGTAATCGACCGTAACCAGCTCGCCCGCCGCAATCACCTTGTCCGAGGCCTTGCCGTGCGGCAGCGCCCCCCGGCCCCCCGAGGCGACGATGAAGTCGAAGGACTTCCCTTCGGCCCCTCCCCGCCGCATGGCCACTTCCAGCGCCCAGGCTACCTCGCTCTCGATGGCGCCGGGCCTGATCTCGCCCACGATCTCCAGCAGGGCGGCGGAGGCGATGGCAGCCACCTCTCCGAGCAGCTCCAGCTCGCCGGCGTCCTTCACGCTGCGCAGGGACGAGAGTTCCGCGTCCGCCGCAACGAACTCGACACCCGGCACCCGCTGCACCAGTTCCTGGTAGGTCGCGACGCTGGTGTAGCCAGCTTCGAAGGCGATTTTGACGGAGCCGGAGTCCTTGAGTAGTGTGGTGAGCGCCTCCAGGCGGTTGGAGAACTCGACGACCCGAGCCCCGGTCACCTCGCTGCCCGCCTGGGAGGTGTAGCGGGAATCGGTGAGAAACCACCCCTCGGTCGCAGACAGGACCAGCAGCGCTTCGCTTCCGGTGAAACCGGATAGATACCTGATATTGCTCAGGTTAGAGACAACCAACAGGTCGGCGCCGGTACCCTCCAGACACCCCCTGGCCTTTGAGATTCTGTTATTTAACATGATTTAGTCCCTGTGACAATCTATTTCTCCAGCCGGCTTACCAGGGCGCGCAGCCCCAAAAGATAGCTCTCCGGCCCGAAACCGCAGATCTGGCCGACCGCAACCGGGGCCAGGTAACTGTGGGTGCGAAAGGGCTCACGGGCGTGGATATTGGAGAGGTGTACCTCCACGGTCGGCAGGGCCACGGCGGCCACAGCGTCGCGGATGGCGACGGAGGTATGGGTGTAAGCAGCAGGGTTGATCAGGATGGCAGCGCAGTCGGCAAGCGCCCCCTGGATGGCGTCCACCAAGGCTCCCTCGCTGTTGGACTGTTCAGTTCGGATCTCGACCCGCAGTTCGCGCGCCAGGTCGGAGAGGCTCGCGTTGATCCCCTCCAGGGTGGTCGAGCCGTAGACGCCTGGCTCGCGGCTGCCGAGCAGGTTCAGGTTCGGGCCGTGCAGGACCAGGATCCTGCGGGGTGCCGCGCTCATGGCGCTCACTGCAACGCCTCCCTGAGCTTCGGTGCCTCGCGCTTCAGCAGGTAGCGTCCCTTGCCGAAGTTGCCGTCGGACGAGAGCACCAGGGCCACGAAAAAGTCGTCGCTTACCCCGCGCACGATGACCGAGCACTGTTCGGCAATGATGGAGACTTCCTCCAGTTCGCCCGTTTTCAGCACCCCCACGGTCCTCTTGATCTCCTTCAGCACGGAGGCGTATTCGATGGCAAGGGTCTGCACGTCGAGCCCTGCCGAGTCGGCCAGGTGTTCCTCGATCGCAATGCCGTCGTACCCCATGATGACCCCGCCCAGGGCGCCGCTGCACTGCTCCACCAGCATTTTCAGTATGTCCTTAAATCCCATCTCTGCGTCTCCTTATGTTTTCCAACCAGCGGGACAGTTCAGCTTCGGCATTTGTGCAGGTTAGAGCAGCCTCATCCGGCATTTCCAGCGCCTCGAAGGGGGGTGTCGACGCCGGGACGGATTCTCCGGATTTTGGGCGCTCCAGTACCGACTTGAGTTCGGTGCAGCGCAGCCGGTAGGGTTGATTCGTGGGGTCAGCGGCAAGCAGTTCCTGGTAGATGGCGATCGCCTTATCGGGAAACCCCTGGGTGACGTACAGCTCAGCGAGGGTTGCCGTCGTCAGGGGATCCCGGGGTGCCCGATTCGCAGGCTCCTTCGGAACCGCAGGAACCGGGTGGATTGCAGTGGGGACCTTAGGGCCTTCCAGGAACTCGGGGAATTCAGCAACCTCAGAGACTTCCGAGGTGTCCGCAACTTCGAAAAAATCTGAAAATTCAGAGATTTCGGAGAATTCGAGACCTTCAGGGAACTCTGAGAATTCGGGGGGCTCAAGCTGCTCCGGGACTTCGGGGACCGCGGGTTCCGCCGACTGGCCTGCCTCGAGCTCCGGTGACTCCTCCAGCACTTCGGTCAGCTCCTCGATAACCTCAGCTTCCTCCAGGGACTCCTCGTCCTGCTCCGCCCCTTCCCCTGCGCAAGCTATGGAGCGCAGCAGCAGAGCGCTCTCCGAGTCTTCGGGATTTTGTTCCAGTACCTGTCCCAGCGCCTCCTCGGCCCGTGAGGTCTCACCCGCCTCGACGTAAAGCTGGCCCAACAGCTTCTGGGCGCGCAGGTTCTCGGGATTCAACTGGACCACCCGCTCCAGAGCATCTCGCGCCTCGACTTTGAGCCCCTTGTCGAGATACGCGGTCCCCAGCGCGAAAAACCCTCCCGGATAGTCGGGGTGCAGATGGCACCCTTTTTGAGCCACGGCCACCGCGTCGTCCAGAAGTCCGAGCTTGCGGTACAGTTCGGAGAGCGGGGCGAAACTCAAGGATCGCGGGTCCGCCGCCAGCATGTCCTCGAAGCGCTGTATCTCGGTCCAAAACGAAATAGCTTCCTCTACCATGTCAATCTCCTATGCCACAGATCTCCAGAAGCGCTTTCAGGTCTTTCACCCTTTCCGTCCGGTACGCGCCGATGCCAAAGTTGCAAATGAACAGAAGTCCGCTGTCGCGAACCTTCTTGTCGTGGGAGAGCGCCTCCGCGTAGGCCGCGGCCGGGAAGGCGGGGAGCTCCCGGGGCAGACCGAAAGCCGCCAGGAGCGCCTCGACCCTCTCCCGGTCGGCCGCGCTGCAAAAACCGAGCGACTGGGAGACCCGGGCGGCCTGGACCATGCCGATCGCCACCGCCTCGCCATGCAGGAAGCTGGAGTACCCGGTCAGGGTCTCTACGGCATGCCCCAGGGTATGTCCGTAGTTGAGGACGGCGCGCACCCCTCCTTCCCTCTCGTCGCTTTCCACCACGCCTGCCTTGATGGCACAGGAGCGCCCTACCGCCTGGATCAAGGCATCCTTGTCCCGGGCCAGCAGAGGGCCTGCGTTTTGCTCCAGAAAGTCGAAGAAATCGCGGTCCAGCACCGCGCCGTACTTGACGATCTCCCCAAGGCCGCTGAGATACTCCCTGTCGGGTAGGGTGTTCAGTGTGGTCACGTCGATCAGCACCCCCCGGGGCTGGTAAAAGGCTCCGATCAGGTTCTTTCCCTTGGGGTGATTGATGCCGGTCTTGCCGCCCACGCTGGAATCGACCTGGGAGAGGAGGGTGGTCGGAACCTGGACAAAGGGGATGCCGCGCAGGTAGCTGGCCGCGGCAAACCCGGCCAGGTCCCCGATCACCCCCCCCCCAAGGGCCAGGATGAAGGAGCCCCGGTCCAGCGAGCCATCGACCAGGGAGTCGTAAATCAGGTTCAAAGTGGCGGAGTTTTTATATCCTTCGCCGTCCGGAAGCGCCACCAGGAGGACACGGTAGCCAGACTTCTCCAGGGAGGCGCGCACCCGGTCGAAGTAGAGCGGGGCCACGGTAGTGTTGGACACCACGGCGGCGGTCCCGGAAAGTCCAAGCGCCCGGCAGAAGAGACCCAACGTGTCGAGCGTGCCGTCACCCAGGGTGATATCGTAACTCCGCTCGCCGAGTGCTACCTTGATAGTTTCCGTTCTCACTGTCACCCCTTCAGAGATTCGAGGATCTCGACTGCCACCGCGCCAACCGTTTTAGCGGTCGTGTCGATACGCAGGTCGGCGTCCGCATAGAACTGTTCGCGCGCCTCCAGCATGTTCCTGATTCGTTCCACGGAGGCGTCTCCTTCCAGGAGGGGCCTCTCGCTGTCACCTTTTAGCCGGGCGGCGATCGCCTCGACGCTGGCGGTCAGGTTCACGATGGAGCCGGCTTCCCGCATGACGGCGAGGTTTGCCACCAGGATGACCGCGCCCCCCCCGGTGGAAACCACGACGCCGGAGCCCGAGGCGACTCTTTGCAGGGCCTGCGACTCCAGGCGGCGAAACGCCGCTTCCCCCTGGGCAGCAAAGATCTCCTTCACGCTGGCACCCGCCTGTCGCACGATGACCTCGTCAAGGTCGACGAAACGGTAGCCGAGCCTTTTGGACAATAGGCGCCCCACGCTGGTCTTGCCGCAACCCATGAAGCCGGTGAGAAAGATGTTTTTCAAGCTTTGCGCTTCCTTTGTTTGCCATAGGCCCGAATGGGGCCGACCGGTTAGGGGAACCCTAAAATCCCCGCAGATACTCCAGGTAGGCGGCATAGTTCCTGGCCGTCTCGGCAATGGAATCGCCGCCGAATTTTTCCATGAAGGCGCCCGCCAGCTCGATGGCGACCACCGCCTCGGCGACCACGGAGGCTGCCGGCACCGCGCAGACGTCGGAGCGCTCCACAGTCGCCTCGAAAGCCTCCTTGGTCACGATGTCGACGGACGCAAGCGGCTGGTAAAGCGTCGGTATCGGCTTCATCGCCCCGCGCACCACGATCTCCTCGCCGTTGCTGATCCCCCCTTCCACCCCGCCGGCGTTGTTGCTGGTGCGGTAGAAACCGCACGGCTCACCGCCAGCGACGCGCCTCTGGTCGAAAAAAATCTCGTCGTGGATTCGGGATCCGGGACTGCGCGCCGCCTCGAAGCCGGCGCCAACCTCCACCCCCTTGAAGGCCTGAATGCTCATCAGGGCGCAGGCCAGGCGCGCGTCAAGCTTGCGGTCCCACTGCACGTGGCTTCCCAGTCCCACAGGCACCCCGGTCACCCGCACCTCAACCACTCCGCCCAGGCTGTCACCGGCGGCCTTGGCCCGGTCGATAGCCTCAATCATCCTGATTTCGGCCTCGGGGTCGTAGGTGTAGAGCGGGGAGGCCGCGATGATCCTTTGCAGTTCCTCAACACCGAGATCGGGGCGCAAGGCGCCGACCCCGCCCAGTTCCACGACAAAGCCGGTGACCGCCATGCCGAAGCGGCCGAGATACGCCTTGGCGACCGCTCCGACGGCGACGCGCACCGCGGTCTCCCGGGCGCTGGAGCGCTCCAGGATGTTGCGGACATCACGCTGGTGGTACTTCAGTGCCCCGGGAAGATCGGCATGACCGGGGCGCGCGCGGGTGACAGCGCTCCCCTCGTCGCGGTGCTCCTCGTTGGGAGACATGCGCTTGTCCCAGTTCACCCAGTCAGAATTTTCCACGACAAGCGTTACGGGAGAACCGATGGTCTCGCCCCAGCGCACGCCGGAAAGGATGCGCACCCGGTCCGTCTCGATCTGCATCCGGCCGCCGCGGCCGTACCCCCCCTGCCGTCGGGCCAGATGCAAGTTTATCTCGGACTCGGCGAGCTTGAGACCTGCGGGGAGCCCTTCGACGATGGCAGTCAGTTGCGGGCCATGGGACTCGCCTGCGGTCAGATATCTGAACATGAATGCTCCTGAAGTTTTCGGTATAGGCATGGATAGTAGCAACAAACGGCTGCACAATCAAAAGAATTACTCAGGCGCTCACCGGACCAGAAGCTCAGCGGGCGAGCGCCGTGCCGCGGCAAAAAGGCCGGGTGAATAGATAAAAGAATGCCAGGCGTACCTGGCATTCTTTTACAGTTCAATGTTTGACCCGCGGCTAGTTACTGCTATTTCTGCGGGTTCTCTTTCTGAGGCTCCAGGAATGCAGGGCTGCTGCTCTCAAGGGTCCCCAGCAGAAACCTCCTGACCCTGAAGCCAAGGCCCAAGAGTGGCAGGACGCAGAGCGCCAGCGGATATTTGACGGCAAAAATGAGCGGGGTGAGAGCCCAGCGGGTTAAAAGCCTCAGGAAACCGTGTTCGCGGATAAAGTCGGCAATGGGCGGGCTGTGCCGGTAGTAGAAAGCGACGAAAGCAGTGCCGGGAGCGCTTCGCAAAAGGACATCGTCGCGGAAATGACGCAGAACCACGACCTGCGGATCAAGATAGCTGCCGTAGGCTGCCGTCGCGATGAAGCAGCCGGACTTGCCGCCCGAGGACGACGGAGTGCTGCTCGTGGTAGCCGGGACAACCGGATTGGACGGTACGGTGCCGGCAGCCCCGACATCTAGGGTGAACGCCTGAGAACCTGTAGCGCCAACCGAATCGGTGACGGTAAGGGTGAAATTTGAGTTGGCGGCAACCGTCGGCGTGCCACTGATGACCCCGGCAACAGGGTCGAGGGTCAGACCGGCAGGAAGCGAGGGTTTGACACTCCAGGTGAAGGGCCCTGTCCCCCCGGTACTGGCCAGGGACTGGGAGTACGAGGTGCCGGCAGTCGCACCTGGCAGAGGTGAGACGGTAGTAACGGCAAGCGGGGGGTTTATCAGTATGGTCAGGCTTTGCGTCGCAGTCTTGCTGGTGGCGTCCGTCGCCAAGGCGGTAAAGGTATAGGAACCTGCGAGGGTGGGTGTCCCCGTGATCTGGCCGGTAGTGGAATTGATGGAAAGCCCGGGAGCCGGATTGAGCGTCCCCGCGCCCTGACCCGCGCTGATGGACCAGGTTATGGGGTTTGCGCCACCAACTGAAACCAGCTGATCGCTGTAACTTCCTGCCCCCTGGGTCCAGGTCTTGAGTGAAGAGTTGGAAATCGCCAGTGCGACGACGTTGAGCACGAAAGCTTTGGAAGACTGGGTGCCGGCGTTGTCGGTGACAGTCACGGTGAAGGTGTAGGAAGCCTTAGGCGAGGGGTCGGTAATGGAACCGCTGATGACGCCGGTTGCAGCATTAAGTGTTACCCCCTGCGGTAGGCTCCCGGAGCTGACGACCCAGGTTCCGTAGGGAACCACTCCACCGGTGGCTGTGAGCGTCGCGCTGTAGGCGGACGCGAGCGTGGCGCTCGGGATCTGGGCGGTGGCAATGGTGAGCGGCACGGATCCGATACCGGCGCCGGAAAGATAAATTACCGACTGTCCCCCGTTGGAATTGATGACCACCTGGTAGCCGTTGCCGGGGTTCCCCGCGAAGGAACCAGCGCCGGTCGGGGCAAACCGGATAGTCATGGTGGCGCTGGTCCCAGGATTCACCGTGGAGGGCTGCGGGGTCGTGAAGGAAAAAGGCGCTGCGGGGGTGCTTATGGAACTGATGTTAAGCTGGGTATTGCCGCCGTTGGTTATCTCGAAACTGACGTCCTTGAAGGGAGTAGCTGTCGTGATGTCCACGTTGCCGAAATCTATCGAGCTGTTGTTGATCGGATTGCCCGAGGCATCGTTGAGCAGGAGCTGCGGCGAGGTGGAGAACTCCAGCATCTGCCCGTAGATATCGGAATTGGAGAGTGCCCGGCCGTCCTGCCAGACCACGAAAAACTTCCTGAATGAGACATCGCCAAAGGCAACAGCGGGGGCGAGCTGGTTGGCAGGCGCAACCGTGACGATGGCATTGCCGCCGGAAAGATTGCCCTGCGGATCGATAAACTGGCTGTAGATGTCGATATTGCTGATATTCGCGCTCTGGTTTCTGGCATCCTCCCAGGCCACGAAAAAACGCTCGTTCACGATATCGAAGGAAGCAACCGGGGAGGTCTGGTCTCCGACGGCGTTGGAGATCGCAATCAGGTTGCCGTAAGGGGCAAAGGAAGTGATGTCCATGAGCTGCCCGAAAATGTCCTTCCCGGTGGCCGCCCCGCCGCTGTTATCCTCCCAGGCAATCAGAAGCCTCTGGGTGATCGGATCAACTGCCAGGGTGAGAGCATCGGCCAGGGTGCCGAAGCTGAAATCCTGAACTAGGGTAAGCCCTGTCCTGCGCAATTTGGCCTTCGCCGAGCCGCTGTCAAGATCAACCGAGCTGAAGGTTGGCGAGCCGTAGGTGGCGACCACGGGTGGTCCGGGTACCAAAGTGTAGGGAATGGTCAGGGTGACCTTGGTCGTCCGGCCAATCCAGGCGGTGAAGACCTCTCCGGAAGAGGAATTATAGGCAAGCCTTGGGTGGGCGACACTCACCGGCACGGACCAGCTCAGCGTGATCGCCGAGCCGCTGTCGGTGTAATCTCCGTTAGAAACCAACCCGGAGCCGGCCGAGATGACGGTGGGGAGTACACCGGCCGGATCGATTTGCGCTGTTTGAATCAGGTTGTTGTCGTAGAATGCACCGGGGAGGTAGCCGATGGGACCTGTCGAGTTGCTGGCAGTTGCTGCGGTGAAGGATCGTGCAAAGCTGCCATCATAGGTGCTAGTGTCCACCCAGGCCGCCACGAATTTGCCCGTAACCGCGTTGTAGATGAGGTCAGGATCCTGCTGGTTGGTATCGGCGGCACCGTGACTGGAAACGGCGAAATTTGTACCGATGAGGTTGCCGGAGGTATCCACGAATTGCCCGTAGATCTGCCCGTAACCATTGCGCGTATCGGTCCAGATCACGAGGTATTTTGGTGTGACGGGATCTGGGAAAAAAGCGACCTTTGGTTGGGACTTGTTACTGGTAACGGCAGTTATGGCAAAATTGACTGTGGGAGCGATCGAAGTCACGTTGCCGGCAACACCCTGTCCGAGGCTGTCCGATCCGATGCAGATGGAGCCGAAGATCTGGGAGCCGTTACGCTGATCGACGAAAACGGCCAGGTAAGCGTAGTGGTGTACCGTGTCGTAGGCGACGGCCGGTGCCGACTGGTCGAACGGATTGGTGCTAACCGGGTAATCGCTGGCCAGCACCTTGGCGATTACCTTTCTGCCGAGGCCGGTCGCGGCCCGGTCCGCCGGGGCATCCCCCGAACAACTGAGCATGGCACCGCAAACCAGCACGAGCAGGACACAGCGCATTTTCTGGTAAAAATTCATCGGAATACCCCTTCGATATGGCCTTAATCCTTGAGAATGAACCTTCTCTCTTCCGCTGCTTTCTTATCGCCCCCGGCCGCCCGTTTAGCATATCTCCAGGCAGGGCACTCCCTTATCAGTTCAGGGAATGCATCTGAGCTAGCGCCGAATCAATCTGTCGTTTCCCGGGTGGACAGTTCGTTTCCCGAGTGTTTAGCATCACGTCAAAGAATTCGTAAACGTCAATTCAGTTTCTACAGTTATATTCCCGTTGGTGCCGCCAAGTTCCGTGCCTGAAAAAGTTATAATGACAGTGTAAGTATGGCTGTTACTAGCACATTTCTGCAGGAGCGGATCGTTTTGCTCTAGTCCTACCATATTATTATTGGCAATATAAACAGGAATGCTAAGTGTCGCTCCAGGTAGAACCTGTCCAGTAAAGCCTCCAATCAATGGGCTAATAGCGGGTCCGCCATCCTTAGGATAATAATTCACGGTATAGCCGTTTATGGTCACCGGCTGGCCGGTAACAACCGTAGAGGTAGAGGATGACACCGTGTACACGGTGGAAGTCAATGACACGTTCAGCGGGGTGTCCGTGAAGGTTGCAATGCCAGCGTGAACGTCATTGCTGCACGTTGTCCCGGCAAAAACACTCACGGGGACCAATGGCGTCAGTGCGGACCCTGATATGGTAACCGTCTTGAACGTCGTGACAGCCGAACCGGGGTTGGTGGTGCCGCAGGAGGAGATGACAACAAGCGCGGATATGCAGCCGATCAATTGCAGGATTGTTTTTGCGTTCACAAATGGTTCTCCTTAGTTCACGAGCTTCGGTGTGATGAAGATGAGCAACTCCGTCTTGGTCTTAACTTTTGAATTGGATTTGAACAGCCAGCCCAAGAGAGGTATGTCAGCCAGAAACGGTATCCCGGTGTCGGAATCCGTATCGCTGTCGACATATATGCCGCCGATAACCGTGGTCTCTCCGTTGGCGACGACGAGCTCGGTGGTCGCCTCCTTCTTGTTGATGGGTGGAGGCGACCCGGTTCCCGGAGAGTTGTTGCTCGCCTTGATCTTCATGCTGACGGCACCGTCCGCGGTGATGTGCGGGGTCACCTCTAGGGTGAGGGCCGCCTCCACGAATTCGGTCTTGGTCCCCTCCGCCGAAGTGGTTTGGTACGGTATCGACTGCCCCTGAGAGATCTTGGCCGCCTTGTTGTTCAGGGTGACCACCTTCGGGGTGGAGATGATCTTCACCTGGCCGATGGTGGCGGCGGCCGAGAGCCTCATGTCGAGCTGGATGTTGCTGGTCAGCTTGCCAAACGACATCCCCATGCCGATGCCGCCCGAGCCAGTCGAACCCGGACCGGTCGGCGAAACCACCCCGCCGAAGGTGGAGTCGACCCCGTTTATCCCCAGCACCGAAGCTGTGCCGTCCGCATAGTGCAGGCCCCACTGTACCCCAAGATCGCGGGTGAAGTTGGAGGACGCCTCGACGATGCGCGCCTCGATCATCACCTGCTTCTCGGGGGCGTCGAGAGTCTTCAATAGCCCACGCATCTCCTCCAACGCAGGAGGGATATCCTTCACGATGACCCGGCTGGTCCGTTCGTCCTTGGTGATGGTCCCCCGCTCGCTCTTGAGCGCGGCAAACTGCCCTGCAACGTCGCCGATGGAGGCGTAGTTCACCTCGAAGACGGCGGTCCTAAGCTCCATGCCGCGCTCCACCGCCCTCCTGGCCGCAAGGTCCTCGTCCGCCTGGCTCTGGATCTTCGCCTTGGGCTTTATTTGCACGATATTCCCCTCGCGCTGCATGCCAAGCCCCTTGGCATCGAGTATCACATCGAGCGCCTGGTCCCAGGGGACGTTCACCAGCTTGATGCTGATGGTTCCGCCCACGTCGTCAGCGATCAGGAAGTTCAGGTTGCTCACCTCGGCGATCAGCTGGAAGATCTTCCTCACATCGGCATCGGAGAATTCCAGGGTCACCCTTCTGCCATGGTAACCCTTCTTCGTGGCGTGCTGCACCGAGGGTATCTCCGTCATCATCTCGTCCTGGCGTGCCGCCGGGACCAGTTCCTCGGCCACCTTGGGCTCGGCAGTCTCCTTGGGCCGCGCCGCGGGGACCGGAAGCTGGGCCACCGGCAGGGGACCCGGGTTGGTGATGTCCCAGATCAAGAGGTCGTCCTCGCGCCGCACCGTGAATTCAGGGTTGCCGCGCAGCCGCACCAGGAGCTTGGCGAGGTGGACCCCTTTGGCCTTCACCTGATACGGGGTAACCGAAAGCACCGGCGATCCGAATTGTGAGGTGTCCAGGGAGCGCTGCAGCCGTTTGGGGACCTGGCAGTGCGTTATGGTGAGGGAGAGACCCTGCGCCCCGCGCACCGCCTTGCCGGGCTCGCAGGTGCCGTAGAGTTTCAGGGTGATCCGGGAAACCCCGTCCACAATCTTGAAGTCGAGCGCTTCCAGGGATCCCTTCGCGTGGGACGGAGGCTGGACCTCCACCGCAACCGCGGCGGGGCTCGGCAGGGGGGGCAGGGGCGGGTGCACCGGCGCCGGGACGGCAGCCGGAAGCTCGGCCCGAGCCGCGGCCGGGGCCGCGGCAGCGGGCGCTGCAGCCGGCGTGCCCTGCGGTTTGAGCAGGATCTTGAGGCCCTGATCGCTCGCGGTCACCTCGAAGGGGGGGAGGGTCTCCTGCAAGGCGTCCAGCACGATGCGCACCTTGTCGGGGGTGCTGCCGATGCGGGCGTTAGCAATCCCGAGCGCGCCGATCGGCACCACGTTCTGCCCCAGCGCGTTTTTAACGCCGAAGAGGTCCAAAACGATCCGGTCGGGCTTGCTCAGTTTGAACGAGTTAAAGGTCTGCACCCCGCCTGCGATGGTCAGATCGACGCCGTCGGGCGCCGGGGTCACCGCCGTCAGGCGGCGGCCAGCCTCAGACTTGCCCGGGGCGGGCACTGCGCTCACCAGGGGACTCGCTGCAGTGGGGAGGGCCGCGGCGGGAGCCTCGGGGATAGGGGGTGCGCCGGGCGGGGGTGGTGCCGGTACTGCTTCCAAGGCAACCGCCCCGCCCGCGGCTTCGGCACGCGTCGGTGCCCGCTGGAGCGGCGGCTTGGTCGCCTCGGGCTTCTCGTCGGCCTTGGCGGCGCCGGCAGCCGCGGCGGGGATTTCGGGGGTCAGGTTCTTCTCCTCGACCCGCGTCTCGGCAAGCGGTGCCTCCCGGGTCTCGGGCGCCAGGGACTTAACCTCCGGCTCGCCCCCGATCAGGGAGATCAGCAGCCGTTTCTTGTCGGAGGGGTCGGTAGCCACGGTAAAATCGACGTCCCGGGCCAGGGATATCTCCACGCGGGTGAGTACCCCCCCACCCACCGGCTGGCGCACCAGCTCGATGCGCCGGATGCTGCCCCGGTTCACCTCGATCGGGTTGGCAACTGTGCCGGGCTCAGTCTGGGAGATATCTACGACGATCTTCGCGGGTTCGCCGGCCTTGTACGAGGTGTAGGTGAAAGGTTGGTCGCTTGTCAGCTCGACGCGGGTGGCATCAGCGGAGACCGTTACAGAGCGCAGGGTCGCAAAGCCGGAAGCCTCGGCCTGGCCGGGCTCGTTCGTAGCGGACATTCTCTTGACACAGCCGGCAGAGAACATCAACAGTACGATGAGTGTCATGGCATGACATACGGTTCTGCTCGGGTACATTCTCATCTGAAATGCTCCTTACCTTTTCTTGGCCAGCGTAAGCACTATGGTCCTCTTCCTGGACCTGCCTTTTTCATCCTTGTAACTCTCGGTGACTTCGACGCCCGATGCCGTTATCCGGGAGATGCGCCCCTCGTTGTTGCCGAGCAGCATCCCCTGCTGAACCACATACCCCTTACCGTTGGGGTCGAGGATCAGTGCCCGGTTTTCCTTGAGTCCCGCGATGATCCCGGCGACCTTGAACCGGCTCACCTCGAAACTCTGGATCGGCAGCAGGTCAGCGGCGGGGCGGGACGGGGCCTGTTGTTCCTTGGACTGCGCCGGCGCGGGTGCCGCCACCGGGGCATACGGCTTGAACGGGTCGGTCCGGTGGCTGAAATCGGGCTGGGAGGGGAGCGCCTGGGCACTGGAGAGCTGTTTTTGCACCACGGGGGCGGGGGCAGGCTTGGACTGCGGCGCATGCGCGGCGGCCGGGGCCTGCGCCTTCTCCTCGTTCTTGGCACATCCCGCCGACACCAGGGCCGGCAGCGCCAACACGGCAAGCAGTATGAGGTTACGGTTTTTTTTCATCCTTGATCTCTTTCTTGTCGAGGAAACGGAAGGTCGTGGCCAGACAGTTGACCTTTAGGGTGGTGCGTCCGCCGGAGCTCCGTATGTCCGAAAAGTTGACATTGTTGATGTTCACGATGCGGGGGAGCCTGGCCACCGCCTCAAAAAAGTCCGCGACGTTGTAGAAGGTTCCGGAGACCGCGATGTCGACCGGCACCTCCGCGTAGAAATCCCTGGGGGCCTCCGGTCTGGGCCGGAACAAGAGGAAATCGAGCCCGGCACCCTTGCCCAGGCTGGAGATGCTGGTCAAGAGGGAGGGGATCTCCTTCTGGTTCGGCAACTCGGTCAGGGCGGAGTCCAGGTCCTGCTTCAACTGCTCGTATTCGCTTTTGTAACGGGGAAGGTTGTTGGCAATGCGCCGGTTGTCCTGGATTTGCCGTTGCAGGTCTTCGAGCTTGGCCTGCAGGGCGGCGTACTCGTTCATGCGCGGCTGGTACATGGTGTAAAAGATGGCCGCCCCCTCCAGCAGCAGCAGAACGGCGAGCAGGGCGGCCTTCTGCCTGGTCGGAAGCTTCAGTATCTTTTCTATCTGTGGATCCATGGAAATGCCTCTGCAAAAGCAAGACGGTTGGTTTGTGACACCCGGGTCGAACCGGAGCGCCCCGGCTGTTTAAAGTTTTTTCAACTGGAAGGAGATGTCGAAGCGTTTGGCCATCTCCCCGCCGGAGCCGCTTTGCTCGGAGACCTGCAGTTCCACGTTGCTGAAGGCGTTCGAGGCCTGCAGGTTCTTCATGAAAACGGCTATCAATTCCTCATTGAGGGCATACCCGGAGACGCTGACGCTGTTCCCGCTCTCCGCGTATTTGGTGAGCCACAGTTTTTCCGGCACCGCGTCGGAGAGCGCCGCCAGCCGGCTGGCCGGCCCGCTTTTCTCGCTGCGCAGCTGGCTCAGCACGTCGAGCTTCTTCTTCACCTCGGCCTGAAGCTTCTTTATGTTGTCGATCGCACCGATCTTGGCCTTGAGTGCCTTGATCTCGTTCTCGGAGCTGTCGATCTGCGTCGTGGCCGTGCTGATTTTGGCGCCCATCAACGCATACAGGACGACTCCTATGATGAGCACGCCACCAAGCGACAGCACCAGAATGGAGATCTGCTGCCGTATAGTTTCCTTCTTCCTGGACGCCCTCAGGGGGAGTAGGTTTATCCGTATCATTTGTCCCCGAGCCTCCTCGTCGCAAGACCCACGGCAACCGTCATCAGGGGACCGATCTCCTGAAGGTATTCGGGATCGAAGTCCTTCTCGCTCACCGCCACCCTCAGGAAGGGGTTCAGTACCTCGACCGGCAGCGCCAGCTTCTGCTGCACCACCTCCGCGAGCTGAGCGGTCTTAGCGGCCCCGCCAGCCAGATAGACCTTGGTGATCCGGTCCTCGCCCGCGGTCGAATTGTAGAAATCGAGCGAGCGGCGCATCTCGAGAGCGATGGTCTCGTTCACGCGCGCGATTATCTCGGCAAGGCGCGGGTCCTGGGAGCTTGCCGCAGTCAGCTTCTGGATCTCGGCCTGCTCGGAGTTGAGGCCGAACTGCTTCTGGATCTCCTCCGTGTAAAGGCTCCCCCCCATCTGCACGTCGCGGGTGAACAGGGAGACCCCGCCCCTCACGATGTTCAGGTTCATGATGCTGGCCCCAAGGTTCACCAGAGCCACCACCTCGTCCTCGGCGCCGTAATTGGTCTCGTAGGCGTTTTGCACGGCGAAGGAGTCGACGTCCACCACCACGAGCTTCAACCCCGCCTCGGCAAAGACCGCCAGGTAATCGTTGATGATGTCCTTCTTGCTGGCGACCAAAAGGACGTTCATCTTGGAGAGGTCCTGCTCGTCGGGGGAAAGTATCTGGAAATCGACGTTGACGTCGTTTATGTCAAAGGGGATGTACTGCTCGGCCTCCCAGTGGATCTGGTCTTCCAGCTCCTCCGCCGGCATGACCGGGAGTGAGATCTTCCTGATGATGACCGCGTTGCCGGAGATGGAGCAGACCGCCTCCTTCGCCTTGATCTGCAGGCTCGCCAACAGATTTTTCACGGTCTCCACGATGGACGAGCTGTCCATCAGGGTGTTGTCGACGATCGCCTCGGCCGGCAGCGGCAGGATGCCGACCTGGTGCAGTTGATAGCCGCCTTTCAACTCGCGCAGTTGCACCAGCTTGACGGCGCTCGACCCTATGTCGACCCCCACTATGTCCTTTTTCTGGGTGAAAAGCATCGCGTGATCCTATGGAAGTGCTTAATCCTGGAATACCTTCTTCTTTTCGGACAGGGAAAAACCGAGGGCAAGCAGGATCTTGCGCTTGGTCTCCATCCTGCAGTCCTCGCCACGCTCGATCCGGTCGACCGTGATCGGAGAAACACCGGCCAGACGCGCCAACTCGGCCTTGCTCATCAGGCGCTCTTCCCGCAACTTCTTGACAGTATTCATGATCATCATGGGCATGCCGTTCACCTGGACCCGACGGATTTTGAGCAAAATCTACATTAAACAGAAGATAAGTCAAGCAATTATTTCAAATTACATATAATTATGCCTTCTTATTGTAATTCAAAATACAATATTCGCTCTTAACTCCGAGATTCCGGGGCGTACCCCGCGCCGGCACCTGTTCTAAGGCCGCGCCCCCCCGCCGCGTCCCACTCCCCTGGCACCTCGCCCCCGGCCTCCACCCGATCAATAGGCGTAGAGCAGGGAGAGACGCGCCTTTTCCCGGGAGTTCCCCCCCAACCCTTGGACCGAGATGTTGAAAATCCCCGGTATGTGTTGGGGGCGGATGCCGTCATCCCGGCCGGCCACCGAGTTCCCCGGGTCCAGGAGATCGAGGCCGGCGTTGTCGGTATTGCCCGGCACCGTGTCGACGATCTTCATGGTGACGCTGTAGCCCGGCTCGAATGCCTGCACGCCCCCCATGGTGAAGCTGAAATCCGGGTGATCGGAGGGGTCCGAACTGGTCGGTCCGCCGCAGGCGCTCCAGGAGGCCGTGGCGGAACCCAGTTTTTGCTGCAGGCAGTCCGGGTTCGGCAGCTGCAGGGCGATCAGGGAGAACTCGTCCTGCAGATTCGCCTCGCTCTCCGGCTGCAGTTGCAAAAGCCTCGGGATAATCTCCCGGGTCACCAGTTCCACCCCCCCCTGCGCCGCGGCGAGCGCGCTACGGTAGCGCTTCTGGCTCGCGGAGATCTTGGTCCCTGCCGTGACGGCGTAGAGCAGGGTCAGTGCTACGATGAGCGACAGCACGGTCAGCATAAGCGCCGTTACCAAAGCCGCACCGTCTTCGCCTGGCAGGATCCGCATGGCTCCCCCTCTACTAGAGGTTTTTGGGCTCGACCACGATGGTGTAGAGCCTCCAGTGGTAATGGCGCCAATCCGAGCCGAAGCTGTTCGCCAGCGCCGCGGCGCTCCATACGCTGCCGAGCGTAGTACCCACCGCCTGGTCCAGCCCGGCGTCCCCTACCACGATTACCCGGCTCGGGTCGTTCATGGGATAGAGAAAACTCGGGTCCTTGCGTCCCTGCTGGGCCAGGAGGTAGACCCGGATCTCCTTCAGTTGGTCCCGCAACGCGGCTGCCGTAAGCGCGCCTACCGGGCCGCCGGGGCTGGAAATATCGCTTACATGGAGGTCCCCCTCCCCGTCCCCGTTGCTGTCTAGGTAGAAGAACACCTGCAGGTCGGCGACGCAGTCGAGGATTGGGTTGTAGGTAACCGTGCCGTTGTGGTTTATGGTGGTCTTGTAGAGCACACCGGTGCCAGGCGCGCAGTTACTGGAGATGTCGGAGGGGCGGCTTATGAAGTAGTCGGCCCTGTTGAAGGGAAAAGCGAGCGGGTCCTGGTCGGCGGGGGCGACACCGTAGACCAGGAAGCTGTCCAGCTTGCTGGTGGGCCAGAAGGCACTAGGAAGAGGGAGGTTGAACACCAGAGAGAAGCTGCTGCTCCCGGGGCCGTTGGTCACAAGCTGGCGGATCGCCCCCCCCGTGCTGGTGCCGCCGCTTCGCTCGACGATCACACGGTCACCGTTACCCGGTTGCAGCTCCACTTCGGACCGGCTCGGCTTGATTATGGGGCCGGTGGAGCTGAAGTTCAGGTAGCTCCAGCTCCGGGAGGTGGCGCTCATCCCGAGTGCGGTCCCCTTCAGGACCAGGTAATCCGAACCGTTCAACCCCACGTTGTTCCCGATGACCACCGCCCGCGGCGGCACACTAACCGGGGTGGCGTCGTTGAAAAGGGCACTGTCAGCGCCGCTGCAGTCGGGCTGGCACCCCTTGACCAGAACGCCGCTACTCGCCTCCCGGTAGCTCATCCCCGCCGGGAGCGACCAGGGGAGCCCGAAGCCGGCAAGTTCCAGGTCGCAGCGCAAAAGCTCCAGCCCGATCATCCCCCCGATGTCGGTTTCCGCCGACTTCACGATCTGCGTCGAGCTTGCGGCTATCCTGTAGAAGGAGACCGAAATGAGCGTCATAACGATCGAGAAGATCAGGATTACCAGGACCAGTTCCACCAGCGTGTACCCTTGCGCGTCCCTTGCCATGCATTCCGCCCTCACATGGATTTCAGCGTGTAGATGGCGTGGCTCGTGCTCACCTTCCTGAAGCTCCATCCCACCGTCACCTTGAGCCTCCTGGTGCTGCTCATCGGCTGGTTCTCGCGGGTGATGCTGAAATTTTTATTGATGCCGGCGACCGTCCTGACTGCGATCAGACTGTTCGAGTAGGCCAAGCTGCTGTTTGTGGTCAGGCTCCTGAATATGTTCATCTGCTCTTCACCGACCAAGAGCGCCTCCTCTCTCAGTCGGTTGCGCACGTTATGCTCATAGGCGACATTCACCGACTGCAGGAGCCCCAGGAGACCGACCATCATGATGAGCATAGCCATCAGCACCTCGACCAGGGTAAAACCCGAGCTAGCGAGCCGTGATGTTCTCCCCGCTGCTTTCATCTCCCTTATCCTTTTTGCCGATACCCACCCGGCTCACCGAGATCTTCACGCTGCCCGGAGCACAAGTGCCGTCGCCGGTCTCCAGGCAGATCAAGCAGCGGTTGGGCGCCGCCTCCCCGGTCCCGGGAGAATGAATAGCCCTCGAAACGGTCCCGGTAGAGCAGCACCCGTACCGTCCTTCTCTGGTACAGGGCATTGGTCTGCGCCTGCAAAAGCTCAGCAAAGAGCATCCTCGTCTGAGACTCGGTCCGGTGATGCCTGGGGTACTCCCCTAACCTGAGGAGCGCCACGGCAAGCAGGATTGAGACTATGCAGAGCACCACGAGTGTCCGGACCAGCGAAAAGCCGTGCGTCCGTATATATTATCGGATAATCCCCTGACAATCTGCCATGGGCCGTAATTTGCCCCTAACCTTAAGGAGCAAGGTCCCGAACGGGACCTGCTCTCCACGGACAGCATTACAACGCTCCAATCTTAACACCCTCCAGCCAAATGAAAAGCTCTAGAGAAGCATTTCAGGAAACGGATACTCTTAAAGGGGTACCTTGCGAGAGGAGTGAAATCATTTGGATGGATAGAGGCGGGTTTTGCTGCGTAAATAAAGGCCAGGCGGCCATTAGGCACTCTGCGGTATTGGAGCAGATAAGGGTTCACCCGGGCCGGTTCAAGAAAAGCTCGCACCAAGGCCAGACTCGGCACTTTGAGTCCGTCCTGGACGGCCCCGCAACGATTCAATAGGCGTAAAGGACTTCCAGGTCGCTGCTGACAGTAGAGTCGTTCTGACGCTGCCCCTGCACCTCGATGGTATACAGGTACGGCTGGGATTGCGGGTAGATGATGTTGGAAGCGTCCGCGACGCTGCCTCCTATCAGGCTTAGTCCGCCCATGTCGGAGTTCCCAGCCCTGGTGGACATGATCTTGCTGTACACGGTGAAGGGATTGCCGCTGGCAGCCTGCAGCGTAAAGGTCAAGTCGGGGGACTTGAAGGCCGGCAATCCGTCCCCCTTGCAGCCGAGAGCAGCCCAGGCGCTGTAGTCGTTCTTGAGTCTCTTCTGCAGGCACGACTGCGACGAGATTTGCAGCCCCTGCCCCCCCAATCCCGAGTAACTTCCACTCGACCCCACCAGGCTGTTCAGGCTGACACTGAGCGTCGAGCCGCTGGAGTAGTTTTTCAGCACCAACGGGATGATGTCTTTGGCAACGAGCTCGGCCCCTCCGTAGGAAGCATCAAGAGCAGTCCGGTAGCGTTTCTGCGCACTGGATATCTTGGTTCCCGTCGTCATCAGGTAAAAAAGCGCCATGACGACAACCAGCGAGATTAAGGTGAGCATCAGGCTCGTCACCAGCACTATGCCCTTGTCGCTACGCAGCAATGCCTTCATATTGTCCCTGTCATTGGTTCACCAGCAGGTTTTTGGGAGTAACGATGATGCGGTAAACCTTCCAGCGATAGTGCTGCCAGCCGGCGGCATTGATGTCGTAGGTGTAGGTCACCGAATTTGAGGCGAAGAACCCCGCCCCCTCGCTGGTGTCGTTTTCACCCGGCTGCATCCCCACCTGAATGGGTGAGGGGCTGGTGTAGCCGGGGTCCACCTGCCCGTTTTGCGCCAGTATGTAGAGTTTGACCACCTTCAGGTTGTTCCTGATATTGTAGAGGTAGGTCGGTGTGGGGGCACTGGTGGAACTGGCGTTGGCAGGGGAAAGGAGCGCCGTGGACAAACTCCCCTGCGAGACCCCCGGCACGACGGTACTCCCGTCGGCGTTGGTCAGGTTCGTCACCATCCCGGTGCCGTCGGTTGCCCAGCCGAATACCACCTGCATCGAGGCGACGCAATCGAGCAGCGGGTAGTAGGTCAAGGTGCCGTCCGTTTGACTCACGACTGCCTTGTAAAGGACCCCGGTACCCGGTGCGCAGGAGCCGGACATCTGTGAGGCCAATGGCGGTTTGGCCACGAAATAGTCGGCCCGGTTGAACGGCATGCGCAGGGTGCCGGTACCCACCCCGTACACGGTGGGCATGGCGTACAACGACTGGCTGGTCAAATTGGCAAAGGCCGCAGGGGTGAAGCTGTAGGAAAAGCTTCCTGACGGGGTGGGGACCAGGGTCACGGCAGTGGCACTCGGTGAGACACTGCTGTTAAGGACCACGACCGAGTCGTTGGTTGCCGGATTGTCGGCGGCCGACGCCCAGGTGTTCAGCTTCGCACCGGTGAGGTAGGTCCACCTCTGGGCAGCCGGAGAAGATCCGAGATTGGTCGCCTTGAGGGAGAGGTAGTCCGAACAGGGGACCAGCGTGTACCCCTGATTGTCCGGCTGACCGGTGGACGACATGCAACTGCCGGGGGTCGACCTCTCCAGCGCCACGATGGGCCTGGGCGCGCTTAAGGGCGGAGTGGCCTGGGGATAATCGTTGAGCGAGGCGGAAATTCCCGTGGCCGCCTCGCCGGAAACCGCCCCCGCAGGGTACGGCTCGGTCGGCAGCCCGAAACCGGCCTGATTCAGGTCGTGTCGCAGCATTTCCAGCCCGACCACCCCTTCCACGTTGCTCTCTTCGCTTCGGGAAACCTTGGACGACTGGCTCAGGACGGCGTTAAAGGAGCGCCCCACCAGACCGAGGACCACCAGGAATATCAGGGTGACGACGATCAGCTCTACCAGAGTGTATCCTTTAGCGTCTAGCTTCATATAATTTCCTTACTGCCGGGGAGCCGCGATGAGCGAGGTGGCGCTCAGGTTGTAGCGTACCTGCTTGTAGCGCCAGGACACCACGAAATTGACCATTTTCGAGGAATTGCTGGCGCTGTTCACGTTGGTTCCGGTCCGCGTCACCGAGTACGATTTCTGAATGGCGTTCATGATCAGGCGCGTCTTCGAGTAGCTGGTGGTCACCGGAGCTGCTCCGGCGGGTGGAGTTACGTTAGCCCATCCCTGTGACAGGTCCTTTGACAGTTCCGCATCGGCAAGACTGGCTCCCTCGTTACGCAACTGGTTGCGCATGTTGTGTTCGATCGACATGTTCACCGCCTGCAGAAGTCCCAGAAGACCTATCGACAGTATCACGATGGACACCATCACTTCGATGAGAGTGAACCCGCTCTGTCTACTTGATGACGCAGGTGCCATTAGTCATTCTCCCGAGGTTGGTGCGAGAATTATATATGATGACGCAGTCAAGCACAGCCCCGCTGTTGGTCGGATTGACCATGATCGTGAAGGGAAGATTCAGTGTCGTGCTGGATGCCATACCTTCCCGGTCGAAGAGAATGGATTGCCCCGCGAGGGAACTGCCATTCGAAGCGGTCAGGGCATTTTTTACCGCAGTCGTGCCGGTGAGCTCCCCGGCTGCATCGTTCATGGTGCTGTACTTGGAGAAGGCATAGGAGGAGCCGGTCGGAAAGCTGACAGCTGTGCGCTGCTTGCTGAATATCGCCTGGGTGCGCACGCTGTTGATGTCCGATTCCAGTTGCTGTGCCTCCTTCTCGATATACTTGTGCGAAGTCATGGAGGAAAACTGCATCGTGGCTATGCGAAGCAGAATGCCGATAATCACGATGACGACCAAAATTTCCACCATGGTGAAACCGTCGCATCTGCGCATTTACTTCTCCCTGATGTGCACGATCCGTTTAACCGGTTTCGGATTGGCGATGAGAGCCATCCCTTGGGACACCGGCGGCATGCCGGTTACCGCGTTGAGGAGCCGTCTGCCATTGTATCCCATATTGCCGGGATTTTGAAAGGCGGTCGACAAGGCGACCTGCTGCAGCGCTCCGGTCGACACCTGGAGCAGAGCCTGTCCCTTCATTGCCGTAGCCGGTGGAACCCCTCCGGAATTGTAACCCAAAGCCCAGATGTAGGAGCTGCCGCCATACTGGCAGGGATTCAGGTTGGGTACGAAGGTGGTAAAGAATACTGCTCCGGACGGCGACGCGGTCGGGTCGGAAATCACCCTCTCCGACAGGTTGGTGCTGGTGGCGGCGGAAAGGGTTACAGACCAGCCAGGAGCATTGCTGGCAATGGTCTGGCTGGGCGCGCTGGTCGCGGACCCGGTCTGGTTCACGAGCGTCCCGGTGACCTGGGTAGTGCAGGTGGAAGAGTACGCTGTGCCGTTGTAACACGGGTCCTTGATGCCGTAGAGTGCCTGAACCGCGGTTGAGGGGTCGTCTCCATTGTAGAAGAAGCGTCCGGTCCCGAAGTAAATCCAGAGGTTGGAGGCGGCCGTGTCCTGCAGCTTCGCTATGGCGGTCGTTACCGGTCCGGTGCCGTTGATCAGGGTGCTCAAATTCCATTGCGTGCTGGGAGCGGAGCTGGTCGGGTCGTTGAAGTTCGCCGTAGTGAGCCGCAGCACCCCCCCCTTGGTCCAGGTCCCCAAGGTAGTGTCCAGCTGGGTGTAGCCGATGTAGACCACGTCATCGCTATAAAAGCCTGCAGCGCCGGTATTCGGCCTGTCGGTGTCGACGGCATTGGTCGTCAGGGACCCCGCGAAGGCGTTGGTCACCCCAAGCTGCGCACCCGCATCAAAGCTCTTTACCAGCGCGCCGGTTGCCAGGTCGACCACGAAGACCTTCAGGTTCTGGTCGGATTGCCCTAAAAAGCTGTGATTCGAGGTATTGATCGGTCCGGTCGGTCCCGAGGCGAACACCGCATACCACTTGCCGTTCTTGGAGTTATCTATGATACCGTTGCTATCACGATACGCCTCCCTGATGATGACGGGGCCGGTGGTTGCAGCGCCGAGGTCCCCCAGGTAGTTGCCGCTGCCATCTTTGGAACCGGCAAATTCCCACAGGTACTTGGGGTTCTCCGGGTCCGTCACGTCCAGGGCGAAGTAGGAGGACAGCCCCGCGTTGGAAAGAGGGGACTGGTAGCAGGTGGTGGTGTTGCCGTTCACCCCGGAACCGCTGGACGCGGTTATGCTGTTGCAGGTGGTTTGGTCGGAAGTGCGCGGGGCTCCCCCCGCCCCCATCCCTCCGATGACGATGGTGCGCCAAGTAGAGCCGATCCCCGTGGTCGGGCTGGCGGAGCCGTCCCCATTTTTCGGACAGGTGGAATAGTCGCCTGAGCAACCGGCTGACGTCACCCCGATACTGGCATCAACGAGAGTCGGGGTACGATCCACCGAGAATATATGGTCATAGCTGGTACTGGCGTAATAGGTCAGGTACGGCAGTACTCCAGTCGGGACGAAGGCCCATTCTTCCCGCCCCAGGTTGGTCGCCGCAGTCGCCAGGTTTCCGGATGAGTCGGTTATCTCGGCCTTGAGGTACTTGCCGCTTTGCTCCTTGAGCGTCCCCAACTTGAAGGCGTGCAGCATGCCGTCATTTGCTCCCACGAGTGCCATCCCCCGGGTCTGGTAGGTAGAAGAGGCCACAAAAGCCGCATAGGTGGAGTCTCCATACCCCCCCGGCGCCGCGAGATGATAGGTACCCAGGGGGAGGCTCGATACCAGCTTGGGGGTCGAGGAAACGATGTCAGACAGTTTCCACTCGCGGGTACACCCCTCGGTGTCGGTAAGCCCGCATCCCGACATGAGCACCTTTCTGGTCCGATACTGGGTGCCGTCGGAGTCGGGTGGCTGGTCGCTACCGAGCATGTAGTTTATCAGGGTGACCGCCTTTGCCTGGGACTTTACCTGCAGAAGGTCCAGCAGCGTCGGCGAGGTGACCAGCCCGGCGCCGGTATTTGAACTGAACAGCTGGGGAGTACCTCCCGCAGTCGAATTGTATCCGGTATAAATCGTGCGCGGGTCGGTACTCAAGTTGCGCCGCCACAGGGTGAGCCCCGCCCGCCAGAGGCTGTTTACCGCGTCGGGGCTCTCACCCGAGATGACGGGAGTGCTGGATGGTGTGCCGTTTCCGTTGGGGTCGGCATACACGTTGACCGTGGTCTGGCCTGCAACCTGGTCGAAGTTGAACTGCACGATGTCGTCTTGCTGCAGGTTCAACTGGTAATCATGGACGGTGTCCTCGCGTATGGTGGTGTTGTTGAGCATCGGGTCTATGTAGTACCAGAGGTTCTGCATTTCACCGAGCCAGTACCCCTGGCTCATGGTCGGCACATCGAATACCTTTGACGGATAAAAGACCGCCTGCAGCAGGCTGGAGCCGCTCCCCTGGCTGTTGTTGAGAATAGAGGCGGCGGTACCCGACCCGGTCTGGGCGATGATGTTATTGAAAATGCCGTAAAGTGAGTTCATGAAACTGGTGGCGTCATTTCCCAGGTACGCCTGGCCGTTCACCGCAGTGCCGCCGTGAACCGCCATGGAGTTGACGTTGGCCTGGTCCGTCTGCTGCAGCCCCATGCCGAGCACATATATCGGGACATTGTACTTGGTGCCGGCAACCTGGACCTGGCAGTTCGCCGAAGTCGCCCCGGAGGTGGGGCACTGGAAGGCGTCTATCTGGGACAGCACACTCGGCATGACCACCGGGGCTCCGACCGTACTGCCGCTCAGATTGGTATCCGGCGAGCCGTCCGTGACCAGGACGATGTAGTTCTTCTGGCAGGAATACTGGATCGGGGAGGCCATGGTGGTGGCAGCCCCGGAGTTCTTGAAAGTGCCGTTGAGGTATTGCAGCGCATTTTGCAGGGTACCCCAGGTCGGCGTCATTCCGGCGTTTATTAAGTGCCCGCAACCGGCGGCGGTCGGCGTGGTCGAACCGGCGGTGAGGTAGCTTACGTTCGGGCTGGACAGATTGCTGCAGGTCATGTAGTCGGTTTCGCTCAGATAATCGGCCGGTGCAGCGGAGGTCGATCCGAGCAGTGTGAGCAGGTTGGTCACGTGCTTGCCGAGGCTGTCGTTGGTGTCTACCGGCACGTTCAGGAAGCCGCCACCGGGTGAAGTCAGACTTAGAAAGCTCTTGCTGACATAAGCGCCGGCGTTGGAGGGCCCGAAGTTGAAAAAACCGAGCCCCTCGTCGTTGTCGTCAGGAACAAAACCGTACGAGCCCGAGCAGCCGGTGAAACCGCTTTGACTGTTGCTGCCGGTGTGCCCGGTGCATTGGGTATAAGAAGCCCCACCGGGAGAGGGCCAGGAATTGCTGACTGGGTTGAACTGAGCCGTGTTGTAATTGGAGCTGCCGGTCCCGGCAGCCGAGTAGAAATAGAAAGGCGCCGTATTGCCCGAACCGGACTGGTACAGCGAACCAGGCTCACCGTAATAGACGGTGACACTGTTGGAATCCTTGTAGCTGTTCCATTTCGGGTAGATGAGCCCGCAATAGGAGGTACGGGCGGCGCTTCCTTCGGCCGTCCCTGCGGTGTTGGTGCCGGCGGTCGTGGTTATGGCGTCCCTTATGTTGGTCTGGAACGCCGTGTTTCCGGCACTGCACCCGGTCTGACAGGCGCTTTCGTTCGCCGACATGGCATGCGGCCAGGTCAGGTTCGGCTCCTCGTTGATGCAGTAATTCTGGCATGCAGTCCGCAGGGCGACACTCGCCGTATCCGTCAGTGCGGGGTTGGCGGCCGGGCACGAGGTCCTCGGATCGTAGGACGCGAAATAGACGTTACTGGAAAGGGTATCGGAGGCTATATTGGTCGGCAACTGGTAGCTCATGAGACCGATCCGCATCTTGTTGCCGTAGGTATTGATCATGTTGATCAGCGCCTCGCGCGCCAGCACCGATTTGCTGCAGGTGTTCACCGAACTGGTGTTGGTGCAGTGCGGCGAACCGACGGCGTTGCCGTTCAGGTCGAAGTCGAAGCTGTTCGAATTGTCCAGGATGATCAGCACGTTGGGCTGGATGGAACTGCACATGAAGGAAGGGTAGGCGACGTAGGTACTCGCCGTCACGTTGGGGGTGGAAAAACTGGAGGTGTAGGCCACCATCGGGTTCCCCGCGTAATCGGTAACGTTACTGGAGATGTTCACCGTGTAGGTCGAATTGGTGTTCAGTCCGCCGGCAGGAGTCATGGTCAGGGTCTGGGTTGCTGCGCTGAAGTTCTGGGACCAGGCAATATTGTTCCCGTTCTGGTCGACCAGCGCGATGTTGTTCAGGGTGTTCACGTTCACGCCGCTCCCCGTTTCGGTGAACTTGATGACGATGGGCACATTGTTGGTCCCTATGTTGGTGGCTCCGTTTGCCGGTGAGATCGAAGCTACGATCGGCGCAGTGGTATCCACGACGAAGGTATAGGGAACCGCCGTCAGCAGGGAAAGCGCCCCGCGATTCAGGACGCCTGTGCCGACGTAAACCGTGTAGGTGCCGTCGCTTAGGGAGGGCGCCTGCAGGGTCACCGTATTGTTGTTGGCCGAGCTGTAGCTAAGTGTGGTGCCGCTCAGCGCGCCGCTGCACGAAGTAAACGGGCCGGCGCCGGAAAGCAGGCAGATGTTGCTGGAACTGGTCACCGTGGCGGTTTGCATGGCCTCGCTAAACGGTATGGCAAAGACGGGGGTCTTGGACGCGAGCCAGTTGGAGCCATTTGCCATTACTGGTACCGGGGTGCTGGAGGTGGTTATGGTCCCCACGGTAGGATTGGTCGCCTCCAGGCTAAACTGCCAGGAAAAGGTCGAGGGGGACCCCGTACAGCCGGACCAGGCTGACAGGTTGCCGGCGGAACCGGTCGCGTCGACGATATTGGGGCAATTGAGGGTAACCTGATAGGTATGCAGGTCGGTCAAAATCGGAACACCGCTAAAGGAAACTATGTTGTTGTTGGCACCGGTACCCACGGTGCCCGAAAGATTGGCGACAAAGGTACCACCCATGGTCATGTCGGTCAGGGTGGCGAGGTTATTCAGGGTGGAGCCGCTGCTGCTCACGGGATAGGTGAAGGTGATGCTGATCGGCGGTTTCGGCGCTGAAGTCGTGGCGCCAGCTGCAGGGTTTTCTCCGGAAATAAGAAAAGCCGGCATGAGGAAAGTGTAGGAAGTCCCCGTGGATCCGCTACTAAGCGGCACCCCGCTCGTGTTCTGGATGGCGCCGGAGCCGGTGCTGAAGCATAAGGCGTATGAGGAGCCGGACCCCCAGAGGTAGGAACCGGCCGGGGTGAATACGACCCCGGTGGGATTTGTGCTGGGACTCGTGGTGAGGCTGTAGTTGGAGGTTGCCAGGTGCGAACCGGAGCAGGACGCATTAGTCGAGCTGGGACCGACCACATATGCGTTGCTGCCGGCGCTCATAGCGGCAATCCCGCTGGTGCCGGCGGAGCCGAAGGTCGCGGTAAACGAATCGGTTGGGGAGAAGGAGGGGCCGGCAACTGCGGGAGCCCAGGTTATTGCCGAGTTCCAGGCGGGCACGACGAAGTTGTCCTGGGTATTGCCGGTACTGGTGCTCAGGTAATTGCCGAAACTGTCCTTGATGCTGCCGGAACCGGTCGCGAGACAGATGGAGTAGTTCTGTCCCTGGACCCAGCTGTATGAACCACTTGGCGCAATTGACAGGGAACTGGTACCCGCCGTTACGCTGTAGTAAGTTGCGCCCAGTTTGGTCGCGGCGCACCCGGGGGTCGTCGCGCTGGGGCCGGTAACCCACACGTTGGTGCCGGTACTCACGGAAGAGCCGTTGATGTTGCTGCTGCCGAATGAAGTGGTAAACGTCGTACTCGGCCCTATCCCGGCTGAGGGAGCCCAGGTAATTGCCGGAGTGTAGTAGAAGGTGCTGTTGAAAGAGTCGGCTGTGTTGCTGCCGCTCAGGCTTGCACTGTTGCAGGTGACGCCGGCCGTCAAACAGGCGGCATAGTAGGTCCCCGAAGTCCAGGCGTAGGAGCTTGCCGGCGCGAAGGTAATGCCGCTGCCGGAGGTCGTTACGTTGTAATTGGCAGTGGGGACCTGGGTGCCGGTAGAGCAGGAGGGGGCCGCCGATGTGGAGGAAACGACATAGGCGCTGGTGCCCTTGGTCACGCTGGAACCGGTCACACTGTTGCTCAAGGTGGCGATAAAGCTGGTGCTCTCCGTATTATTCGTCTGGGACCATGAGGAAACCGTACAGGAGTTGGCATGGGAGTCAGCTGTTGTCAGCATCACCATGGATACAACGACAGTTATCGAGATTATAAACTTATTCACTGGCGCCTCCAGTCACTTCAATGCTGGTGACCACCCCTTGGTCCACCTGGATGCGTACCGGTGCATTGAACGGGATGCTGGCATAGCTAGCCGCCTTGTCCGGATTGATGCGATAAAATACCACCCCTCCGCGCAGTGACAGGCGCAGTTTGAAGATGTTGCCCGGCTTCAGTCCTCCGAAATAACCGGTCTGATACGGGCTCTTCACGGCATACCCCTGACTGGCGCTAACGGCAGCCTGCGCCGGTAGTGAGCAAAGCACCAGCATTGCCAGCGAAAACACCAAAATACGCATCTCATCCCCCTTCCCCGAGTACATTACCGCAGCCCCCGGAGGCTTGACTCCTGAAACTTCCCCCACGCAACGGATAACCAGGTCCCCAGCGCCATCCGTGACACCCGGCAGTCTGCCCGACTCCCCGGCCCCGGCAGTTAAAACATGGCTACCTGCTGTCAGCAACTACCGTGCCGCAACCGTCGGGGAGAGAGCGTCACCTGTCAAATCAGCTAATTGGCGGGAGTGCAGCACAGCTTCCACCGGTGGAACTATGCATTTTTTTCATAGTACCTGCCGGGCTATGCAAAAAAGTGGCAGCTGCCAGCCGGCCGGAGCGCATCGATCACGACGTCATTTAGCGAATGATACCAGAAAAGGACCCGGCGTCCCGTCATTCTATCCCGTATTCCTTCAGCTTGTAGAGCAGTGCCCGATGGCTTATTTCCAAAAGCCTAGCGGCGTGGGTCCGGTTTCCGGCGGTCCTCTCCAGAGCGCTGGAAATGAGAGCGCGCTCCATCGCCTCCCCCGCCGTTTTTATCGAGAGGGATGCCGGGAAGTCCGACGCCCTTCTCTTGGCTCCGACTCCCCGGCAGACCGTTTCCGGGAGGCAGGAGAGGTCCAGCACCCCCCCCTCGCAGAGCACGAGCCCCCTCTCTATGCAGTTTTCCAGCTCCCGTACGTTCCCGGGCCAGCGGTAGCGGACCAGCGCCTGCAGCGCGGCCGGGGTGGGGCGCACCCCGGAGCGTCCCATCCCCTCCCCGTATTTCAGCAAAAAATGGTCCACCAAGAGCGCGACATCCTCGATGCGTTCCCTAAGCGGCGGGAGTTCGATGGCGAAAACGTTCAGCCGGAAGTAGAGATCCTCCCTGAACCTCCCTGCCGCGGTCTCCGCGCCCAGATCCTTCGAGGTGGCGGAGACGACCCGCACGTCCACCCGGCGGGAGGCTCCGGCGCCCACCCGGCGGATCTCCTCTTCCTGCAGGGCTCGCAAAAGCTTCACCTGCAGGGGGAGCGGCATCTCGGCTATCTCATCCAGGAAGAGTGTCCCTCCGTCGGCCTGCTCGAAGAGGCCTGCCTTGTCATGATTCGCATCGGTGAACGCACCCCTGACGTGGCCGAACAGCTCACTCTCCAGAAGGGATGCCGGTATGGCCCCGCAATTGACGGCGACAAACGGTGCCCCCTGGCGTGCCCCGTTGAAGTGCAGTGCCCTGGCGATCAGTTCCTTGCCGGTTCCGGATTCTCCCAGGATGAGAACGGTGGTCTTGTAGTCGGCCAGTTTCCCCACCAGTTGAAAGATTTCCGCCATCCTGTCGCTTCTGCTGATGATATTCCCAAGGGAGCAGCCCTTGCCCAGTTCCGCGCGCAGGCGTCGGTTCTCATCCTTGAGCCGCTCGCGCTCCTCGGCCTTCTTAAGGACCAGCGAGATCTCCTCGCTCTTGAACGGTTTGGAGATGTAGTCGTAGGCGCCCAGCTTCATGCAGTCGATGGCGTCGTCCACCGAGCCGTAGGCGGACATCATGATGATGGTCCCCTGGATCCCCAGCTCGGCGCACCCTTTGAGGAAAGCCCTGCCGTCCAGGGCGGGCATCCTGATGTCGCACAGGATGAAGCTGTAAGCGTCGCCGCGGGCTTTCTCCAGCGCCTGCCCGCCGTCCGTCGCGCCGTCAACCAGGTAGCCCAGCTTCTTCAGCATGACCTGGAGCATGTGCCGCAGGTTCTCTTCGTCGTCCACCACAAGAATTTTCTTCTTCTCAAGCACGCCTTTCACCCATTTGCCTTTTGTTTACCGCCAAAGCTGCACCGGGAGACTCTCCCTCCCCTCCCCGAACCTTGCCGCGAATTTCGCCTCCCGGAGGACGCTGCTGCCGGTTTTCCCAGAAATCTCCCTTCAAAGGGGCCGGTGCGGTGCCGGGGGCTCATCCGCACCGGTCCCGACCGGTATCCTCAGCACGAACCGACTCCCTTTCCCCAGTTCGCTTTGCACCGTGAGCCTCCCGCCGCAGGACTCGGCGACCCTGGCGGCGATGGCGAGACCTAGGCCGGTCCCCTTCCCCGGCTCCTTGGTGGTGAAGAACGGGTCGAACACCCGCGGCAGCTGTTCGGGCGACATCCCCAGGCCGTTGTCGATCACCTCGAGGAGGATTTCGTCCCTCTCGAGGCTCCCCTTCAGCTTGAGTTCCCCCCCGTGGGGCATGGCGTCCCGGGCGTTCATGATCAGGTTGAGCAAGAGCTGTTCCAGCTGGTTCGGATCGGCGTTCAACTGCGGCAGGTCCGGCTCGACCTCGACGGTGACGCTCAAAAGTCTGAGCGCACCCTGGGTGCCGAGCAGTTCCACCGTCTTTTCCAGCAGCGGCAAAATTTCCAGCTTCTGCTGCACCATCCCCTTGGGACGGGCGTAATCCAGGAGCCCCCTGACGATCCGGTCGATGCGCTGCGACTCTTGAGCGATGCGGCGCAGGTAGTCGGCCTTCTCGTGGTCCTCCGCCAGTTCCTCGGCCAGGATGCCGGTGTACCCCATGATCGCCGCCAGCGGTGTACCGATCTCGTGGGCCATGCCGGCGCCAAGAAGCCCCACCGACGCCATCTTTTCCGAGCGTATCGCCTCGGCCCTCGCCTCCAGGATCTCCTGATTGGCGCGGTTTAGCGAGACGACCTTCTCCTCCACCTCCTGGCGCTTCTCCCTTAGAGCCGTCACCATGGAGTTGAAGGCGTCGGAGAGCTCAGACACCTCGGTGCTGCCCGGGACCTGCACCGCCCCCTCCAGGTCGCCCGCCGCTATCCGGCGCGTCACGGCCAACAGCCGGCGGATCGGCGTGACGACGGTGCGCGACAGGAGGTAGGAGCCGAAGACGAGCAGCAGGAGGAAATCGAGCACGAAGTAGGCGAGAAAGAGGTGGCGCGACCCGCGCAGCTTTTCCTGCTCCGCAGCAAGCGACAGGGTAAGGCGGGCTGCACCGAGGAGGTAGCCCTGATCCATTATGGCAGCGTAACAGAGCACGAAGCGGCCGTCGCTGGACAAACGGGAAGACTCTCTTCCACTTTCCAGGGCGTTCAGGATTCCCTGGTCTGTCCCTTTTTGATCGTATTTCGCGTACAGTGCTTGACCGGAGCGGTCCACCACGAAGAGCCCGTCAAAACTCCTTTCCCTGTCAAGCAGCTCCAGATACCTGGCGGCGGCCGTTCCCGGACCGGGAGCTGCCAGCGGCCGGGGCAAAAGCTCCGCGATGGAGCAAAGGAGCAGCCTCCCCTCCTCCCCCTTCTGGGCGAACAGGTCGTTTTCAGCCGTCTTGAACGAGATGAGAGAGAGGAGTATCCAGGTGAGCACCAGGAGGCAGCTTAAGGCGGAGAGGATATAAAAGGTGAGGCTGAAGCGCAGGGAGCTCATTCACCTACCCATGTGCAGGTACCAGAAGATAATCTTGTTGCCGTAAAAAATGTAGAGCACCGCGGCGCTCGCCAGGTACGGCCCGAAGGGGATGGCGAGCGTGGAGTCCTTCTTCTGGGCCAGCATGATGCCGATGCCAATCACCGAGCCGACCAGCGAGGCGGTGAAGATGATGAAGAGGATCGCCTTCCAGCCGAAAAACGCCCCCATCATGGCGAGCAGCTTGATGTCGCCCCCTCCCATGCCGTCCTTCTTGGCGATGGCCTGGTAGCCGTAGGCGATCAGCAAGAGGCTCCCCCCCCCGGCGACCATGCCGATCAGCGAGTTGAGCCAGCCGTGGCCGGGGAAGAAAAAAGAGGCGATAAAGCCGACGACTATCCCCGGCAGGGTGATCGAATCGGGGATGATCTGGTGCTCCAGGTCGATGAAGGTGACCACGACCAGCGCGGAGCAAAAGAGGAAGAGCACGGCAAAGGCGAGGCTCGGGCCGAACCTCAGAAACAGGGCCAGGGTGAGGGCACCGTTGATGAATTCCACCAGCGGGTACTGCAGCGAGATGGGTGCGCCGCAGCGCCGGCACTTCCCGTGCAAGGCAAGGTAGCTTAGGATCGGGATGTTGTCGTACCAGCGGATCAGGTAATCGCACCGGTTGCAGTGCGAGGGGGGGAAGACGACCGATTCGCTTTTGGGTATTCTGAAGATGCAGACGTTCAGAAAAGAGCCGACCACCGCGCCGAAGAGAAAGGCGAAGCAGCCCAGTACGATGTTAGGTGCGATCAACGTGAAACCTCGGGATTGTTGGGATAAGCCGTGCCGGTACAGGGTGGATACCGCGCGCTGCTTCCGGCGAAGCTGAAAAGCATTATACAGAATTCGCCAATAATTTCATAGAAATAATCCTTTTAATCGTTTAATGTCGCCGTCTGGATAGCACGCCAGCATTCCTCTCACCCGCCGATTGCGCCGCTACCAACTCGAATTATTAGTATTATTATTGTAATCTACCAATAATCTGCTAGATGAAAACTCTCCTCTCCTTCTCCCTCCCCTTCAAGGGAGGGATGGGGTGCCCACCTATCCCGCTATCCCGCTTAACTGCCACTTCCCCTCCCCTAACAGCGTCAATTCCTGGCTATGAAATCCCAAGAGGCTGCTGCGATGGCCGACCGACACCAGTATTGAGGTCGGCAAGGCCTCGCGCAGGAGCCGGTACATGGCGTGCTCCAGCCCTTCGTCCATGGCAGAACTCGCCTCATCCAGGAAGAGCACCTGCGGCTCTCCCAAAAGGGCGCGCCCAATGGCCAGGCGCTGCTGCTCACCCAGGGAGAGGATCGAGCTCCAGTCCGCCGTCTCGTCCAGCCGGGAGGTGAGGTGGCCAAGCTGGCAGCGCTGCAGTACGAGGCCGGCCTTTTCACCTTCCTGAGCGGCGGCGGGGTAGTACAGCGTGCCGCGCAGGGTCCCCAGCGGCAGGTACGGCTTTTGCGGCAGGAAGAGTGCGTCCACGGCCACCGGTCGCGTCACCTTCCCCTCGACGTAGGGCCACAGGCCGGCCACGGCGCGCAGCAGGGTGGTTTTGCCGACCCCGGAGGGGCCGCGGATCAAGAGCGCAGCGGCGGCGTCGAGCCTCAGGTTCAGGTTTTCCACCAGCGCCACCTGCGACGGAGTGCGCACAGTGAGGGCGTCGATGCTGACGCTGTGCCGGCTCGACACGATGGTCGCGGCGGGCAGGAGCGCCACCTGGTCCATGCATTCCAGAAAACCGGTGAGACGGTTCAAGACGGCGCGGTAACCGGCGAATTCGTCGTAGGAGCTGCGCAGAAAGGAGAGCGCATCCTGTACCTGGCCGAACGCCTGCGAGGTCTGCATCATGTCGCCCAGCGCGATCTTGCCCGACAAAAGGCGCGGCGCCTGCACCATGAAGGGGAACACCACGGCGGTCTGGCTGATGGCCAGGTTGAACCCCTGGAACTTGAGCGACCGGTAGACGATGGCCCAGACATTGCGGATCACGCTGGCAAAGCGCAGCAAGAGGTTGCCGCGCTCGATTTTTTCACCGCGGAAAAAGGCGATGCTCTCGCCGTATTCGCGCAGGCGGATCAGCGCGTACCGGAAGTTGGCGTTCAGCTGTTCGTTGAGGAAGTTGAGGCGGATCAGCGGCCTGCCGATCCAGACGGCAAAAACGGTGGCCAGAATCACATAGAGGTAGACCAGGTACACCATGGCGCGGGGGATCTCGACGCCGAACAGGGTGAGCGCGCCGGACAGCCCCCAGAGGATGATGGTGAAGGCGAACAGCGACACCACCGCGTCCAAGAGCCCCATGGACAGGTTCAGCGAACTGTTGACGAAGCTCTCCACGTCCTGCTGGATGCGCTGATCGGGGTTGTCAGGAGCATTGGGCACGTACTGGCTGCGGTGGTAGCCCTGCCGCGCCAGCCAGCGCTCGATGAGGTTTTCGGTGAGCCAGACCCGCCAGCGAATCTGGAAGGCTTGGCGCAGGTAAAAATTTAACAACGTGCGAGCCACGTGCACCGTCGCCAGCACCGCGAAGACCAGCAGCATGAACCAGAACGCCTTGGCGTCGAGCTTCTGCATCGCGGTGTAAAATCCGTTGTACCAGAACGAAAACAGCACGTTCATGCGCACCGAAAAGAGCGTCATCAGGACAATCAGCGCCAGCCAGGCGAGTGGCAGCCGGCTGCGGCCGGGGCTGAAAAAGGCCCAGGTGAGGCGGCAGAACTGGCGTCCCCACACCGTGAATCGGCCAAGCAGTGCGACGCTCAGCGCCATACCGGTCAGGCTGACGGCAAACGCCTTGCCAAGCCAGACCACGCTGTTGAGAATTTCGTGACTCCAATCCATAATCGTTTCCCATTGCTCCAAGTCGAGGTAGGCCGCTCGGCAAACCGGTACGCTTTCCGGCTGCCGGGACGGCAACCTTGCTATCCTGACACCGTCGTTTGAAGATTGCAACGCCGCAATCCGGCCCCCCCCTCATCTTGGCGCCTTGTCCCCCTCCCCGACCCCTCCCCTCAGGATGACGCAGGTAATACCAGACAGTGTGACAGGACAATACTGAAACGGATCACATTACAGCAAACGAATCTTCAAGTTTTCTTAAGAACGCAGCAAACTCTTATCGCCAGATAAAAATACGCCCTGAAAATGGTCATCTTGACTGCTAGGTAGTGAAACGGGAAAAAATTAAAGTAACTGGTTCCAGAGCCGATAGTTATCTAAAGTCTGACTACTTCCCAACAACTGATTATTTTTTATTAACACAATACGGCGACCAGCGAGGAACGACGATGAGCTTTATATTCAATGTGTACCTGCACCTGCGCATCCGGACCCGCATCATTTTACTCTGTGTCTGCTACAGTTTCTGCATTGTCGCCGCCGTGGGAGCCGGGCGCTACCTTCCCTTATACCTGTCGGTCATCTCCACCGCGGTCTTCGTGGTGCTGGGGATCGTCTTCAGCTCCCTGCTCTTCTGGTCGGTCAACAATGCGCTGCAGCGCATCATCGGCCATCTGGAAACCATCATCTCGGGCGACCTCACCACGGTTATCAGCGCCAAGCGCAACAACGAAATCAGCACCATCATCCGCTCCATCAGCACGCTACAGTCGACCATGCGTGATATCATAGCCAAGATATGGCAAACCTCCGAGCAGGTGGCCCTGGCCTCCGGGAACCTGCACAGGAATGCGGAACAGATCGCCGCGGGGACCGAGGGGATCGCCTCCCAGACCGGCACAGCCGCGGTGGCAAGCGAAGAGATGGCGGCCACCTCCAGCGACATCGCCGGCAACTGCCTGCGCGCGGCGGAGAACTCCCAACGCGCCAGCGGCACCGCGCTCTCGGGAGCGGAGGTGGTCCGGCAGACCACCTGCGGCATGGAGCGCATCGCGGAGCGGGTCAAGGAGGCCGCCCAGACCGTCGAGGATCTCGGCGCGCGCTCCGACCAGATCGGCGAGATCATCGGGACCATCGAGGACATCGCCGACCAGACCAACCTGCTTGCGCTGAACGCCGCTATCGAGGCGGCCCGGGCCGGCGAGCAGGGTCGGGGCTTTGCCGTGGTGGCCGACGAGGTGCGCGCCCTCGCCGAGCGCACCACCCGTGCCACCCGCGAAATCAGTGCCATGATCAAGGCCATCCAAAACGAGACCAGGGGTGCCGTGGGCGCCATCGAAGTCGGGGTCAGCGAGGTGGCCAAAGGGACCGAAAACTCGCTCCGCTCCGGCCAAGCCCTGGAGCAGATCTTGGAACAGGTAAGCGAGGTCACCATGCAGATCAATCAGATCGCAACCGCTGCCGAACAGCAGACCTCCACCACCGGCGAAATCTCCCGCACCATCCAGCAGATAACCGATGCGTTCCAGCAAAACGCCCGGGGGATCGCGGAAACGGCCGCCGCGGCAGCCACGCTCTCCCGGGAATCGGAGGAACTGCGGCGCCTGGTGGGCCAATTCAAACTCTGATCCGGCAGCCGGCAGTGCCAATCAGTCGGAGATGACGAAGAGAAAAAAAGGCAAGGAGTGCAGCAATGGCAAAGGTAATCATGACCGCAGACGACTCGGCGAGTGTGAGGCAGATGGTGAGCTTCACCCTGAAACAGGCGGGCTACGAGGTGGTGGAGGCGGTGGACGGCAAGGGCGCCCTGCAAAAACTCGCCGGGCTCAGGGTGGACATGCTGGTCACCGACCTCAACATGCCGAACCTGGACGGTATCGGGCTCATCAAGGGGGCGCCTGCGCTGGCAAGTTGCAAATATCACCCCGATCATCATGCTGACCACCGAAAGCCAGGACTCCCGCAAACAGGAGGGGAAATCGGCCGGAGCCACCGGCTGGATCGTCAAGCCTTTCAAACCCGAGCAGCTGATGGCGGTAGTCAAGAAGGTGCTCGGCTAAGGTCCTGAATCCTGACGCATCCCCCCTCCTGTCCTCATTCACCATCTCTTCGCCACTACCAATTCGGCATCAAAACGGTCCCTGAATCAACGGCTGTTCAGGCTTTTCAGTGGGCTGTTACTTTTGAGCGGGCTCGGCTTGAAATCGCTGATGACTCCGGGTACGATGACGCCGGACTCGGCTTTGAGGTCGCTCTGAGCGCCGAGGGTCGGCGAGGAGACCAGGGTCGCTGCCGGGACCGGGGCCGCCTTGGCATCGCTTGGCGCAGTCGTGAGATCAGGAATTCCGTTGGCGTCGTTTACCAGGGGAACGGGAGCCGGATCCGGCGCGGGTGGAATTGTCGCAGCTTGATCGCTGCATCCACCACAGTTTTCAGGTGCCGCAGCGCCGCTTCCTGAGAGGGTCGTGTTTGCAGTGGCACTGCTCGTCGCCTCCTCTGCCGACAGGTTGGCTGCAGCAACGAGGACAAGGAACAGCGCAACAAGCACGGCTTTCATCAGATACCTCGTTACTGCTATCAGATCAGATGCCAACCATCCGCTTGGGAAAGACTCCCTCCCCCCTCGGCATTACCGACCAGGATATAGGCAGGCAAAAAGGGCCCCACTGCCAGGCAGGCGCAACGGGGCAATGCCCCGTTTCACCAGGTTAGCATATTAGCATGTCTCACCCGTTTGGCAAGAGTGTTTCGAGAGTGTATTCGGGAGGAGAGCGCTCGTATTCTGAGCCAATCGGCTCAGAGAGGATGGTTGCAGACAAGGCCCAAGAGTTGTTCCCGTTACGCGGCCAGCAACTCCTGGATCTTCGGTTGGAGATGGCGGGGCGAGACTGTTTTGACCGGATAATGCAGATCCTCAGTCAAAAGCCCCCGGGTGAGTGAGGCGGTATACCCGGGGGTTGCTGGGACAACTCGCGAAAATATCGTTGTTTTTAAAGGGTATCTGTCGTACATTATCCTCTACTTATTTATATATCCCAACTGTTTCCTGTTTGTACCGTGTTGCGACAGTTTACTTCGGCCTCCCTCCCCCCTCCCCGAGATTCCAGATAGTAGGCGACCATCAAAGGAGCATAAAATGAGCAAGCGAATCATTTTCTGTACGGACGGCACCTGGGACAGCGCACAGAACGACACGAATGTCTACAAGCTGTTCAAGGCTGTCAACATTTCCTCCGCCCAGGTTTCCTTTTACGACGACGGGGTGGGGTCGGACGGAATGCCGCTGGAAAAACTCGCGGGTGGCGCAATGGGCGCGGGGCTCTTGCAAAAGATCCGGGATGCCTACACCAAAATTGCTCACGTATATGAGCTAGGCGATGAGATTTTTCTGTTCGGCTTCAGCCGGGGTGCCTACACGGCACGCAGCCTCGCTGGCATGATTGCCGTCTGTGGCCTGCCTACCACCGCATTCGATGACGCACTGGTCACCACCGCTTTCCAGGCATATCGTGACAAGAGTCAACGCGCCACGCTTCTGGCGGGATTGGCAAAATACTCCCTGTACGACGCGAAGCTCAAGATGGTTGGTGTCTGGGACACCGTCGGCGCACTGGGAATCCCGGCAATAGTCGGTGGGGTTGACCCATCGCAGTTTGGTTTTTTAGACACGAGCCTGCATGCGGACGTTTTAAACGCGTATCAAGTCTTGTCTATTGATGAGCGCCGTCAGGAATTTCCGCCCACGCTTTGGATGACCCCCCAAACTCCTGTTCCGGGTCAGGTACTGGAACAGGTGTGGCTTGCTGGTGTTCATTGCGACGTGGGTGGCGGATACCCCGAGACCGGCCTTTCAGACATTGCCTTTGGTTGGATGCTCGACAAGGCAGTTAAGCTCGGCTTGGAAGTGGCCCCCGGCGTTGCGACACAGTATGCGATGCCGATTGACGGGAAATTCGGGCTGGATGTGATTCACGAATCATGGAATCCCCTCTGGCTGTTCCCGAAATCACGGAGCATCCCGGCCAATGCCGCGATCGGCAACAGTGTCGCGATGCGTTGCCAATACAGCGGCAGCTACAAGCCTGGAAACCTGACTCAGACTGGCGGGGCACTGGACGCTTCTTATCGGAGTGTCGATGTAGTGAAATATTGAAACACCGATTTCAGTCGCCCTCTTCCAGTAAGCGGCAGCCTCTTTTATGCAGCGCCACCTGCCCCGAGCTCTGCAGAGCATGAAAGAGGCCGTCCCCTTCGCCCCTTTGCTCCTCTGCCCCCCGACTTCTCGGTGCCCCATTCCCATAAGCTGCGGACCGAAACACTCAAATCCGATCCCCCCAATGCTGTCCGGGGTGCAGAATTGCCTATCGCATCAGGCGGGATACTGCTAACATGGGGAACCGTCTCTTACCTGGTAGCTAAGATTGTGTTAACATCACCAAGTGAGTACTCAGTCGAGTATCCTTTGTAGTAATTCCACCCGTCAGATGCAGGTCAGCTCAGGGTCAAACGGGACGCTCGATGCCATAACTATCGGCAGTTAGCACACTAATCGCTGGCAGACACCGGACCAAATAAAAATGGCACGGTGAGTGCTTACAAGCTCTCATCGATCACTTGAACCCCACCGCGCAAAGGTTTTGAACATGAAAACAACCGGTTTACCCAAGAAGCAAGGGATGTACGATCCCCAGTTCGAGCACGACGCCTGCGGCGTCGGCTTTGTCGCTAACATCAAGGGGAAGAAGTCCCACGAGATCGTCCAGCAGGCCATCACCGTGCTGGCCAACCTCGACCACCGCGGCGCAGTCGGCAGCGAACACAACACCGGCGACGGTGCCGGCATCCTGGTTCAGATGCCCGACGCCTTCTTCCGCAAGGTCTGCCCCGCAGCCGGCATCGACCTGCCGGCTCCCGGCCACTACGGCGTCGCCATGCTGTTCACCTCGCCTGAGGCGACCGAGCGCAGCGCCGCCAAGCACCTTTTCCAGCGCATCATAGCCGAGGAAGCGGTGGAGGTCATCGGCTGGCGCGAGGTGCCGACCGACAACTCCTCCCTGGGAGACAGCGCCAAGGCGGGCGAGCCGCTGGTCAGGCAGATCTTCTTCAAGCGCCCCCCCTCCTGCCCGGACGAGGACGCCTTCAACCGCAAGCTCTACGTGGTACAGCAGCGCGCCCTGCACGAGATTCGCGACAATGGGGTCGATCCCTTCTGGTACTTCGCCAGCATGTCGACCCGCACCCTGGTCTACAAGGGGATGCTGATGCCGGCCCAGCTGGACCAGTACTACCCCGACCTGCGCGACGAGGCGATGGAGACGGCCATTGCCGTGGTCCATTCCCGTTTCTCCACCAATACCTTCCCGAGCTGGGACCGCGCCCACCCGTATCACCTGCTCGCCCACAACGGCGAGATCAACACCCTCAGGGGGAACGTCAACTGGATGCATGCGCGCCAGTCCATGTTCAGCTCCGATCTGTTCGGCGACGACATCAAGAAGCTGTTGCCGGTGATCGATACCAATGGCTCAGACTCGGCGATGTTCGACAACTGTCTGGAACTCTTGACGCTCTCCGGCCGCTCGCTCCCCCACGCCATGATGATGATGGTGCCGGAAGCCTGGGAAAACCACGCCACCATGAGCCGCGAGAAGCGGGCCTTCTACGAGTACCATTCCTGCATGATGGAGCCGTGGGACGGCCCGGCGGCGCTCACCTTCACCGACGGCCGGGTCATCGGCGCGGTGCTGGACAGAAACGGCCTGCGCCCCTGCCGCTACTACCTGACCGACGACGACCTGGTCATCATGGCTTCCGAAGCGGGGGTGCTGCAGGTGCCGTCCGAGAAGGTGATCAAGAAAGGAAGGCTGCAGCCGGGGAAGATGTTCCTGGTCGACACCGAGCAGGGGCGCATCATCCCTGACGAGGAGATCAAGGGAACACTCTCCGCTGCCAAGCCGTACGGCGACTGGGTCAAGGTAAACCACCAGTTGCTGGCGAACCTCCCCGCCTCCACCAAGGCGCCCTATGTCGAGCACTCGCCGCTGTTGCAGCGCCAGAAGGCCTTCGGCTTCAGCTTCGAGGACCAGCAGACCATCATCGGGCCGATGGCCACTGTCGGCATGCAGCCGCTGGGCTCCATGGGGACCGACACCCCGCTGGCGGTCCTCTCGGAGAAGCCGCAGCTCCTTTACAACTACTTCAAGCAGCTCTTCGCCCAGGTGACCAACCCGCCGATCGACCCGATCCGCGAGGAGATCATCACCGCGACCGCGGTCCGCATCGGCTCCGAATCGAACCTCCTGAAGCCGACCCCGACCAGCGCCCGGGTGATCCGCCTGGAGCACCCGATCCTCTGCAACGAGGAGTTCGAGAAGCTGAGGAACCTGGACCGGCCCGGCTTCAAGAGCACCACCCTTTCGCTGCTCTTCAAGGCCGCCGACGGCGCCTTAGGGATGGAAAAAACGCTGGAGAGCCTGTTCAAGACCGCCGTCCACTGCATCGAGAGCGGCACCACCATCCTGATTCTCTCGGACCGGGGCGTTAATGAGGAATACGCCGCCCTGCCGGCCCTTCTGGCTGTGGCCGGCCTGCACCACCACCTGATCCGCACCGCGACGAGGACTCACGCCTCGCTGATACTGGAGTCGGGCGAACCCCGCGAGGTGCACCACTTCGCCGTGCTCCTGGGCTACGGTGTCACCGCCATCAACCCCTACCTCGCCTTCGAGTCGATCGACGACATGATCCGGCAGGGGATGCTCCCCGGCCTCGACTACCAGACCGGGGTGAAAAACTTCGTCAAGGCTTCCATCAAGGGGATCGTCAAGACCATGGCCAAGATGGGGATCTCCACCATCCAGAGCTACCGCGGCGCCCAGATCTGCGAAGCGGTCGGCCTGCACGACTCGGTCATCGAAAAGTACTTCACCTGGACCCCGTCCAGGATCGGCGGCATCGACCTGAACGGCATCGCCCGGGAGCTTTTGACCCGCCACCGCAAGGCCTACCCGCAGCGGGTGGCGGCGGAGCCGACACTGGACCCGGGGGGCCAGTACCAGTGGCGCGTGGAAGGGGAGGAGCACCTCTTCAACCCGCTCACCATCCAGTCGCTGCAGAAGTCCACCAGGACCAACGACTACCAGGAGTTCAAGGTTTTCTCCAGGCTGATCGACGACCAGAACGAGCGCCTCTACACCCTGAGGGGGCTTCTGGACTTCAACACCGAGATCCGGATCCCAGTGCCGATCGACGAGGTCGAGCCTGTCGAGGAGATCATGAAGCGGTTCAAGACCGGGGCCATGTCCTACGGCTCCATCAGCCAGGAGGCGCACGAGGCCCTGGCCATCGCCATGAACCGGATCGGCGGCCGCTCCAACACCGGCGAGGGTGGCGAGGACCCGGAGCGCTTCAGCTGGACCAACGAGCAGGGGGACTCCAAGAACTCCGCCATCAAGCAGGTGGCGAGCGGCCGGTTCGGCGTGACGAGCGAGTACCTCTCCAACGCCAGCGAGCTGCAGATCAAGCTGGCGCAGGGCGCGAAACCCGGCGAAGGCGGGGAGCTGCCCGGCCACAAGGTCTACCCGTGGGTCGCCAAGACCCGGCACACCACCCCGGGCGTCGGCCTGGTGTCGCCCCCGCCGCACCACGACATCTACTCCATCGAGGACCTGGCGGAGCTGATCCACGACCTGAAGAACGCCAACCGCCGCGCCCGGATCTCAGTGAAGCTGGTCTCCGAGGTTGGGGTCGGCACCATCGCGGCCGGGGTTGCCAAGGCCCATGCCGACGTGGTGCTGATTTCCGGCTACGACGGCGGCACCGGCGCCTCCCCGCTCTCCTCGATCAAGCATGCCGGGCTCCCCTGGGAGCTGGGGCTGGCGGAAACCCACCAGACCCTGGTGCTCAACAACCTGAGGAGTCGGATCATCGTCGAGGTGGACGGCCAGCTGAAGACTGGCCGTGACGTCGCCATCGCCGCCCTCTTGGGGGCCGAGGAGTTCGGTTTCGCCACCGCTCCCCTGGTGACGCTGGGGTGCGTGATGATGCGGGTCTGCCATTCCAACACCTGCCCGACCGGCGTCGCGACGCAGGACCCGAAGCTTCGGGCCAAGTTCGCCGGCAAGCCGGAGTACGTGGTCAACTACATGCGCTTCATCGCCCGGGAAGTACGCGAGATCATGGCCGAGCTCGGCTTTCGCAGCTTCAACGACATGGTGGGGCGCGCCAACCGCCTGGAGCCCAGGCGTGCCGTCGCCTTCTGGAAGGCACAGGGGCTCGACTTCAGCAACATCCTGTACCAGCCGAAAATAGCGCTCACCGGGAGCCGCTACTGCGTCGAAGCCCAGGACCATGGCCTGGAGAAATCGCTCGACTGCACCAGGCTTTTGGACATCTGCAAGCCGGCCCTCGAGAAGGGGGAAAAGGTCTACGCCGAACTGTCCATCAGCAACGTGGACCGGGTGGCGGGCACCATCGTTGGCAACGAGGTGACCCGCGCCTTCGGCGCCCGGGGGCTCCCCGACGACACCATCAGGCTCAAGTTCCTGGGGAGTGCCGGCCAGAGTTTCGGCGCCTTCATCCCGAAGGGGATGACCCTGGAGCTCTCCGGTGACACCAACGACTACCTGGGCAAAGGCTTAAGCGGCGGCATCATCGTGCTCTACCCGCCCTCCGGCTCCCCGTTCAAGGCCGAGGAGAACATCATCGCCGGCAACGTCGCCTTCTACGGCGCCACCGGCGGCTCCGCCTACCTAAACGGCATCGCCGGGGAACGCTTCTGCGTCCGCAACTCCGGGGCGAGCGCGGTGGTGGAAGGGGTTGGCGACCACGGCTGCGAGTACATGACCGGCGGGGTCGTCGTGGTGCTGGGGGAAACCGGCAGGAACTTCGCAGCCGGCATGAGCGGCGGCATCGCCTACGTCCTTGACACCGAGGGAGATTTCAAGAGCCGCTGCAACACCGAGATGGTGGCCCTGGAGCAGCTGGACGAAAAGGACCTGGCGCTCCTCAAAGTGATGGTCGAGCGGCACCTGGAGCTTACCAGCAGCACCCGGGCAGCGGAGATCCTGAAAAACTGGCGCTCCTTTGCCCACAAGTTCGTCAAGGTCATGCCGACCGACTACAAGCGGGTGCTCCAGGCAATCGCCCGGGCCGAGGCCGCGGGATTGAGCGGCGACGAGGCCCTGGCTGCGGCCTTCGAAGAGAACTCCGCCCGGGCCGCACACTAGAAAAACAGGTCAAGGTTCAGGTTGAGGTGCAAGTAGAATCCTCTCAACCTTGACCTCAACCTAAACCTGATGATAGATAGGAAAGAGCTATGGGAAAACCAACCGGATTCATGGAATATCTTCGCGAACTCCCCTCCGACCGCGAGCCGCTGGAGCGGCTCAAGGACTGGGACGAGTTCCACCTGCATCTGACGGAGGAGAAGCTCCGCGCCCAGGGGGCCCGTTGCATGGACTGCGGCATCCCGTTCTGCCACACCGGCAAACTGGTGAGCGGCATGGCCTGCGGCTGTCCCATCAACAACCTGGTCCCCGAGTTTAACGACCTGGTCTACCGCGGTCTCTGGCGGCAGGCCTACGCGAGGCTCTCGCGCACCAACAACTTCCCGGAGTTCACCGGGCGAGTCTGCCCCGCCCCGTGCGAGGGTTCCTGCACCCTGGGAGCCACCGATCCAGCGGTCACCATCAAGAACATCGAGGTGAGCATCATCGAGCGCGCCTGGAAGGAGGGGTGGGTCACCCCCAACCTTCCCAAGGTGCGCACTGGCAAGCGGGTGGCGGTGGTCGGCTCCGGCCCGGCCGGGCTCTCGGCGGCCGACCAGCTCAACAAGGCGGGGCACCAGGTGACCGTCTTCGAGCGGGCACCGCTTCCCGGCGGTCTATTGATGTACGGCATCCCCAACATGAAGCTGGACAAGCGGGGCGTGGTGCTGCGCCGCATCTCGCTCATGGAGCAGGAGAGCATAAGCTTCGTCTGCAACACCAGCGTCGGCGGCAACGACTACCCGGTCGAGCTGCTGCGCTGCGAGTTTGACGCGGTGGTCATGGCCACCGGCGCCACCCTCCCCCGCGACCTTCCCGTCCCGGGGCGCCAGCTTAAGGGAATACACTTCGCCATGGATTTCCTGACGGCCAACACCAAGGCGATCCTCCAGGAAGGTAGCGACTCCATCTCGGCTCAAGGAAAGGACGTAATCATCATCGGCGGCGGCGACACCGGCACCGACTGCGTCGGCACCTCGCTGCGCCACGGCTGCAACTCCGTGGTGCAGCTCGAGATCCTGCCCCGTTTCCCCGACGAGCGAGCCCAGGACAACCCGTGGCCGGAGTGGCCCAAGACCCACAAGATCGACTACGGCCAGGAGGAGGCCGCCGCGAAATTCGGCGCCGACCCGCGTATTTTCCTCACCACGGCGACCAGGTTCGAGGGGGATGCGGACGGCCACGTCAAAGCGGTGCACACGGTCCAGGTGAAGTGGGAGAAGAGCTCCCAGGGGCAGTTCGTCCCCGTTCCGGTGCCCGGGACCGAAAAGGTACAGCCGGCCAGTCTGGTGCTTTTGGCCATGGGTTTCCTCGGTCCGGAGCAGGAGCTGCCGGCGGCCCTGGGTCTGGAGCGGGACGGCCGCAGCAACATAAAAGCGGACTACGAGCGCTATGCCACCAACATACCCGGCGTCTTCGCCGCCGGTGACTGTCGCCGCGGTCAAAGCCTGGTGGTCTGGGCCTTCAACGAGGGGCGCGGCGCGGCGCGGGAGTGCGACCGCTTCCTGATGGGAGACACCGAACTCCCCTAGGCGTGCCGGGCACTCCGGCGTTCCCTCCCCTTCAAGGGGAGGGTGGTGATGGGGTAGTGACAGGATTTAATCTATGAAAAGGCCCTCTCAATCGGCAGATTGGGAGGGCCTTTTGCGTGCTCATGCGCGGGACAGACCGACAGAGCTCCCTTGACATGCAATTTATACTTGAGCCAAACCGTGAGTGGCAAAGCCCGCCAAATCCACGGCACTTCCGCACTGCCGTGCGCACAAGAAAAAGGCACTCAGCCGAGATAGCCGAGTGCCTGGTGATATATTGGTTGCCGGGACGGGATTTGAACCGGTTACCTGCGAGTTTTGGGCGGTTTTGGCGCGTCAAGCAGCCTGGTAGTGCGCCTCTTTGTTGAAGTAGTCGAAGCAGGCTTCCAGACGCTGGGTCTGATCGCGGGTGAGGTCTTGGAACTCGAGGCCCAACACGACATTCTTCCCCTCCCGGCCGCTTCTCACAATCTTGGCGTCCACCCGCAACGGCATCTGGTTTTTGAAGTCGTGGAGCCTGTCGGAGGGGGTCATGATTTCCAGGGTGAGCAGCCTTGCCGAGACGTCGACCAAGTCCGCGGGGAGGCGCAGCTTGATCCCCGACACGCTAAAATCCTCGGTAATCCCTTCAGCATCGATTTTCTTTCCGTCGCAGTAGACGTAGGTCAGCAGGCCATTTCTCCCGCGGGGGTGCCGTCTGTTCTCGTTGCGCCCCTGTTTGCCAACGGACGGCGTGTTGAAGGTGAAATGGGTCATCAGGCTCTTAATCTTGGTGGATACCACGTTGAGATCCGCACTTATGGTTGCGGTTACCCCCACTTTGACGCCGTTTTCGCGTATCGTTCCGAAGAGCGAATCGAGACTCATCTGCAATTGAGTAAGGGGCCCCTTCTGTGACTCGATCAGGTCCGATATCTGCAAGTTAAGATCTGCGGACTCTCGCACCGAAGCTACCATGCTGTCGATGACTTGCGCGGTTTCCCGGGATTTCCCCTCGCCATTGTTAACTTGGGACACGACGCGCTCCATGGTTTGCATGGTATTATCGACCTGGACGGTGAACGCGGAAATGATGCGGGTGATCTCCTTGGTTTCCCGTGCCGTGCGGGAGGCCAGGTTGCGCACCTCATCCGCAACCACGGCGAAGCCGCGACCCTGTTCGCCCGCCCGGGCCGCCTCTATGGCGGCATTGAGGGCGAGCAGGTTGGTCTGGTCGGCGATGTCGGAGATACTTTCGATGATACGATGGATTTGCTCCCCCACCTCGTGCAATTTGGTCGTTTCCTGGGCAGCGCGGTTCACCTCGGTGACGGCCTGCTGCATCTGAGTGATGTTTTCCTGCGTCGCATGCAACCCCCGCTTGGCCTCAGCGTCCATCTCCATGGTTTTGCCACGCGCCGACTCCGCCAGGTGCCTCACCGAGTCGGAACTGGCGCGCACCTCACCGGTCGCCTCTGATACTGCCTGAAAGCGTTCCTGTTGCGCTGAGCTTGCTGTGGCTATTTCACTCGAAATCTTGGAGATCTGAAAGGAGGACTGCTCCATCTGCAGGCTGGCGTCATTGATATTGCTCAAGATGGGGGTCAATTTTTCCAGGATCAGACCCATGGAAGCGAGCAGCCTCCCCGTCTCGTCGCTGGAGCAGACGGTAACTTCGATAGTCAGGTCACCCGCGGCGAGCCGGTCTGCAGTGGTGACAGCCACGGCAAGCGACCTGGTGATCCCCCTGATGATGAGCCAGGCTGCCGTCACACTGAGGAGGATGCTTCCCAAAAGCAGCGCCAAAAGGATGATCCGCGTGTGGTTCGCTTCCGACTCCAGGCGAGGGATCAGACGGTCAAGCGCCCTCTTGTTGTAGTTTGCCAGCGCGGAGATGCTGGCCACGTACGCGCCCATGGCCGGTACGACAACTTCGTCCACCTTCCTGTTAAGCTCGGGATCGACCTTGCCGGACTTGGCCAGCAAAGCCTGCTTGCGGGTCGAGGTGTACGCCTCGCGGCGAGTCCCGATCTCGCCGAGCAGCGTCTTTGCCTCGGCGGATAGATCGGCCTTTTCCAGTTCCTTCTGGATTTCGGAGATGCGTTTGCTGGTCTGTTCCAATGCGCCGGAGAAGGCCTGCTTCATCGTGTCATCATTACTTTTGAGGATGGCGATGGTGCGGGCGCCGTTCAAATTGACGAGGGTCGCCCACTCCGTTGCCAGGCGTTCTCTGCTGGAGCGCCCACCCAGATTGGCTGCCACGCTCGTCGTGAAGTTTCCGAACGTGTAAATCGAAAAGAGGCTAGATACCGCACTGATCAGCATCAGCGCACCAAAGGCAGTACTCAGCTTGCTGGATATGGTCCATTTCATAAAGTTACCTCATCACACTTCGAAGTTGGGCCCACCCTGGTATGCATTTCTAAGTCAGCTTACATCCCTCATGTCAAGTATCGGGTCGACAAATCGAAAACTGAATGTGTTTTTTGTAATAAACCTTTAATACTGAATGCTTTTCCCCTTATCCAGACATCCCTTGGTTCAACCTTCTCACACTGTTGGCAGTACTGCCGGGAATTCGCGGAGGAATTGACAGGCAAAGGTACTCTTCACCCTCAGGCAACGTCGCTGCTGAGGCTGTTCTCGTCTGCGAGGATTTTGTGGAGAGCATCATCGTGGAATACGCGTAAAAGGGAAAAAGCCCCTCCTCCCCTTTTCGCGCCCATCGATAAAATCACGACGGGTTATGCCGTTTGACTCCCAACAGCATTAGTGGAAGCTAATAGCTCTCAGCCCACCGGATTTCACCGTCAGAGAAAGATCAATGATAAGGAGAATGATGCATATGAAGGCTCATTTCACCATTTCCACCCGCTTGAGATTTGCCTTTGCCCTTCTGGTATCGGTTAACGCCGTTTCCTCCCTCATCTCCATTCGCGATCTGGAAACCTCTTCGGCCAAGGTGAAAGCGGTCGTCGAGGAACGGATGCAGATGGAGCGTTTGGCGACCGAATGGAGCAACTCGACACTGATCAACGGCGTCCGAACCGAAGCGATTTTAAAAAAGCAGCGACCCCCTGATTAAAACCCTCCTGACGCCGGGAATGGAACAGGTCAGCGTTTGGATTTCCGTCATCCAGCAGGAACTTTCCAAAAAGGTGGAAGCGCCTGAGGAGAAGGCCATGCTCGCGGAGGTGGCAAAACGGCGCGAGGCATATTCCTTAGCCCGAAAGCAGGCGATACAGCTCAAGGCCGAGGGAAAGGATGCGGAAGCGTTAGGCAGGGCCGATTCAGCCGTTGTGCCCGCGATGCAGAGCTACGTGGCAATCCTGAATCAAATGGCGGGTTTTAACATGGAGAAGATCAACCAGCTTGGCCCGCATCTGCTGAAGCATACCTCGAGTACCGTACGAATCCTGGCCGTCTTTCTGATGGGGGGGAGTATAGTATTCAACGTCCTGGCAGCCTGGATCATCATCAGGAGCATCACCGGGCCGCTGGCACGGGCAGTGGGTGTTGCCAACAGCCTGGCAACCGGCGACTTGACCGTTGAGGTGGCGGTCACCTCACGGGACGAAACTGGTCAGCTCATGTCAGCCATGAAGAACATGATGCAGCACCTGCGGCAACTCGTAGTAGAGACGGGCGGAATTTCCGCCGGGATCGCTTCGGCCTCCGCCCAGTTGCACACCACCTCGGCACATATCTCCGACGGAGCATCGGAGGTGGCCTCCCAGACCGGCACAGTGGCGACCACCAGCGAAGAGATGGCTGCGACCAGCACCGATATCGCCAGCAACTGCGTCATGGCGGTCGGGGCAGCCAGGCAGTCCACCGAGTCAGCCAACACGGGTGTCCGCATCGTACAGGAAAGCATCCGCGGGATGAAGGTGATAGCCGAGAGGGTGCGGCGCAGTTCAGAGACCGTCGAGACGCTGGGGACCGGTCCGAGCAGATCGGAGCGATCATCGGCACCATAGAGGACATCGCCGACCAGACCAACCTCCTCGCCCTGAACGCGGCAAGAGAGGCGGCGCGGGCCGGCGAGCGGGGGCGCGGTTTCGCCGTTGTGGCCGACGAGGTCCGGGCTCTAGCCGAGCGAACCTCCAGGGCGACCCAGGAAATCGGGGGGATGATCAAGGCGATTCAGGAGGAAACGCGGGTAGCGGTCCGTGCCATCGACGAAGGGGCCAGGGAAGCGGAGAAAGAAGCAGGCGCGGCGCAAAAGTCGGGGGAGGCGTTGGCGGACATACTGGAGCGGATAGATCAAGTCGCCCTGCAGGTGTCCCAGATCGCCGCGGCAGCTGAGCAGCAGACCGCCACCACCGGAGAGGTGACATCAAACATTCAGCAGATAACCGACGTAGTACTAAATACCGCCAAAGGAGCCGAGCAAACAGCCGATGCGGCTGCGAAGCTGTCGCAGCAGGCCCTTGAGCTGCAATCCCTGGTAAGCAGGTTCAAGCTGTAGTGCGGCGTCTCAGATGTTTCCAGCTGTCAAACCGGGTTTAGGCAATGATCAATTCAGTAATAAAATGAAAGAACTTAATCATTTACTTCTAAACTACTTGAGAGTATAAAACCCTCTGAACTGTCAATGCGAACCGGGCAGCACGCGCACCGTCAAGTGCAATTCAATTATCTACAGACTCAAAATCACGTTTCGGGAGGGATGGGGGAACAGCGCCACGACCCATTGCGCTGCTGCGTATCGATGCATCGAGAAAAGGGATAATTATCATCCCTTTGATCCTGATAGTGACAACTAGCTGGTAACTATTTCAATTGTGTAAAGGAGAGGAGAATGAACATTTCAAAAGCATCACGGCCCTTACTTTTTCTTGCAGCGGCGACATCAGTTGCCGCGTTGTCGGGTTGTGCTTCCTACGAGGTAAACACCAACCGCGAAAATGTCCCGGGTTACTTGATCCGTTCCGAGATGCAGCAGGCGGACCGGGCGCTGGAAGCCGCGCGCCAGGCCGGCAAAGACCGGACCTGCCCCGCAGCATTCCAGGCTGCCGAGGCTGCCAAGAACAACGCCTACGACGTCTTCAGGGCCTGCCACACCGAGGAGGGGGTGTCACTCGCCAAAAAGGCGACTGCGCAAGCCAACGCCCTCTGTCCCCCGCAGGCGGCCATGGAAGCGCCGGTCGTGAGTGAAGTCCCGCCCCCGGCCCCCGCGCCGATCCCTGTTCCCGTACCGGTGCCCGCTCCCGCGGTGGCTCCTACGGACAACCTGACCGTTACCCCGGGGTCTATCACCAGGGGTGAGGTCGCGACGCTCAACTGGACCTCGCAAAACGCCACGCGCTGCGACATAGAGCCCGGAATCGGCGCAGTGCAGACCCGGGGCACGCTGGCGATCACGCCTGCCGACTCTACCATGTTCAACCTGACCTGCAGCGGCGCCGGCGGCGTGGCAAGCAGCGCGGCCAGCCTGGCCGTGGTGGTCCCGGTCGTTGCGGCTCCGGCCCCCAAACTGTGCAGCCCGACGGTCATCGACATCCAGTTCGACACCAACAAGTCCGACATCAAGCCCAAGTACCATGACGAGCTGAAGAAGCTGGCTGACTTCCTTGTCGAGTTCCCCAAGGCAAGGGGGGTCGTCGAGGGGCATACCGACAGCGTAGGGGACAAGGCGAGCAACATGAAGCTCTCCCAGCGCCGTGCCGACAGCGTGCGCAGCTACCTGATCAAGAATTTCGGCGTGGCGCCGGAGCGCCTCGAGGCCAAGGGGTACGGCCCCACCAAGCCGCGGGCCAGCAACAAGACCGCCGAAGGAAAGGCCCGGAACCGCCGCATCGAAGCCAACTTCATCTGCGACTAGCCGGAAACGGCAGGAAGGTTGACCAGCTGCAGGTTTTCCAGGCGTTTCTCACCTAAGTCCAATGCCCTGGCCCTTGCTGTGCCGGTAATTGTTCCGAATTTCTGAAGTAGCGCGCAAAAAAAGACATTCCCTCCTGCGGAGAGCCCCGAAGGGCGCTCCGCAGGAGGGAATGCCATGCTATGGAATTCGGCGAAAGCCGAGACATTTTGGGAAAACCCGTTTCAGTTTTGTCCCGCGGTGAGGGGCAAAAAAATGGCATCTGATCCGGCATTACGGGAGATTACAGCTGAAATTGCCGACTCCTTGGGCTTTGTCCGGCCCCCTCAGACCCTCCCCAAAAGCGCAGGGAGCAGGCGGCGGTTGGATAGAAACCCTGTTGCGCCCGTTCTTCTTGCTCTGATACATCAGGCTGTCGACCCTGGCGACTATGCTCTCCTCAGTATCGCCCTCGGCAACCAGACTTCCTCCTATCGAAACTGTGACGCTCAGGCTTTTCTCGCCTACCATTATGAAACTCTGCTCCATCATGATACGAATCCTTTCAGCCACCAGGTCCAAGGTTTCACGATTGGCCCCCTGCAAGACGGCAAGGAACTCTTCCCCGCCCCAGCGTGCCGCCATGTCGAACTTCCTGAGCACGTTCGCAGCCGTCCTGGCGACCATAACCAGGACTTCATCGCCGACTTGGTGACCGAAGCGGTCATTGATACTCTTGAAATTATCGACGTCATAAAAAAGCACACCAAAAGGGACCGCATGCACCCGCCACTCGTGGAGAGCGCTCTCCAGCGTCATTTCGGCAAACCTGCGATTGGCCACACCGGTGAGCTAGTCGACATACACTTCTTTTTTCAGTTTTTCGAACTCTTCCAGTAACTGCATGGCGTTGGAGTTGTCGGTAAAGAGTTCGACCGCTCCCATGATCGCCCCGGCATCATCAAAAACCGGCGACGTCCTGATCTGTACCGGCACCCGGTACCCGTGCTTGTGGTGCAGCAGAACGCTCTCCTCACGTACCTTACCATCCTGCAAAGTGTGGCCGAGCGGACAGCCGCCGCCGCAGAGCTCCCTGCCGTCGGGCTCGACATGCCTGAGAATGTTGGCGGCGCAACAGGACCCCAGCACCTCTTCCCAGTGGAAACCGGTTATCCGTTGTGCCGCATTGTTCCAGTAGGTGATGCGCTGGTCCCGGTCGACGCAGTAAACCCCGTCATGGAGGCTATCCAGAACTCTGTCCGATGAAATTTCCGCCATTGCGACTGGGTCCACCACCATGATTGATCTCCCGCGAAACCGGCAAAAAGGAGGGCACTGGTGCCACAAAAACAACCCAGCAGCGGATACTGGAAAAGTTCCACGACTGTCGTAAACAGCTTATCGGCAGAGTCACGAAAATCTGGACCTAATAATCGGGCAAGACCGATTCCTCGTGAAAAGCAACAAGGCTCTCTGCCGAAATGGCCAACGGCCTTGTTATTTTGGTTGCAGGGACAGGATCAGCCACTAAGGCATTTTTAAATTTGCCTCAAGCGACTGGTTCGCCTTAAGGTTGCTTAAAACCAGCAGATTTGCAGTGGTAGTGACGAAGCCGTTAGTCCCGGACCAGCTTACGAACTGATGACCCTATTTAGGTACTGCCTTGACGCTGCTAGTACTGCCGCCGGCAAAATCATTGGAGACTTCCTGATTTCCAGCACACGGCATTGCCCGGCCGCACTCCAGACCTGCCCCCCCCTTACTGCTCATCTTCGTTGTCACCCGGGTTCCAGCTTCCCGCCTTGTCCGAAATCCAGTTGCCCTCTGCGGTCTGGCAAGCCGGCGCAGCACCGTCCGCCTACGCTGCCAAACCTCCGGCAGACCCCGCGACGCAGGCCGACCTGCGCATCATTACCCTGAACCGGGATTCCGGCCGGTATTATAATCCGCCCACTTTCGATAAATTGGTTCAATCTTCCCGGATTTTTCCCGATTAGTCTAGACAGCACTATACTGTCTTAAATCTCATGAGTCGGGGACTTTTCTATGGCCGTCGAAAAATCAGCCCTGAAGTTGACGTCACAAAGCGGAATTAGCGGTATGCTCGTCGTGGTGAGCCTGGCCGGCATTTTGCTGACCGCTGCCATTTCAGGATGGGCGCTGCATGTAGCCGCGCGGGAATATGACGAAAAATTCCATCGCGAGGCAGGAATGCGCATAGAGGTGATTAAAGGATATCTGGACGCCCAGTTACTGGATCTCGATGCGTTGCGCCGGTTCCTCGAGGGGACCGATGCTCTCACCAAGGATTCTTTCAATAAATTTGTCCAGTCGATACTGGAGCGCAAAGGGGTTCAGGCCGTCGAATGGGTTCCCGTGGTCCCGGCGCAAAGGCGTGCTCCCCTGGAGAGAGCCGCCGCGCGGGAAGGGCTGGGCGCTTTCCGGATCAAGGAGCGCGCGCCCCGCGGCTCCACCATCGCGGCCAAACGTCGCGACGCCTACTATCCGGTTTATTATGTGGCACCGCTCAAGGGAAATGAGCAGGCCGTCGGCTTTGACCTCGGCTCGAACGCCATCCGGCTTGACGCGATCAACGCGGCCCTGCGGCGCGGACAACCGCAGGCCACCGCCCGTATCACCCTGGTGCAGGAAAAAGCAAACCAGGCAGGCTTCCTGGTATTTATCCCGGTCAGGTCGTCCAGCGGAGCCGTTAGAGGCTTCACGCTGGGGGTGTTCCGTGCCGGCGACATGCTGGACAACGCCCTCAAACAAACGGCATCCCTCGCGCTTGGTACCACCTTGAGCGACCTGTCGGGGGCAGCGCCACAGGAAAGACTTCTTTCCCGATGGAAATCCAATACCGCGTCAGTCACGAAGGAAACCTTCCCGCTGCAATCTTGGTTCTTTCCGCTCTCCTCGCTTGACCACCGGTTCGAGTTCGCCGGCCGACTCTGGAATCTCAACCTGAGCGCCACTGCTAAGTACCGTAACGAAAACACCTCGCTGTCGTTTCTGGCCATCCCTCCCATCGGCCTCTTGATCACCTTCCTTCTGGCTCTCTACCTGAAAGGGCTGCAGTCCCACCGGGACCGGGCGGAAAAGTTGGTCCAAGAACGCACCGCGCTGCTCAACGAGGCAAACGCCAATCTGGAACTCTCCGTCGCCGACCTGAAACGCACCGAGCGGGGACACCAGGAGCAGGCGAGCGCCCTGCGCAAATACGGAGACAAGATCAACCTGTTGCTCCAGACCACGGATCAAGGCATCTACGGCATAGACATGTCGGGTCACTGCATCTTCATCAACCGGGCAGGACTGGAAATGACGGGATACTCCCAGGAGCAATGCCTCGGGAAGGACATGCACGACCTCATGCACCACAGCCATGCCGATGGCTCGCTTTATCCCGTGGCGGACTGCCCCATTTACCGTGCCAAGTCGGGGGGAGGGGGATGCCACCTGGACGACGAGGTCTTCTGGCGCAGCGACGGGACCTCGTTCCCCGTGGAATACTCCTCATACCCCATCATTGAAAACGGAGCAACCACCGGGGCCGTCATTACCTTCTCGGACCTGACCGCCCGGACCCAAAACGAGATAATCCGCAGGCAGCACGAGAGGGACTTGAAGTCCATACTGAACAACATGCCTGCCCTGATCGGGTACTGGGGTCGCGACCTGCGCTGCAAATTCGGCAACGACAAGATGCATGCCCAGTACGGTTTCGAACCGGGGGCGATGCAGGGAAAAGAGCTGCGCAAGGTACTGGGTGAAGAGTGGTATGAGCGCAAACGCGCCTATATCGAAGCGGTCTTACGGGGCGAGCCGCAACTTTTCACGGAGGACATCCCCGGTTGCGATCACGGCGCTACCGCCTACTTCCAGTCACAGTACGTCCCCGACCTGGAAAACGGAGTGGTCCAGGGATTCTATACCCTGATTCACGATATCAGCCAGATCAAGATGGCAGAACTTGCCGCCGAGGCCGCCAACAAAGCCAAGAGCGAGTTCCTGGCGAACATGAGCCACGAGATCCGCACCCCGATGAACGGGGTGGTCGGCATGACGGAGCTGATCCTGGATACCGAGCTCAGCTGCGACCAGCGCTACTACGGCAAGGCGATCAAGGAGTCGGCTGAGAACCTGCTCAGCATCATCAACGACATCCTCGACTTCTCGAAGGTGGAGTCCGGCAAGATGGAACTGGAAACGGTGCCGTTCATGCTGCGCAGCTGCGTGGGGTACGCCTTGCAGACCCTGGCCATGCGGGCCGCCGAAAGGGGGCTTGAGCTGGTCTACCATGTGGCGGCGGATCTCCCCGACGCACTGGTGGGCGATCCGACACGACTGCGTCAAGTCATCATCAACCTGGTCGGCAATGCCATCAAGTTCAGCGAGAAGGGAGAAGTCGGCGTATTCGTCACCCTCGAGCGGGAGGACTCGCACGCGGTGCAGCTCCGCGTCGAGGTGCGCGACCAGGGGATCGGCATCCCGGAGGATAAACAGGGAAAGATATTCGAAGCCTTCGAGCAGGCCGATGCCTCGACCACCAAGAATTACGGCGGCACCGGCCTGGGCCTTGCCATCTGCAAACGGATCGTTCCGATTCTGGGCGGAGCCATCGGACTTTCCAGCACGCCGGGGGAAGGGAGCTGCTTCTTTTTCACCGCGGCGTTTGGCAGGCAGAGCGACGCGGCGCCGGACGCCCCAACGGACTGTGTTCTTATCGGGCGCAGCGCCTTGATCGTCGAGAATATCCCGGTGAACCGCCAGATCCTGGAGCTTTTTCTCACCGGATGGGGGATGCGTACCTTTGTTGCGGCCGACGCTCGCGAGGCGCTGGAACGGATCGAAACGCTCAGGTCAAACGGCGGGATCCCGGACGTGCTGGTTACCGACACAGGCATGCCGGGGATGGATGGCTGGGAACTGGTGCAGAAAGCGCGCAGCGACCCGGCCAACTGCACCATGAAGATCATCGTCATGCCGAGCGCCGGGCAAAAAGGAGACGCTCAAAGGTGCAAGGAGCTGGGCGTCGAGGGGTTCCTCATCAAGCCGGTGATTCATGAGGAACTGCACGCTGCGCTTATGGCCATCCTGGGCGACGTCCCGCTTTCCAGCAGGGAGCCGGTCACCCGCCATTCGCTGCGGGAGCAAAAGGAGCGCTGCCGGATTCTCCTGGTGGACGACGTGGAGGTGAACCGCGAACTGGGCCGGATCATCCTGCAGAAATTGGGGCACCTGGTGACCCTGGCCGTCAACGGCGAGGATGCCGTCGCCGAGGTGGGCCGGCAGCCGTTCGACCTGGTGTTCATGGACGTCCAGATGCCGGTGCTGGACGGGTATGGGGCGGCGGCCAAGATCAGGGAGCGGGAAAAGAGCGGCGGCAGCCACCTCCCCATCATTGCCATGACTGCCAACGCCATGCAGGGCGACCGCGAAAAGTGCCTCGCCGCCGGGATGGATGACTACGTTTCCAAGCCGGTAAATCAGGATGAGATTGCGGACGCCGTCACGAGACAGATCCGGCTCAGGTCCGCAGCTGGCACGCTCCCCGCGGCTCCAGGCTCCCCCCCTCCCCCGGCGCTGACCGTGGCTGTATTCGACCGCGAAGGGCTGGTGGGGCGTCTGGGTGGCGATGAGGAGCTCATTGCGCATTTTCTGGAGCTCTACCTGAGCTCCATGGAAAATCACCTGGCCCGGCTTTCCGAGGCAATTCTTGCCGCCGACATCGACCAGGTGCGCCTCCAGGCGCACACCATCGGGGGGGCGTCGGCGAATTTCGGCGCCCAGCGGGTGCATGCCGCGGCGCTTCAGCTGGAAACGCTCGCACGGGGGGGAGGACTCGAAGGGGGCGCGGCACTTTTTGGCACCCTGAAGCAAGAGGATCTCGAATTCCGCCGCCAAATGGGGTAAGACTGCAGACGGACCTGACCAGTCGCAAGGAGATTGGGAGCACCCGCAGTGTCAGGCTTGCAAACTTGCAGACATTAGCACTGCCTTACGGACCATCTCCAGCCGACAGGCAACCTCAGAGTCGGCTTGTCCCCTAAGCCGCCCTCAAGGATGATCTGTCGCGGCCTACCCTTCGCAAGTGTCGATAGATTCTCGCCGCTAAATTCTTCGACGATCCAGGCAACCATGGCACGCTCCTCGGATATATCTCTCCCCTGCCCAACCGCTGCCAGATCCAATTCCGTAACCTCATACATCTTGCAGACCACGGCTAGCACGGCATCTTTTAAAATTAAAAGTGACCGTTCCTATTTATAACCATTGCCAATATTTCAAATTAAACTCGAGTTTGGTATGATTATTTGGGGGGACAAAGAGGTTGGTGTATGGAAGAACTATCCGGCGGACGCGAAATAATAAAGACGATCTTGAAATTACACGGTGAGCAGAGGAGATTCACACGAATTCCAATTCATGCCCAAGCAAAGATACTCATAGATGATAGTGTAGTTAAGGGTACTGTGACAGAAATTGGCTTGGGTGGGGTATTTGTTGAATTAGATGAAGTAATTGCACCGAGAATCTATGTTTTTATCACAATTATTGATGATATAACATCACCTATAATTTTATAATTATTAGCAAAAGTGATTAGTGTTACAGACATCGGTATTGGACTGCAGTTTGAGCCGACTTTTATCGCTTGAAATAGGAAATCGCATTAGAGAAAGTGACGACAACAAGCTTGACACACGTGTATTTCTGGGTAGTTAGCCTTTATTTTCCACTACTTATATAAGAAGGAAAATTTTATTTATAACATCGTTATTACAATAGCAGTATCAATTGTACTTGAGAGAGGATTTAGCCATGCCTTCTTGCTTTAGATGTAGTGGCTTTGGAAAAATTGAATGCGAGGCATGCGATGGACTAGGTCACTATTGCGATAGTATTATGGAATGCCTATTTGCACCACATTGTTCGGAATGCAAAGGATATGGTGAAATCAAATGTCCTGACTGTGATGGGAGTGGTCAGGTTAACAACCATGAGCCTGATACTCCATAGTTTGAATTTTAAAGGAGGTTCAATAAATGAGTACCTGTCAAAGATGCAATGCTGCTGGTACAGTATGGTGTCATGCAGGTGAATGAATTAACCCGCCGCAAGCAACGGGGTATCAACTACCGTACCGCATCGCTGATGCGATGCAGATCAACAATCGCCCAAGGGGCGGGGATATGAACCGGAGAAATTAAAGCGGAGAAAACCTGACTGAGAAAGGCGCGTGACTGTTGGTAAACGCCGGGCTGTTTGCTTTCGCGGGGGCCGGCGACGTTCAGGATGCCGATCCGGTGCTCTTTGCACCAGAAAAGGGCATCTGCTACCTCCGGATCTTCATCCAGCTCACTGTGAGGCAGGGTCTGCCGTGTTTTTTTGCGCAGTCAACGGTCACCTTGGTACCGCCTGAGAGATCCCCAAGATTCAGCACCAAGGTGCCGTCAGATGCGATTACATTCTTTTCGGTCCTCGCGGCGTAGTCTGCGCCGGCCATCTCTGTCATCGGGTAGCAATCCGGGATGGCGCCGTCTTCAGCTAAATGTCCCTGCGGGCAGTACCCCCCGGTCCGGATGCCGGCTTCCCTCGCGGCATCGAGCCCCGCACGATCTACTCCGGTTTGCCCGCCTGAAATGACCAGCTCGATCACCGCCTCCTCCTCGTTGACCCTGGGTGAAATCCGGTGTCCCTCAGATAAAGAGGTTGTTGTCGGCGCTCTCCGAGGCCTCCAGGTAGGAGGCCACGCCCCCCAGTTCGATGCCGTCGATCAGTTCCTCCCGACGGATCCCCATGAGATCCATGGACATCTGGCAGGCCACGATCCTCGCTCCTCCCCGGATGGCGGTCGCCATCATCTCCTCCAGCGCGGGCACGTTCTTGCTCTTCATGATGCCGCGAATCAGGGCGTCGCCCATGCCGCCCATGCTCATGCGCGACATGGACATTTTCCGGCTGCCGCGCGGCATCATCATCTCGAAGGCGGTCTCGATCAGGTTCTTGCCCAACCCCGACACCTTGCGCGGCTTGCGCAGGGCATTGAGCCCCCAGAAGGTGAAGAACATGGTCACCTTGCGCCCCATGGCAAGCGCGCCGTTGGCGATTATGAAACTCGCGATGGTTTTGTCCAGGTCCCCGGAGAAGACGATCATGGTCTTGTCGTTGCCGCAGTTGGGGGCCAGGGTCTGCAACTCGCCCCCCTTCTCGATGTACGCGGTCACGATCCCCTTTTCCATTTCGATCTTCTGCAGCCGATTCCCGGTTGCCCTGGCCCAGGAAGGGGCATCGGTATAAAACCCAGGGTCGCTCGCCCTGATGCAGAGCACCTCCCCGCTGGCAAGCCGGTCCATCTCCTCCTTGAGCCGCAGCACAGGCCCCGGGCACTGCAGGCCGCAGGCGTCCACCTGCACTGCCCTGGCAAGTTCCTTGGTGTTCTCCTTCAGCGCTGTCCTGGGTTCCGGCCCCTGCGGGGCGATCTGATTTTGGTGTGGCACTGTCGCCAGCCTGAAGGTCTCGTACCCTCCCGAAAGGTTGACGCAGTTGGGAACCCCCTTCTCCATCAAAATGCGGCAGGCGAGGTAGCCGCGCAATCCTACCTTGCAAAAGACGATGATCTGCTTATCGGAAGGGAGTTCGGCAAGACGGCCCCTCAGGTCGTCCAAGGGGATGTTCAACGCACCCGCAATGCTGCCGCCGGCGAATTCCGCGGGGGTGCGCACGTCGAGGAGCAGGTGCTCCGTGCCCGGGGAACCCGCCAGGGCATCCCAGGTGATGTTGGCAACCAGGCCGTCGAGCAGGTTCTGCGCGGTGAAGCCGGCCATGTTGACCGGGTCCTTGGCCGAGGAGTAGGGTGGGGCGTAAGCATGCTCGAACTCGGCCAGATCGTCCACCGTCATGCCCCCCATGATGGCGGTCGCCACCACGTCGATGCGCTTGTCCACGCCGCCGAAACCGACGGCCTGCGCCCCCAGCACCCGACGGGTCTCGGGCGAGAAGACCAGCTTCAGGGTCAGCATGGTGGCACCGGGATAATATCCGGCGTGGTCGTTGGGATGGATGAGCACCGAGTTGCAGGCGATCCCCTCGGCCCGGCAGAATTTCTCCGTGGCGCCGGTCATGCCGACGTCGAGGTCGAAAACCTTGGCGATTGCCGTCCCCAGGGTGCCGCGGTAGCTGCCGGGGAGTTTGCCGCACATGTTGCCGGCGACTATGCGCCCCTGTTTGTTGGCGGGCCCGGCCAGCGGGATGGCCGTCTTCTTGCCGGAGATGGCGTGCACCACCTCGATGGCGTCGCCGGCCGCGTACACGTCTGCGGCGCTCGTCTTGAGGCTTTGGTCCACGATGATGTGGCCGCGGGGGCCGAGCTCGACTCCGGAACCCGCGAGGAACCCGGTGTTCGGCCTGACGCCGATGGAGAGGAGCACCAGGTCGGCGCTGATCGAAGCACCGCTTTGCAGTTTCGCCGTCACGCCGCCGCTAGCCGCGGGCTCAAAGGAGGCTACACCGTCCTTTAGCTGCAACTGAACCCCGCGGCTGCCCAGTTCGCGGTGCACCAGGGCGGCCATCTCATAATCCAGCAGGTTCATGGCCTGGTCGGCCACCTCCACCACGGTGACCCGGATGCCGCGGGCCTGCAGGTTCTCTGCCATTTCCAGGCCGATGAACCCGGCGCCCACCACCAGCGCGCTCTTCACGCTCCCCTGGTCGACCATGGCGCGGATGGTGTCCGTGTCGGGAATGGTCCAAAGCGTGCGCACCGCGGGATGATCCGCCCCCGGAAAGGGAGGTTTCACCGGCGAGCCCCCCGGCGCCAGCAGCAGCCGGTCGTAGGTTTGGCGGTACTCCCTGCCCGAATGCAGATCCTTGACCAGCACGCTCTTGGCGGCGCTGTCCACCGAGAGCACTTCGTTATGGACCCACACCTCCACGTCGAAGCGTGCCCTGAAGGATTCCGGGGTCTGCAGCAGGAGGTTATCCCGCTCAGTTATCACGTCACCAATATAATAAGGCAGACCACAGTTGGCGTAGGAGACCTGGCCCCCCCGTTCGAACACGATTATTTCCGCAGCCTCGTCAAGACGCCTCAGGCGCGCCGCGGCAGACATGCCCGCCGCAACTCCCCCGATTATCACGTACCTGGACATTGATCCCCTCCGTTTGTTGATAGCTGGAGAGAATATATTCAATTATCGCTATTAATGCAACTGTTATATTTGGGAGCTTTTTGGGGACGGGCAGTTGGAGCATCAGGGAACCTTAGCAACCGGGTCAAGGCGGCAATAAAATCTGCACACAGCATCCGTCTTGTCTAACGAAACCGCCGTGTGACGATGGTCGAGGCCACCCGCACCACGGGGAAACCGGACCAGGAGAGCGGGTGGGCGCCGGTTTGGGAGCCGTTGCCGCCGATGATGACCAGGGCTTCAATCCGGTGCCGGCGCAGCTGCGAAAGGGCTTCCTGCTGACCGTCGGCGTTCCTGAATTCCGGTCGGCGGGCGCTTCCCAAAAGGGATCCCCCCTGCTGGAGGATGCCACCCACCTCCCGCGCCCCCAGGCGGAAGAAGGCTCCCGAGATCAGGCCTGCGAACCTGTGACGGACACCGAACACCTCCCACCCTTTGGCGATCGTGGTCCGCACCTCGGCGCGGATGGCTGCGTTCATGCCGGGTGCGTCTCCCCCGCTAGTCAATACGGCAATACGTTCCATCTTTCCTCCGGTTACTTCGGCAAGCTATCAGTTCACCGGTTCCGGCTCCTTCTTCACCAGCGGGATCGAGCAGGGCATCTTGCGGATTATGGCATCTTTTTCTCCCCCGAAGAGCGCGTGCTCCAGGCGACCCTCCTCATGGGCAAGCATGACGATCAGGCCTATTTTCTCGGCATCGACCACCTGCACGATCTCATCCAGCGCGCCACCATCCCTGGTAAGCTCCTGTATGGGGAACCCGCCTTGCATTTCTTTTTTGATGACCCCCTCCAGCTCCTTTTTAACTTCCTGCTGTACACTCAGGTAATGGGCAATATCCTCCTCCGGGAACAGCCCCGGTAGTAGGCCGTCATATCGACCGGGTTGGCGATCAAATGTGCGACCGAGAGCTTGGCGTCGTATCTACGAGGGAGACGCCGAAGTGAACGGCGTCGCGGCTGTATGAGTTCATCCGGCTCACGACAAGGATACGCCTGATATTTTCCATAATTCACCCCGTGACGGTTCCCTGCGTTTACGGCTGTTTCCAACCGGGACAGGTTATGACTAACGTGCCAGCGCAGGTTTACCTGCACCAGGGCTAAAAGTGCCCGGTTGCACAGAGGTAGGGGAAAAGGAAGACTTCCCGATTGGGGTAAGGCCGTCGACCGAATCCGTCATTTTTGGCATAACTGCACTATATGACGGATCGGCTTTGCGGCGTTCTTTCCACCTCTTCCACACGGCTTCGATTCTTCCTTTGACATCGGCGACTTGCCCCGGAGCAGCCGTTTATCAGGCTTGGCATGTTAATCGCTAAAACACCCCTGAATGAGTAATAGTGTCACATAAAGACCAAACAGGAGTGGATAGGGAAAAGTACCGAACCGAGCCTGTTACCATGGCGACTGCACAAAACGGCGTGATGAGGGGAGTCTATGCCTGGATGGGTGGTGGGCTTGCACTGACCGCATTGGTATCACTGTTGACGGTCTCGTCTCCAGCGCTGCTCAATGCCATACTGGGCAACAGGATTTTGTTCTACGTTCTCATCTTCGGCGAACTCGGCTTTGTCTTCACCATAAGCGGTGCCATCAACAAGATCGGACCAACCACGGCCAGCATGCTCTTTCTGGCCTATACAGCGCTAAACGGCCTGACCATGTCGACCATCTTCGTCGCCTACACCTCGGCGTCGATCGCCTCCACCTTCATGATCACCTCGGGCATGTTCGCGACCATGAGCCTGTACGGCTATCTGACCAAAAGTGACCTCACTTCGTGGGGCAGTTTTCTCTTCATGGGGCTGGTTGGGGTGGTGATAACTTCGTTGGTCAACATCTTTTTGAACAGTTCCCTGGTATACTGGATCGTCAGCTTCTGCAGCATCCTTGTCTTCACGGGTCTCACCGCCTACGACACCCAGAGCAGCAAAAACCAGGGAAGCACGGGCAGCAACGGCGCCATCATCGGCGCTCAGGCTCTACCTGGACTTCATTAACATGTTTCTGATCACGCTGAGGCTGCTCGGCAACCGCAGATGACCCGATCCGTTGGGGCTGGAAGCCGGTTGAGCCGATCACGGAGAACCTTCCAACGTCCTAACCGGACAGCACAAACCAGGAGCACATTCATGAGCAGCGTTGAGATAACTACAAAAATAGCGGGGCCCTTGCGCAACCAGCACGGTGGCGTGATCGGCATCATCATGTTATTCCTGGCTCTTGTCGGGGCGTGGTACCTGTACCAGTCCTATACCCGGGGTCAAGTGAAGAGCAATCTGAAGACTATTACCCACGACTATGAGCATGGCATCAAGAAAATAATCCCCTCGGGCAAATGAGGACAAAAGACATCAATTGTCCGGACTCACTGCGTGTTACCCGTTACTCTGCTGACAAGACTCGCCAATTCGTAAGGGAAAAGAATGGTGGAGTTTTTCTCCGTGGCTATCTCAGCCATGGTCTGGAGCGTTCTAAGATGGAGAGCGCCCGGCGTCTTTGACAAGGTATCCGCGGCCTCTGCTAGTTTTACCGAAGCCTGCAGTTCACCCTCGGCATGAATGACCTTGGCGCGTCGTTCCCGCTCGGCCTCCGCCTGCTTAGCCATGGCCCGCTGCATCTCGACAGGCAAATCGATGTTCTTCATCTCAACATGGTCGATTTGAAGCCCCCAGGCCGTCGAGGCCTTGGCAAGGGCGGCGCTCAACGCTTCCTGTAGTTTGGCTTGTTCGCCAAGGACCTCGTCCAGGGGATGCTGGCCGATTACGGCCCGAAGGGCTGTTTGGGCTATCTGGGCCAGGGCATACCGGTAATTTTCCACCTCGATGATGACTCTGACTGCATCGACAACCTTTGAGTAAATTACCGCAGTAACCTTTACCGTTACGTTGTCTTTAGTAACCACATCCTGCGAGGGAATTTCAAAGGCAACGGTGCGCATCGAGACGATGGTCATGAGTTCGATGCCCGGGACGAGCAGGATCAGGCCAGGTCCGCGAATACCGACGCAGCGGCCGAGGCGAAACACGACACCCCGCTCGTATTCCTTGAGAATGCGAACAGACGACGCGACGAGGACAGCAGCGGCTACCAATACAACCAGAATAAGGATCATCATTTGCGAACTCCTCTTGATGTTATCACCATCACGGTGAAATTCGGATGAACTCAGCAACAGTCATCCAAGCGCAGCGCATAGTTACGGCAATATTCCAAATAGCAGGCCTCATGGCTCGCCATCAGTTGCACGACACTTTTCCACAGCCAGGCAGGTGTGGCAAGTGGCTTGTTTCGGTTAAGTTTCAGTTCACCGCGCCAGCTATTGCGGGTTCCGTCATCCATTTGCCTGGCGTGTGCGCAGCCGGCAACGTACGCCAGGTAACTCGACATGCGAATTGCCTGTTCTATGGTCATTTGATCGAGCTCCAGTTTGAGGTCCTGCGGCATCAGTTCCTTGACAAACACGCCATGTTCCAAAAACGTTCCGCGACCATGCGCTTACCCAATGCCGGTGACTTGTTGCGGGCGCCTGCGGCCACTCGGGCTGCGTTATCCCGCGGCATGTTTGCGTGTTGATAACGAGTGGCGATAGGGAAGCGGATTTGGAAACGGGATTGCCCTTTACACTATACTCCCCCTTCCTTGCCGAGAGGAGGACTAAGTGATGAAAAGCCAACTAATTCCGCCCCGTCTCCAAGATTATCGTTAGGAGGGGTCTTGAAGAGGAGTGACCGTACGCTGCAAGTCTGGGGTGTTGCCAGTGGATCAGCGCCTCCATGCTGCTCGATTTTCCGCTGACGATATTGACCTTCGGCGCATCTCCTGTCCCGCGCCCCCTGCGATCTCCTTGGTGGAATTCTATTCAATCTGATGGCGGTGCTGGAATTTTTAGTGTATTTTTATTCATATTGTGGCTATTCTCTTAGTGGGTTAAGCGACGTAAAGAACGGTTGACATCCTCCCCGTCCTGGAGGACGGAGATTCCAGGGGCCTATGCGGCTTGCGCAGCAGCGGCTCCTGAGGTTCCTGCCTCGTCGAGCGGCCCCGCTGCGCCGTGCTCTCCACAGGCGATGACGGCGTACCCCGCCGCCAGAATGTTGAGCGCCGCGTTGTCGTCGGCATTGGCCGCAAAGCCGTGAGGAAAGACAAGCGAAACGTGCCTGTCCCGTCAGGTTCCCCGGGGCGCAGTGCCCGTAGCGCGAGCACTTTTGGCTGGTGCACGCCGCATCGACGTAGAGAGCACCAGCCCGCCCAGCGAGGACTGCTGGTATTCCAGCTGGCGGGCAAATTCACCCCAACCCTGGTCCAGGATGGCGCGGTTCAGACCGGCCTTCTGCCGGACCCGGCACCCCGGCGCGAGCAGCGTCCCCCGGGCCGATGCGCTCATGTTGGCCACCCGCAGCTCCTCCAGCACGACGACAGCGTGGTTTTTGCTGACGGCGCTGGAGACCTTGTGCAGGTAGTCGCTTCTGGCGTCGGCGATCCGGATATGCAGTCCGGTGATCCCGGCCTTCTGCTTGAGCCAGTTTCGGGAACCCTTGACCCTGCGGGCGAGGCGGCGCTGTTCCCGGGGCAGGCGCCGTGCCAGTTTCGCGAAAAAGTTGAGCGGCCGGTACACGGTGCCGTCGGACAGGGTCAGGAAGCGCACCACACTGAGGTCGCCGCCCGCCATGCTCCGGGACGGGTGCACCGGCGCGGGGATCTCGGCCTCAGTCTGGACCGCCACGAACCAGTGGCGCCACCCCCCTCGACCGTGCGGCTCCGGAAGTAGCGGAAGGAGTCGGCGCAGACGAACTTTTTCTTGAAGACGGGAAAGCGCTTTGGGCTTTTCCTGTCGAAGGCGTCCCGCAGCGCCCGGTCCAAGTGCATCAGCACCTGCTGCAGCGGCTGCGATGGCGCCTTTGGTCAGGAAAGGGAATTCCACCTTCCATGCCGGCAGCAGGGCCGCCAGACCGCCGTACGCGAGGCATCCCTCGCCGCTGTCCAGCCGCTCCTTTTGCAGGGGCAGGGCACGGTTCCAGACCAAGCGGCAGCACAAGGCCTTTAAATACCGGCTGCAACTGATGCCGAAGCACGGCACGCTGCCTAAAGGCGGGTCGCCGGATGCATTAGCATACCTTATTGATATGCTTGGCCTGTGACAAACGCAAACCATTTCAGAACCGGCCGGCATTGCGTTTTCGGCACGCACGTTTATTTAGTCTTCGTCACCAAGTACCTGCGGCACGTCTTCGGCGAGGAGCACCTCGGCTCCCTGCGCGAGGTTTTCGCGGCTGTCTGCCGCGACTTCGGGACGACGCTCGTTGAGATGAGACCACGACCACGTGCACCTGCCGGTGGAGTACCCGCCCAAGATCGCGGTATCCGCTCTGGTCAACAGCCTGAAGGGCGTCTCCAGCATCCTCGCCAAAAGGCGGCACCCGGAGCTGGGGCGGCGCTACTGGAAGGGGCGCTTTGAGCACCGAGCTGCGGAGGGGCGCCCCTGGAGATCATCAGGCGCTACATCTAGCAGCAGCGCGAGGAGACCCCTGTCCGCTGACGCGGCCAGGCATTATATCCCCGGCTAGGACGCCGGGGTTTTACGGCTCTTCTGATAAGGGACCGACCATGGCTTCACTTGATTTCGAACAAGAAAAACGCGTTTTCAGAAGCTACTACGAAAGCAACCAGAAGCTTTTTGTGGCCGCCAAGAACAGCTATATCGGCATGGTCAGGACACTGATCAGGCAATCCGATGTCGGCGAGGTCACGAAAATCGAGGGACGGGTCAAGGATCAAGAGGAGTGCATCGGGAAATTCCAGCGTAAATACCAGGGCAAGCTTGAAGCCGATGAGCAACCCTATCAGATCAGGGATTTCATTTCAGACCTGATCGGCATCCGGATCGTTTGCCTCTACGAAGACCAGGTCTCGGTGGTGTCGGAACTGCTGCAACGGCACTTCACCATCCTGAACGTCACCGACAAGACCTCGGCCGTGGAGAGTACCGAGGATTCCTTCGGCTACAAGGGATTGCACATGGACCTGGCCCTGGGCCCCAAGATGGCCTCCCTCCCGAAATACCTGCCGCAGCAGGAGGGGTGCTTCGAAGTGCAGATCCGGTCGGTGATCCAGGATGCCTGGAGCATGCTTGACCACAAGATCAAGTACAAGAAATCGATCCCCGTCGATCTCAAGCGCAGGATCAACGTCCTCTCCGCCCTTTTTGAGCTGGCCGACCGCGAATTCAAGGAGATCCGCAACGCCACGGCGGACCTGATGCAACAGGCGACGGTGGCGCCGATCGGAGAGCCGCTCGATGCTCCCCCCGGGACTCCCGGGCAACCGGTGGCGCCGGCCGGCACCAGGACGGTGAACGCCTTCAACTTCCTGCCGATAGCGGGCCATTTCTTCAGGGATTTCGAATTCGAGGACAGCAAGGTAGATGATTTTGTCCAGGACATCATGGAGCACAACAGCGGCTTTCAAAAGTCGGACCTGCACAGATGCCTGAACGAAAATTTGAAAACCGTCAGGGATTATCGTGACTTCGTCGTGGCCGACACCCCCGAGAAAACCTTCAGCGCCTACAGCCTGATCAGGCACTGCCTGTATCTCTACGACCAGGAAAGCTTCGGGCGGGTCTTATCCCGCAGGGCGCGAGAGCGCTTTGCGGGGTGGCTGAAGGCGCAGTAAACCTGCCGTCACCGGTCGGGTTCCGGCCACATGACCGTCACCGCCAACCCCAGTGCGATTCCCACCGATACCTCGATGAAGCGATGCAGCACCATCAGCCACGCGCGGCTCCGCTCGGGTCACTTGATGGCGTAGAAACCCGCCTGCATCTGCGACAACCAGAAGACCCCCACGGTGGCAAAGCCCGCCTCCCGCAACAACTCCAGGTGCTCGGCGACCGTGATGGGAAAAAAGTCCCTGTCGAAACGGAGGCGATGCTCCTCCACCTCCTCCGCGGAGCGTCCCGCCTCGCGCTGAAATCGCAGCCAGCGCTCCAGGGCGATTTGCACGGCTTGAGGCGATTCGGGGCGGATGTTCTCGAAGGTGACGTAAACCCCGCCCGGAGCCAGGACCTGGCGGCAGGCGAGCGTGGCGCGCCGTCGCGCCTCGCGATCGCCATAGTGGTGGCACTGGATGGCGGTCACCACTTGGGGGGCCTCGGTGACCGCGCTCGCCAGTTCTTCACTGCGCAGCACTCCGGCAAAAGCGATCCTCGCACCAAAGCGCGTCAGCCGCACCCGGGCAATGTCCAGCATCGCCTGAGACGGATCGGCGAGCAGGAAGCGGGTATCCGGGAAACGAGCCAGGGCTAATTGCGGAAGGTAGCCGGTGCCGCTGCCGGTATCGAGCCAGAGCCCGACATCGGGGCGCACGGTCCGTATCAGGTCTATCGTCTCGAGGTGGAACTCAAGGTAGAACGGAATCGTCTTCAGTACCTCGGTGTCGTAAACGTTCGATGGATACGCGGTCGCGTTGTCATTGAGCATGTAGGGCCCCTTTCCAGAAATCCACAGGTTCTCCATTGCACGAGTCAAGGGGTGAGAAACCTTAGGGTTGTAATTCCTTGCCCTCGGGTAAGGCTTTGGCGTCAGCTGAACCACTGGCCCACCGGTAGCAGGCGAATCGCTCACCTTGCGCCAATTTGGGCGTTATTTCAGCGTTAACCGCCTGCTGCATGCCGCGAGCGATGTCATCGACATTTACTTACGTCAGCAAAACTCACGTAGTTACCGAGATAGAGGTGTTCGGCCTTGATATCGACGCCAGCAGTGGCATTCTTAATCAGGACTTTCGGCAGGCCGCCGTAGGTATCGCTATTTTGTGACACTCCAACCGTGCACGAAAACGACGAGCACCACTTCCCCTTGGCATGAAAGGACGGTGATTTGGTGTGTGCCCCGTCCGGGTCTGACCGCTCTACCTTTTAAGCCATTCCGCATAGGTGAGCGGTTTGTCCAGCAGTTGCCACTGCGCATCGTTGGGGAAGTGGTGGTTGAGGAATTCCTGAGGAGGATTCAGGAAGCTGTGCCGGGTGGTATCGACCAGGCCCCAATGGCCATCTATCATCACAGCATTCCAGGCGTGGGCTTCCTGGCGCAAACCGCTGGCCCTGCCGATAACGACCACGCTCTGTAAACCCATCGTATTTGCCAGCGCCGCGAAGAGATTCGCCATTCCCTCGCATACTGCTTTCTTTGCGGCGAGCACGCCTTCCGGACTTTGGTCGGCTCCCTCATTGCCGTATCTTCGCTGCCATTTTGACGTATTGTCATAGTAGATATTGGCGTGTATCCAGTTAAAGGCAGCAAAGGCCTTGTCTCGGTCGCTCACGGCGTTTTGCTGCAGCGAACTTGCCAGGATATCCAGTTCCGATTGGCTGGCTTGTTTTTTTACCGGTTTTTTGTCGGAGTCAGCGGTTTTCTTCACGTCAGGTGCAACGGTTGCGGGCTTTTTGACACCACCGGGTTCCGGGGTTTCATCATATCCCCCGAGGGAGACGGCTTTCTTGCGGTACTTGGATGGAATCGCCGCGCGATCGTCGGTAAAGTGCACGGTGCCGCTGCTGTCGGTCCAGTTGTACACCTCGGCAAATACCGGCGTGGCATAAAGAGTCAACAGCGACATGGCAAATACGAAGAACCTAACCATAACTTCCCCTTAGAGTCCGCCCCACCCTTTTCCCGAAAGGTGCCCCTAGCCTCTTTGCCTTTACCGGTATGCTACCGTCCCGTTTATCCCTGGATATCGGCTTCGACCAATTGGGCAAGAAGTGTGAGTGATTCCTGCCAGCCGAGATAGCAGGCCTCGGGTGGAATAACGTCCGGCAGCCCTTCTTGCACGATGTTAACCGCAGTACCGCAAGGCATCTTCTTCAACGATACCGTCGTCTGAATCTCTCCGGGCAAGTTCGGGTCGTCGAAAATGCCCGTGTAACGGATACTTTCGTAAGGCTCCAGTTCAAGGTAAGTCCCCCCGAAGGAGTGGGTTTGTCCTGTAGTGAAGTTTGTGAAAGACATCTTGTAGGTACCGCCGACCTCGGCATCTAGATGCTGAACCTTGCCAGTGAAGCCGTGCGGCGGCAACCATTTGACCATTGCATAAGCATCGAGGAACGCCCGATAGATTTTCTCAGGAGTCGCGCGGAGCACACGGTGCAGCCGGATGGTGTTTGTGGGCATAACCCTTCCTCCCTCTTAGCAGTGGAGATATCTGACTCCCGTTTACCTGCGCTCGCCCCGATTGAGTTGAATACCCGTAACGCCTTCAATCCAGGTATCCTTGTCTTGTATGACGGCCTGTACCGGCAAGGATGGCGTGGCGACCCTGGCGGACTCGTGCTTTTTGACTGCCGTCCCGATAGCCATGAATTCAACCAGTCCGTTCCCTATTTCGGAGATGTACGTCTTGACACCGACGACATCTTCGGCCCCAAGTTCGACAGCCTCTCTTCGGATACGCTCAATCGCGACTTCGCGTGCATCGTGCACGAGTTCGGTAAGGTCGCTGATTTCACCCTTTGTGAAGGATTTAAAGGACGCCAGCAATCCGCCTACCACACCGAGCGAATAGATTGAGGTGGACATCAGCATCTTGATGGGTGCCAATCCGAGAGCCGTCATCGACCAAAGCTCCTCGCCGGTCAGATCGCTCGAGACAGGCGTGCCGTTGTTCGGGGCAACCGCACTTGAGGCGGCGGTTCCCGTCATCAACATTTCATGGGTGCCCATCCAGGGAAGGATCGTCGCCCGGATGCCAACGACTGCGTTCGCACCATCTTGCCGTGCTTGAGCAAGCATGCGGTCGAGCGCGAGGTGCCGTGTTTTGTTGAAAATATCGCTGAATTCCTTGATTTCGCCCCGGCCCAGGGTTTTCAGTGAACCAAGCAATCCGCCGCCGACTCCGACCGAGTAGGCGACATTGCCGAACACATGCTGGATCGGGGAGTAGCCCGCGTCGATATGGCAGTACAATTCCTGCGCATTACCTGCGCTGGTGAAGAACCGCCCGCCGTCAAACGAGGAATGGATGCAGGACCCGACGAAGAGAAACTCCGTGTTCCCGTTGAACGCCCTCAGTTCTCCCGAAACGCCTGCAACACCGGAAGCACCGTGCTGTTTCGCTTCCATTATCATGCGATCGAAAGCAGCAGCACGACCATCATGGACAGCCGCAGTCACCTGTGGGACTTCCCCACCGCAGATGTTTTGGAAACCGGCGCCGATCGATCCGAGAAACCCCATGGAATTCACGCTGTTTCCCACAACCAACTCGCCCGGCGAGTACTTCTTCAATGCGAGACAAAAAATTTCATTCCCGGATAACCCGGTGACTTTAGCCACGATACCTCCCTGGTATGCATATAAGGGCCAATTCCTCACCAGGACATTAAAACAGGCAAAAAGCAAAGTCAAAGACATTTTAATTCAAATTTTGTTCTGAATGGTCCGACGGCGGAAGGAATAGGATGATGGGAGGGAAATGGTACCGGCGGCGGAGATTCAACACTCCGCCGCCGATGTCCGGTAATGACCTCAGAAGTTTCCATCAGGGCGAGTGTTCCGGTTACGGTTAAATAGCCGGCTCGTCGTCCATCTGGTAAATGATTGACGCCACCTCTTCCGTCGTCAACGGCGGCAGCGCAGGCTTGTTGCCCGTAAAATCCAGCACGCTTACCTGGTCCACTCCGCGAGTATGTTCCGGATGAAAAACATGGCAATTATTCATCGTGATCACCTCCTGGTCTCAAAATGTCGTTAGCCCTGCCACTGCACAATCAACTATTGAGGTTCGAGAACCTGCCGAGACTTCGGGATCTAAAAACGAACACCGCTGGATGCCACTTCGACCAGTTATGTTGTTACACACTGTGCAAGTTTAAACTGTTGGGCCTTTGAATAGTGTTTTCCTAATATTGCAATTCTTGTGCCAACGGGCCAAAAAGAATCTAATCTTGAAAGCTGCCAGAATGTGGGCAAAAAAATCGGCGCACTCCCGGGGATCCCTGCCGTGCGCCGCTTTAGCATTGTATAGTTATGTCTAAAATGTATCATATTGTCCCTGATTTGAATGGGCAGAATGAGGGGGAAATCCGCCGTCTCTATCAGGCTCTCTCCGGCATGCTAAGGCCGTACTCGACGATCTTTCGGTCCAGCGTTTTCCTGGATATGCCAAGGATCTCTGCGGACCTGCTCTTGTGATAACCGGTGCTGGCAAGCGTTTGCTCGATGTGATGGCGTTCCATGTTCTCAAGCAGACCCAGCTTCGTCTCGACCTTGGGCACGCTCTCCTGCTGTTTATGCCAAACCGGCAGTTCCTTCGGAGTGATAGTCGACGAGTGAGCCAGAATAACAGCGCGCTCGATGACATTCTCCAATTCCGTTATATTGCCGGGCCAGTCATAGCGGTCGAGCAGCAGCATCGCCTCGGGAGAAACCCCTGTCACCTCCTTCTTCATTTTGTGGCTGTACTTCTTCAGGAAGTGAAGGGAGAGCGGCTCCAGGTCGTCCTTTCTCTCGCGAAGCGGCGGCAGCGGTATCTTGATCACGTTCAACCGGTAGTAGAGATCCTCCCGAAACCTCCCTTCGCGCACCTCGCACTCCAGGTCCTTGCTGGTGGCGGCCACAAAACGCAGGTCGGCGTTCTTTGCCCGGGTGCTTCCCACCGGGATGAAGTTCCGCTCCTGGATGAGGCGCACCAGCTTAGCCTGGATCGAGAGGCTCATGTCGCCGATCTTGTTGAGGAATACGGTGCCGCCGTTGGCCTCCTCCAGAAGCCCTTTTCGGCTCACGTGGGCGCCGGGGAAGGCGCCGCGCAGATGACCGAAGAGCAGGGTCTCAAAGTGGGCCTCGGTCAGCGCGGCGCAGTTCAGGGAGATGAAGCGGCTCTCCTTTCGATGACTGATATGGTGGATGGTGCCGGCAATAAGCTTCTTGCCGGTCCCCAACTCGCCTAAAAGCAGTATGTTGGCGTCACTTGCCGACACTTGCAGGATCATCTCGTAAATCTCCCTGAAGGTGGAACTTCTGAAGACGATTGACTCCCGGGTGGTCCGTTTGTCGTGTTCGATCTTCGGCGAGTGGCGTTCTTGATGCTGCTGCCCCTGCTCCAGGGCGCCCTTCAGGACGCCCAGAATCTTCTCTTTGGCAAAGGGCTTGGTGACGTAGTCGTAGGCGCCGAGCTTGATGGTCTGGATCGCCGTGTCTATGGTGCCGAAAGCGGTCATGACGACGACGGGTAGTCCCGGCCTGAGTTGCTTTACCTTCCTGAGTACGGAGATGCCGTCCATGTCCGGCATCCGGACATCCTGCAGCAGGAGGTCCGCATCCTGCGGCTCACCGTCCCGCAGACGCAACAAGAGGTCTCCGCCGCTTTGGAAGGTTTCCACGGCAAACCCTTGGAACTGCAGAAGTTCCTTCAGGTAGTTAAGGATCCCTGCCTCGTCGTCGCAGATCAGTATCTTATCTTTTGCCATCGTTTTGGCCCCTCACACTTAAGGCGTGCCTGCCACGCGGTGGCTGACCGGTACATAATGATACAGGTTACGACGAAAATGCCACAGTGGTAAAAGCTGGCAGGTCGGTCACACGACCCGCATCTAGGCGGACAACATGATCTTTTCGGGTGGGCAATCGGAATCGGATTTCTCAGCTGCTCCGAAGAGGAAACATCCAGCAAAAAGCATTCCAGCTCAGGTACTCCCCGGAAGCTCGGCCCGGGCAGACATGCTCTGCCAGAAACCATGTGACGCCCGCCCGTGAAGGTCCGGGCCTCCCAGTGATGGCGGAAATCCCAAGGTGATGCCAGAAACAAGAAAAAGGCCACCCATCAACTCGCAAGTGATGGGCGGCCTTTCAAGACATGTAACCTGTTTCTTCGGGAGCTCGGCTACCTGATATTTTTTGGATAACGGGTCCGTCAGCTTTGTGCCCTTGAAATTTCTTCCAAGTTGACCGTTTCGGAAACAGGCTGATTAAACTTTACCACCCCAACAAGAGGTGTCAAGCGTGTCACAGACAGTTATTTCTGATCGATGCTGATCATTCGCAGTTCAACGTTCCCTCCCCTTGAAGGGGAGGGAGTCGCCCCCAGTTGACGGCAGCGGTGAGCCTCACCTCAGTTGATGACCGCGGTGAGGCCCGGGGTCAACCCTGTCGCCGGCTGCAGCATATTGTCGGCCGGTTTGAAACCTGCCGTCGGCACGATGAAGTCCGCTGCCGTGGGGAAATGCCCTGCGGCTATCAGGCAATTAACGGTGGCGAACTCGCCCACGCCGAAGCCGCCCGCGGCGTCGCTGGTGATCAGGAACTCCAGCGTGGCCGGTTCTGCCGCCGAGGCCGGCACGTAACCGACGATGGTGACGCTTGAATTGGCGGCCACGCCCGAAGCCGTTACCACGCCCGCGCTGACCACGTTATTGGCGTCGGCGCTTACGCTGACCCCTACCGGAAGCTGCACGGTCACGTCGATCCCCTTCAGGAAGCTCCCCGAGGCCAGGGTGCCGAAGCTGGACAGCTTCAGCACGGCGGAACTCGGATAGAGGGCGAAATTGGCCGTGATGTTCTGGCTGGCGGTTACGTTGGTCAGGGTGAGCGGGTTTGTGGTGGTGGTGACAAAACCGCCGTCTCCAGTCCAGTTGACAAAATAGTATCCCGCGGCCGGTTCCGCCGTTACCTCGGTTGTGTTGCCACCCGAGGTTACCATCTGGCTGGTGGTGCCGGTCAGGGTGCCGTTACCCCCGGCTCTGAAAGTGACCGCGTTCTGCGTCGGACCGTTATTTCCCCCTGACCCCCCCGAACCGCCGCAACCGCTCAGGGAGAGTGTCAACAGTGCAATGGCTACCATCATGATATTTTTCATATCGTAAATTCCTCCGAAGTCGTGTTGGGTAAGTATTCGTCGTCTCGAATAAACGCCCGCACGTCAGTTCAGTCCGATTGACATGCGCAGGATGCCGATGACGTCGTAGATATCGATCACACCGTTTCCCTGGGGGGTGTTGCCTGCACCCTGAGGAGCCACGTCGGCATGGATCAGGTCGTAGGCCGTAGGAGTAATCTCTCCCAGCGCTATCTTAAGGACTCGCATCACGTCGGTGATATCGGGCAGAGTCTTTCCCGCAGCGGGAAGGGCAATGCCGTCTATCGCGGTGAAGTTGGCGGTGAGGTTCTCGCTTGCCGTGACGTTGGAGACGGTAAGAGGAGTGGCTGCGCTGACGACGAAACCGTTGTCGTCGGTCCAGTTGACGAAGTGGTAGCCGGCGGCTGCGCTGGCTGTCATCAGGGAGCAGGATGACCCGTAATTGACGGTCTGGGGTGCAGTGCCAGTAACGCTGCCGTTGGCTCCGGCGGCGAAGTTGACGACGTAGCTGTTGATGGCAAAGTTGGCCGTGATGTTCTGGGAGGCCGTGATATTCGCAACGGTTAACGGGTTGGTCGTATTGGTCGCAAAGCCGCCGGTTCCGGTCCAGCTCACGAAGTGGTAGCCGGTGGCCGGTTGAGCTGTCACCTGGCTGGTGCTGGCGCCCTTGGCCACGGTCTGACTGGTCGAGCCGGCGAGGGAACCGTTCACCGCTGCGCTAAATGTCATGGTGTAGGTCGGATTCACCGTCAGGCTGGCAGTAGCGCTGGCAGTCGTGTAATTGGCCGAGTCCGTGGGGGTGAAGAGCACCGCAAGTGTCTGGGTGCCGACTGCTGGGGTCGATCCGACATCTGGTGAGTAGGCATAGGTCCCCGGCGTGCTGGCGGACGCGTTCAGTTGCGTGCTGGAAAGCGCGGTGCCGACGCTGACAGCGGCAGGGGTGGCCCAGGTGATGGTCGGGGTCGCCTTGGTGACGTTGAGCGATGCGCTCCCGGTGGCAGTGGTGAAACCGGTCCCGTCGGTCGGGGTGAAGGTCACCGTCAGGCTCTGGCCGGCGCCGGCGCTAAGCTGCGCTCCCGCTGCCGGCGTGTAGCTGAAAGTTCCGGGGACCGCAGTGCCGTTGAAGGAAGCCGCGGCATTGAGCTGGGTGACAGAGAGTGGCGTGCCG